>PVBE010213466.1_pt1 | contig 16936 bp, 12 predicted proteins | sample 1631181 | NCBI WGS metagenome assembly PVBE01 (sample SAMN08397723, study PRJNA350692) | Marine metagenome, whole genome shotgun sequencing project. | isolation source: water | place: Pacific Ocean | collected 2012-04 | reverse complement strand
TTGCCAATCGCGGCCGGCGGTTTGGGCGTTCTGGCTGGAGACCACATCAAGAGCGCTAGCGATCTCGGCCTCAACTTTTGCGGCATCACCTTGTTTTATCGGGAAGGATATTTTCAGCAGACCATTAATCAGGACAACTGGCAGACTGAATATTACAACCAGCTCAACCCCCGCAACCTGCCCATGGATCCAGTGATGGATGCCGAGGGGGAGCCGCTCATTTGCTCGGTCGATATCGCAACCGACACCGTCCACTTCCGGTCCTGGCGAATCAACGTCGGCCGATGCCCTCTCTACCTACTGGATACCAATCTCCCGGAAAACCCGCCGCAATACCGCGATCTCACTCTGCGGGTTTATGGCGGTGACAGCACCACGCGCATACAGCAGGAAATCCTCCTCGGCATCGGCGGTGTCAAACTGCTCAGAGCTTTGGATGAATCGCCCTCGGTTTTCCATATGAACGAAGGTCACGCCGCCTTTCTCGCGCTGGAATTAATCCGGGAACGCATGGCGGCCGGCGATGACTTTGACGCTGCCTTGAGTGCCACACGTGAAGAATGCATCTTTACCACGCACACGCCGGTCCCTGCCGGGCATGATCGCTTCCACCCCAGCCTCATGAGTTATGCGCTCAATCGATATGAGCAACACCTAAGTCTCTCCCACAAGGATCTCATGGCACTTGGCCGGCTCAATGCAGAGGATGAGGACGAAACGTTTTGCATGACCGTGCTCGCGCTCAACGCCGCTCGCGCCGCCAATGGAGTCAGCGAATTGCACGGCGCGGTAAGCCGGGAAATGTGGCAGGGCAAATATAATGTCCCTGTTGATGACGTGCCGATCGGGCATGTGACCAATGGAATTCACCTGCTCGGCTGGATGAGTAAACCGGCCCGTGATTTCTGGCAGACACGCGTTGATGCGGGCGAATTATTCCATGAAAAAATTAATTGCCCGGACTTCTGGGCCCGCGTAAACGATCCTGAGTTCATCTCAGACGAGGAACTCTGGGCCCTTCGCTACCGACTGCGCCGCGAATTAATTGACTTCACCCGTAGCCGCTTGATCGATGATCCTAAAGCGCGCGAAGGAGATTTTATTACACTCGATCATCTCCTCGATGCTGACACGCTGACCATCGGATTTGCCCGCCGTTTTGCCACCTACAAACGGGCGCCACTGATATTTGATCACTTCGAGAAAGTCGCCAAGCTCGCCAAGTCCGCCGATCGACCGGTGCAGTTCATCTATGCCGGCAAGGCACATCCGGCTGATGAAGAAGGCAAGCGGTTCATTCAGAAAATTGCCCACCTATCCAAGCACAGCGAATTAGCCGGGCATCTGGTGTTCATCGAAAACTACGATATCCAGATCGGCCGAATGCTGGTGGGCGGCTGTGATGTTTGGCTCAATAACCCCCGACGCCCGCTGGAAGCCAGTGGTACGAGCGGTATGAAAACCGCCGCGCATGGCGGGCTAAATTGTAGCATCATGGACGGCTGGTGGCGGGAAGTATTTGATGGCGAGAACGGCTTTTCCATCGGCGGCGACGAACACCCGGATAACATTGAGGAACAGGATCGACTCGACAGCGAGAACCTGTACCGCGCGTTATCCGAGGAGGTCATCCCCACTTTTTACGATCGCGATCAGGCCGGGTTGCCGCGCAAGTGGATTCAAAAAATGCGCCACGCTATGGCAACCGTTGCGCCGAAGTATAACACATGGCGGATGGTTCAGGATTATTCCCGCAAATACTATCAGGTTTAGCGCGTGCTTCCACCGATCTCAACCCAATCGCCAGGTAGCCTGAAAAACTGGCTCGCGCAACACAACGAGCCTGACTACCGCGCGGATCAGATCCTGCAATGGGTCCACCAAAAGGGTGCCACGGATTGGTCTGCCATGAGCAATCTGCCAGATAGATTGTGCAATCAGTTGGCAGAGGCTTTTCAGTTTTCCACTATTGATTCCGCCAAAGAACAAGGAGGGCTCGACACTACCTTAAAATTTCTCTGGAAATTGAATGATGGCCAGTTTGTTGAGAGCGTCCTTATTCCAGCCAACCCGGCTTTGTACGGCGAGTCCAGCGACCGCCATACGCTGTGCGTTTCCACGCAGGTCGGCTGCGCTTACGGTTGCCGGTTTTGCGCCAGTGGTTTGGAAGGGTTTAAGCGCAACCTGACGCCGGCTGAAATTGTGGACCAAGTCCTTGCCGTAGAAAGAATCCGGCGCGATGCCGCCAACACCCGCGAACGCCTAATCACCAACCTCGTTATTATGGGCATGGGTGAGCCGATGGCTAATTACGAGAATCTCCTGGAGGCATTGCAAATCCTAAACGCCGAATGGGGCGCGGGAATAGGTGCGCGAAAAATCACCATCTCCACCAGCGGCCTGGTTCCGCGCATTCGCGATCTGGCGCACCAGCCCAAACAGTATCGATTAGCCATCAGCCTACACGGCGCCACCGATGCAGTGCGCGAAAAGATCATGCCGATCAACCGCCGTTACCCGCTCAAGGAACTCGCCGCTGCGGCCAGCGAATATCAATCGATGAAAAATGGCATGATCACGCTGGAGTACATTCTCATTGAAGGCATTAATGATGATCCGGACCAAATTCCGCCGTTGGCGAAATTGGCCTCTCAACTACGCGCCAAGGTAAACCTCATTCCATACAATCAAGTGGACGGCTTGGAGTGGAGCAGGCCCAGCATCGAGGCGCAGGATGTGTTTCTCGACGGTCTCAAAGCTCTTGGCACCCCGGTAACGCTTCGACGCGAAAAGGGGCATGATATTGATGCGGCCTGTGGGCAACTACGGTTGCGAACCGAAAAGGAATTGGCCGAAGTGGCTCCGTAAGCTACAAGACGCCCCGTGATCGCACTGCTTGATTATGGCGCGGGCAATGTCCGCAGCGTGCAAAAGGCTCTCACCGCGGCCGGCGGCGACGTGCATTTGGCGCCCAGCCCTGAGTTGGTGATGCAAGCGGATGCCGTTGTCTTGCCAGGAGTAGGCGCGTTTGATGATTGCATCAACGCTATGCGCCAGCAGGAGCTCTTTGAAACCGCCCGTGAGTTTGTTTCCACCGGCAAACCCTTTCTCGGTATCTGTGTGGGTTATCAGGCGCTTTTTGAAAACAGCGAGGAGTTCAATTCCAGCGCGGCTGGTCTCGGCATTTTTGAAGGCAGCGTGGTGCGTTTTCCGGACGCCGAGGTCAAAGTGCCGCAGATTGGCTGGAACGAAGTACACTTTACCCAACCCAATTGCCCGATTCTGCAGGGCATCGAATCGGGCAGTCACTTTTATTTCGTGCACAGTTATTATCCACAACCAAAGGATAAATCCATCGTGGCAACCCGCACCGAATATGGAGTGGACTTCACCTCGGCGATATGGCGCGACAATGTGTTTGCCACACAGTTTCATCCCGAAAAAAGCCAAAAAGTTGGGCTTCAATTGCTCACAAACTTTGTGAATCTCATCTAGCGGGGCTTGCCCGTCGTGCCTCGCGTTGTTACGGTAACCGCTCAACCATTATTTATTATGGCATACGAACTACCCGAACTCCCCTACGCGCATGATGCACTGGAGCCGCATATCGATGCGCAAACCATGGAAATCCACCACGGCAAGCATCACGCCACTTACATCGCCAAGCTCAACGCCGCGCTCGAAGGCCACGATGAGCTCGCCGGTAAAAGCATTGAAGAGTTAGTCAGCGATCTGGACGCCTTGCCCGAGGCCGTTCGCGGTGCTGTACGTAATAACGGCGGTGGACACGCGAACCATTCGCTGTTCTGGACCATCATGGCCCCCGGCGGCGGGGGCGAACCAACCGGCGATTTGGCTCAGGCCATCGAGTCCGAGTTAGGCGGCTTGGATAAATTCAAGGAAGACTTTGAAGCCGCCGGCGCCACGCGCTTCGGCAGTGGCTGGGCTTGGTTATGCGCCAAGAGCGACGGCAGCCTGTGTGTGTGCAGCACCCCGAACCAAGACACGCCTCTCATGGAAGGCCGCACGCCGATCCTTGGGTGCGATGTTTGGGAACACGCCTATTACCTGAAGTACCAAAACCGCCGCCCGGATTACCTCAAAGCTTTCTGGAGCGTAGTGAACTGGGACGCCGTGGCCGCGAACTATGCCGCCGCCAAAGCGTAAATCGGCTTACATCAAATAAACTTAAAGCGGGCAGGGCAACCTGCCCGTTTTTTATGGCAAATACTTCCGAGGAATCTCCGCCCCGGCCACATAATTTAATTGCGCGATATCGCACATCTGATAGACGTTAATTCGAAAATCCGGGCAGGTGCTCACTAGGCAATAGGCGTCCGTCGGCGAGAATTCATATTCCTCCACCAGCCACGCCATCAGATGTTGAGTTGCTGTGTCCACCGCCACCTCCAGCGGGCGAGCCGATTGAACGGCGATTAATGTGTCCGGCTTTTCAATCCGGAGAAACGGCAGCTTCTTCTGTTTGATGATTTCGAAGTGTAACCTCACGGTGCCGCAAGTTTCAGCCGCGGTGCCTATGTATTCCGTGTCTCCCTGGCTTGCATGAAGGTCACCTAAATAGAACAAAGCGCCGTCATGAAACACCGGCATCAAGACCCGATTACCCGCCGCCGCATCGCGCATGTCCAAGTTGCCGCCCCATGCGCCCTGGCCATCAATGCTTGTGCGCACCTCACGATCCGGAGCTGTGCCGAGCGTGCCGATAAACGGTGTAATCGGCCAGGAGATCGAATCGCTAAATTGCAAATTACCGTCCAGCATCGTGCCGCTGGGCCCCGGTGTGTGCGGAAAAATCTTGGTGGTATATTCGGTGGATAATTCCGGCCAACGCGTGGATTCCCCAAGTGGACCGCGTTTCGGCCCCACCGCCACCCACGAATAATCCGCTACCTCTAGCTCCTCAATGCAGGCCACCAACACATCGCCTCGTTCCGCGCCCTCTATAAAAACAGGCCCGGCAATTGGGTTAGCCATCGGCGGGGAGCGATCAAACCCTGGCCGTTTCGCCGGAATAGCTTTATCTTCCGGCGTTTTGAAAAACCCCGTACTCGCATCCCACGTTTCAATTGCGATGGTTTCCCCTTCGCTCACCCGCAACAGCGCCTCATCACGCCAATCAAAGGCGTATTTCTTGGCCTGATCCCGGACAATCGTTTGCATTAGCGTTGCACCGCTTTCGGTTTGGGGCGGTTCTTGTATTTCTCGTACAACCGCGTGTGACGACTCTCAAGACTCACTGGCTTACCAGCAATCCACATGTTCTTCACGTTCGAGCGGATATCAAACAAGTCCCCATCCACCGCAATGAACGTGGCCTCCTTGCCCGCGGTGAGGGAGCCCAGTTGTTTATCAACCCCGAGCATCTCGGCGGGATGCAATGTAATGCTTCGCAAGCCCGCTTCCCGCGGTAATCCATAAGCCATGGAACGTGCGGCGGCGTAGGTAATATTGCGCACTTCTGTCGCGCCCCAATTGCCCATGCGCACACTTTGGGCCACCTTGACGCCTGCTTTATGCAACACGCCGGCAGCCCGAAAATTGACTTCATGGGAGTCGGTGTCGCGTTGAGGCAACCGAAACACATTATCGAGCACGACCGGCACTTTTTCTTTGGCCAACAAATCCGCCACCCTCCAGGCATCCAACCCGGCCGAAATGGTGATGCGGTAACCGCGGCGTTTGGCCCAAGCCACGGCGCTGGTAATCTGACGTTCGTAATTCGCGTGCACCATGATTGGTTGGCGGCTGGAAACTGCTCCCAAAGCGCCTTCCCAAGCGGGAATAGTTTTAAAATCCTCCTGACCAGCATGAGCCCCCCGCGCCTTGGCGTAAGCCTCGGCTTGATCAAAAAACTGATCAATGGCGTGCAGCTTTCTTTCCCGTTCCTTGGCCTGATCCTTGGGCGACTCGAAATCGTCCGGGTTACGCAGAGCGGATTTGGGTGTGGCGTTGATGGACAGTACGGGCCACATAATGTGTAAGGCAGCGCGGGGTTTTACTGTCATATCTTCGCCCCCCCAACCTGCGGTTTTAATGAGGCCGGAAGTACCGGTCACCACACCGCCGAGCGGGGCAACCAGCGCATGAGTGTATCCATTGGCCCGGGCCACTGGAATCAACTCCGAATCAGGATTAACGGAAATCCACGCCTCGACGTCCGGAGTGAATTCCCCAACTTCCGTGGTGTCTTGCGTGGCGCGAACGGCATTGATCTCAGTCAGCCCCAATGACGTGGTGGCGGCAATCAATCCGGGATAGATTTGTAGCGCCCCCAGATTAACAGTCTTCGTGTTCGGTGGCGCTTGCACCTGCTTGCCGACGGCCAATATGCGGCCGTTCTGCACAAGCAACTGCCCATTCTCGATCGTCCCGCTATCAGCAGTGTGAATGGCGGCCGCTTGGTAAAGAACGGTTTCGGCGACTACGGCGACGCAGGCGATAAGATAAATGATTAACAACTTCATGGCTTGGCCTTTCGGCATTCGTAGCAGTTATTGAGTGTGTGAGCCTTTTCCAAAACTCGCCGGAAAAAGGCGGCCCGCGCGGCTAAACCCGCATTTTCATTGGACTCCCTTTTTCGGGCCTTGGCCAGCAGGGCAGCCCGCTCCTCGGCCATTGCACCAAAACGAGCACCAGCCTTGGCGCGGTCGTAATATTGACTGCCTTCGATCCAAGTTTCATCACACAGCGTTTGAGTATTTAGCGGATGACCGTTCCAAATCACAAAGTCCGCATCTTTACCGACTTCCAGTGATCCAACCCAGCGGTCGATGCCTAATTGTTTGGCGGGATTCAAGGTGACGAACTTCAACGCCTCCGCCTCCGGCACCCCTCCGTATTTAACCGCCTTAGAAGCCTCGAGATTGAGGCGGCGCGCCAAATCGGATGAATCCGAATTAAAGCTGACCACCGCGCCTCGTTCATGAAGCAGAGCGCCGTTGTAGGGAATCGCATCATACACTTCAAATTTGTAGGCCCACCAATCTGCAAAACTTGAGGCCCCAGCGCCATGCGCCGCGATCTCGTCGGCAATTTTATATCCCTCAAGTACATGCTGCAGGCTCCCCACACGAATCCCAAACCGCTCCATGGTCCGGAGAAAAACTAGCATTTCATCCTGACGATAAGAATGGCAGTGAATCAGTCGTTCGCCATTGAGAATTTCCCCAAGCGCATCCAATTCTAAATTCCTGCGCACTGGGGGACCCGCAACAAGGTTGGCGCGCTGTCCGGCAAGATATTGACGGGCTGCCGTGAAGCGATTGATGAAGAAAGTTTTCACCCCCATACGCGTCTGCGGAAAGCGCGTGGTCTTCTTATCTCCCCAGTTGGATTGCTTCACATTTTCACCCAAAGCAAACTTAATACCCGCAGGCGCTTTGGAAAAAATCATCTCATCAGGCATAGCGCCATATCGCAGCTTAATCACGGCGTTCTGTCCGCCAATTGGATTTGCTGAACCGTGCAGCAAATTGGCCGCGGTGAGACCGCCGGCCAATTGACGATAGATGTTTTCGGTCTCGGAATTTACCACATCAGCAATCCGTACCATAGCCGTTGAGGGAAGAGTGGCTTCATTCACGCCCCCCAAAATCATACTATGACTATGGCAATCGATCAGACCGGGCGTCACATGCTTGCCTTTGGCGTCGATGATGATTCCATCAAACGGAATCGGCGCGCCAATCTCCGGACCAATAGCCGCAATACGGCCATCTGCAATTCGGATGGACGCATTGGTGATTACTCCTGATGGCCCACAGGTCCAAACAGTAGCGTTAAGGATTAAGACGCTCGCCGGGCCCTTGATAACGCCCCGGTAATTCCCCGGTATCTTCGCCGCTCGCGGCACTGGCTCGGCAGGGGCCTCAGCCTTGTTAGAATCCTCGTCCTTCTTTTTCTGGGGATCGTTTACATAATGACGGCCTTCGATCCACACGCTGGAAACCGGTTGATCGGGATTAAACCAACTATCGCCGTCCACGACAGTTAGATTGGCCAGACGTCCTTTTTCGATAGTGCCCAGATCTGCCTCCGCGCCTAATAATGCCGCCGGCTCCGTGGTCAATGCGGCTAGCGCAACATCCGCACTTAAGCCACGCTGAATTGCCTGCTGGATGTTTCTGCGAAACGATTTGTGATCGCCTAATCCATGTAGGGTGAACGAAAAGGGCCGCTTGTTTTTCGCCAGCAAAGCCGGCACTTCCGGAGCCCAATCCCAAGCGCGCAGTTGATCGAGTGACACTTGATCCCAGTCCTGCTCCTCCGGCAAATCGGGTACAGCCGGAAATATAACAGGGACGATGTAGGGCAGGGCGAATTGTTCGAGAATTTCTGGTCGCCGCCATTCCTGTCCGGTCGCCACCATCACAGGATTAAACTTCATTTCCTGTGCAAGCTTCGCCATTCGGGCGGTCATGAGCACGCTACCCGGCTCGACCACCACACGCTGTTTGGCCTTCGCTCGAAGCACGGAATTCAACGAATCCAACGCCGGGTTATACTCAGGGCGCGGGCCATTTGGATTTTGTTGAGACCACGTTTTCATCGCCTCGTGATGATGCGCATCAAGTACGGTTTGGCGAATCGCAGCGATCACCCCCATCAATGAATGCGGGTAATCCTTGGCTGGCTCCAAGGCCATGTGTTGAAGCGTTTGCGGTCGCAGCAGCAATTGATTTGGGTCGCCGTCTCCCAACAAAGCTAAGGCGCTGTTACCCCGAATAATCCCCTTGGTGGGGATAAAATTCGCAGCTGTGAATCCGAGCTCGCGCAATCCCGCAAAAGCTTTGCTGTCGGGCGTAAAGTCGTCTGATATTTTTTGCTGAGGATGTATTTCAGCGATCTCGTAGCCCGGCCCTTTGCCTCCCAAATCTTCCCGAGTGGTAGGCACGCCTTTGAAACTAATGCCCGCGCGCGCTTCGATGGGGACGATCCATCGATTCGAAACCGGCCTGGCCTTGTTGTCGCCAAGTGAAAGATAGGGGTCAATGAAGCCGGCATAAATCGTTTTTCCCTTCATCTCCCAAACTCGGGCATCCGCGGGAATGCCCGGTTTCTCCTTAGGCAACACATCCTGAATACGCCCGTTACGAATAAGGACAGTGGCACCTTCGACCACCAAACCGGGCTTGACGACGACGCGCCCTCCCATCAGGGCGTGCGCACCATAGGGTAGGGGAGTTTCACCCGGCGGCCGAATCTCGACGGCTGTGCCGACGGCAGTGATCAGGACCGACACGGCTGCAATCCAACGGAAAAGCATCGGGCGACGTTAGAGCGGGCAATAGCCGAGGGCAACGGATTTGTTTGCGACAGATCAGACGCTTCGGTACCGTGCGCGCCCATGGCGGACACGGGATCATTTCGGCTGGGAGTGCTTGGCTCTGGACGGGGCTCCAATTTGGTGGCGATAGCCGATGCCATTGGCCGTGGTGATTTGCCGGCGAAAATTACCGCAGCAATTTCCGATGTGGAGGACGCCGCCTTTCTTCAGCACGCCGAGGAACTCGGAATCCCCGGTCAATTTATCCATCCAGGCAAGTACCGCACAAAACTTGATGAAGATGCTGAACAGGCTTATATCGCCGCTTTGCAGTCTTCTCACGTGGACCTCGTGGTGCTGGCCGGTTTCATGCGTATTTTGAAGGGCGATTTTTTAAGGGCCTTTGAAGGGCGTGTCATTAACATTCATCCCTCACTATTACCTTCCTTTCCCGGATTGGAGGCCTGGAAACAAGCGCTGGATTACGGTGTCAAACACACCGGGGCCACCGTGCATTTTGTGGATCAAGGCATTGATTCGGGCGCAATCATTGCCCAGGAAACCTTACCTGTGCAGGATGAAGACACACCGGAATCGCTGCTAGAACGAATTCATAGCGCCGAACACCGCATCTTGCCGGCTTCCATTGCCGCCATTGCCAGTGGGAAAGTGGAACTCAAAGGCCGCCGCACTGTCCGCCGGATTTCCTAAGTAGCCAAAAAAAAGCAAAAAAAGATTCGCTTTTCGACCCTGACAGTGGCAAACCATCCCGCCCGCGCGAAGGACTCCGTGTCCTTTTTAGTTTTCCTAGCGCGATACATCTCCGGATGAGCAAAAAGAAACAACAGCTCCGTTTTGGTTTGCCCAAGGGCAGCTTGCAGGATGCCACGGTTGAAAAGCTGGCCAAGGCCGGCTGGAACGTGCGCGTTAGCAGCCGTTCATACCTGCCGTATGTCGATGACTCGGACCTCGAGATCCGCACCATCCGTGCGCAGGAAATGAGCATTTACGTGGAGCGCGGCTATCTCGATTGCGGTATCACAGGCCTTGATTGGATTCAGGAAAACAATTCCAAGGTCCAAGAAGTTGGCGAATTTCTGTTTAGCAAAGCCACCCGCCGGCCCGCCCGTTGGGTTCTGGCTGTGCCGGAAAAGTCCAAGATCAAATCCGTCAAGGATCTTGAAGGCAAGCTGATCGCCACCGAGGTCGTCGGCATGACCAAGCGCTGGCTTAAAAAGCACGGGATCAAGGCGGATGTCGAATTTTCCTGGGGAGCCACCGAGGTGAAGGCCCACGAGCTGGTCGACGCCATCGTCGAAGTGACCGAAACCGGCAACAGCCTTCGGGCCAACAACCTCCGCATCGTGGAGGAGCTGATGAGCAGCACCCCGCGCCTGATCGCAAACAAGACCGCCTGGAAGGATGCTTGGAAACGCGAGAAGATCGAGACCATGGCCATGCTCCTGCGCGGCGCAATCGACGCGGAAACCAAAGTCGGCCTCAAGCTCAACATCAAACAGGCGAACCTCGACAAACTCCTAAAGAATCTTCCCTCTCTACGCAAACCCACCATCAACCAACTCGCTCAAGACGACTGGGTCGCCGTCGATACGGTGATTGATGAACATGTGGTGCGTGAAATTATCCCGGAATTGAAAGCAGCCGGGGCCGAGGGAATTGTTGAATACCCACTCAATAAAGTGGTTTACTAAGCTTTCACGAAGCAACTAACCGAAACAAATATGGGATCGTTAAAGAAACGGCGTAAAGCCAAGATCAACAAACACAAGCGGAAAAAGGCCTCCCGGGCGAACCGCCACAAGAAACGCAAGTTGTAGGCCGCCCGGCTCAAGCCCGTGTCCACAATTTGCGCTTTCCCAAGCTCAATGGATGTGCCCCAATACCGGGGTTTATGAGAATTACGTTCGGATACCTTACCCTGGTTTTCGTGGGTGCCCTCCTGCACATAGGGTGCGCCCTTCCCCCGGATCCTCCCGTTCAGCAAACGCTGGGACCCGCCTTAGAACAAAGCGGACTGATTGAGCAGCCCAAGCCGGTCTCCAATGGCACCCAGGCAAAGGAGTTAACCCCCGAGGAAAAGCAGGCCGCCGAAGACGCCAATATGGAGCGTCGCATCAAGGCAATGGCTCATTACGCGGCCGCCACCTCCCACCGTGAACGGGGTGAAAACGACGAGGCCTTCGAAGAATATTATCAGGCCGCCTTGGCCGACCCTACCGACCAGAAGGTCATGATGGAAGTTGTGCAGCTTTTGGTGATGTCTAGGAAACAGGACAAAGCCTTCAAGCTGTTGATTGAGGCTACCAAAAACCCAACCGCACCGGCGGAACTCCACGCTCTGCTCGCCGCCACTTATCTTGAAAAGAAAAAGCCCGATCTTGCGCAAGCCGCCGCCAATCACGCGATCAAGAAAGCGCCCAAATCCATTGTGGGCTACAAGACCCTCATGCAGGTCTTCCGTTATGAAATGCGTCAGGGTGCCAAGCGCACCAAGCAAATCCGCGAAGTCCTAGATAAAGCACGCTCCCAGGAAGGGGTCAGCGTTCCATTTCAAGTGGAACTCGCGCTGATGATCACCGGCTATCTCTCTATCGATAAAGAATCAGGCGAAGAACTGAAACCCGAGATTCGCAAGCTACTCGACCAAGCTTGGGCCAGCAAACCCAAGCAACCCATCCTGCTTGAACAAATTGCCCGAGGCTACCGCATCGCCGGCGCCCACAAACAGGCCGCCTCCGCCATGGAAACGCTGCTAAAGACCTTGCCAAACAACCCTATGGTACTACTCGAAACCGCCCGCGAACACGCGCTCGGCGGGGACATGGAACAGGCCAAAACCCATCTCGAAGCTTTAACCCGCAAATTCCCTCGCGTCTGGGAAGGCCACCAGCTCCGTGCCGCCGTGGCGATGGATGAGGAAGATTATTCCACCGCGGTGAAGCATTACCGCGAAGTCATTAAACTGAACCGCAAGTTGGAGTCAGTTCATTACGATCTCGTAGCTGCCCTGTTGGCAGATGAGAAAATTGATGCTGCCCGCAATACTCTGATCCAAGCTGAATCCCAATTTGAGGCAAACTTCATGCAGGCTTATTTCGGTGCCATGATTCATCTGGAGGAAAAGGCTTATCTCAAGGCTCATGAATCCTTGCTCACCGCCGAATCACGCGCGAAGAAGGGCGAGCCCGAACGCCTCACACACATTCTTTATTTTCAGCTTGGCTCCACTGCTGAGCGCGCCAAAAAATATCAGGATGCCGAAAAACATTTTCGTCAATCCATCAAACTGAAGCCCGACTACGCAACGGCCCTAAATTACCTCGGCTACATGTGGGCCGATCGCAATGAAAATCTCAAGGAGGCTGAAGAGTTTGTCCGACGCGCCTTGAAAGTGGATAATGATAATCCGGCCTATCTCGACAGCCTGGCGTGGATCCACTATCGCCGCGGTGATTTCAAGGATGCGTTGAAGATTCAACTCAATGCCCTGAAACAGAGTGACGAGCCAGATCCCGAAATCCTCATGCACCTTGGCGAAATTTACATCGCCCTTGGCGACCGAAAGCGCGCGCAAAAATATCTCAAGCAAGCCGACGCTATTGAGGACGTTCCGGAGGACATCAAAGCCAAAATCCAAGGTAAACTGAAGGAACTGAAGTAACCGAGTGGATTACCAGTATACCAAGCATTACTCGGTCGAGGAAGCTCGCGACTTGTTGCCTTCCTTGCGAAATTGGTTTGAGGAAATTGACGCCCTAACTGATCGCATTCGGGAATTAGATGAACTCCTGGCCACACGCACGAAACAGGGCGAGGATTTGGGGGGCACCGCGCCCAACCAGATGATCCGCGACATGGCCCGCGTACACGCCATCCTGGGCAACTTTCACGACCGCCAAATTCAAATCAACGACCTTCAAAAAGGCCTCGTCGATATCCCCGCTTTACTCGATGAGCGGGAGGTGTTCCTCTGCTGGGAACGCACCGAGCCCGATATCACCCATTGGCACACCTTGGAGACTGGTTACGCCGATCGCAAACCGCTCTGGGGCTAAGCATTCTTAGGGTTGATTCCCTTGCCCCATATTGTATAAACCCCGTCCCTGATTTTCGGGGGGATATAACACCTTGCTAATCAACACGCATGATTAAAGTTCAGAATCTCAGAAAATCCTTCGGCACCAACGTGGCCGTGGATGACCTTAGTTTTGAGGTCAAAAAAGGCGAAGTCCTAGGCTTTCTTGGCCCCAATGGCGCCGGCAAATCGACCACAATGAGAATGATCACCGGCTATATTACGCCTGACAGCGGTGACGCGATCTTGGGCGATCACAGTATTGTAGACGAGCCCGAGGCAGCCAAATCCATCATTGGCTATCTTCCAGAAAACGCACCATCCTATCCGGACATGGACGTTCAAGGATTCCTTCGATTTGCCGCCGAAATTCGCGGCATGGATGGAACCGAGCGCGACAAGTCCGTGGATCACGCCATCGAAGTTTGCTCTCTGGAATCCGTTCGCCGCCAAAACATAGACACACTTTCAAAGGGATTTACCCACCGCACCTGCCTCGCGCAATCCATTCTGCATGACCCAGAGGTATTGATTCTTGATGAACCCACTGACGGACTGGACCCCAACCAAAAACACGATGCGCGGCAATTGATTAAACGTCTGGGTGAAACCAAGGCTATTATTTTTTCCACACACATTCTCGAAGAAGTGGAGGCAGCTTGTTCCCGTGCCATCATAATTGACCAAGGCCGGATAGTAGCAAATGGAACACCCGAAGAATTGAAGAAACAAAGCAATACCAACCGACTCGATGATCTGTTCCGGGAATTGACCGTATCCGACACCAAGAAAAAGGAGGCCGCCTAATGAACCAAAGCCCACTGCGTAATATCTTAGTAGTCGCCAAGCGCGAATTCAGTGCGTACTTCACGACACCAGTCGCCTATGTGTTCCTGGTGATCTTCCTGTTGTTAGCTGGCTTTTTCACGTTCATGGTAGGGCAGGATTTCTTTTCTCGCAATGAAGCTTCGCTCGGTTCCTTTTTCTTATGGCACCCGTGGCTCTACCTTTTCCTGGTGCCCGCAATCGCCATGCGTTTGTGGTCCGAGGAGGCTCGCACAGGCACACTGGAGCTACTGCTGACGCTCCCCATCACCACGGGCCAGGCAGTGATCGGTAAATTCCTTGCGTCTTGGGCCTTCTTGATCCTGTGTCTAATTCTCACATTCCCGATTTGGTTGACTCCCGTATACCTAGGTGATCCGGATAACGGCGCAATTCTCTGCGCCTATTTCGGCAGCGCCCTGATGGCTGGCGCCTATCTTGGTATTGGCTCCATGACTTCTGCGATCACTAGCAATCAGGTTATTAGTTTCGTGATGTCCGTCGTGCTTTGCTTATTCACAATCCTTGCCGGATTCCCTCCAGTTACTGATTTCATTCAGGGGCTTTTCCCCGGCAATGAAGCTGTTGTCAGTCTAGTTGCAAACATGAGTGTCATGACGCATTTTGAGGCCTTACAGCGAGGCGTTTTCCACCTCAAAGATGCCCTATTTTTCATCTCGCTCATTGTCGTGACCCTTGTGACCACCACGGCGATTATCCGGGCAGGCCAGGAAAATAAACCGAGTCAAGCCTATGGGATGACTGGAGCGCAAGTAGCCATTCTCTTTGCCGCTCTGATTCTCGTGAACGGCTTCGCCTACACCACAAGTGCCAAAGTGGATTTCACCGAAAATAAAATTCACACCCTGTCTCCCGGCACAAAAAATATCCTGAAACGAGTTGCTGAAGAACGCGGTGAAGATCCTGATGCATTCAAGATCGAGGCGCGGCTTTATTTCACCCGAGGCGAAGATCGCGTTTCGGTCTTTGTTCGCCAATACGCCGAACGGGTAACTGAACTTCTCAAAGAGTACCAAGAAGTCAGCTCTGGCTCCCTAGTTTTCAATGAAATCAACCCGCAGCCTGATACTGATGAAGAGGAACTCGCCCAAAATGACAACGTTACCCGAATGCAAATCGGCCTCGACGAATACGCCTATATTGGCCTGACTCTCAGTTATGCCGACCGCACCGAAATCATTAATCTGCTTGAGCAGGGCCCCGGCGGACGGCCCGGTGGCTTGCGCCCTGAATCACTTCTCGAATACGACATATCTGGCGCCATCACGCGATTGATCAAGAAATCCGACGAGGCTCCAACTATTGGCGTCATGTCACCCCTGCAATTGACTGGCGGTTTCCCTCCCAATCTCCCGCCTCAGATGACGCGCGGCCAACGCCCGCCTCAGCCCTGGCTATTGATGCAGCAACTCTGGCTCACCTACGGCCAGGACAATGTGCAAATCATCGACATGACGGGCGCTTCCATCAGCAAAGACATCGATCTGCTGCTTGTCGTCCACCCCAAAGGCATCTCGGAAAAAGCTCAGTTTGCCATTGACCAATATGTGCTGAATGGCGGCAAAGTAGCCGCGTTTCTCGACCCCAATCACGCGCTCGACCAAGGCCCCATGGGTGGCTTCGCTCCGCCCACCGGCAGTTCATCCAATTTTGATAAACTTCTACCAGCGTGGGGATTAAACTTTAACGGCGGTCAGGTTGTTGTGGACCCGACCTTCGGTCTGCGCCCACCTCAAAGCGGGTCATCCTGGGTAACCGCGCTGGATATCCAAAGCGAAGGTCTCAATGAAAACGATCCCATCACCCAAAGTCTCGGGCCCGTTTCCGGCATTCACTTTGGCGCTTTCCGCCAGGAAACTGCAACCGACAAAAATGCCGCTCGCCCAACTATGACACCACTGCTCCATAGCACCACTAATTCCGCCTTGGTGGCTGGCTCGGAAACTACGGGGCTTTTCCCCGTGCCAAGTTTCCAACAATCTCAGGCCGATTTGCTGAGCGACTTTATGCCGACGTCCGGCACCAACATTCTAGCGTTAAAATTGACTGGCAAGTTCGCCACGGCTTTCCCTGATGGCGACCCTGAACGGCCCGCTTCCAATCCCGATAGTAATGCAACCGCACCGCCGCCACCGGATACTTCCCTGAAATCTGTTAAGGCTGATGCTAACCCGGTAGTCGTGTTGGTTAGTGACGTTGATTTCCTCCACAACACCATTTATGAACTTGATCAATTACGGGGCTTTCGAAATAGCAATTTGAACTTCGTACTCAACCTTGTGGATTACCTGACAGGAGACGAAGACCTAATTCGAATTCGAAGCCTCACCAATCGTAGCCGGCCCTTGAAGAAGCTCACCGAGCTTGAAGAGTAGGCAACTCGCGATATCCAGAAAGAATTGGAGCAACATGAAAAAGATCTGGAAGAAGCCGACCAGAAAGTAGCGGAGGTAACCGATAAACTTCAAAACCAGCTACGCAGTGCCATTCAATCCGGCCAATCCGGTGTCATCCGCCTACAGGTCAACGAAGGGGACCAAAAGAAACTGGAGGAAAGCCAAGCCGAAGCCGAAGACGCACGAGATCGCGCCCGTAAAGCGATTCGTCGCATCAAAAAGGAGCGCCGTATAGCCGTAGATTCCCTGCGCAACCAATTCAAATGGGCCAGCATTGCTTGCATGCCATTCCTAGTGGCCATCTTCGGGGCG
>PVBE010028848.1_pt1 | contig 16937 bp, 15 predicted proteins | sample 1631181 | NCBI WGS metagenome assembly PVBE01 (sample SAMN08397723, study PRJNA350692) | Marine metagenome, whole genome shotgun sequencing project. | isolation source: water | place: Pacific Ocean | collected 2012-04 | reverse complement strand
TCTACAAAAAGTGGTATTTCTGGGTGGCCGTTGCCGGGGCGGTGGTGATCACCGGCTTCATCATCGGCATGGCGGTGGACTCCAAGGATCGCGACGTCAACTCGTCCCACTACCCCGTGCGCTCTCGTGGAGTGCCGCTGATCACCTTTTGACCTCCACCCCGGGGGTCGCTACTCTGCATCTTTGCTGTTTGCGGAGGTGACACCATGACGACCAAGGAGCTCCAGGACATCAGCGCCGCCGAGCTGCGAGACCTGTTGAGCCGGCCCGAGCACAAGGTAGTGGTGGTGGACGTGCGCCAGCCGGAGGAGTACGAGCTGGGGCACCTGCCCGGGGCGCTGCTGCTGCCGCTGTCCGAGCTGGAGGCCGATCTCGGGCGACTGCCCGACGCCCGGCGGCTGGTGCTCTACTGCCAAAGCGGCCAGCGGTCGAAGTACGCCGGCCTCGTGGCGGTGCAGGCAGGGCGCGAAAATATCTACAACCTGGACGGCGGCATCCTCGCCTGGCGCGACAAGACCCTCACCGGAGCGCCAGCCCTGGCTGCACTGGACACGAGCGGGCCGCTGCCCGACGTGATCCGCGGGGCCCTGGAGCTGGAGAAGGGCGCCCAGCGGCTGTACGAGGGGCTGCTGGCCGAGGTCTCCGGCACCATGCTCGAGCCGGCCATGAGAGATCTGGCCGGGGCCGAGGTCGGTCACGGCCGCGCGCTCCACCTGCTGCTGAGCAAGCTGACGCCGGACCTCGGCGAGTTCGACGAGGTGTGGGGCAGCCTGACGGGCGAGCTGCTGGAGGGTGGCCAGCTCATGGCGGACGTGCTCGCTCAGGCCGCCCCCCCTGGCCCGGGAGGGCGACGTGGCGTTGCTGGAGCTGGCCCTGGGGCTGGAGCTTCAGGCCCACGACCTCTACCAGAACCTGGCCCTGCGCCTGGAGCCGGGCGAGCAGCGCGAGGCCTTGCTCACCCTGGCCCAGCAGGAGCGGCAGCACGCGCGCGCCGTGGTGCGCAGCTTCGGGGACCTCGCCGCCGCCATGCGTGCGCGGCTGCCAGACGGCTCGCGGGCGCCGTTTCGGCGCCGGAGCTGAACCGGTCTTCGGTTAATACCCCTCGGGCGCGATGGGCTGGTCGTCGTGGGACGAGTGGTCGCTGCCGCGGTCGTGATCCGAGTCGTGATCGTGATCCGACGTCGGGGGCTTTTTCTTCTTCGTCGGGACCGTGCCGGGCTTCTTGGCCTTGGGCGGGCGAGGCTGCCGCGGCGGCCGGGGATGCTTGACGCGGCGCAGCCGGACCAGCGGCACCACCATCTTTTTTTCGTCGTCGGCCACCTCCACGGGTATGCGCCGGTAGCCGGGGCGGTGGAGCGAGAGCTTGAGCACCTCACCCCGCGGCACGCTGAGGAAGTGGGGCGTGCGGCCGATGCGCTTTTTGCCGTGGTAGATGTAGGCCCCGGTGGGCTGGGAGTCGAGGATCACCTCCACGTGGCCTGACGCCACTTTCTTGGGCGCCGGCTGCGCCTCCTGCTTCGCCTCGGGCTTCTCCTCCGGTTCCTTGGGCTCGTCCTCGTCGTCAGCCTTGGCCGCCACCACGTTGGGCCCGCCCGCGGGATCGGGCTTGCTCAGGTGGAAGTAGGCCAGCACGCCGCCGGCGCCCAGCACCACCGCCAGCGCGGCCACAGCCACGATCAGCCCCGTGCGGCGTCTGGGCGGGTCCATGGCGGCCATGATCTCGCCGGCCGTGGCCGTCTCCTTCACCGGGATGACGGTGAGGTCGTCAGGTCCGGCGACCTGGATGCCGGGGCCGGTGCGGACGCCAGGCCCGGTGACGTCGGGGGCCAGCGCCAGCGTGGACGGGGTCTCCACCGGCTCGTAGGCCACCCCGTCGCGCGCCGCTGCCAGGGCGTCGCTCAACTCGTCGACGGTCTGGTACCTGTCGTCGGGCTCCTTGGCCATGGCCCGCAGCACCACCTGCTCCAGCTCGTCAGGGATGTGGCGGCTCGCCAGCTGGCTGGGTGGCGCCGGCGTGGCCGTGACGTGCTGGGTCAGCACCGCCAGGAAGGACTCGGACTGGAAGGGCACCGTACCGCAGAGCATCTCGTAGAGGATCACGCCCATGGAGTAGATGTCGGCCCTGGTGTCCACGGGCGTTCCCAGCGCCTGCTCGGGGCACATGTAGTTGGGCGTGCCGAACACCGCGCCGGTCTTGGTCAGGTTCTCGTTGGTGTCGTTGCCGGTGACCTTGGCGATACCGAAGTCGAGGATCTTGGCCGTGCCTTCCTCGCCGGCGAGGAAGATGTTCTCCGGCTTCATGTCCCGGTGGACGATGCCCTCGGCGTGGGCCACGGCCAGCCCGCGGCAGACCTGGATCGCGACGTCGATGAGCCTCGGGATCGGCATCTCCCCCCGGGCCAGCACGCTGTTGAGCGGCTCACCCTCCAGGTACTCCATGGTGAGGTAGACCTGCCCATCGGAGAGGCGGCCGAAGTCGTCGATGGCGACGATGTTCTCGTGGCCAATGGTGGACGCGGCCAGGGCCTCGCGCTGGAAGCGCGCCACCGCCTCGGGGTTGGAGGTGATCTCCGAGCGCAGGAGCTTGAGCGCCACTTTCTTTTTGATGAAGGTGTGCTCGGCCTCGTAGACGGTGCCCATGCCGCCGCTGCCCAGGAGCCGTACGATGCGGAAGCGGTCTGCCACCACCTGCCCCAGGAGGTCTCCGTCCCCTTGCCCCGCGGCGCCCTCCTCGTCCGGCACCAGGCGCGCGCCGTCCTTGGGGCAGAACTTGCCGCCCGGAAAGGTATCGTTGCAGCTGGGGCAGAATGGCATGGTGCGTTCCCGTTTGATCGTTATACTACCTGTTTTTAGCAGATCCGCCATCAGGTGGTTATTTATGCCCTTTGGGCGATGATCCACGGAGCGAGATGAGATGACGCAACGCATGCCACACTTTGCTGGCTCCTGGTATCCCGACACCGAGGAGCGGTGCCGGGAGGCCTTCGAGGCCTACGAAGACGGCTGCCAGGAGCGCGCGGGCCAGGGTCCGCTGGTGGGCGGCATCGTGCCCCACGCGGGGTGGGTCTACTCCGGGCACATCGCCTACAACGTTGTGCGCGAGCTGGCCCGGGCTGCCGGCGAGGTCGACACGGTGGTGCTCTTTGGTGGCCACCTCGGTCCGCGCCACCCCGCGGTGGTCATGACCCGGGGTGACTTCTGGACCCCTCTGGGCGACATCCCCACGGACGAGGAGCTGGCCGACGCGGTGGCCGCCTGCGGCGCGGACGTGGTGCAGGAGACACCCGACGCCCCGCACCGGGACAACACGGTGGAGCTTCAGGCGCCGCTGATCAAGCACCTGCTGCCCGACGCGAAGGTGGTGGTGATCAAGGCGCCGGCCAACCCCGACGCGCTGCAGCTGGCCCAGGCTGTGGTCATGGGGGCCGACACCCTTGGACGACGCGCGGTGTACCTCGGCTCCACCGACCTGACCCACTACGGACCCAACTACGGCTGGTCCCCCAAGGGGCTGGGCGCCGGAGCCCGGAAGTGGGTGCGGGAAGAAAACGACCGTCAGTTCGTCGAGGCCACCTGCAGCATGGAGCCCGACGAGATGATGCAGCAGGCCCTGGTGCAGCAGAACGCCTGCTGCCCGGGCGCGGCGGCGGCGGCCGTGGAGTGCGGGCGTCAGCGCGGCGTCACCGGCGGCGAGCTGCTGATCCAGGCCCTCAGCTCGGACATCCCACCGCCCGGCGACAGCTTCGTCGGCTACGCCGGCATCCTGTTTTAACCGATCACCAGCCGAACCAGGAGACGACCGTGCGCGCACTGTTTTTGACCAACGAGTACCCCCCTCACATTTACGGCGGCGCCGGGGTCCACGTGGAGTACCTCTCACGGGAGCTGAGCCGCCTGATGGAGGTGGACGTGCGCTGCTTCGGCGACCAGGACGGTGGCGACAGCGACCTGCGGGTCAAGGGCTACGAGGTGCCGAGCGAGGCGCTGGACGCCTCGGCGCCCCAGCTAAAGTCCCCCCTCGGCGCCCTGTCTCGCTGTCTGGCCATGGCCGCGCCCCTCGATACGGGCGAGGCGGACGTGGTGCACTGCCACACCTGGTATTCTCACTTCGGCGGCATCCTGGCCAAGCTGTGCCACGGCCTGCCCCTGGTGATCACGACCCACTCTCTCGAGCCGCTGCGGCCCTGGAAGCGTGAGCAGCTCGGCCGGGGCTACGATCTGTCGTCCTGGGTCGAGCGCACCGCCCTGAGCATGGCCGACGCGGTCATCGCGGTGTCGGACGAGACCAGGGCCGACGTGCTGGCCAACTTCCCCGAGGTGGACGCCGCCAGGGTGCGGGTGATCCCCAACGGCATCGACGTCGACGAGTACCGGCGCACCGACGACCGCGGCGCCCTGGACCGCTTCGAGATCCCCGCGGGGCTACCCTACGTGCTGTTCGTGGGGCGCATCGCGCGCCAGAAGGGGATCATCCACCTGGTGCGCGCCATCCGCCACCTGGACCCGGGCCTCGGCGTGGTGCTCTGCGCGGGCGCCCCGGACACGCCGGAGATCGCCGAGGAGATGGAGCGCGGCGTGGCCGAGATCTGTCGCGAGCGGGACCACGTCTACTGGATCCAGGAGATGCTGCCCCGCCACGAGGCGATCCAGATGTACAGCCACTGCACGCTCTTTTGCTGCCCCTCGATCTACGAGCCGTTCGGCATCATCAACCTGGAGGCCATGGCCTGCGAAAAGCCGGTGGTGGCCAGCGCCGTGGGCGGCATCAAGGAGATCGTGCTGCCGGAGGAGACCGGCCTGCTGGTGCCGTTCGAGCAGCAGCGGGAGCCGCCCTTCGAGGCGAGCGATCCGGATCGCTTCGCCCGGGACCTGGCCGCTGCCATCAACCGCGTGGCCGGCGACGCCGACCTGACCACGCGCATGGGCCAGGCCGGCCGCAAGCGCGTGGAGGACGTCTATTCCTGGAGCAGCGTGGCCGAGCAGGTGGGCAGGCTCTATGAGGAGATCATCTAGCTCTGGCGCTAGTGGTTGTAGCTGTACCAGACGCCCGTGTTGTGGTCCTGATACTCCCAGGAGTTGCCGTAGTAGTAGGTCCAGTGACCGTCGCGCCACTCCCGGTGGCAGCCGCAGTTGTGGTGGTGGTAGTGGGCGTCGTGGTGGGCCATGACCACGGCGGTGCCGGCCACGGCGGCGCCGAAGACGGCCGCGCCCACCATGTGCCGGGCCATGCGCGGTCCGCAACCGGTGGTCAATGCGAGGCTGGCGACCAGGACGATCATGGCGACGATTCCGGTTAGCTTTTTCATGGGCGACCTCGTTGGCTGAGTTTGTCTATGGAACGCCCTGGAACAGAGCAATCCGCGGGCCACTTTGTAAGTCACATGATTACGGGCACATGCGCCCAAGATGCCCGAACACCCCCGTGAATCGGTTTCCACACCGTGACCGATTGTTCACAATCCAACGCCTGTTGGATCTTCACCACCGCTGCCTGTCAGAACCGCCATAAAATCACGGCACGCCGTCTGGCACGACCATTGAAAAGTCGTTTGCGGCCCCGAAAGCGGGCATAATCTGGCGTTGAAACCATGACTCCCAACCTGCGCAACCTGCTGCTGCTCTCCCTGGCAGGCCTGGAGATCCTGCTCACCGCTGCCGAGGGCGTGGCGGTGCTCACGCCCCTGGCCTACCTCGTCCCGGCCACCCGCGGCGCGGGGGAGTGGTTCCTCATGCTGGTGGCGGGCCTGATGATCTGGATGTTCGGCATGGGGGTCTGGCTGCTGCCGTTGCTGCGCGGCGGCGCGGATCCTGCTCGCGTCTACCCACGGGTGCGCAGGCTGCCGGCCCGCGCCCTGGGCCTGCGCCTGGTGCTCTGGACTTTTTTGGGGGCAGTGTTGGCGGTCCAACTCCACGGCGCCGGGCAGCTGGACGGCTCGCTGGCGTTCACCCTCATGACCATCTGCGTGATGCACGCGCTGGTGGTGGGGCTCATCCGCTGGGTGCTCCACGGACGCCTGCTGCGCCTGGTGATGAACCGGGCGAACCTGCTGCCGCCGTGGCGCGAGCTGCAGCTGGACAGCCTGCGCGGCCGGCTGGTGGAGATCGCCGTGCTGCTGGCCGTGGCCGGGGGCCTGTTCATCGCCGTGTTCATCCTGCTCTTCGTGCCGCTGTCCGTGGAGCAGTACCTGCTGGTGGAGACCTACTTCCCCTGGACGCTGGTGGCGCTGATCCTCTGCTGGTACCTGGCGGTGGTGCCGCGGCAGTTGGCCCCGCTGATGGAGCACCTGCAGGGCGAAGAGCCCTCGTCGCCCGAGGTCGTGCTCAGCGCCTGCCACCGGGCCCACCGGCTGCCCCAGTCCCTGGCGCTGACCAAGATCGTCTTCTTCGCCCTGGCCGCTGTGCTGCTGGTGGTGGAGTCGGTGACCCTGCTGGACATCTCCTTTTCCAAGGCGTCCCTGGTGCTGCTGGCCATGATCATCGTCTCCAGCGGCACCGGCATCTACGAGATGATCTGGAGCCGGGTCGAGCTGCGCCCCGTGGTGGCGCACCTGCTGGCCTTGCCCGGCGCCGAGGACATGGAGGTCAAGGCCGGCTCCCTGCGGCGCAAGATGATCCTCAGCTTCGGCGGCATCATCGTCTTCACCGTGGCGCTGTCGCTGTTTTGGACCTACCTGCACCACCAGAACCTGCGGCGGGACTTCGCCGCCCAGCAGGCACGCCGGGTCATCGCGCCGGTGATGGAGCGCCTGCGGCAGCAGCCCGGCCAAAAGGTGCGGGCCACGCTGTCCACCCTGCACAAGGCCCGGGGCAGCCACATGCTCTTCGTGCCGCAGCAGGGCGCCGCGCCGCGCATGTTGTCGCCCACGCGGGTGGCGGAGGTGCGCCGCCGGGTCGACGGCATCCTCGACCTGGCCAGCCTGGGCTTCGTCGGCGCCTACGAGCGCGTGCACCCCACGCGCCCCGCGTCGGGCAGCGTGGTGGTGTTGCTGCCGGTGGACTCCCGCCCGCGCGAGACGCTCAACCTGGTGGGCCTCGTGTTCTTCTTCTTGATGGTGCTGGCCATGGCCCTGGGGGTGGTCTTCCTCACCAGCACCGAGCTGACGCGCCCCCTCGGCGCCCTGGAGCGGCGGGCCGCCGAGATGACCCAGGGCTACCTCACCCGGGAGGTGTCCCACCACGGAGAGTTCGACACCAGCGGGCGCCTCTCCTCCGCCTTCGAGCAGATGCGCCAGGAGCTGGTGCGCAAGCTGCGCACCATCGAGAAGCTCAACGAGGAGCTGGAGGAGAAGGTGCGGCTGCGCACCGCCGAGCTGGAGCAGTCCAACCTGGAGCTGGTGGAGGCCATCGATGCTTTGGAGAACGCCCAGGACCGGCTGGTCACCTCGGAGAAGATGGCGTCTGTGGGCCAGCTCGTGGCTGGCATCGCCCACGAGATCAACAACCCGATCAACGCCGTGATCAACACGGTGGCGCCGCTGTCGAGCACCGTGGAGGACCTGGTGCAGGGGGCCGGCGCCGAGGAGCTGGCGGAGCACCGCGAGGACCTGGAGGCGATGCTCAAGGTGATCCGCTCGGGCATCGCCCGCACCCAGCGCATCGTCTCGGCCCTGCGCAACTACTCCCGCACCGACAGCGAGACGCGGGGGCCCATGGACCTGCACGCCGACATCGACGAGACCCTGGCCCTGCTGCAGCACAGCCTCAAGGACGTGACAGTGGAGCGGCGCTTCGAGGCCACCGGCGAGCTGACGGCCTTCCGCGGTCAGCTCAACCAGGCGCTGATGAACCTGATGTCCAACGCGGCCACCGCCCTGGAGGGACGAGACGACGCGCGCCTGGTGGTGAGCACCGAGGACGCCGGCGATGACGCGCTGCGGATCCTCGTGGAGGACAACGGGCCGGGCATCCCCGAGGAGGCGCGCCCGCGCGTCTTCGATCCATTCTTCACCACCAAGGACGTGGGCAAGGGGACCGGCCTCGGCCTGAGCATCACCCACGGCATCGTCGAGCGCCACGGCGGCGCCATCACCGTGGAGTCCGAGCCGGGCAAGACCGTCTTCTCCATCGAGATACCGTGGCGCGCGTGATGGCCGACCGCCACGACGTGATCATCATCGGCGCGGGCATCGCCGGCGCGTCGGTGGCCTACTTCCTCGCCCGCGCTGGCGTCTCCGACGTGCTGCTGCTCGAGCGGGAGGAGCAGCCTGGCTACCACACAACCGGGCGCAGCGCGGCGCTGTTTCTGGAGCACTCCACCGATCAGGTGGCGCGGCGGCTGCTCACCGAGGCGGCGCCCTTCGTGCGGCGGCCGCCCGATGGCTTCCCCGAGGAGCTGGTGGACGCGGTGGGGGTGCTGCTGCTGGCCGGGGGTGAGGACTGGGACACGCTGCGTGGGCGCGCGGGGGCCATGGCCGACGAGGGCATCGCCAACCGGCTGGTGACCCTGGCTGAGATGAAGGCCCTGGTGCCGGTGCTCGACCCGCCGCCCGGGCTGGTGGACGGCGGTATGCTGGTGCCGGACAGCGGCCACCTGGATGTCCACGGGCTGCACTGGGGCTACCTCGGTCAGGCCCGGCGTCAAGGCTGCGAGCTGCGCTGTGACGCGGAGGTCACGGGCGTGATCGTGGAGGGTGGGCGATGCGTGGGCGTGGAGACCCGCGCCGGCCAGGCTTACGCAGACGTGGTGGTCAACGCCGCCGGAGCGTGGGTGCAAACGGTGGGTCAGCTGGCCGAGGCGCTGCCGCTGACGTTTTCGCCGCTGCGGCGCACCATCATCACCTTCGATGAGCCCGCCGGGCTGGACTGCGGCCGCTGGCCGATGGTGGACCACGAGGGGTACGCCGTCTACTTCAAGCCCGAGTCCGGCGGCCTGCTGGCCAGCCCCATGGACGAGACGCCGTCCGCGCCCTGCGACGCGCGCCCCGACGAGCTGGACGTGGCCACCGCCGTGGACCGACTGCAGACCCTGGCCCCGAGCCTGGCGCCGCGGGCGCTGCGGCGGCGATGGGCCGGGCTGCGCACCTTCAGCCCCGACCGGCTGCCGGTCATCGGCCCTGACCCGCGGGTGGACGGATTTTTCTGGATGGCCGGCCAGGGCGGCTGGGGCATCGAGATGAGCCCGGCCACCGGCCGCTTGGCCGCCGAGCTCATCGACCACGGCAGCTCGACCGTGGCGGGCGCGGACGCGCTGCGGCCGGCGAGGTTCAACAAGCTCTCAACTACCTGATGACGTAGTCGTGGGACAGCGGTTTACCGCGGCGCTTGAAGTCCAGGGTGAAGTGCGTGGCGTTGCGCAGCCGGGTGTAGAGCTGCAGGGCCACCTCGGGTGAGGTGAGCGCGCGGCCGTTGACCGCGGTGATGGTGTCACCGGAGAACATGCCGAGCAGAGAGTAGACGCTGCCGGCGCGGATCCGCCGCAGCATGATGCCTGTGGACTTGCCCCCCTTGACCACTGGCATCACCTGGCCGCCCTTGGCCATGATGTGGGGGCTGGTCAGCACCAGGTTCAGGGCCTTGCGCCGGATCTCGTACTTGCCCTGCCCCACCTTGCGGATGCCGCGGGCGATGCGCTGCAGGCCCGGCCGCGCCCGGGGAATCTTGAAGCCCTTGACGTTGCGGAGCGTGGTCTGGCGCGCCTGCGGGGTCAGCTTCTTGAGCAGGCCGAGCACCTCCAGCCGGCCGCCGTTGAGCAGCGTGACCCGCCGCTCGCTGATGCTGATGATCAGCGCGCCCTTGACCTTGGCGCCCACGCCGTAGAACGCTGTGCTCTCCGTGGCGGTGATTGCCGCGTAGGACGGGCTGGTGGTGGTGTCCTGGCTCACCAGCGTGGCCAGGAGCTTGAGGTCCAGGGCGGTGGTCGTGGGCGCGTCAGGCGTGCCCGGCGCGTCGGCGGCTTCCTGCTTCACGGGCTCGCAGGTGGAGCAGAAGATATTGCGCCCGGTGACAGCCGATACGTCGCGGGGCTGATCGTGCAGCGGCGCGGCGGCAACGGGCGGCGCCGTCACCGTGGCGCTGATCACCGGCAGGCGTGTCTCGGCCAGGCGCCCGAGGGCCTTGCTGGCCAGCAGCGCGCAGGCGGTGATCACCACCAGGTTGAGCACCCAGGCGTGACGGGAGAGCGGGTGTGCCATGACGGTTCCTCCAGTGAAGTCCACGAGGAGGTGTTGCAATGGCCGTGCTAGCGGCGTCGGGTGTGCGTTGGTGTGATTTCGGGGGGCTACCCGCGGCGGGCTGACGGTGGCGTTGCCAGAATGTCAGGCCGCGGGCGCCGATGGGGGGCGGGGTGTCACTTTGACGCGAGATGGCGGGGGACAAGCCCCCGCCCTACATCACGTTCTATTTGTCCAGCCAGTCGGCCTCGGACTCCTTGTTCTGCTCCTTGTGGGACCAGGAGATCTTGCGATAGCGGAACTGCAGGGACTCGAGGTCGGGCTTGTCGTTGGCGTTGAGCGCCAGCTCCTTGAACTGGCGGACCTCCACCAGGCGGGCGTCCTTGAACTCGATGGTGAACCAGTGCTTCCGCTTGCCGTCGCGGGTCCGGTAGAACTCGATCTTGCCCTCGCAGACCTTGTGCTCGTTGAGCGCCTGCTGCAGCTCGGGCGTGGCCCGGCACATGGGCTTGGTGATGAAGATCGGGCCGTGCATCGTCTCGCCGGTGGCCGCGCCGGTCTGGCGATGTGTGGGCACCGTGATGGTGTGCTCGTAACCCTGCACCTCGATGGTGCCCTTGGTCTCCTTCTCCTGCACTCCGCCTTTGACATCGGAACCGTCGACCTTGAGGGTGAGATATGCGACTTCTGACATGTTGGACCTCCCAGTTGATTGCTTGATTTGTTGACCAGGGAAACTGCATCTCGCGTGCCATTCCCGCGCTCACGACATTTCAATCACTTGGATCGCAAAGGCCCCGTATGACGGGCTCGTTGTTACGCTTTTGTTACGGATCCGTACGTAACAATGACCGTGACACCCGGCGTTTTCGGTACGGAGATTGTGGTACCATCGGCTCCGCAACTTCACCCGGGATGCTGATGAATCATTGCAGAGATCTATTGCCGACGATTATGGGTGGGGTGCTGGTGGCGGTGGCGGTGCTGAGCGCGGGCTGCACCCACGACCTGGACAGCGTGGTGCTGCCCTGCAGCGACGAGGAGGCGTGCGCCAAGGGGAGCGTCTGCGTCAAGGGGCGGTGCGTCTCCGGGAGCGCTGACGCGGGCAAGGACATCGCCGGCAAGGAGGCGGGTAAACCCGAGGCGGGCGTGGACGCCGCGGTCAAGGATCAGGAGGTGGCGGACAGGAAGGTCGCCACCGACAAGGCTTTGACCGACAAGGCCAAGCCCGCGGATCAGACACCGGACAAGGCCAAGCCCGTGCCGGACAAGGCCCTGCCCGACAAAATGATCCCGGACAAGACCCTGGCGCCGGACATCGGCACCTGCGGCAACAAGAAGCTGGACCCCTCCGAGCCCTGCGACGACACGCAGTTTCAGACGGGGCCTTTGTGCATCAAACATCTGGATACCGGCATCGTCTATACGGGCGGCAACCTCAAGTGCTTCAGTTGCAAGATCGACACGTCCGGCTGCACCTGGGCCATTCAGGGCGGAAGCACAGGCGACGACAAGGCCCAGGGCCTTGCCGTGACCTCCAAGGGCAAGATCGTCTTCGTGGGCCAGGTGGCCGGCTCCGGCAGCATCTCGGGTACTCCGTATTCCGTGACCAACAAAGGGAACCACCTGCTGCTGGGACGGATCACCGACAAGGGCGCATACGACAAGCACCTCGCCGTGTGGGCCGGCGGGGGCAGCGTCAACCCCGGCGGCATGGACGTGGACAAGGGCCACGCTTACATCACCGGCACCTTCGATAACCAGCTCACGTTCTCCACCGCGCTCAGCGGCACACCGCACACCATCTTCGCGGCCATGGCTGATCTGACGCTTTGGAAATGGGACTGGTGGGTCAAGGGGCCAAGCCACGCCAACAACACGGCTCACGACGTGCTAATGGGTCCAAACACCGCCTACATCACCGGCACCGTCGCCGGACCGGTCCAGCTGGGAACCCAGTATATTAGCAGCGCCCGTAGCCGCATCTGTTACTCGGCGGTGGTGACCCCCGGAGGCAAGCTGGGTGCCCCGATATATGGCACCGGCGCCGCCGACTGCAGATCCTATTCCTCCATGGTCGCGTCGACGACCCACATTTTCATGGGCGGCAACGGCCAGGGCAACATCAGTTACCACGGCAAGAACCTCCATGGCGCCAACAACGGACACGTCGTGCGGATCAAGTTTTCGGGGAGCGTGTACGCGGCAAAGAACGTGATCTCCCCTGGACAGGTACGAGCCCTCACCACTGACGGAACCGACGTCTACGTCGGCGGCAACTTCAGCTCCAATGCTTCCACTCCCCAGGGGGGGATAAACCTCCTCAAGGCCCCCAAGGACGGCAAAAACGACGCCTTCGTGATCAAGCTCAGCTCCGCCTTGAAATACCAGTGGTCCGCCAGGAGCACCGGCCTGTCCAACGAGTACGTTCGCGACCTGGCCTACCATAACAACGGCATCTACGTGCTGGGCGACTTCCAGGGAACCTCCATCACCCTGGGCAGCCACGTTGGGTACCGCACCGGAACCAACGACGTCTTCGTGGCAAAGCTCAACTCGGTCGGCGTCTGGCAGTGGCTGATGGTCACCAGCGGCGTGGGCACCGGCGCCCGCCACGCCGGACGCATCGCCGTAGACGGCAAGGGCCACGTCTACGTCTCCGGCTGGTTCACCGGCAAGGCCAAGTTCGGCAAGAGCACGACACTGCAGTCCGGCGGCAAGGACCTCTTCATCTGGAAGATCAAGGACCCGCAAGCGCCGTAGCCACTCGCACAGCCAAAAGCCAAAAGCCAAAAGCCAAAAGCCAAAAGCTAAAAGCCAAAAGCTAATAGCTACTCAGTACACGCCCTGGGAGAGGACCGCGCGCACGAAGTCGGCGTGGGGGCGGGGGATGATCTCGCTGGTCAGCAGCATGCCGTCGTGGATGATGCCGCGGCCGGCCTCGACGCCGGCCTCCACCTGGTGTAGCTGGCCGGTGAGCACGAAGAAGGCCTTGCCGCCCAGCCCCCGGGCCAGGCGCATCTGCACCAGCTGCACCATGGCGCCCTTGACTGCCCGGTCGCCCGCCAGCACGCAGGACGCCACGGAGAAGGTCTCCAGGATGCCCAGCGCCTGTACCTCGTCCACCTGCACCTGCTGGGTGGCGATGGCCGGGGCGAGCTGGGAGTCGGCCTTGGGCAGGTAGAGGCTGTCCACCAGGGTGTCGGACGCCAGCTCGAGGCCGATGTCCATGGACTGGCTCACCTCTTCTTCGCCGCCGGCGATGACAACCACGTACTTGCCCGGCGTCACCGGGTTGGCCTGCACGAGGGTGATCAGCGCCTTCTTGACCATGGCGTCAGCCACCACCATGCCCCGGGCGACGCTGGCGACCTCGATGAGGCCCAGGGCCGGTCCTGTGCGGGGAACCACGGTGGTGCTGCCTTCGGTCAAGTGCTCCTCTCGGATCAGACGATGCGGAAGTAGTCCTGCAGCGCGCAGCGGCGTGCGCGGACGAAGTGCTCGGCGCAGGTCAGGCCCTCGCCCGTGGGGTGCGCGATGGTCCACGAGGTGAAGCCCTCGCCGTCGCCGCCGAGGCCCACGTAGTGGGGCCCGTTCTTGACGAAGATCGCCGTGTCCATGTAGCGCGCCATATTGTGCATGGTCTCGATGTTGCGCGAATAGATGGAGGCGGTGTGGCCGCAGCCCTGCTCGGCCCGCTTGGCCATCAGCACGGCGGCCTCGGCGTCCTTGGCCTTGACCAGCGGGATCACCGGCAGCAGCTGCTCCACGGTGACCAGTGGGTGGCGCTCGTCCACCACGCCGTAGGCCAGGCGCACGTCGTCGCCCACCTTGACGCCGATGGTGTCGAGGATCACCGAGACGTTCTTGCCGACGAAGTCCTTGTTGGAGTGCTTGCCGTCGTCATCGATGATCACGCGCGTGAGGCGCGACATCTGGGATTCGGACAGCTCGTAGGCGCCGGCCGCCTTCATCTCGCTGCGCAGCTGATTGAAGATCGAGCCGACGGCGAAGACCTCTTTTTCGTCGCAGCAGATGAGGTTGTTGTCGAAGGAGGCTCCCGCGACGATCCCCTTGGCCGCCCGGCGAATGTCGGCGGTCTCGTCCACCACCACCGGCGGGTTGCCGGGGCCCGCGGCCACGACCTTCTTGCCCGAGCCCATGGCCGCCTTGACCACGGCCGGGCCGCCGGTGACCACCAGGATCTTGGTGCCCCGGTGCTTCATCAGCTCCTGGGCCGAGGCGATGGTCGGCTCACCCACGGTGGTGAGCAGGTTGCGCGGCGCGCCCACCGCCATGGCCGCCTCGTTGAGCAGGTGCACGTGGTAGGCCGACACGCCCTTGGCCGTGGGGTGCACGTTGAACACGGCGGTGTTGCCGCCGGCGATGAAGCCGATGCCATTGCAGACGATGGTCTCCGTGGGGTTGGTGCACGGCGTGATGGAGCCGATGACGCCGTAGGGCGCCCACTCGATGAGCGTCAACCCGCGGTCGCCCGTCCAGGCCTTGGGCTGCAGCACCTCGGGCCCCGGGGTCTTGGATGCCGCCAGGGTGTTCTTGCGGATCTTGTCCTCGACCCGGCCGATGCTGGTCTCGGCCACCGCGTACTCTGATAGCTCGCGCGCGTGGTCCAGGGTGACCTTGCGCATGGCCTCCACGATCTTGTAGCGCAGCTCGAGGGGTCGCTTGGTCAGCTCCTCGAAGGCTGTCTGCGCGGCCGCCGTGGCGGCGTCCACCGTGGGGAACACGCCCAGCGATCCCCGCGGGAACCCCTTGGCAGAGGGGCCCGCGCCCGGGCTGGTGTGCACGGCCGGGGCACGCGCCGGCGTTGCGGGGGCGGTCCCCCCGAGCTTGCTCACCACGCGGTCCACGATTTGCTGGATTTTTTTGTCGTCGAGATCCATGGTCCGGCTCGCCTCGCTGGCCGCGAGCGCGCGCGCTCACGGCAGGTTGTCCAGGACTTATCCCTGTGACGGTGTGGCGCCGGCAGGCTGCCCGGGGGCGAACCTGCCGAACCCCTACTTTATGTATCGTTGATCACCGTCCACCACCACCTGGTCCACGATGGCCATGATGGTGGCGTCCACGGGCCGCTCGTTGGTCAGTTGGCACATGCGGGCGCTGCTGCCGCTGGCGTACAGCACGATCTCCCCCACTCCGGAACCCACACCATCAACGGCCACCACCGTGGGGCCCACGGGCTTGCCGTCGAAGTCGCAGTTCTTGACCAACATGAACCGCATCCCCTCCAGCACGCCTTCCTTGCGGCTGGCCACGACCGTACCGATCACTTTGCCCATCTGCATAAGGCACCTCTGTTGGAGCTGTCAGCTGTCAGCTTTCAGCATGCCGCCCCGGACGCCGACGTATTCACGAGGCGTCGCGGGGCGCTGCTGACCTGGTTCGGCTGTAGCGGACTACTCGTTCTTCGCCTCGGTCCGACGCCCCAGCGGGAGCACCATGTCGATGTTGACGTGGGGCCGCGGGATGACGTGCACCGCCACCAGCTCGCCCACGCGCTCTGCAGCGCGCTGGCCAGCCTCGGTGGCCGCCTTGACTGCCGCGACGTCGCCGCGAACAATGGACGTCACGTATCCGCCGCCGATCTTTTCGTATCCCACCAACTCCACCTTGGCCGCCTTGACCATGGCGTCCGAGGCCTCCACCATCCCGACGAAACCTCTGGTTTCGATCATACCCAGAGCGTCAGCCATTTGTCGTTCCTCCTTCTGAATGTATCAGTTTACTTGTCTACAAATTTGGTTGGTTCGATGCCCGTGATGCTCTCGATGGCGGCGGTGGCCGCCTCCGCGGCGGAGTCGATCTCCGCCTCCGGTCCGGACATCCACAGGCGCCCAAAGGCGCCAAATGGTCTGATGTTCACCAGAAACACCTTGGCCGCCTTTTCTGCCTCGTTGGCAGCGAAGGTGACGTACCCCGCGGGCTCGGTCTCCAGAATAAACAGAGACTGTCCCGGCAGGATCATGTTGCCGCGAGAGTTGCGGTTGATGATCTGCGCCTGGTAGGGCTCGATGGAGCGGATGATCTGGTTGGTGGCCACCTTCGGCTTGAGCCGCTGGTCCTCGGACAGGTCCATGTGCTCCAGGATGGCCTGTCCCGCTGTGGTGACCTCGCCCTTGTCCCAGTCGTGGACCTCGAGCAGCCCGTAGGCGCGCTCAACCACTTGCACCGCAGGCACCACCTTGGTCGCCTTGAGGGCCACGTCGGTGACCCGGTTGATGGCGATGCCCGGGGCGATCTCCACCCAGAGCGACGCCATCTCTGGCACCGGTAGGAAGCCCAGCGCAGTCTTGCCGATGAAGCTGGCCAGCTGGGGTTGCAAGCTGTCGAGAAAAGTGAAGGTTCTCAGTTGAATGCCCATCTCTACAGAATCCTTGCCGTTCAGCGTGTAGGAGTCGTACTCCGGTGGCGGTAACGCTAGCACAGGGGTGCCGCGAGAATAAAGAACAAAGAACACGAAACAGCCTGGTTTGCCTTGGTGTAGAATCGCCGGCGGAGGCTCCCTTGACCAACGGCAACGAGACACACCCCAGAGGCCTGTACGTTCTGTTCTTCACAGAGATGTGGGAGCGGTTCGGTTTCTACACCATGATCGCCATCTTCACCCTGTACATGAAGGCCGATCCCGCCACGGGCGGCCTGGGGTTGGAGACCGGCTCGGCGGGATCCTACTACGCCATCTTCATGGGGCTGGTCTACTTCACGCCGCTGCTGGGCGGTCTGGCCGCGGATCTGCTCATCGGCGAGCGATGGGCCATCTCGGTGGGGGAGGTGCTGCTGGCGGCCGGATACTTCTTGTTGGCGGTG
>PVBE011058384.1_pt1 | contig 16938 bp, 14 predicted proteins | sample 1631181 | NCBI WGS metagenome assembly PVBE01 (sample SAMN08397723, study PRJNA350692) | Marine metagenome, whole genome shotgun sequencing project. | isolation source: water | place: Pacific Ocean | collected 2012-04 | reverse complement strand
TTATAGAAACAAATTGTTGGGATGTTGGCAGCGAGAGTCTCAAGCCAAGCCGTGCCAAGGTAATTGCAGGTGTGAAGCGCATATGAGCCGTCATCACGGCTCTTTTCACGAACCGTCAAGCCAGCGTCATTGAACTGCTCTTGTACTCTCCAGCCATAGTCATGGTGGTAGAAGGATATTTCGAGGCCATGTTGATGGTTCTCGCCCTCAAAGACCATCCGCACTGCCCAATCGCGAAACTCCACAGGGCGACTCCCTAGTGTCATTGCTCTTTCAAGGTTCCCTCCTCCTAAGGGCCAGCAACTAGGAAATACCCGGAGTTGCCTACCTGGGCAGAGCCGAAAAGTATAAGAGCGTCATATTCCTCAAATCCGCTCGCCTCCCAGTTAGGCTTGCGGTTTCGAATATCTACCATGTTCGCATCGGGACTTATGGGAGACGTGCAATGTCAGACACTGTCGACACTCAGATCACCAATCCCTATTACACGTACGGGGTGTTGTATGAATCTGAGGAGTTTTCAAATTGGGAAATAGCTCAAGGCAAGGCGTACGCATCCTACAGAGAGGAGTGGTTTACTAGACCAAGAGATACTGAACCTGGTGATTTTCCTCTGAATCTTAATGTTGAGATTACCACTAGGTGCAATCTCGCATGCACGTTCTGCACGCATTCTTCACTTGTCACCAGTCAAATTGGCGACGTTTCTTTTCCCTTGTTTGAGGATCTATTATCCGAAGGTCAAGAATATGGGTTAGCAACAGTCAATCTAAATGGCCTTGGAGAACCACTCTTAAATAAGGATTGCACTCGGTTTGTACGAAGAGCCAAAGAGTCTGGTGTGTTGGACGTAATGTTTCATACTAATGCGACCATTATGACTGAAAAACTAGCAGATAGTTTAATCCAGTCAGGTCTTGATAGAATTGTATTCTCTGTAGATTCACCTGATCAACATACTTATGAATCCATGCGACTCCTTCGTTCCTCATATCTAAAATCGAAACAAAGCGACTTAGATCATCCGATACGAGGATTTTCTTGGACCAAAATCTTGCAAAATGTAAACATGTTCGTTGATTATCGTGATCGTATTGGTAGTAAGACACCTATGGTTCGAACCACTATGGTGGTTACTGATAAGACAGTCGACCAAGTATCGATGTTTGTTAACCTTTGGAAGGAGATTGCCGACCAGATTACAGTTCAGGACCTAACCTGGAGAACCAAATTACTTGATAATGACGATTGGACAAATCAAGAGAAGTCTGCATTACCGGTAAGGTTCGATGCCATACGTGAAAGAGCTATTGAGGAGAAGATTGCTTTTGTGTGTCCCGTACTCTACCAATCGTCGTATCTATTTTTTGATGGAACGATCATTCCGTGTAGCAATCCAAATGCTCGTACACATATGATCATGGGACAGCTAGGTGACGATAATCTACATGACATCTGGACAGGTGAGATCTATAGCAGTCTGCGAGAACTCCATGAATCCGGTAGATGGTTTGAACATCCAATTTGCAGAAACTGTGAAGTGGCATTGGTAGAGTTGTACAAAGTCGTTTCTCCGAATGAAGAGAATACTATTGGTTCCACTCCAGCTCATCGGACAAGCGAAGATATGTCGTTAGCAGAAGTTCAGGTAGCAATTTCTGATTCAAGACAGGTTTAGACGAAATAGCTATGTTCATGTGTAATGTATTGCGCAGGTATTATCCTGCAATAGAGTGCGAATATTGTGATTCGTATCTTGGATGATAATACAACTATTGACCAAATACCTTTCACCAAGGGTTGTTGAACTTGATTACATTCCAGAAAATGAGGCTGAACGCCTCTGCTACTGAAGGCAACTCTCAGTTTGAATGACGGTGAGCCAAACTAGCCGACCTGCGAGCAATATAGGACTAGTAACATATGGAACCTGGCAACCTGGTAACCTCGATAGGAGGTCTCCCAGATTCTAAGATAGTAAAAGCCAATTATGTAAGAGTATGGCCTGAATCGCGCACATGAAGCCATTGAGTAGTTAGTTAAAAAGTGAAATAGATCTTTCCCACTAGTGACTATTAAGGAACACATTATGCCAGTCGAAGTTTTTCTGGGAGATCTTGTTTATGAAACTTCCGCTTCAAATTGGACCATTCCCCTGAATGTCGGCTATCTAGCGGCACACGCTGATGCGCGACTCGGAGATTCGGTTCATTTTACAATTTTTAAATCTCCACTTGAATTGGAAGCAGCTATTCGGGAGAATCCACCTGAGATATTGGGACTAAGTAACTACGCCTGGAATGAGCGACTTAACGAGGTGTTTCTTAAGTTGCTAAAAAGAGTCAATCCGACAGCAACTACGATCATGGGTGGACCCCATATACGTACTGATCCTGATTCCATTGAGCGCTTCCTTCAAAGTCATCCGTCTCTTGATTTCTATGTTATCAATGAGGGAGAGGAACCATTTACGGATCTCCTTGAACTAATTCTGCAATCTGATACTCGGGTATCACCACCTGTTGGCGTGGCTGGCATTCTTGGTGATAAATTCTATTATCAACCAATTGAATTTAGTTCTCGAAAACGTGAACTGAACTTACCTAGTCCCTATTTGACTGGCGTTTTGGATAGGTTTCTCTCAAATCGAAAACTGACGCCCTTGTTAGAGACCAACCGTGGATGTCCGTTCGGTTGTACCTACTGTGCGTGGGGTTCGGCCTATCAGAATAAGATTAGACCTCGAAATATTCAGACGATATATGAAGAAATGGAATACGTAGCAGAGAAATCGTGTGGTCAAGTGTTGTGGATACTATGTGACGCCAACTTTGGAATTCTAAAGCGCGACATTGACATAGCATCGCACATGAGGTTAATTATGGATCGATACGGTTATCCGAAAACTGTAACACTCTGGGGATCAAAGAATACAACAAATAGAAATATTGAAATCTCTAAGTTAATGAATAATACGACTGGATATGTTGCACTCCAATCTACTGATGCAAAGGTTCTTGAACTTTCAGGTAGAGGACGTATTCGACTCGAGCATCTCAAAGAACATATCGGCTATTTCCGTGATAATAATATTGAAATCCTGACCGACTTACTCGTTGGATTACCAGGCGCTACATCCAGCACACATTTTGGGAGTCTCGAAGAATGTTTTGATCTCGGATTCAATAGAATCAACTCAGGTCCGATCATGATGTTGCCCGGGACCGCCTATGAGAGCGACGCTCAGCGTGAGGAATATGAGATAGTTACCAAGTTTAGACCACTGTTTGGAACGGGTATATTTGATAATAAACGAATATTTGAAATAGAAGAAGTTGTTCGAGCCAATTCGACAATCAGCGAATCAGAGTTAGAAGGGTTTAAACTTCTTCATTGGCTGATTTACTTGTGTTGGAATACTGGTTTACTCAGACCACTCTTACTATTCGCACAGCAAAACGATATTAACCCTATACATATCCTTGAATCAGTCTTAGATAGTGAAAATGTTCAATTGATTGAATCATTTCACCTTATGAGTGAACAGTCTAGATCTGAGTGGTTCGAATCTCGCGATAATATTGTTGAGTATTATGATGATCCGCGACACTTTGATTCGCTCCAGAATGAGTTTGATCGATTGAATAACTTGTGGATATCAGAGATCTATCTCTCTGGCGGACTGGATGCTATTCGAAGTGAGATTGTTTGGATCATTGAGTCGAAGGTGAAACCGACGGGTAATGATCGAGCGGTTTGGGAGGAAGTGCAGAATATTGTAGGTCTTACCATATGTCGGGATCTGTTGGGGGAAGCATTTAGTGAAACGTACCGGTTCTCTGGAGCTGCTGTGGCGTGCGTTCTTGATCGACCGGAGTTGGTCAGGTATGAGTCCCTGCAGTGTAGTGTTCGTAGAGATGAAGATGTGGTGGCTCTCTGTAAGTACTATCTCGTCAATGATGGAAACGCGGATCTCTCTGCCCGAAACCTGACACGCTTCTTTGAGGTCGGTTTGAACATTGGAATGAGTGTGCTAAGGAATAGTTTTGGAATTCTGGATGAATCGAAGTTCCGGAGTTCGGATCAAGAAATCGGAATTTCGCTTTGAGTATTGTGTATCGACAACTCACTAACTCCTTTCCATTCTTGACGCCAATATCGATTAGGGTTTTGGCGCAATGAAATTATCAATTATTGGAACCTCGGGTATTCTTCCAACACAAATCGAATGGAATATGCTTGCTATCGATCATAGAGTCGAGTTTGGCGATTTCGGAGGCTGGATCTCTGCTCTGTATTCCAGTGATGACTGCGCCATTTTGTGGGTTGTATTCTTAGAAGATCTGTTTACTCCAGAACTTGTGGAAGATCTTGTTGAAGAGAAAATGAAAATGAATATCGTAGCTGTCTTAGAACCGCTTGTATATCACTTAGAGACGAGCAACCAACCTACTCTTGTGGCCTATTCAGGATGGCGTCAAAGTAGTGTGATTAGTCATGCGCGATGCGAGCCAGCATGGAATCGGTTGTCATGCAACTTCGAGATCACTTTAAAGAAACTGATCGACCAATTCTCATCACTGTATATCGTAGATCTTGATAGTGTGTTCGCGGAGCACGGACTGATCAACTGCTTTGATTCAAGAAATAGATACGGGTTTGGATGCAGGCTGTCGTCCCTCGGTATTTCTCTTTTGGCCGATTCTGCAAACAGGATATTGGATCGACTTGGGAATTCTGCAAGGAAAGTCCTAGTAGTGGACTGTGACGACACGTTGTGGGGAGGAGTCCTGGGTGAGGTAGGAATTGGCGGGATTTCGTTGGGTACTGATGGAGTGGGGATGGCCTATCGTGACATTCAGCGCTCCATCAAACGCTGGACTGCGGAAGGTGTCCTCTTGGCTATTGCCAGTAAGAACGACGAAGAACTGGTCTGGACGGTCTTTGATGATCATCCTGAAATGCAGTTTCGGAGAAGGGACTTGACCGCGTGGCGGGTTAATTGGGATAATAAGGCCGCGAATCTAGTCGCTATTGCGAAAGAACTTGACCTTGGTTTAGAGAGTTTTGTATTTATCGACAATAGTTGTTTTGAACGACAACAAATGAGGCAAGCACTACCTCAAGTGTTTGTACCGGAACTGCCTGATGATATTACTGCTTGGCCGGCCTGCCTTGATTCCATGGACGCACTGGCACAACTCCAAGTTAGCGAGGATGATCGTACGAAGACGGAGTTGTACAAGCGACGTACCGCGTTTGTTTCGGGTTTAACTGGGGCGGATGACATTGCTGGGTTCCTAAAGTCAACTGGCATGCAACCTGAGTTCTTGCTGTTGGCTCCCGAAAATTTGGCCCGTGCGGAGCAGTTGTGTCAGAAGACCAATCAATTTAACCTGCGCACAATGAGGTATACACTTGCCGAACTGAGTGAACGAGGTAGTGATGAGAACTGCCTCTCCTTTCTGGTGTCTCTGACTGATCGCTTCGGTTCCCACGGAATGGTGGGCCTCGTTATTGCGTTTCTTCGAGGTGAGGCGGCGTTTCTCGATTCGTTCATCCTAAGTTGTCGGGTGCTTGGCCGACATCTCGAAGCCTGGGTGCTCCAGGAACTCACGGCTCACTTGAAGTCAGCGAACTGCAAGTGGCTGCTGGCTGAGTTTCTGCCAACAGAACGGAACTCGGTTGCCCGCTCGTTTCTCCCCGACCATGGTCTAGCACCCCTGGAATGGGAACGTCTACCATCTGTCCATCCGGTTCAAAACATGAGGAATCGGGTTAGTACCACCGGACTCCATTTCCTAACGGACCTTCGTACTCTTGAGGTCCCCCATCTTGAGGTCTTTGAGTCATGAACCACCTTTTCGGTCTCCTCCAGCGGCAGTTCCCGGACGCTGAGATACCTGAGCAAATGCTTGATCTTGCCATAGGAAGTTTCCCAGACTGGGATTCCCTGAGCCACATTTCGCTATTGTTGTCCATTGAAGAACACTATGATGTTCGGTTCACGCTAGACGAAATGGCTAACTTAATTAGTATACGAAATATCATCCAAGTCCTAGAATCGCATGGAATATCTGAATAATGGTCGCCATTCCGATATCAGGTATTTGCCTTATGTTTGGCATTTTGGTTAATCCTCATGGCTGACCTTGGGATGGTTTCGATTAAGTGGTGAAGTATCAAAGGGTGTTTGAGCCCGAGGACCAGAAATGGTTTGCGGTGCTATCTGGAGACAATAACCCTGTACATCTTGACTCCGTTCAAGCTCGACGCTTGCTTTTCGGTAAGCCTGTTGTGCACGGGATTCACCTGCTTATGTGGGCGCTTGACTCGCTTCTAGTCACCACCAAAGCTACTTGTAGGATTGAGTCGATGACGGCATCATTCCGAAAACCCGTCTATCCGGGCGATCAGGTCACAATTGCACACCAATCGAGTGGTGACAATTCGTTCAACCTTGAAGTAACTTCCGTAGGCGAAACGAAAGCTAAATTTGAAATTGAACTCTGCCCAACAGTAAATGTTTCAAAGGAAGCACTCCAAGTAGATGCAAGGGTACCATTGTTGAGGGAACTCGAGTCACTACAAGATGATGATTATCTTGAGAGAAAAGGCACTCTCTTCTTGCATCTGCCTCAAGCGGAATATCAACAACTCTTTCCCAATTGTGTTCGTTGGTTGGAACCAACACAAGCAGCAACTCTATTGGCGATTTCACGCCTGGTTGGAACGGAATGCCCAGGATTGAATTCGATTCTCCACCAGATTCAAGTGTCGGATAGATCGACAGAATTGGGAACTAGTGTGAGATGGAGAGTCACGGAGTTTGATGAGCGAACGCGGCGTCTTCCAATTTCAATGGAATCTTCCCATTTGTCTGGTGAGCTCGTTGCGTTCGTTCGACCTGAACCGGTGAGACAACCAGATAGTACTGAGCTTGGCCTTCTTGTCCACAGAAATGAGTTTTCAACACAGCACGCACTGGTAGTAGGAGCTTCGCGAGGCCTCGGTGAAGTTGTTGCAAAACTGTTAGCACTCGGTGGTTCAAGAGTGACCGCTACATATAATCTCGGAAAAGATGATGCCAGTCGAGTCGCCAAGGACGTCGAAGCTGTTGGTGGTGATATACAGTTCCTTGAGTTTGATGTTACCAAATCTGATCCTACTGTACTATTAGATGATAGTAACCTGATACCGACTAGTCTTTACTACTGTTGTTCACCGAAGATTCCCATGGATAGGACCGGTGTATTCTCTACCAGGATCCTTGAAGAACTGCTTCAATACTATGTTGTTCACTTCATTGAAATGGTTAACGTATTAGCTGAATCAAATCTAAACCGTATCTTCTATCCATCGACTGTTGCCCTCAATGATATGCCTTTGTCTATGCGGGAGTATGCAGTCGCAAAATCAGCTGGTGAGGCAGCGTGTGCAAGCATAGAAGTCAGTTATCCAAATATCAGCATGTACTCACCACGCCTACCTCGGATACAAACCGACCAGACCGCAAGTATCCTCCCAGTGCGCAGTGAAGATATATCGTTGTTGGTGCTCAAACATCTCCGGAATCTGTCTTCACAGAATGTGAATATATGACCGGTACAGGGAGTTAAGATTTCTGTGACGGAAGATAGTCTTATTGAGCAAGACAGGAGCTGCTACTCCTACTTGGCCAAGGATTACGGCCACGATCATAGTAAGTCTGTTCTTGTCTTTGGAGAATCGGCATCAAGTGTAAGTAACTAGCGGCGGTGGTTGGTGAACTCTATTCCAATCGATGAATAGTGGCAGTGAATCGAAGTAGTAGAAGATATCTGTTTATTCAAAATCACCTTTTTCGAACCGACGCCCAAGTCGATCTAGTTCGGGCTCAATCCAAGTTCTTGACTTTTCATCGAGAAAATGGAGTGGATCGATACGGAGTTGTTCGATCCAAAACATCATCAAGTCGTAAGCGGGAGCCCAATAGACTATCCCATAATCGTCCAGGGAAATGAGAAGGTTCTCACGGGTGAGCTCCGAACAGAGTCGAGGCCAATCATATCGAAAATGTACTCCTAGAGGTCTCACATGATATCGCAGAGCCACGTGCCACTGGTCAGTGCTATCTGCTCCTACCACGCCATTGAAGATCTTGTCGTAACGGTAGAGCGGCCCGCCGGCAAGCCTCTCAGCTACATGAATTAGTGTGAGTGAGGAGATCGGGGCTCCGTATAGTACGACAACTCCCTGCTGCTGAACTAACCGACCTAGATCTGAACAGTAGTCAAAGGGGTCAATCTCTTTGATTCGCTGAGGTTGGTCCATACAACTAGTGGAACTGATACCAAATACCGGTGTCCACGACCGAAAGGAGGCTTGTTGTCTGAAAGCTTCGGATAGTGGACCAACCTGAGAAGAATCCAAGTCAGGATTGAATCTTCCACTATCAAGGAAATCATAGTTAAATGCAGGCATCCACAAGCTCCGCTCCGGCGCGATGGACTGGAGATTCGATAGATGACAGTGGAGCAGTTGGTGTCTGTCTCCATTTCTTGGACCAAAGCGCATAGCACGAAAGATGTCTGCATGGAACAGGACCGGACCTTCTGGACAGTTGGCCGGCAGATACGGGGTTGGAGTATTGAAATCGTCAATACACAATGACGGTAAGGTCATAGTAGATTCATAGGTGATAAATACTTATCATTGTGGGTCCATTTATGTAAAATAGATTTGCTTAGGTGTTGCTAGACTATAAGTGGTCAACCTCTGAGATCAATCCATTAGTTTGCAAAATTTCAGCAATCTCAGAGCAAAGTTCTGGTTTCGCCCTAATCAACTCAGCGATAGCCAGTAAATCCCGGCTTCCATCAGCATATGCCAAAAAATCCATCATTACTTTCAATCGCTGTTCGGTAACTCGCGTACTGATTGTGGGATACAGGCCTAGTTTCCCCAACTGTGGTTCACAGGGTGTCGTGGCCTTCCATATCCGGTTCATTTCTATAAGTGCAATGCACTGCTTTAGTGTATTATATGAGCCTTCTAGTCCTGTCGATGTGATCAGTGTGAGATCGTCAGCCGAAGTATGATATTCAGGATATTCACCGTACTTGGATCGCATTACTGAGCATACAGGTAGGTCAACTCCGGGTGAGCAATATTGGCGTTCATCACTTCCTCTGTTGAGGTACTCATAGCGCAAGTAATTTGGGTCAGTATTCGCAAGCACATATTGGGCCACCCGATCCGATATGGTAGATCCAGTCCTACTTGGGAGATACGAGTAACACCTCTCATCGCCAACGCAGGTAATAACGAAACCTGCAATGATGTTCGAGCGCATCTCATCCAAGTGACGACTGATGTATACGATAGATCCGATTGTTTCTGGGACGAAAATAATCCGATAGGAATAATGATTCTCTTGGCTCTGTAGCCACTTCGCTAACCAAGTTGTCACTACAGGACCAGATATCTCGTTATTTGCCATAGATGGATGACAAATATAGGTAGAAAGGAATATCTCCTCTGTTGTGTTACCGGGGAGAAGCAATTCTCCGTAGGTTAGGTGACCAGAAGTAAGAGATGATTCAATCGTTATCTTCCAATCACCAGGTTCTAAGGTGTCTCGGATACGGTGGGGAAGGCAGAAACCCCAGCGCTTCTCATAGAATGAGGTTACGTAGGGAATAACTTCAGGCATTTCGGGAAGTGAGTAAAGATGGTCCTGTAGTTCATCAAGAGGTAGGACGATTTCAATAGGTGTAGAGTAGCCAACAACATGCAGATTGTTGTCGGCGAAGTCCACAACAATATTTCCTTCTGGTCCAATTAAACTTGCAGCATTGATATTCCACTCGTCTGGAACTACCCAATCGAACGCTTTGGTCCCCGATGGGACCTCATGAAGTGTCAGTGATGGGAGATGCTCCTGAATCCTCACCAATGTCTGCCGGACCCCGTTTCCGGTGATGCTTCGACAGATCGGAAACAACTCGCTAGCGAAGAGGTGCATCTCATCACCTGAGTTTCGGTTGTTTGAGACCGGCTCAGACATGACCAATCCAATCAGTGGGTGTTCCTATTGGGTGGCTGACTCTCGGGGAATGTCTGTTCAACTGTTTATCCCTAGTGTTGATTGTCAACGAGTGCAGGGCCGAAATCGACACCCATGTCTGGCACCTTCGAAGTCAAGGATAGAAGGCTAGTGAAAACTGACTCAGGCTCCGCACAGATGTTGCGGTGTTTCGGTTTGAACCACCCTCAGTTTTACGCAGGACGGTTCGTTTGAGTCCCAGCCAGTTCGGTTGGGATGTGTTGACGGTAGTGGAAGTCGTCGAACTCTGCTGACAGGAGATAGCCGAAGCCGTCTTCGGGATCTCATGGGCAGGCTCACAACTCAAGGTTGTTCAACTCCAGGACCTTCAGTCTGGCCCTCATCAGTCGTCACACTGGGCTGGCGCCATGGTCAACTTCGAAGCGACACACCCACTTACATACCGTTTTGACTGTCGGATCCAACTTCTCGTTACCAACATGATCGGCACCCACAGCGACCCATGATGACTCTCGCCCTCAAAGACCAGGCGTTCACGAGGCTGCGGGTTCTCATCCGGGAGAGTTGGCGTGCCACGGGGCTGGCGGGGGTTACAACCACGGCAGCCAGCCTACGAGGGGCGTGCTCCCCGGTGGGAGAGCGTGCCCTGGGGCTACCCGTCGCCAGCCGCCTCGCTGCCATCCGGGGAGATCACGACCACCACGTCGCCGCTGCCGACCGAGTCGCCGACTGCCACCTGACCGTTGCCCACGCCACCTGATGCGTTGGACCCGGCACTCGAGCGGCGGGGGCGGCCACCCAGGGTTTCCACCTCGGCCGGGTCCGGCACCCACATGGAGACCTCTATGCGGCGGCCGTCCACCTCAACGGTGGTGTCACGGCGCACCGAACCCGCAGGGACATCGACGTCGTCGCCACCGGAACCAGATCCCACGCCGCTCAGGTCCAGGACGTCCTCGACCCACCTGGTGGAATGCGTTGCGGCCACAAAGTCGGGGTGTTCCAAGATCGCCACATCATCGGATGTGCTGGTTTCAGATTTCGCTGGGTGGATGGGAATGGTGAACGTTGAGGGTGCTGCTTGCGGGAAGCCTGTCATTGGCTATCTTGAGCCGGATGCAATGAACAGGATGTATCCAGATGGCAGCCCGTTGGTCCAGGCTTCTTCTTCAGCAGAGGTATGTGATTCCATCATGATGCTTGCTGACTCAGAACGGAGAGATGACATTGGAAGAAGATCAAGGGAGTGGGCTCTAGAGCACCATGACATGTACGTTGTTGCAAGAAGGTGTGAATCAATGCTTAGAACTATGGAGTTCCTGATTGAGCATCGAGCAGTGTTGAGATGCTCCCGTATGAGAGCCAGCTAGGAGGGTCACCCGTTTCGGACGCGATCTCGGTTATCGGACTCAGGAATTGATGTCTGACAGTTACCGCCGTATTGGTTTCACTGAGTTTCCTAGGGGCCACGCAGGCTGTCAGGACTTTCTGTCGGCTGGTCTTCTATTGTCTTGACCGAATATGAAGGTAGGGAGCATTTGGTGCAAGTGACTGACAGTGGAGCCTTGGAGGCCCGCAACGTTGACAGGGTCGTGTTTGGGAAGGGTTCGCTCTCACACCTCTCGCGAATTGTTGAAGATTGTCGGCAGCAACTGACAGGTCGAGATGAAAGTGATCGGGTTTTGTTCCTGGTTGATGACTTTTTTTCTTCATGTCCGAAGATGATTGCTGACTTAGAGGTGGGGGCGAATGATCTTCTTGAGTATGTGTCCACGATTGAAGAACCGACAACTGACGGCGTTGACGAGTTGGTCCGATCAGTCGTTCACTCCGGACTATTGAAGCCCGTGACGATTGTGGGTGTTGGCGGTGGATCAACTCTGGATACGACAAAGGCGCTAGCGAACCTCCTCAGCAATGGGGGAGTGGCTTCTGCCTATCAGGGTTGGGACCTGGTTCCAGAGGCGGCAGTGCACAAGATAGGTGTTCCGACGATTTCGGGTACCGGTGCCGAGGCCTCACGAACATGTGTGATGAAGAACCCGCGTACCGGCCTGAAGTTGGGGATGAATAGCGAACACAGTGTCTTTGACCAACTGATTCTTGACCCGAACCTCACGTCTACCGTTCCACGTAACCAGTTCTTCTTCACCGGTATGGATACCTACTGCCACTGCATTGAATCGCTGTCTGGTAGGAATCGGAATGCTCTTGGAGATGCGCAGTCTCGTCAGGCGATTGAGTTGACGAGACAGGTGTTCCACTCAGAGGACATGATGGCAGGAGCAGAGAGAGAGCGGCTGATGGTTGCTTCATACCTGGGTGGGTCGGCGATGGCCGTAAGCCATGTGGGACTAGTGCACCCGTTCTCGGCTGGCTTGAGCGTTGTACTGGGAATCCACCATGGAGTAGCGAACTGCATCGCTCTTCTAGCACTTGACGACCATTACCCCGCCGAACGAAATGAACTACTTGAAATGGCTGGCCGGCAGTCAGTCGTAATCCCATCTGGCGTATGTAGCAGTCTCTCTGATGACCAGTACGAAGCACTTTATAATGCGACGATAGTTCACGAGAAACCACTGGCGAATGCACTGGGGGACAACTTTCGCGAAGTTCTCACGCTGGAGCGCGTAACCTCAATATTTGAGCGCATGTAGGACTACCGGGTCTCATGTCTTGGCTGAGGGGGAGGTGACGGCGAGATTCCTGGGTTTGAGTTGGTGGGTGCTGAAGAGCATCAGCAGGTTGACGAAGTGTTCCAGAGTGGTGGGGTGCTGTGTCGACGTGGCTTTGATGAGCGCCGCAACGGTTGCTTCAAGGTCCATGAGTTTGAGGAAGCCTTTGCTGCGAGAATTGGGGTTCCCCACGCGCTTGCTGTTACCTCGGGAACTGCAGCGTTGCGGGTAGCTCTCGCAGCACTCGGTGTGGGGCCCGGCGACGAGGTTGTTACTCAGAGTTTTACCTTTGTGGCGACTGTTGAGGCCATCATCGAGTCAGGTGCGACACCGGTCTGTACTGAGGTCGATGGTTCTTTGAACATGGATGTTGCTGACCTGAGTCTGCGTATTACTCAAAGGACACGGGCAGTAATCGTTGTGCACATGCTTGGGACACCGGCACGGCTTCGTGAGGTGCTTACCGTCTGTGCCCAAAGAGGGATCCCCGTGATTGAGGACACCGCTTGGGGGTGTGGCGGTTCTTTGGATGGAAGACCGCTGGGTACCTGGGGGAGCATTGGCACCTTCAGTTTTGACAATGCCAAGACAATGACCACAGGAGAGGGCGGGATGGTCGTCTTCGCAGGCGAGGAGGAGTGGCGCCGTGCAGCGGCGTGGCACGACCACGGTCACGAGAACAACCCGGATGTTCCCAGATGGGAGGACACGCGGTCCGGAAGCGGTTTCAACTTCCGGATGATGGAACTTCAGGCAGCAGTAGGACTTGCTCAGCTGGAGAAGCTCGCCCACGTCGTAACTTCACAGGTGGTGAACCGGGACTGTATGTGGGATGCGATCTGCGATCTTCCCGGAATTACACCGAGAGATGTTCCCGACGGTTCGTCGGAGACGGCGGATGCGCTCGTGTTCTTCGTTGCTGATCGGGAACGGGCACGTCAGTGTCGCGAGAGCCTCCTAGCCGTTGGTGTGTCGACGAAGATCTTGCCCGAGGCTGTCTCTTGGCATTTTGCCGACCATTGGGCACACATGCCAGAGTTAGTGGAAGCCCACGGAGGAAACCTTGATGGAGAATTCCCCAAGTCCAAGGCCCTCATTGAACGAGCAGTGTCTCTACCTGTGACAGTCAATATGGCCGATGAACTTCCTGCGTTAGTTAGAAGTGCTTTGGTGGCGGCGCTGGAGACTCCGTTGCTCGATACAGATGGTCAAGCCTAATCGTGTCTGCCGTTCCACTTGTTTCGGTTGTCGTTCCGGTATACAACCAGGAACAGTTCCTCGGGCGGTGCCTTCGGTCACTACTGGCACAGGATTTTCCGCGAGATGACTATGAGATCGTAGTTGTCGATGATGGCAGCAGTGACGGTACGGGCCACATTCTGGATCTGTTCAGCGGAGAGATCCGAGTGTTCCGAAACGAGATGAACGCTGGCCTGCCTGCGGCACTGAACAGGGGCATCAGATCGTCGAGTTCGTTGTTTGTTGTGCGGGTCGATTCAGACGACTACGTCAATACTGAGTTTCTCCGTGTCCTGCACACCTTTCTTGCACGGAATCGGTACATGGATGCTGTTGCCTGCGACTATTTACTTGTTGATGACTCTGAGACCGTGCTGGAACGTCGGAACTGCGACGATCACCCGATCGCATGCGGAATCATGTTCCGGACCGATCAGTTGATTGATATAGGTCTCTATGACGAAGAGTTCCTTTTGTGTGAAGAACGCGACCTTCGTCTTCGATTCACGGATAAGTACAACATTCACCGAATCGAGGTGCCCCTATATCGGTACCGTCGGCACGATGGCAACATAACGAATGACGCGAAGGCCATGAAACGCCACTTGGACATGTTGGTTGAAAAGCATGGAGAGCAACATGCATGAACCTGGATCGCAGGTGCTGCTGGGGCGACGAACCCTTAACGCCGACAGTCCCCCCTATGTAATCGCTGAGATCGGTGTTAATCACGAGGGATCACTTGACCAGGCAAAGCGGCTCATAGAGTTGGCAGCCGAGGGTGGTGCTGATGCTGCAAAGTTTCAGAGCTATACCGCCGACACGCTCGCGTCCCGCGACTCGCCCGCCTACTGGGACATGACAAAGGAACCCACGTCTAGTCAGCATGAGTTGTTCGACAAGTACTCGAGCTTTGGTGAGGGCGAGTACGTGGAGTTGGCTGGCCACTGCAGTTCAGTCGGTATTGATTTTCTCTGCACTCCCTTTGATGACTGGTCTGTCGAGTTCCTTGAGCCTCTTGTTCCCGCGTACAAGGTCGCCTCTGCTGACATCACGAACGTGCCATTCCTCAGGCGCATCGCATCGAAGGGTAAGCCAGTAGTGCTGTCTACCGGAGCATCAACGTTGGCCGAGATAGGCCTTGCCACCGACACGCTTAAACAAGGCGGTAGCAGCGAGATCGTGTTGCTCCACTGCATCTTGAACTATCCGACCAATAACGAAAACGCCCATCTCCGGATGATTACAGGACTTCTCCGAGCGTTCCCAGATCAACTTGTTGGCTATTCGGATCACACTCTGCCTGATAAGTCGATGACGGTGCTGGTTGTAGCCCACCTGCTTGGTGCCGTGGTAATAGAGAAGCACTTCACACACGACAAGAATCTCACTGGCAACGATCACTACCATGCGATGGACGTCGATGACCTGAAGCGATTCACAGTGCTGATCGATGACATCTATCAACTCCTCGGTTCGACTGACGTCAAGTCCCCGATCGCCACGGAGGAGGTATCGCGTCGCAACGCCCGCCGGAGCATCGTGGTTAGCCGGCCCGTCAGGGCCGGACACGTGCTGACAGATGAGGATCTGACCTATAAGCGACCTGGCTCCGGGGTGAGTCCGATCCACTGGTGTGATGTGGTCGGTAGAGTTGCTGTCAAGGCCCTTGCCGTTGACGACATTCTGCAGTGGGAAGACATGACTCACCGCGACAGTTGAGAGAATGCGTACCGTTGCTGTGGTGCAGGCCCGGATGGGATCTACCCGGTTTCCAGGGAAGGTCATGTGTGACTTGGCCGGTAGGCCACTGATTGACTGGGTGCTCTTTCGTGTGATGCGGTCGTCTCTGGTCGATCACACGGTATTGGCAACCACCGACAGCAGTATCGACAACTCGCTTGCCCAGCACGCCGCCGGATTGGGAGTGGCCGTCTACCGTGGCGACGAGAACGACGTTCTAGGTCGTGTGGCATCCGCAGCCCATGAGGCTGATGCCGAGTTGGTCGTTCGAGTATGTGCCGACAACCCTTTCGTGGACCCTGGGGAGATCGACCGGTTGATCGAGTTCTTCTGTAGTCGCGAAACTGATTACGCTTGCAATCACCAGAATCGTTTAGGCAGCGGCTACCCGGATGGCTTTGGAGCCGAGATCCTTTCGTTGAGTCTCCTTGACTACCTCAACGCACACACGAAAGATCCCCACCAGCGTGAGCACGTCACCTTGTATCTGTGGGACAACCCTGGATGTTTCAGACTCACCGCTGTTCCTGTCCCTCATGAACTCGAAAAGTCGGATCTCCGGTTTGACGTCGACGTTCCTGCCGATCTCGTGAGACTCGGGTCATTCCTTGAAAGGTCGTCGCTGGATATTGCCGTCGCGGCGGCTCAGATTGTCGAAGCAGCACAAGGAGATGCGTGGGGAGGGGATCCGGACTGAGACCCAGTAATGATTTGAGTCCAGATAGAGACAACGGCTATCTCAAAATGGTAGCCCGTTGCCTGCGGTGGCTGATATGGAGCGGGTGTGAACCAAGGTCAACTGACACCAGGCCATTCCATTGCGGTCAACTTTGTTCCAGACCCAGGTTGGAGATCTGGGTGAACTCCTCCTTCCAAGCGTTGAGCCAACCGTCTTCCAGCCGAGCGTATTTTCTTACGAATGAAAGTCGAGCTTCTTGGACCTCGTCTGACTGCCACCATTTCTGGGGGTTGTCAAGGATGCCCAGCACCATGTCCGAAGCTGAATCTGCCGACTCGTGCAGTACCCCTACGCTCTTCAACTCCTCAACAAACGGAAGAGCTGTTTCTCGGAAGTCGTAGGTACTGGGGTTATAGAAACAAATTGTTGGGATGTTGGCAGCGAGAGTCTCAAGCCAAGCCGTGCCAAGGTAATTGCAGGTGTGAAGCGCATATGAGCCGTCATCACGGCTCTTTTCACGAACCGTCAAGCCAGCGTCATTGAACTGCTCT
>PVBE011308696.1_pt1 | contig 16939 bp, 14 predicted proteins | sample 1631181 | NCBI WGS metagenome assembly PVBE01 (sample SAMN08397723, study PRJNA350692) | Marine metagenome, whole genome shotgun sequencing project. | isolation source: water | place: Pacific Ocean | collected 2012-04 | reverse complement strand
CACCGACCGCGTCGGGTGGCTTGCTGGCCGCGCATCACCGACCGCGTCGGGTGGCTTGCTGGCCGCGCATCACCGACCGCGTCGGGTGGCTTGCTGGCCGCGCATCACCGACCGCGTCGCCCAGGTCGCAGTCGAGGCCGCCGCAGACGTCCTCGCACAGGCCTGTGCGCGGGTTGCACCACTCGCCCCCAGCCCCGTCGCAGCCCGCGCGTGCACACACCGGGACGCACAGACCCTGCTCGCACTCGAAGTCGCGGCGCGCGCAGGCCCCGTCGACGCAGACCCGCAGACAGCGACCCTCCCGGCAGCCGCGACCCTCGTCGCACAACCCGTCGGCGGCCTCGTCGATCTGACCGTCGCAGTTGTCGTCCGCGCCGTTGCAGCGCTCGGCCGGAACATCGCCGCACAGCCCGCAGGCGTTGCGCACACCGTTGTCGACGGACCCGTCGCAGTCGTCATCCTCGCCGTTGCAGACCTCGTCCGTCGCCTCGTCGACCGGCTCGCACGAGGCCAGGCGCCCGATGCATTGCGGGATCCCCACCGCGCAGCGCCCGGGCTCCCCCGTCGCGCAAACCAGACCTGGCGCGTCCAGCCCGTCGTCGACCAGCCCGTTGCAGTCGTTGTCCTCGCCGTCGCAGACCTCAGGGCCGTCCGCCACGCAGTGGTAGTCGTCGCACGCGTCGCCCAAGCCGTCGCCGTCGGCGTCGAGCTGCTCGGCGTCGGCTACGCCCGGACAGACGTCGCAGCCGTCCTGAATGCCGTCGCCGTCGGTGTCGGCCTGACCTGGGTTTTCGACATCGACGCAGCCGTCGCCGCCGTCGCAGATGCCGTCCCCGTCGGCGTCATCGCCATCGTCGTCGGGAGCGAACCGCCCCGAGGCGCAGTCCTCGCACCCGTCCCCGTCCGTGTCGGCGCAGCGGAACGGGTCGTCGTCGTCCACGTCCGGAACCCGCGCCAGGCACCCGCGCCCCCCGAGCGCGCCGTTGCCCACGCCGTCGCGGTCCTCGTCGACGCAGTCGTCGCAAAAGTCGTCCTCACCGTCGCGGTCGAGATCCGCCGCGCGCGGGCCGACCTCGTCGTAGGCCTGCGCCACGAAACCGGCCATGTCGGCGCTGCCTCCACGCCGTGCCCCTGGTTGGCGCAGGCCCACACGGCCGAGAGCCGCGCCCCGACCGAGTTCCGCGTCACATAGACACCCACCGCGCCGCTCTCGCGGACGACGACGCCATTGAGCACGCTACCGTTGCGCACCAGGACGCCCGTCTGGGCGCGCTCGACCAACACATTGTCGAGCTGACTCGGCACCGGACCGTTGAGCTGGATGCCGCGCCACGCGCCAGACGCGAGCGGCTCGGGAGCGCCGTCCTCGAGGAAGGGCGTGAACACGACCGGCGCCTCCTCCGTGCCGCGCACGACGAGCCGACCCGCGACGCTGAGCCCCGCCTCGCCGACGCCGTCGTCGTCCTCGTCGATGAAGGGCACCAACACCTGAGTCCCGGCCTCGATGGTCAGGGTCACCCCGGCGGGTACGCTGATCCACCCGGGCACGAAGACCGTTCCGCGCCAGACCGTGTGCCCGCTCGGACGCGCCACCACCTCGAATGCGTTGACGTCGGGCGCCGCTTCCCAGGCTTCGCAGCGCGCCCGGACGGCGTCCGGGGTGTAGTCGTCGCAGGCCGCATGGGCGCGGCCTGGGACGAGCATCAACAGACAGAGGGAACAGCCAGCGAGGTGGAACCGAAGCGCTCTCATGAGACGAATCTCTCACGATGGGCCACTTGCGATCGGCTCTTTTTTGCCGATCGTACCCACATAACCTACACTCACACACATGTTCACGATCGTCACCGACGCGCGGAAACACTCAGCGGGCCTGCTCCTGCTCAGTGGGAAGCGTCTGCTGGTGTTGGAGCGTGCACCCGGGACGCGAAACCCCGGCACGTGGGGGCTCCCCGGTGGACAACGGAACGCGGGCGAGGCGGCATACGAGGCAGCGGTGCGCGAGGCCAACGAGGAGATGGGGGGCGCGCCTCCCCATCTCGTCGTTGGCGAAGTCGCCGTTCAGCGCAGCGCCCGCCGCTACGAGGTCTTTGCCTGCCGCACGCCCCGCGACCGCCGCGCCCATTGGCGACCTCGTCTCGACAAGGAGCACATCGCCTGGCGTTGGGTCTCGCTGAAGTGGTGCCTGCGCAACAAGCGACGCCTGCACCCGGTGCTGCGCGCCCTCGTGGAAGACGACGCCGGGCTGCATTGGCTGTCGCGAATGGTCGAGCGCAAGACTCCGGCGCGCCGGCTTCCGGGCGGACGCCGCGCCTCCGACGGGGTGCGCGCGGCGTCGTAGGCTACGCCGGCCTTGGTCGACGCGAGCTTGATCTTGTCGAAGCAGGTCTTCATCTCCGCGACCTTGACCAACTTGTAGCTGGTGGAGACGAGGGTCTTGGTCGTCGCCGGCGCCTTGGTCGGCGCCGCCTCCTTCACGTCCTACGCGGACGCGGGCGCGGCGAAGAGAACCAGGGCAGCGACTATCGGGGTGAGCAATGTGCGCAACGGACCGTCCTCCATCTGGCTGTGACATCCTATACCTCCCCTGAGCGTCGACCGGCACGGGCGCGTCGGGTGGAGAGAGTGATAAACAGCGGCGTGGCGTTGCTGCTCACGGCATCGAATCGGATGGAGGCGCTGGTCGCGGCGCTCGCCGGATCGCTCGACGAGATGCGCCGCGCCGCGCCGCTGCGGCCAGTCACGGTCGTGGTCCCGAATCGCGCCGTCGCGCAATACGTGCGCTTCCGGACCGCCGAGCTGCTGGGCATCGCCGCCAACCTCGACTTCGTCTTCCTGCGCAGCTTCCTCGCCGAGCGCGTCGAGCGTGCAGATCCGCGGCTCACCATCCTCGACGCCAGCGCGCTGCACCTGCTGCTCTTCAGCCGGCTGCGCGACTCCGCGAACGGCATCGACCCCGACCTCGGGCCGGTTCGGGCCTATCTCGGCGAGGGCACCGGCGACGAGCGCGAGGTGCGCGCGCTGCAACTCGCCGGACAGCTCGCCCACCTCTACGAGGAGTACGGGTACTCGCGCCGCGATCTGCTCGACAGCTGGCGGGGCGGGACGCGCCTCGACGAGACGGCGTGGGCGGGTGCGGAGCGCTGGCAACGGCAGGTCTGGCGCGGGCTCTTCGACGAGAACCGCCGGGCGCGCGTCGAAGGCGACGACCGCCGCTACATGCTGCTCCCGGACGCCGCGCTGCGCATCTCGCCGGACCGGCTGAAGCTGCCCGAGCGCCTGCACGTCTTCGGTCTGTCGTACGTCGCGCCGGCCTTCGCAGGCATCTTCGCGCGGCTCGCGCGCTCGACCAGCCTCCGGGTCTACGCGCTCAACCCCTGTCTGGAGTTCTGGGAGGACGTGCAGGCGGCCTCCGGCCTCGCGCAGCTGGTGGTGGAGCAGGGCCGCTTCGCGCGGCGCGGCGCGGGCGAGGCCGACGTCGACACCGAGGAGGATCCCTTCGGGCTCGAGACGACCAACGACACGCCTGCGCTGCGCCTCTGGGGCCGACCGGGACGCGAGTACGTGCGGCTGCTCGACCACCTGACGGGCTGCGATTTCGACGCGCTCTTCATCGACCCCGGCACCGAGACGCTGCTCGCGCGCCTGCAACGAGACGTCCTGCTCCGCCAACCGGAGCGACCGCGCGACGACGCTTCCGGGGCGGCCGACGACAGCATCCGCTTCCTCGCCTGCCCCGGAGTGCGCCGCGAGGTCGAGATCGTCGCCGACGAGATCTGGCGACTGCTGGCCGAGGACGACGCGAACGGCGGCGACCTGCGCTTCCACGAGATCGCCGTGATGGTGACCGACGCCAACCGCGCCACGTACCTCACGCACATCGAGTCGGTCTTTCAGGCACACCACGGCCTCCCGCTCAACGTGATCGACCGCCGTCTGTCCGGGCGCAGCCGCGTGGTGGACGCCGCCCTGCGGCTGGTCGACCTCCCGCTAGGCGGCCTCGAGCGCGACGCCGTCCTGCGGCTCTTGGTCCACCCTCTCGTCGGCGCGGCGGATCCGGACACGGACGTCCGGCGATGGCGCGACTGGGTGCGCGCGTTGGGCGTGCGCTTCGGCGCCGATCGAACGGACCACGAGGATACGTACTTCGACCGGGACGTCTTCCACTGGGACCAGGCCGTCCGCCGGATCGCGCTCGGGGCGTTCGTGACCGGAGAGCACAGCGGCGACGAGCGCCTCTTCACCGCCGGCGAGGACCGCTGGCTGCCGCACGAGACCGGCGCCACCGCCGACGCGGCGCGCTTCGTGTCGCTGGTCCGGCGGCTCATCGCCGACGTCCGCGCGCTGCGGTCCGCGCGCTTGCCGATGCGGGAATGGTCGACGCTGCTCGTGCGCCTCGTGGGGACCTACATCCACCCCCAGAGCGAGGTGGACGAGATGGCGCTCGACCGCTGCGTACGCGCCTTCGAGACGTTGGGCGAGGCCGACCTCGAAGCCACGTCCATGCCGTTCGCCGTAGCCCACTCACTCGCCCGCGGTGCGCTCGCGGCGCTCGACAGCCAGCTCGGCCAGCACCAGGCCGACGGCGTGGTGGTGTCGTCGCTGCTGCCGATGCGAGCCATCCCGTTCCGCGTGATCTTCGTGCTCGGCCTCGGCGAGGGCGAGTTTCCCGCGCGGACGCGCCACGACCCCGTCGACCTGCGCCAGGCGAAGCGCGTGGCGGGCGACGTCACCCCGGCGGAACGCGACCGCTACCTCTTCCTGGAGACGCTGCTCGCCGCCCGCGACCGCGTGGTGCTCTCGTACGTCGGGCGCGAAGCCAGCACCGGTGAGCCGCGCGAGCCGTCGTCGGTCGTACGCGAGCTGCAATACGTGCTGCGCGGCTACGCGTCGGCCGAGGCCGTCGACGCGATGACCGTGACGCATCCGGTCGCCGCCCACGATGTGCGCTACTTCGAGGGCGACCTGGCGACGACCTGCGAGAGCGACGCGCGCGCGGCCACCGCCGTGGCGCTGCGCGACGATGTGATGGGCTTCACCGGCCAGCCGGACGCGCCCGACGCCGCGATGCTCGCGCACGTGCTGCCCGGACCGGTGCACGCGACGCTGCCGACGGCGCTGCACCCACCGCCGCAGCCGGACGAGGCCGCGGCGCGCGAAGCGATGGGCGAGATCCAGCTGCCGATCTATGCGGTGCAGCGCTTCCTCGAGTCGCCGCTGCAGGGCGCCGCTCGTTTCACGCTCGGCCTGTATGGCGACGTGGATGCCGGCGACGAGGACACCGCCGACGAGCCGCTCGCCCTCGCGCGCCAGGTGCGCCTCGAGTTGCTCCAGCGCGCCTTCTGGAGCGCAGACCCCGAGGCGACCTGGCGCGCCCGTTTCGAGCGCGAGGTGCTGCGCGGTGCCGCCCCCGTCGGCCCCATCGCCGAGCGCCGGACCGCAGAGGACCTCGCGGTGCTCGACACGTGGATGCGAAACGTCGAGGGCGCCGCGCTGCCGCCGCGCGAGGAATGGCTGACCGTACGGGTCGAGCGGGCACGCGAGCACGAGGCCGTCGACGTGATGCTGCCCACCATCCGCCTCGAGGTCCCGGTCGGCGGCGGCGAGGTGGTCCCGGTCGCGCTGCACGGGTCGCTGCAGCCCCTCCACCCGGACGGCACCGCGACGATGCGCGGCGTGCTGGCGAACGAGGCCGCCGGACACCACTTCCTGCCCGGCTTCCTGACCCTCGCCACGATGTGCGCTACAGGCCGCCCGCCGCCGGGCGAGACCTTCCGCGCCATCGTGACCCCGGCGCGCGCCGAGACCGACCCGCGCAAGCTGCTGCGCACCTACCACGTGCCGACGGCGCAGGCGTCGCAGCGCTGGCTCACGGACGTGCTCCAGGATCTGCTCGCGGAGGTGCACGCGTACCGCCTGCCGATCCAGGCCGTCCTGCGCTGGAAGCAGGCCCGCATCGACGACCGCCGCGCGCGCCTCCGCGTCGGGCGCCCGATGGACGACGCCGACGGTTGGGGTCCGGTGCGCGACCCGGACCGCTACAAGCCGCCGGACGATCCGGTGGCCGAGCGCATGGTGCTGCGACGCTTCGGGCTGTGGTTCAAGGCGGAGATGGGAAGCTAATGCACCGGCGGCGCGTCCTCGGCGATCTCGTCGGCGCGTTGGATGGCCCAGCGCGCCTCGTCGGTGTCGGGGAAGCGCGTGGCCACCTCGCGGTAGCGCTGGACGGCGATGGGGCCGAGGCCGATCTCGTCGCAGGTGTGCGCGTGCATCAGGGCGGCGCGGACCGAGCCGGGGTCGAGCTCGCAGACGAAGCGCGTGGCGCGGAAGCGGAGCACGTCGTCGCCGCTGCGCGTGTAGCACAGGGCGAGGTTGCGCAGCACACGGTGGACGAGCTCCTCGACGGGCGTCGTGTCGAGCCACGCGTCGCGCCAGGCGAGCTGGCCGGCGGTGAGCTTCGTCACCATCGCGCGGCATTCGGGGAGCGCCAGGGTGCGGCCAGCGCGGAAGGGGTCGGCGATGACCGGGCGCGGGCCGCAGACGCGCACGACGAAGTGGCCGGGCATGCCGACGCCCTCGACCGGGATGCCGGCGCCGCGGCCGACCACCATCCAGATGGCGGACAGGATGATCGGCATGCCGTGGCCGCGGTCGACGACCTCGGTCAGCGAGGCGTTGCGCGGGTCGTAGTAGTCCCGGTCGTCGCCGGACAAGCCGCCGAGGACGACGCGCAACGCGGTGGCGCGGGCGTCGGCGGCGGGGCCGGGTTTGCGCTCCGCGACCTCGTCGGCCCACGCCGCGAGCTGGGCTCGCGTCTCCGCAGCGCGCAATGGGGACGCGCCATCGACCGCCAGCAGCGCGGCCGCGAGGTCGCCGTCCGACAGGGCGCACCGGCAGGCGGATACGGCGCGTTCGTCGGCGGCAGACCACAGATCCATGCGCTCATCTTAACGCTGCTGGCCGCGGGGTGCGCGACCCCCTCGGGACGGGTCTGGGTGGGTGGCGATGTGCACCTGCGTTCGGGCGCCCTTCATGCGTTGCCGCTCGAGGGCGCGGGCGTCGTGAACCTGGAGGGCCCGGTGGGCGACCCGGTCCTGCGCGGCAACGTGATCCTGGTCCATCCTGGCCCGGAGATCGGCTACGCCCTGCATCGTGGAGGTGTCCGCGTCGCTGGGATCGAGAACAACCACCAAGACGACGCAGGTCCACGGGGCCCGAACAGCACGGCGGCGACACTCAGAGCCGCAGGTGTCTCGGTGGCGCGAGGGCCGACTGTAGGGCGAGTCGAGGTCGGTGGCGTGCGCGTCGCCGTCAGCACGCTCGCGTTCGGCCAACCCAGTCTGCATGCCGTGCTGCGGCCGGAGGAAACCGATGTCTGGATGGTCTCGATCCACACGACCGGCCCGCCGTCGTACCTGCCGTCGAAGAATCTGCGAACCGCTGTGGCACTGTTCGTCAAGCTGGGCGCAGACGTCGTCGTCGCCCACGGCAACCACGTGCTCGGGAAGGTGACCTGGGAAGGGCGCACCCTCGTGGCGTGGGGCCTGGGGAACCTGACGTTCCACTGCGATTGCACGAAAGAAGACGAGTCTGTCGTGCTCGAGCTGCAGCTCACGGCAGACGGCGTACGCGAGGCGGCGGTGCGCCCGGTCCGCGCGGGGCTGAACGGACCTGCGCGGCCCGCGCCCGACCCCGAGGCGATCTACGACCTCCTCGAGGCCATCGGCAGCGATCCGCTCCAGCGAGCCGGACCGCGTGCCGTCGTGCTCCCACCCGGGGAGCGTCAGGTCATCAGGCCGCCGCGAACCAGCCTTCTTCGTCCTTATGTTCCCAATCCGTGAGCGGGCCGCCGTGCTGGTTTTCGACGCTGCGGATGAGCTTCACGTTGCGCCAGTCGAGGCGCGTCAGGTTCTTCGCCGTGTACTTGGGGTCCGGCCGGTACCAGTCGGTGTCGTCGAAGTACATCTGCAGCAGGTCCGATTTGAACGCGTAGCCCCTGCGCGCGAAGACCATGTTGCGCAGCAGGCGCAGGTCACGGCGCGACAGGGTCGCGAGCTGTGCGGCCGTGAGCTGTTTGTCGAAGAGTGACGGGTTCTCGAACGGCGTGCGCTCGAGCGCCTCGGCCTGCTCCGGCGCGCCGACCCAGCGGCCGAGCCGCGCCGAGATGAGCACCAGCTCGACGGCGTCCTCCGGCGTCGCCTTCCCCGCCACTTCGCGGGCTCGAATCTCGGCGCCGCGAGTGACGAGCGCCGCCTTGTCCTGATTCGCCTCGGCCGCGGCGACCTTCCGCGCGTTCGCCAGGTCGAGCTTGGTCACGATCGAGCGGTTGAGGTCTTTCTTCGGCGCGTACCAGGGCTGCGCCGTGAAGTAGGCGTTCAGCCACTTCTTGCTGAAGTGATTCCCGGCGCGAGCGAAGATGGTGTTCCGCATCAGCGACAGCTCACGCAGCGTCTTGCCGGCGAGGTCCGCTTCGGTGATCGCGCGGTCGAAGTAGAGCGCGGGTTTCTGAGCGAGCGCCGGCGTCGCGAACGCGATGGCCAGGGCCAGGGCACGGATCATGAGTCCTCCTCGTAGCGATAGCCCACGCCGTGGACCGTGCGGATGATGAGCGGCTGCTTGGGGTCGAGCTCGATGCGTTTTCGCAGCTTCGAAACGTGCTGGTCGAGGGTCCGGCTGTTGGGGATGTGCTCGTAGCCCCAGCACTCGCGGAAGAAGGTCTCGCGGTCGACCACCTTCCCGGTGTGGCCGTGCAGCGTCTGCAGGATGCGCACGTCGCGAAGGCTCAGATCGATGGTCTGGGGCCCGCGGCGCGCGCGAAGCTCGCTCGGCGTCACCTCGAGGTCGCCCATCCGGAACGACTCGTCACGCTGCGGCCGGGCGCGCATGCATCGGCGCGTCACGGCGCGGATGCGCGCGATGACCTCTTTGACCCCGAACGGCTTGTTGATGAAGTCGTCGGCGCCGAGCTCCAGCCCGAGCACGCGGTCGACCTCCTCGGACTTCGCGCTGATGAAGATGATGGGCACATCCGCGTCGCGGCGCCGGATCTCGCGGCACACGTCGTAGCCGCCGATGCCGGGCATCATGATGTCGAGCAGCACGAAGTCGGGCGAATGGGCCCCGAACTCCATCAGCGCGGCGGCGCCATCGGGGGCGCTCACGACCGTGTACCCCTCGGCTTCGAGGATCTCGACGAGCCCCTGCCGGATGTTGCCGTCGTCTTCGGCGACCAGGACCTTCACGTCGTCCCTCCTGCTGGGTCTGTGCGAATGCGTATCAGGAAGCTGGCGCCGGCGTCACTCGACTCGAGCGTCAGGTCACCGCCGTGCATCCGCGCGAGGTCGCGGGCGATGCCGAGGCCGATGCCGGTGCCCGTCACGCCGTCCGTCACCGCGTCACTCACGCGGTGGAAGGGCTCGAAGACCCTCGCGCGGTGCGCCCGCGGGATGCCGGGACCGCTGTCGACCACGCGGACCTCGCTGAAGCCGCCGCCTTGCGTAGTGTGCACCTCGACGGTGTCGCCAGACGCCGCGTACTTCTCGACGTTGCCCAGCAGGTTGCCGAGGATCTGCCCCAGCGCGTCGTAGTCCACCAGGACCGTCTCCGGCGCCGCCGTGTGCAGCTCTGCGCGCACCCCCGCGGCGGTCAGCGCAGGCTCGAATTGCTCCAGCACGCCGCGCACGAGGTCGTCGACCACGCCGGACGTCGGGCGCACTTCGAGCTGCTCGCGCTGATGCCGCGCGAAGGTGAGCACATTGCCGATGAGCCGGCTGAGCCGCTGCGCCTCCTGGACGATGACGCGCACGTAACGCTCCGCGCGCTCGTCTTCATCGACCAGCTCCTCCTCGAGCAGCTCGGCGTACATTCGGATGTTGGTCAGGGGCGTCTTCAGCTCGTGGCTGACCTGGTTGACGAAGCTCACGCGACGCGCCGCGCGGCGGAGGTCGCGGGCGCTCTCGCGGTAGAACCAGAGGGCGAGGCCGACCAGCGCCAACCCGACCGCGAGCAGCCCGGCGAGCAGGTTGAAGCCCGGGCCGCCGGCCGTGTCGTTCGGGGTGACGCCCCACCACGCCAGCCGCCAGGCCTGGAGTGGCGAGGCGAGCGGCCGCTCCAGCTGAGGTGAGGCGCCGCTCGGCGGCCCCCACTCGCCCCATTGGTAGACAATCTGTCCACTCGAATCGAGCAGCGCCGTGCGCTCGTCCGCGCCGCCGTCCGAAGTGATCGGGAGGACCGCCACGAGGTCTGCGAGCAGGCGCACCCGGTCGACCTCGACGACGACCATCCGGCCGTCCGCCTGTCGCCGCCAATACATCAGGTTCAGGCCGCCGCCCCAGTACCAGATGTGCCAGCCATGCAGCCGCGGGGTGTCGCCCTTCTCGGCGTCGGGCAGGTGCTTGAAGGCGCTGGTCTCCCACAGCCCGCGGGTGCGCTCGAGGAATTGCCGCTCGGCCGCGCTGGTGTCGCCGGCGAGCGGCGGGAAGACGAGCTGACCTTTCTGGTCGAAGACGAGCACCTGCCCGAACGCCCGGGCTCGGCGAGTCAGGCGGCGAATCTGGGCGGGGGCGTCGGGGAAGGTCTCGGTCGCGGCGAGCAGCTCCCGCTCGCGTGCGCCCATGAGGCGCTCGACGGTGGCGGCGGTCTCACCCAGGCGCGCCTCGACGAGCCCGGTGAAGCGCGCGGTGACCTCCGTGCGCCGGTCAGCGGCGAGGCGGGTCCCCAGCCAGGCGAGGGACAACAGCGGCGCGACCACCAGGACCGCGAGCACGAAAACAAGGCGAGAACGCATGCGAGACCATCAATAACTCTGCTGCGCGTCGAGCTGGAACTGCTTCCGCCTCATCTTCTTGCGCTGCCCCTTCCAATGATTGGGCGCGAGGTTGTCCGCGTCGTCCTCGTTGGAGGTCTTCAACGTCTCCAGGCGCTTGGACTTCAGCGTCGTCGCGTTGAAGTCGAGCCAGCGCGCGTTCTCGAGCAGCAGCTCCCGCGCTTCGCGGGTCCGCCCCTGGTCGCGGGCGACGACGGCCATGCGGTTGCGCTGGTTGGCGACGAGCTCCACCGCGTTTACGACCACCTCGCGGTCGGTGCGGCGCTCCACCTCGGCCTTCGAGCCGGTGTACGAGGCGCGCACGGTGGCCGACAGCGAGTCGGTCGCCTTGGTGACCATGTTGCCGTACGAGACCTCGACCTCGACCACGTCCCGCGCGTCGCCCGGCTCGCCCGCCGGCACCTCCACCTCGAGCATCAGGAACTTCTCGCGCCGGCTGATGAGCTGGTTGAGCCGCGCGGTGACCTCCTGCCCCGCGATGTCGGCGTCCCGCCCCAGCACGCGGACCGGCCGCACGCCCGGGGCGCACTTGATGCGCACCGTCACGTCCTGGGCCACCACCGCCGTCACATCGCCGAACTCGAGAGCGAAGAAGCGAGCGAGGTCGTCGGGGCGCTCGACGAAGACGTGGTTGCCGTCGGAGGCCCGCGACAGGCGCGACATCAGGTCTTCGTTGTAGTCGAGCCCCAGCCCGATGGTCGTCACCGACACGCCGTCGCGGATGAGCGACATGCCGAGCAGCTCCAGGTCCGACGGCGAGCTCGGCCCGACGTTCGCGAGCCCATCACTGAGGAGGATCACGCGGTTGACGCGGTTTCGGTCGAGGAACTTCCGCAGCTCGTCGGCGCCTTTGCTCACCCCTGCGAAGAGCGCCGTGTTCCCGCCCGGCACGATGCGCCGAACCCCGGCCGAGATGAGGCTGCGGTCCGACACCTTCGTCGCCGGCACCAGGACCCGCACCGTGCTGTCGTACGCCACCACCGAGACGATGTCCTCGGGCCCGAGGCGGTCGATGGCCATCAGCGTGGCCTCCTTCGCCTTGCGCATCTTCTCGCCCGACATCGACCCCGACTTGTCGAGCACGATGGCCACGTTCACCTTCGTGCGGTCCCCATTCTTCGCGCGGTCGAACCCGGTCAGCCCCACCTTCAGGTAGGTCGTGTTCTTCTTCGCCGCCATGAGCACCGGCTTCGCCAGCCGCACATCGAGCCGCACCTGCTGCGCCGAGGCACACCCCGGCAGCGCCACCAACATCCCGACCAGACCTAGCAACCCGCGTCGCATCGCGACCTCCTGCAACCTCATGGTGAATCGACCCTACCGGCGGAGTTCGCAGCCGTGGTGAGGGCGCGGTGAATCGATTGTAAAACCGATGTCAGCGGCGGTGAGGCCCGTAGAACCTGAACTTGCGAGCCCGAGAAGAAGAAACCCGCCCAAAGGGGCAGCGACCGGGCCCCTACCAGCGGAGGTCCACGTCCTCGGCCCAGCCGATGAGCTCGCCGATCTCCACGGTCCGCTCGGGCAGCCGCACTCGCCCGGAATAGTGCCCGAAAGAGGCGCAGACGCGCGCGAGCCCGGGCACCTGCAGCGGCCGATGGATACAGGGTCGGAACTCCAGGACGACCCGGTCCGAGCCCGGGGATCGCACCTGCCACGGGGCCATCGGATCGGACGGGGAGCGCTCGAAGCGGAGCGCCTCGCCGGTCTGGACCGCACCGCCGTCAATCCGCACATCCAGGGTGTCGGCGTCCTCCAGGTCGAAGGGACCGCCATTCGACCGCTGCACCTCGGCGGTCCCGGTGAAGGTGGCGGTCTGGTTGCCGCCGCCATCCGCGCTGACCACCAACGTCTGACCCGGCTCGAGGTTGAAGGCCCCCGCGACGGACCGCTGCTTGGCGGCCAGCGCCTCGAAGACGAACGCCTGGGAGACCCCTCCGTCGATGCGAATGGTGAGCGTCGCCCCGGCCGAAAGGTCGAAGGGCCCGCCGCCCGACTTTGTGACCTCCGCGATGCCATCGAAGACGGCGTTCGCATCGCCGGCCCCGTTCACATCCATGCGCAACACGTCGAGCGGCTCGAGGTCGAAGGGGGCGGCTCCGCCGTACGCGATGACCGGGACGAACCCCATATTCTCGTTCGAGTCCGGCGCAAGACTGATGTCGATGAGATCAGCGGATATCAAGGTGATCGAGCCACCGAAGAGCCCGGCCGTCAGCCCGCTCCCACCCGCCGAGCCGACCAGCTCGACGTTGATGTTGCGACCGTCCTGCGCGTTCAGGTCCAGGTTGTGGTTCTCGTCGAGCTTCGCGATGACGCCGGTCTCCGCCGTCACCGCGTTGATGGCGTCACGCAGCGTCGAGCTGGCGTCACTGAGCTGCACCTCGACGCCGGTGATGATCTCATCGTTGATCACGATGTAATTGCTCTCGTCCAGCACCACCGACTGGACGGCGCCGCCGCCCACTTGTGTCGCGTTGGCGAACGCACGCACACCGCTCGCGGCCGTGGAGTCGTTGACGGCCGCCACTTTCGCGATCGCCGATCCGGCGTTCCCGGTGGTCGACAGCAGATCGTCTGCAGCGACGGTCGCGCGGATGGAGATCCCGTTGAAGGCGATGTCGTTGTCCAACAGGACGTCCGAGGCGTCGACGGCCGCGCCATCCGCTCGGGCCTGCCGCCCCAGGGCGCTGGACCGCGCATCGACCGTGGTGATGTCGAGCGCCTCGCCCGAGTTGCCACCTACGTGGAAGCGTGCACCGCGAAGCGCTCCGTTGAGGATCTCCCGTTCGTTGAACGTCGTGTTTTCGGCGATCCGGTCGACCTCCGCGAGCAGCTGGTCGACCTCCTCCTGAATCGACTGCCGGTCGGAGTCGGCGTTCGTGTCGTTCGCCGCCTGCACCGCGAGCTCGCGCATCCGCTGCACGAGAACGGTCGTCTCCTGCAGCGCGCCCTCCGCGGTCTACACCATCGAGACGCCGTCGTTCGCGTTGCGCACCGCCATGTTGACGCCGCGAATCTGGGCCGTGAAGCGGGTGGTGATCGCAACCCCGGCCGCGTCGTCCGTGGCGCTGTTGACTCGCAGTCCGGTCGACAGCCGACGGAAGGTGCGACTCAACCCGCGCGAGGTGCTCCCGAGGCTGCGCTGTGCGGCGAGAGCGGCAACGTTGGTGTTGATGACCAGACCCATTACGACAACAGACTGCTCCGCGCGCGGGACGTACCGTCCCACCTCGCAATCGTCGTTCTCGGTCACATCTTGAGGGATTTCCCGCTACCAGCGCTCAGCGTGTCGCTTTTCAGCGCGGTCGACGCCGACACCCCAGGAGCAGCAGCCAGGCCCAGGCGGTCGATTCCTTCGCGCCGTGTTGTGCGCAACCACCCGAGAGGTTCGTGGCGGCCGGATCGTCGTCGGCGCCGGGCTCGAGGCCGTCAGCCGCGCCTGCGTCGGCGACGACCACCCGCGCGTCCGGTGCCACGTCGGGACCCGCGTCGGCTGTGGGCGGAAGCGCTGCGTCGGGGGTCGGCGCGCTGGCGTCGCCCGGCGGATGCCCGACCTGCGCGTCACTGAGTGGCGGGGGCGGGGGCGCTGCGTCCGGCGGCGGCGGAGGCGGCGACTCCTCTCCGCAGCCGGTGTCGCTCCAGCGCAGCCCCTCGGCCACCGCGTTGCGCATGTCCGCCACCAGCGCCCCGCGGCAGCCGATGCAGAAGTCGCGGCCGGATCCGTCGTCGTTGCGGGTCCAGCGGTAGGGCGTCACCGCCCGGATCAGCTGGCTGGGATGAGCGCGATTCCAGGCGTCGACCTCGCGGTACATCGCCACGAAGTAGCCCCGGTCGGCGTCGTCGTACGGGTTGCACGGCGGATCGCACGCGTTTCCCGACTCCGTGATGTAGAGCGGCACGTCGAGGATGCCGCGGGCCTCGAGCAGACGGGTGACGTCACGGTACAGGCGGAAGTGCAGGTGCCACTTGCCCTCGCGCCCGGGGAACCACGCGTCGCTGGTGATCGCCGCCGGGTCGTGGGCGTTGCGCGTGTAGGCGTGGATCGCCACGGCGTCGATGCGGCCCGCGTGGTCGAGCGCCGCCCCGAGTCCCAATCGCCCCACGGTGGGAGCGCGGCCCAGGGAGCCATCGCCGCGAAGAGCACCTCGTGGCGCGCCCCGTCCGGCAAGGCGTCGACCGCCGCCAGGACACGCCGGTAGATCTCGCCGTACTCCTGCGGTGTGAACGGCCGCCCCTCCGGATGACCCCACGGGAGGTTCGGCTCGTTGCCGACCACCCAGACGTTGACGCCGCGCGACCGCCGCACGCAGTCGGCGAACGCTGCGGCAAATCCGTCGTATTGCTCCGGACGCGCGGGCAGCGCCGGGGCGCCGCCCATGTCGAGGCGCATCACGATGCCCCAGCCGTCCTCAGCCCAGTCGGAGTAGTCGATGTCGCCCGCGCCGCAGACCCCGTCCGCGCCGATGTAGCGAAGCGTCGTGATCCAACCGCGCGCGCAGCCGGGGTCGCCCGCGAAGACGCCCCGGTCGGGCTCGTCGTGCATCCCATAGAGGTAAGGGGTCTGGCCACGCGGCACGGCGACGGCCGAGCTCGCGAGCAGCAGCAGCAGACAGGGCCCGCGCACGCCCCTACTCGGCCGCCAGCGCGACCAGCGCGGCCAGCACGCCGCGCGTGACCTCCGCGTGGAACCCCAGGTTCAGGGTGTCCAATGTGTCCGTGACCCGATGGTAATTCGGGTTGCGGGTCGGATTCGCCTGACCGGGGACGTACTCCTCGATGGCGAATAGAGCTGTGAAGCCTTCTGACCAGAAGGCGCCTTCGTCACCTCACCCACAATGCTCGTCGATGTGCAGGACCACCTCGAGCTCGGTCCATTGCTCGACGGCCTCCACCACCGCCTCGGCGAACGCCTCGTGCTCGGGGCGCGTCGCGATGTCGAGGTCCTCGTCCTCCGGGCCGTAGCCGATCATGTCGAGGTTGATGTAGCCCTCGACCTGGTCCGTCGACACCACCTGGGCGAGATCACCGGCGTACTCGGTCGAACCCACCGTGCCCTCCTCTTCGTTCGAGAAGAAGAGGAGCCGCACGCTCTCCGCGGGCTGACACGACGACATGACGCGCGCGATCTCGAGCAGCGCCGCCACGCCCGACGCGTCGTCGTCCGCGCCCGGTGCCACGCCCTCGTCGGGGCTGGTCGAGTCGAAATGCGCGCCGGCGAGTACGTAGCGGTCCGGGCTCTCGGAGCCGCGGAAGGTGGCCTCCACGTTGACCCAGCTCCGACCGGCCCAGTCGTATGTGTGCTCGACGACTTCGACCCCGTCGAGCGCCTCGAGCTCCGCGACGATGTAGTCGGCGGCGCGCTTCTGGTTCTCCCAAGAGCTTCGTTCGCCGAAGCCGACGAGGGTCTCGAGGTCGGTGAGCATCCGAACACGGTCCACCTGCGCCAGGAGCGCTTCGTCGACCGCACATGTAGCCGGCGGCGGCGCTGCGTCGGGCGGCACCGAGGCGTCGGCGGGCCACGACATGTCGGGCTGCCACGCCATGTCGGCAACGAGTCCGTCCGGGCTCGCGCCATCCGGCGGGTGGGCATCACCGAGCGCGCTCGGCTCGTCGTCGCCATCGACCGGCGCGCAGCCGGCGACGAACGCCAATATCAACAGACTCTGGGATATCCGGAGGACCACGGGCTCTCCTTGACCGTTCCTGCACACAGTCTCGCGACGGTCGCGCCGCGAGCGCAACCGGGCATGTAGCGCGAATCTCTCACTTGACGAGCGCGAACGTGCTCGCCATATTGGTCCTACCAATCCGAAGGACCAATATGGGGTTCCCGATTCCGGTCGTAGACCGCGTCTGCGACACCCTGTTCGGAGAGCTCGTCGACGGGCGCTACGGCACCGACGGCGCGCGCCTTCCGGCAGAGCGCGAGCTGAGCACTCGCACCGGGGCCAGCCGGGTGAGCGTGCGCTCCGCGTTGGGGCGGCTCACCGAGTGGGGCGTGCTCGTCGTCCGCGGCGGGTCCGGCGCGACCGTACGGCCTCCGAGCGCCTGGAACGCGCAGGTCCTCGGTCCGTTCGCGCGGCACCTGCTGACTCGCGAGCGATGGAGCGAGCT
>PVBE011570018.1_pt1 | contig 16940 bp, 16 predicted proteins | sample 1631181 | NCBI WGS metagenome assembly PVBE01 (sample SAMN08397723, study PRJNA350692) | Marine metagenome, whole genome shotgun sequencing project. | isolation source: water | place: Pacific Ocean | collected 2012-04 | reverse complement strand
TGGACGGAGAAGCAATGGCACAATGCCACCAAGGATGGAGGAAATGGCGATAGCGATACAAAGCAAAAATAACATAAGAATTTAAATTATATGAGAATAAAACCTTATTTCAGAATTTTGAGGCCTTATATCAGTTTTTTTCTCGACATTACCAAGAAAATAAATACAAATGATCCAGATGCTGATATCAACGACGATGGCATTGTAAATATTGAAGATTTGCTCCTGCTAATTTCAGCGTTTGGAACGTGCCCCTAATCACCAATGAAGTTAGAATGATGAGCATGACGCCACAAACGGCGGCCTCGAAGAAGAAGAAAAGTAAGGCCCCGAACAATCCTTGGTCTACGCCAGCGATGCAACAGTATCGAGGCTTTAAAGACGCGCACCCAGAATGCGTTCTCTTTTTCCGCATGGGTGATTTTTATGAGATGTTCGATGAAGACGCTCGAACTGTATCCAAAGCAATTGGCCTAACACTCACACAACGAGGAAATGGTGTAGATATGGCGGGGGTCCCCTACCACGCAGCCGAGGGTTATATGCGTAGGATGGTTGAACAGGGTTTCCGCGTCGCAGTTTGTGAACAATTACAGGACCCGTCTGAAGCAAAAGGTGTGGTTGATCGCGGCGTAACGAGAATCGTTACACCCGGAACACTTATTGATGCCTCACTTCTCATAGACAGTCAAACTAATTTACTCTGTGCGTTACGTTCAGATGACAAAAACGTATACATCGCTGTTGCAGAAATTTCCACTGGTCTTTTTGAACTCCACAAAGTTGCATCGGATCGCCTTGATGATGCACTCGAACGGCTTGGCGTTGCTGAAGCCATTATTGGAGAAGACGAAGAATCAATCATCCCAACGATTGAATATTGTGGTGTATCCATTACGAAACGACCGGCGTGGCATTTCAATACTACTGAGGGAGGAGCGCTACTCAAAACTCAATTTGGTGTAAGTACCTTATCTGGATTTGGGATTGATGAAGACGACCCAATCGTTGGTGTTGCTGGAGCGATTCTTGATTATATTGGGGTCACACAAGCAAGCAGTGATGCACTTGCACATTTGCAACCGCCAAGCGTACAGAATGCAAGTGATATTGTTGCGCTTGACGCCACAACGATTCGCAGTTTAGAAATTGAACAAACAATACGCGGTAACTCTGGAGAAGGCTCTCTGTTATGGGTCATGCAGAGATGCCGAACTGCGATGGGCAAACGGTTGCTTAGACGATGGCTTTGCGAACCACTTGCTAATGCAGATGCTATTGAACAACGGCAACATATTGTTGAAGTTTTCGTAGGCGATGCAACACTACGTTCTTCAATTCAATCGTCTCTTGATTCTGTGCAAGATATTGCGCGTATCGCTGGCAGAGTTGGAACTGGTCGTGTTACACCACGCGATCTCGTTGCCCTTGGAGCATCGCTACTTGGCAGCGATTCGATTGCAAACATTTTAGAAGGCGACCCGCTTGCTGCAATTCAAAAAGAACTACAAAACCTCGCAACGACACTAACACCTCTTGCAAAAACAATAACAACGCAGTGTGTCGAGAGCCCCCCTGCACACATGCGAGATGGTGGGCTGTTTGTTGATGGCATAGATTCTGAACTTGACGAAGCAAGATCGTTGCAACGTGATGCTGGGCAATGGCTCTCGCAATATCAAGCTCAAATTGTTGAAGAAACCAACATAGGGACAATGAAAGTTGGATACAACAAAGTCTTTGGATATTACATCGAAGTTTCAAAAGCACAATCAAACAGAGTGCCTGACAACTTTACACGTAAGCAGACATTGAAAAATGCTGAGCGGTACATCACCCCAGAACTCAAAACGTTTGAGAACAAGGTGCTCAGCGCAGAATCAATGGCGCTAGAGCGCGAGCAACAATTATTCAGGGAATTGTGTTCTTCAATTCACGATTGTTTGCAGCAAATCGTTGCATTTGCAGACGTGATCGCACGGTTAGATACCCTTACTTGTTTTGCTGATGTAGCAACGATGTATGGGTACGTTCGACCAACAATCGTTGACGAACCAACACTTGAAATTCAAGATGCCCGGCACCCTGTCCTTGACCGTCTGCTACAAGATCGCTTTGTTCCCAATGATTGCAAGTTAGAGAACGCGCCACTTGCCCTCATCACGGGACCAAACATGGCTGGTAAGTCGACATACATCAGGCAAGTAGCAATTATTACACTGCTCGCTCACACAGGAAGTTTTGTGCCAGCAAAATCTGCAACAATCGGGTTGGTTGATCGCATCTTTACGAGAGTTGGAGCGAATGACGAACTGCACGCTGGACAATCAACCTTTATGGTTGAAATGGTTGAAACTGCAAATATTCTTAATAACGCAACACGTAAGAGTCTTGTCATCCTTGATGAAATTGGCAGAGGAACAAGCACTCTCGATGGCTTATCACTCGCGTGGGCGATTGCTGAATCACTATCAAAAGTTGGGTGTAGAACATTATTTGCTACGCATTATCACGAACTTACATCGCTTGCCGATCGAGATTCAAACATCACGAATTTACACGTTACCGTTCGTGAGTGGAATGACGAGATCGTGTTTTTGTATCGCATTGCGGAAGGTCGTACTGATAGAAGTTACGGGATTCACGTTGCAAAAATTGCAGGTGTTCCAAAACATGTTGTCGACAGGGCAAACGAAGTGCTTAACACACTTACTGTTCATAATGCGCAAGCAAGTGAAGAAGCTACAAGCCATATTCCAAGTGAACCACAAATGGGTTTATTTACAGAGTACTTGCCAAGTCCTCTCGTAAAGGAACTCAAAGAGATTGATATCAATTCTCTTTCGCCGATGGAAGCGTTTGAGTTACTTCGCGAATTCAATCGCCGTGCTTCTGACGAAGCCGAGCGCTAAGACGTAATAATAATTGCACTCGTTCAAATTCATTGAGCCATTCTTGCAACGTAGCGCTGTATTCATCTTCTGGTATATGTGCTCCGGGGATATCACACGCTGCACCAAGTTGTCTTTGTGCGATAGAGCGATACCTAGTGAGTGTCCGATCACCAAGCACACTCACTGGCTCAAAATCTTCTGCCATAAATAATACGGTTGGCACTCGATTTCCTGCATTAATCGAAATAGCTGTTGTGAGTTCACTAGCTGCATCTCGATCAATCCATCGCAAATCAATCTTGGGTGATGCAGCAGCAATTGCAGCGAGCATTGGTCCCTGCAAAGAGCAGTCACCACACCAAATCCCAGAAATAACGAGCACCTTCATTTCTCTTACAAAACTATCGAGTAATGTTTGCTGATCTGAGGTAAGTTTCGTCCGAGCATCATTATCTCGCCAAGGGCGTGCTCTCTCTTGATCACTCAGATATGCGTCGTACGTGTGAGCAGTTTGGTGGAGTTCCTTGAGTTTTTCTGCGTTAATTCCTACTGGCATACACGCAGTTTACTCTGGGCTTGGCCACACAACCCAATCGCCATCTGGAACGGCGGTTGGAGAATGCCACTTGTTTGCTTCCTCTGCGTGTCTGCCGCCATCATCATCTTGATCGTTTCCAATAGAGTAAATCACAGGCCGTTCATTCACAATGGTGATATTCCATGGTTCACCACTCCAAGGGTCAATGGCACTAGTGTTTGAAAGATCCTCTGGCCATAAACCAGTCGATTGATACTCAGAGAGTGCGTAGATTGTTGCTAGTAATCCATCGCGGTTTGCTCTAGTGTATTTACAGTGGAGTACTGCCGCATCAAGGCTTGGAATGAGTAAATCAATGAGAAAATACTTATTCAAAAACCCACCTTCTTTACTGAGTTCATATGGATGAAGATAATTTGACTCGTCTTCTCCCCAAGCATGAAGTGGAATTTCACGAGCTTGTTCCATGCGTAGTAAATATGAGTCATAGCGATCAAGCAACTCTTTTCTCGATGCGATGAGGAGATCTCCTATTGGCGCAAACAGAATTGGAGGAATTTGTTTAGGCATTTCTTGCCCCGCAGCATCACCAACCCAAGACATTTTTTTTAGTAATTCCCCTGGGACAGGAACGCCATCACCAGCACCGTCATCAGTGAAAGTTCTTTGAAGTAGGTCTAAAATGAACATTCTCTCTCCATCAAAACGAATATTCATTTCATCGTTTAGTAAGGAGAGTTGCGTTTCAAGCCTACCAAGATGTGAAGAGAGCACTGCTGGATTTTTCTCTAAAATCGTTCCTATTGTTTGAAAAGCCAGGTTATATACTGCAAGTGTAACGAGATCATTGATCAATGTTGAGTGCTCGCGAATTTGTGAGCCTAACCTAAGCATTGCTTCAACATCTTCATAACATTGTTGACTTTCACCTTCGCTAGCAGTTTTTAATGCATCGTAGTGGAGCAATCTTGCCAACTCTATAAAATGCCCAAGTTGTGGAAACAACACGCTTAACATGCTGTTGTCCTGATTTAATTGAGATGCTTCATATTCTTCTGGCCAGAGTTCCTTATCTTTTTCATACATTGATCCGCCGACTATGAAACCCACCCCTTGTTTGGCGGAGCCTTGCAGAATTAAATTCACAGTTTCTTTATGCGAATCGATCCAATGCGCATATTCATCCCAACCAGCATCGCCTGCCCATTCTGGTTGTACGGGACGATCATTTACTTCAGGTGTCGGTTCGTCATTTTTATTGAGTGCAATCAGTGCCTCTCTGTAATAAGGCCACGCCCGTTCATTCTCTGGAATAGATGCAGCAGTTTCATTTAGTTGTGCTACATAATCAACAGCAATATTCGGTTTTCGTTGCATGGCAAAAAATACCATGACCACATACACAACCACAATACAACCGAATGCAACCGCTGTATATTTCATTGATTTTACAAATGCAACTTCAAGCCACCAACGTTTCCGCTTGCATGCGTTTCGCAAAAGTTTTGCAGCAGTTTTTTCATTCCCATAGGCAGCGATCGCCTCGTTTGGGGAATCCCCAGCTGCAAGTGCATCCTCAAAATGCGCTTTCAATTCACGTGCCACATCAAGTTGTTCTCTGCTACGAAGCCTCGTCCGCCTTGCAACTCGCCGGATCAGTTTTTGTATTTCAACTGGCAGCTCACTTGAAAATAATTCTTTTTTAATTGACATCAGGAAACTTCAAGCTTGTAGGCACGAGCAATAACGCCTATTTCACGCATTGCCGTTGTCAGTGCTGCCCATTGTTTTGTATCAGTAGCTAGCTTCTTGTGCCCATCGTTCGTAAGTGTGTAATACTTGCGTTGCTTACCACTATCACCCTCTTTCCATGTTGATTTCACTAATCCCTTTGCTTCGAGGTTATAAATCATGGGATACAGCGTCGATTGCCCCATCGCTAAGGCACCGTCGCCAATCTTCTCAAGTGAAGAAACTAGCTCATACCCGTAGCGTTCCTTGGCATCAAGCAATTTCAAAATCGCTACTGGCCCAGCCCCACGCATAAGTTCTCGTTCAATTCGCATGATATGCCTCCTATACTATGGCTACCATAGCATAGGAGGCATGCTGTCATTTGTGAACTCCAATTGAATTAATTTCCTCGGAATAAACTATCTCGTAGGTAGTTTATTTGCGTTACCAACCAGAAGTTGGTTGTTTGTTGACCATAGACCAACAGCGCTCGAGAACAGCACGAATACCTGCGTGCGTGGCTCCAGAACACATCAGCGGCGAATCAATACCAAGACGAGATGCAAAATCTCCCACATACTCCTCGAGTTCGTCTTCAGGGAGCAAATCAATTTTATTGAAAACGATCATTTCTTCCTTTGCAGCCAAGTCGGGTGAATATCGCTCTAGCTCACCACGAATAGTTTTGTAATTCTCAACTGGATCAGATCCATCCTCGGGAAATACATCAAGCAGGTGCACCAACGCTCCAGTACGCTCGACATGGCGTAAAAAACGATGCCCTAACCCTGCTCCATCCGCTGCCCCTTCGATCAAACCTGGAATGTCAGCCATCACCAAGCGGCGGTCAGCATCAAGCTCAGCAATGCCAAGGTGTGGCTGCAATGTTGTAAATGGATAATCAGCAACCTTCGGTCTCGCCGCGCTCACAGCGCTTAACAGCGTAGATTTGCCTGCATTTGGCAACCCAACAAGACCAATATCTGCGATCAATTTCAATTCGAGCCGAAGGGTATGTTCCTCGAGCGGCTCGCCGGGCGTTGTTTCCCGTGGAGCCTGATTTGTCGAAGATTTAAAATGTTCATTTCCAAATCCACCCTTACCCCCTTTTGCAACAACAACTCGTTGATCTTGACCTGAAATATCTGCGATCAATGCACCCGTTTCTTCGCTATACACAAGTGTCCCAAGCGGTACCTTCACTACTTTGTCATCACCATTAGCACCATGCATTTGACTGCCTAATCCAGGGCCACCATGCGCAGCTCGATAATGTGGTCTGTGTGTCAAAGTCAAAAGCGTATCAAGGCTTTCATCACCTACCAACACGACATCACCGCCATCCCCGCCATCGCCACCGTTTGGTCCACCCTTGGGCACAAACTTCTCACGACGAAAACTGACGCAACCGTTGCCGCCTTTTCCGCTCCGGACAAAAATTCTCGCCCTATCAACTAACATGTCTTATTGTCCTTAGACTTAGCCAACTGCCGTAAATTGCGGCACTGACTCATCTGCTGGAATAATGTCTACGTACCGTCCACGGAAGAAAACCTTGCCAGGCTCGGTCGCAAACAATGTGTCATCATTTCCACGACGTACTAAGTAACCAGCCTTGAACTTCGTGCCACATTGGCGAACGATGATCGAACCAGCCTTCGCTGCTTGACCTGCATAGAGTTTAATGCCTCGATATTGAGGATTTGAATCGCGTCCGTTCTTTGAAGAACCACCACTCTTTTTATGGGCCATAACTACGCTCCTTAGTACTTCCAGTCAATCTCCCGAGCACACGTTCGGGAGCCCCATATTGTAGCAAAAAACAACCCCTCTGGGAGTTTCTTGTGCGGTGCCAAACAATCGCCTCAGCAGGGATTGGGCGTAGATGAACGGCACCAAGGGTAGTTTTTTTATCTGAAAACCCAACGCCTGAAAACTTGATCCTCAGCTGAGGCTTCTACTTCATCATTTGAGGGCCTTCTCACCGAAACACCTCCACCTACTTCTCGGCTTGGCAAAGGAGTAAGATCGCCGACTAAAGCACCTGGAACTATCCAAGAAAGTTGCAGATCACGGTGCAATATGATTTCGTCGCCAGTCAATGGATTCTTCACTTTTGCAGTGTCGCCGCTCACCCCACTCACAAAAACCTGCAAGGCTCGAACGTTTTCATTTCCGGCCTTCCAAACAACGAGACCGCGAGATGCGTTTTCTTTACCACGCAGCAATGCTCCACTTACTTCTGATTGCATCTCAAGAAGCGGATCACCAAACGTATCAAGAATCGTCGTTTGAATTCGGCGAGGCACATTGTGCCCCCCGTCTAACATTTCTCCTTGATCAGTTACCAATGTGAAACTTGGTACCCAGCGCTGGTCTTTGTCGGTTTCGTTTGTCACTTCATAGACCAATACCCAATAGCCTTGGTCAGTACGTTGGTCACGATAAAATCGAAGACCACTTGTTTCAAAGGTTAATTGCCAACGATTAGGACGATCCGTCGCCTTTGGATATGCAAAGGTAAATGTGGCCAACGATGTGATCGTGAGTAGGAATGCTGTGATGATAAAACGCATATGATTCTCCAAGTGGAGATTCTATCATTTTGAGACATTTCCCGCGCTACTATGCAAATACCTTACGCAAAACACCTTGAAGCTAGCGTAACCCTCCTAGGACGAAACAGGCTGGAAGCCTCAGCATTCCTTGAGAGCCTAAGATCTCGCCCACTCTCCCACACGTTTTATGGAGATTGCAGGGATACGGTTGTCCTTGTCACGGAGGGTGCTGGGTCAGTCGCCACGTTCATGACCTCTCCCCCAAGTGAGGACAACAAAGAGAAATTGATTCTCCTATTACAAAACGCGTTAAAAAATACTGCTCAAAAAGGTATCGCAACTGCACACGCCCTGCTTGGGGAAGATGATCTCTTTTTGGCACATCTCTTTAAAGTCGCAGCGTTTACAGAATTAGCAACTTTGTGTTACATGGAATGGCGTGCACACGCAAATCAATCAGACATTGCCCAAACTACCAATGCCAACTTCTGTGCAATTTCTGCGTGTACAGATAATGACTTCGAAAAAATTCTAAAGGAAACGTATATAGGCTCCCTTGATTGTCCCGCAATCCACGGTAAAAGAGACATCAAGGACATCATTCAAAGCCACCAAGGGTTTGGCACAAATGATCTCTCTCTCTGGTTTACTATTTTGCTAGATCAAGAGCCCGCAGGTGTTCTGCTCTTGAACAAACCAAAAAACGAACAGTATTTCGAACTCGCCTACCTTGGCATTTCCCCAAGGATGAGAAAAAAGGGCCTCGCTGAAGAGGCGATGGATTACGCCATAAATCAAGCAACAAGAAGAGGATGCAACAAAATCATCCTTGCCGTCGATGCATCAAACACACCAGCAATTCGCCTCTACAAGAAAGCACACTTCCGAGAAACTGTTAAGCGAATTGCAATGTTTTGTCCATTGCGTTGAAGTTATCCACAGGTTATCGACAACTTTCTGAAAACTCTAATTCATTTTTTCTGTAATCACGTTGACCTAGGAAAACACAGGACTTATACGCACAATAAAAAGAGTAACAAAAGAAACTACAAAACAATCTGTTGCAACCGTTGTTATTTATTGTACGCTTCACATATCACTCAGGGACGAGTGAACCGTATACGAAAAGGTGCTCATTAACTGATCACTTCTTCAAGAGGGGCGGATGTCGGACGGACTCATCTACAACTTTTCACTTTGATCTTCATCGTTTTTTTACAAACGAGTGCGCGGCTCCCACACATTCAATGTCCAACCCTTTTTTAGAAACTGAACAACGACTCCGAGAAGAATTGACAAAGTCACTTGGAAAACGTCCCTATCGAATGTGGTTTTCTGAAACAACCATGCACTGTTCGGAAGAAGGTGTTGAAATACTTGCAGCAACACCGTTCGCCGCTCGTTGGATTGAACAAAGATTCTCTGCAGTCATCAATGATGCCGCTTCAGAAGCATTTGGCAAGTCAACTTCTGTTCGAATTAACACCTCTGAACAAGAAGAACCGGTACAACGCGATCGACTAGTACAACAAAACAAAGTACAAAAATCAAAACCAAAACGGCAACTTCGTGGATTTGACGAATTCGTTGTGGGCTCCTGCAATAGGCTTGCGTGGTCTGCCGCAAAACAACTTGTACAAGAAGATGGCAAGTCGATCTCACCGCTCTTCATCCACGGTGTATGCGGTGTTGGTAAAACACACCTACTTCAGGCGATTTGCAAAGAAACAGCAAAAATATCAAAGGGGCGAGTGCGTTTTGTTACAGCAGAGCAATTTACAAATGAATTCATCGCAAGTTCAAGGACTGGCGACTTTCAACGTTTTAGATCGCGCTATCGAAATCTAGATTTACTCGCAATCGATGATATTCATTTTGTTGCAAGCAAAACCAAAACTCAGGAGGAGCTCTTGCACACGCTCGACGCAGCAGGCCTTCGAGGCGCTCGACTAGCGCTTGCTTCAGATGAAGATCCCCGTCATATTCGACGGCTAAACAAAGCTCTTGCTAACCGTTTTGTCGCAGGAATGGTTGTTGAAATAGATCGACCAGACAGAGAAACAAGACTCGCGATTATTGAGAAATTGTTGACTGACCGAGGCATTTCAATGACGCCCGCTGCGATTGATCGACTTTCAAGTCAAGCTGTTGGTTCTGTTCGAGAGATCGAAGGTGCTGTGACTCGAGTAACTGCAGCAGTCCAATTTTTAACAAACCAACACAAAGATGTTGTAGGTATCGATGATGTAGAACGCGTACTCCGTGCAACTCCACCAACATCACACCCAATACGTATGCAAGATGTCATAAGTATTTCATGCAAGCGATTTGGAGTTTCAACAAATGATCTACTTGGAAACTCTCGTTCAACACGAGTAGTCTTGGCTCGATCAATTTCTGCATACCTTGGTCGTAAACTCACAACAATGAGTTTCCCAGAACTTGCAGTAGCACTCGGGAGGAAAAACCATTCAACTGTTCACGCCGCTGTACGAAGGATCGAAAAGCGGTTAGAGCACGACTCCACGACAGAAGGATCTGTTCGGATTGGAGAAGAGGAAATTACCGTGAAAGAGCTGCTTGATCAACTTTCTTGGGCGATCCGCTCAAGAGCGAACGAGTAAGGTCCTATCGGTAAGTCGATCGTATTACGGAATGATTCCAACGCGATCAATGGTAGCAGCGCGACTGAATGGATGCGGTCGCCCTGCTTTCCCACTACCTTCAAATTGTGCGTTACACTCTACAGACATGGGTTTCCTCAACGTAAGAACATACGCCTTTCTTGTTGCTTTATTCTTGGCAACTTCATTGTTGCATGGCGGCAAAAGTGCAGATCATTCCGAAGCAGCACTACGCAAATTAACCACTGCCACTAGGCAACAACAAAATGGAGAACATCTTGCAAATATAGGTGCGTTAAGAAGTTTACGTGATCCTACCCTCAAACCATTTTTCCACAAATTAGTGCAACACAACAATTGGTCGATCCAAGTGCACGCCGTTCTTGGACTTGCCGAACTTAGCGAAGAAGGTCTCATTGACCCGTGGCTAGTCCAACAAATTACACCCACTGCACGCGAACAAATAATCATAAAATCGCTACAAGATAATCTGTTTTCAATTGAAAGCATGAAGACCCTGCTTGATTGGTCACTTCTCGAACCAGCCCCTACCCTCTTGCTTGTCGTCGATCTTCATTCCAAAGGGGTCGCGCCAAAGCCAAAAACAGTTGAGAAACTTGTCAATAATTCAGATCTGGGCATTGCAACGGTTGCATCACTTCTTTCTGAAAACCCAAAGACTATTACTGAAGTAACAAATCGATTAAGGCGTGGCACATCGAGGGAAAAAAGAATTGCTTTAGCACAAACGCTCCAACTCATTCAACAATTTGATTTACCATCTGGATCTCAGTGGGTTGAATCACTTCTGGGGTCTCCTCCATTCAAATTGTCCGATAGAGAGATCCGACACGCGTTGTTTACTTTACTAAAAGTTAATCCCGAAGTAGGTATGAAACATTGGAACAACACACTTCCTTCTAAACCAAGCAAACTTGAACAAGTTCGCTTTCTATTACTATTGATGGATACGAAGATCCCTCTCGATGAAACGATCGCCAAAAAACTACAAATTGACTCCGAAGAGGGTATCCTTTATGCGCTTTATCTTGCAGGACTTGAAGCATTAGACACACCTGAAGATGGCGATGCTTACATCGAATTACTTTTAGATTTAGCGAATCGCGGACATTCTCATTCTACCGAATGGGCATTCCAACGAGTAAAAACACTCCCTTCCGATTTGGCCCAGAAGTTCTACACATCACTAGCAATTTTGCCAGAAGATGAAAGCACAATGAACTCGAAACGAAACGATGTTGCAGTTGTTGCTTTTCAAGAACTTATTAAAACAAATCCTGAACATGCGTGGACATTACTCCATTCAGTTGAAGACGACAGTCATCAACAAGAATTGATGTTACTTGCGATGCTTCAGAATTATGGAAATGCGTTGTTAGAGAAAGAGGCCTCCACGATTCGTCGCATTGGTGTTTCACGTCCTGATGCTATGGCGCTGCTTCTTGCAGCAAGAGGGACTGAACCACTCAATGAAAGTGACCAGCGTTTGCTTGGCCTGGTTGCCGCAAGCGGCGCGTCAATAGGAAGCCCTCTCGAAACTCAGGCCGCTTGGCTATATCTCCGGCGAATAGGTATGACCGAACAAGCACTTGCTGCAGCCACAACAACTTCCCCATAGGAAATTACTTTGTCAACCAATATCCCACTTAGTTGCGCAGACATTACAGAACGAGAAATTCTTGCTGCATCCGATGCCCTTCGAGGCGAAACACAATCTCTTGGTCCATGGACAAAACGTTTTGAAAAAGCTGTTGCTTCTCAGGCGAGTGGCTCGTTTGCCATCGCTTTTTCTTCCGCTTCCTGTGCGATGCAATCAGCACTTGAAACGCTCGGTGTTGGACAAGGTAATGAGGTCATCGTGCCAACGTTTGATTCACCATCAACAACTGCATGCGTATTGCGCCTTGGGGCAATTCCAGTTTTTGCAGATTGTGATGCAAGATCACTGAATTGTGATGTAGATGACCTCTCTGCAAAAATAACATCAAAAACCAAAGCAATCGTTGCTTCACATGTATTTGGAAATCCTACTGGCATTGATGCTATTGCAAAAATAGCAATGAAAAATGAAATTCATTTGCTAGAAGATGCCGGGCAAGCCATCGGCAGTAAAGTAAATTCAAGACCAGCTGGATCATTTGGTAGAGTCGCGGTTTTCGCATTTCACTCAACTACACAATTAACGAGCCTTGAAGGCGGAGTCATTGTTACAGACGATGATAAACTTGCAAATTCTTGTCAATCACTAAGAAACCACGGACTCTCATCCGATCCGTTGCACGCATCAGAAGAACTACACCAGGTGAGAACTGATGAACGGCTGGTTTCACTTGGACATAGTTTCAGATTAAGCGAAGTACACGCAGCGGTTGGTGCAACCCAAATGAAGCGTATTGATGAAATAATGGAACGCAGAGGACGCGTTGCAGATTGGTACACACAACGCCTTGGCGGTGTTGGAGATGTCATGTGCCCAACCATCGATCCACAAATAAGCATGAGTTGGGATGGCTATGTCATCCGTTTAAATGATCAATTTGAACAAGAAGATCGTGACCATATTATCCGTGGCCTTCACCGCCACGAAATTGGAGCAGCAGATTATTTTAGACCCGTCCACACACTTCCCCCCGTTAAACACGCTGTGCAAAAACATTCGCCCTGCCCCGTTTCTGAATCAATCTCCGCCCGCACACTTGCATTACCATTTTTTACTTCTATGACAAAACGTGAAGTAGACATCGTGTGTCAAACACTTGAACTCATGATGACTCGATCTACGTTTGCAAAAGATTAAAAGGTAACTTTTCAACCACAATGTACAAGTTCTGCCGCCGCTGGGCTGGGAACTTCTACAACAGGAAGCATTTCAGATTCGATAATCGCTTCAAGAATTACAGCCCTTCTTGAACCTTCTAATGCATCAATAGCAAGGCGAGCATCGCGATAGGGCAATGACAAAATATACGCGACTTCTTCGCGTGCAGGCATTGTCTTTTTAGTTGGGATCTCTTCCTCACGTGTACGTCTTCTTACAGTGATACCTGAAAGAAATAACGCCAGTAAACCAACAATCATCGCCCATTGTTTTGCAGTAGATTCAGGCACTTCAGATTCACCGCCTGCAACTGCAACATCATGAACCATTGAAATTTCAACAAGCGATCCCGGCGCTGCGGTCTTGGCAATATGCAATATATTCTCCATAACTGTCTCAACATTGCCAACCTGTGATGCTCGCTTAGTCACCCACGATCTTGGCAGCGTCAACCGAACGACTGGACGCTTGTTATCTAACCATGGAATAAAAAGTTCATCCTCGGGAGGCATAACCATATCCACTTGCACAGTCGCAACATTCAAAGCCAATGCTTCATCGACAGCAACACGAATTGTTTCGCTATTCAACGGCGGCGAATGGATTGGTAGATCGTGCCCAGTACATATTAGGCCATCGCGATTATCAACAACCGTTATATCCTCTTCTAACAAATGAGAGACGCCACTTGCTACAAGCCGAGTTACCGATGCAATCTCATCAGAACCAAGCCTAGCTTTCGTTGAAGGTGTCACTGTTACACAAGCAGTAGATGGAACATATCGATGCCCAAGCCCCTTGCTCTCTTGCAAGGAAAGTACAACTTGTGCTTGAGATATTCCAGATATTCCCTCAATCAACGACGCCAATTCTGTTTGCAATGCAAGTCTTCTGTCGTTCTTTTGCTCTGCCATGGATTTTGGCACCATTTTTCCCCAGATGGATTCTTCGGGCTCCACTTCAACAAATGCAAAATCTCGTGACGGTTCAGTTTGTGTATCACTTTTGCCATTCACTAACCAGAGGATGCCCAACGTGCATGCAATAGCACCAATGAGACCGAAAATTCTTGCACCATTAAATTGTAAAGCCGCCATGGGCGAACCGTCTTTCACGAATCATCCTCTCCGTGTAAGCAACAAGAAAAACTTGAGCAAACAGACAATCGACCTCGCATCCGTGCGGAGTCATCAGCTATTTATCGACCAATAGGAGGGTTTTACCTGCTATTTTTCTTCATGTTTTTTGGTTTGCGACTCAAAATAATCGTCGCTAAGACAAAAAAGATCACCGTTGTTACGATCATCAGCGTCAATTCAACCGGTTCGATACTACCAAATTGCTCTGTTAACTCTACTTGGTCCGTATTATTACCTGAAGGCCACCCAATTTCAAAGGCTGTTGTAGTGCCATTACGTTCCACTCCAATGACACGCAAGGCTTCACCCTCCACAACCGACCATCGGCCAGAGGGTTGTGGAAACGATGCTATTTTCACCAACCTTTCTTGTTGCATCCCGATAACGTCAACTGCATTCTCATGACCAACAATGAAAAGCGGCCAACCATCGTGCACAACGAGATCTTGTAACTTTCCGTCTATTTCATGGCTCTTGCCCATCTGCCACAACCCATCATCAAGTGTGTGCAGCGTGAGTGCATGGCTATTTGAAACCGCCCCTATCCACTTGTCACCAAGTCGCGAAACATGTATTTCCTCACCAGGCAAATTGGGAGTTACTGCGTTTCCGCCAAGGTCAAAACATTGAATCCCTTCGTTTTCAACAATAAGCACAGGGTTGTCTTGCAAAATCACAATATCTCGGATCACCCCATCCATTTCGAGTGGAGAGACAGCAACTGCTCTTCCCCTAGGGTCTGTTCTCAAATCACCTGTCGCTTGATTTTCAACAAGTCTTGCTCGATACAGTACTGGCGGATCACTCGCTCCTACAAACCATAATGTTTGATCATGCACGGCAAGTGCTATAGGTCTCTTTGCAAGTGGCAGCACGACTTGGTATTGATCGTGATCGAACAATTGACACAGTTCATGCTGCGGACCAATTCCTCCCGGCTCGGTATCTCTTACAAACCAACCTCCGAGATCATTCCCCGTCGATATCAATGGTTGTGTTGCAAGAACACTTGCAATCACAAATGCAATCATTGTGGCGGTTCCTCGATAACTGTTGGTTTTAATGCTCTTTGAAGAAATGACAAATCGAACACCCTATCCATTCGCTCTTCGCTTGTATCAGTAGAAATCCACGCGAAATCTATCTTTGTTGTTGCGTCATTTGTTGAACTCTCAATATCGATTAACTTACCAGTGACTGGCCAAACCAATCTGTTTTTTTGCAACAGTTCAACTTTAATCCCTTCATGATGCAGTGCTGAAATTTGGTGATGTGCATCTTCAACTTCTATTTCAAGAATGCGATGTGTTAATGGATCAAACGTTGCAACCCACGTACGGGGATTTGCCTTAACTGTAATCACGCCATTCTCAACAGTCGTCTCCCCTTTTGGCAAGGGATCCAATCCAAGCAAAACAAGTGTATCGAGGATATCTGAAAAAAAGACATCTTCTTGGTTTATTGATAACGTAGTTTCATCTCCAAGCAACTCGAACATCCAGTGGTTTTGTTCGTCACCACCCATCCACATCAACACCTCACCCGATTTTGAAATACGAAGTGAAATCGCATTATCTAAACGCCAGAAATCAAAATCACCTTGTACGCGATGTTTTCCATCTTCGTCACGCCAATGAAATTCGATAACGCCTCGCCCGACCACCTTCCTAAGTAACGACGTTCGTTCTTGCTGCTGCAACCTAATTTCTTGAGGAGTTATTTTTTTTTGCTGTGGTTGCGTGTCACCCTTTGGAGCACAGGAGAATATTGCGAGACAAAAAAGACAAAAAATAAGCCGCAACATTACATGTCACCTTGCAATAAATCACTTAATTGGTCAGAAAGTCCATGAATTTCATCTTCTTGGATACCCGGATTATGGACTTTTGAGACCTCACCATCTGTGCCAGACCACCTCAAAAGCCACGTTTCACCACCCTCTGTTTCCTCGCGACCAACGAGTTTTAGCTTCCTTTTTCGGAGCAAAACAAGTGCGATAATGTACCTAAACGCGATTCTTTGTGGACGATCATCGCCTTCGAGACGTTCAAATAGATCTACTAAAACTGCCTCGTCAATCACAATATCGGGCTTTTTGCCCTCTTGAGGGGTGATATATCGCCAATGACTGAATAATCGATCTGGACGATCCCCCCTCTCCCATGCTTCGATGCTGTAATCAAACCGTTCAAATCCCTCATCCTCTTCCCGCTCACAGAGTGCTGCGATTGCTGGGGTCGCGTAGGGGATTTCCTCGTTAGTTGCCGCGCACTTGCCTGTTGGGCGAGAGACGCCTTGTGAACTTCCAAATCGTGCCATAGATGAGAATCCTACGGTATCCGCGTATACTTTGAGTGATTATGTACTGGAATAGTTTTGGATACGATGTTTTAGAGACAATAGTCGAGTTACTCGTCATCGGCGTGTGTGTCTTTTTTGCGCTCAGGTTCCTGCAAGGGACCCGCGGAGGCGGTGTCATTCGGGGGCTGATTGTCCTTATTGTACCGCTTGCAATTCTCGTTGCACTCGCAAATACTTCTGGGTACTTAGTACGTCTTAACTTTTTTGCAGAACAATTTGGAACATATGTTTTTATTTTGTTGATTATTATTTT
>PVBE010318362.1_pt1 | contig 16940 bp, 11 predicted proteins | sample 1631181 | NCBI WGS metagenome assembly PVBE01 (sample SAMN08397723, study PRJNA350692) | Marine metagenome, whole genome shotgun sequencing project. | isolation source: water | place: Pacific Ocean | collected 2012-04 | reverse complement strand
CTTCGGAATGGAGTTACGAACCTTGAATCCACCCGACTTCATGAAGGACAACGTCGCGTCGCACCACTGCGGGGCGAAGGTGTGCAAACGCCCGACGCGCAACGCATCCTCCGTGGCGAACGTCGCCTTATCGAAATACGCCATCTGATTCGCGGCGTTGCGCAACGCCGTCGTGCGCAACACGTTCACGCCAACCTTGGCGATCGGTCGCGGCAACGCGCCCATGGGACCGAGACCTTCGATGAAGCCTTGCGCGTCGACGAGCACGAGCTTCTCCACCGCCTCGGGATGATTCGTCGCGAAATCGATCGCCGCCGCGCCTCCGAGAGACGCGCCGCACAGCACCATCGGACGACCGATTTTCTCCTTCCAAAACGCGTACAAATGCGCTCTCTTCGCCTCGGGAGAGTAATCGCCGACGCCGCCGTCCCGTGCGTCGGTGAATCCCCACCCGAGCAAGTCCACCGCCCACGTCTCCGTCTTCGCCGCGAGTTTCGGGAACAACCGTCGATACTCGAGACAGGACGAATCGAATCCGTGCAACAGCACGAACGGCGCGAGTTTGGACCCCTCCGGACCCGCATCCCCGACGCACGACGTCAACACGGCGTCGGCGCGTCCCGGCACCGCCACCTCCACCAACTCGCACCGCTTCGCCATGTCGATCGCCGCCGGTTCCGTGAGCTCGCGAACCTCGGGAGGGAAGAAGGATGGGAAATCCTTCTCGGACGTCGACGAGGGCGTGGACGTGGAGGTCACCGCCGCCGTGGACGCGCGACGGAACTTGGAGGCACGATTACCGCTCGCACGACGCGCGCGAGGCGCGACGGCGACGGCGGTGAGCTCGCGCGCGAGGAGACTCATGAGAGGACGCACGGTCGCGTTAGGTCGTTCGCGGACCGATCGAGCGTTCGACGCGGGCGAAGGACGCGTCGTCGACTGGGGCGATGAAGAGTCTTATCCACAAGGTGAAGATTTTTCGCTTCGCGCGCGTCGACGGCGCGCGAACGATTACACACAGACTAGTCGTCTGAACCGCGACGACGATTCGCGAGACGACCCAAGAATTGGAAGAGTTTATATCTCTTGCTCATCTTCCACGGCTGTGCCTCCGGGAACGGAAGCGGTGAACCGATGGCGTAGAATAAGCCGAACACGCCGCCCAATCCGCCGGTGTTGCCGAGCGTGCGGTCCATCACGACCCCGACCGTCACCTTCGTCACCTGCCCCTTCTCGTTGAATGTCATCGACAGCGCTTGTGGAGGACATTCAACGCGCGTCCCCGTGGCTTCGAAGCGTCCCGCCAACGTACCGGTGTGCGTTCCCGTCGTGCGGGACGTGAACCACACGCGATTCGTCTCGTACGGGTCGACGCGAAAGTGATAATAGTTACTCTTCATGTCCGGGAACCCGGTGGTGAGATCGAACCCACCGACCGCCTTGACGAATGCCTCGGGCCCGAGCGGACCGACGACCGGACCGACGAATTGAAAATCCTCGCTCAAATCGTCGGCGATTTCGGCGAAACCGGCGCGCAGGACGGCTTTACAGCGAAGGATGAGTTCATCCGGACCGATCGCGAACGCGTTGCTCGCGCCGTACAGCATCTCGCGTTCATCGCACACGTCATAGATGGCGCTCGGATTCGGCGCGTCGCACGCCGTCGCGTCGCTCGACGCCGACGCGCGTCTCACCATCGACGTCGACGTCACTTTTTCACGCGCGTCCCATCGGCGGGCGCGGTGCGCGACGCGCGTCGGCCTCGCGAACGCGACGGTCATCGCGACGGTCATCGCGACGTCTCCTCGCGCGGGTCTCCTCGCGCGCGGTTTCCTCGTCGAGCGCGCGCGATCGATCGACGCGTCTCGGAGTGACGTTTCGCGATCCCGTCGGTCGGTGTAACAATTGATGGTGGTTTTCGGAAACGCCCCAGAAACGGCAACGTACCGGCAGTTATTCGCGCGGCATGCCCACCTATCGCTCCACCGAGCGCGCGTTCAGCCGATACAATGAAAATCCCGGGTCCGGACTCGGGTCCGGGGAGTGTCCCACGGCGCCGCCGAACACCGGGTACGACTTTTACGCCGAGGAGGATGAACGGTGCGTCCCCGTGGTGACGCGAAGCGGCGCGGTGTCCTCGGAGTATCGAACGATGTATGATCCGACGAGGGATGAGTACCTGCGAGACGTGGAGAAGGCGAAAGAGAGAGGAGTGCCGATCGGGACGGTGATCGAGGAGCGAGTGGCGGCGAATGTGCGACCGAGAAAGATGCTTCGATTGCTCGTGACGAGCAGGTTGCACGTCGACGCCGAGTACGGCGGACCGTTTTGGATCGACGTCGCGGACGATGCGAGAATCTCCGAGGTGAAAAAGCTCATCGGGGAACGCGTGAATATTCTTCCTGGAATCATTCGATTGGCGTACGCCGGGAAGAAGCTCGACGATCACGCCAAGACGTTGGCGCAGTCGGGCGTGCGGTACTGGAACGAGAAATTCGAGTCGTGGCCGCTCACGATTTTACGGTGAGCGCACCGCGCGACGAACGCGAAGGGGCGTTGTAACGATGTATGTGATTTCTTTATTTTGTATCCCCCGCGCGCGTCTCGTCGTTCGTGTCACGACCTCGTGCCCGCGTCCCGGCGGGCGTCGACAAACGAGAACATGAAAATGTGCCACGTCACCGACTTCATTCTTCGCCGACCATGCGCGCATCGACGACGGTCGGAAGCGCGCTCGCGCGCGCCGGAAGCGGACGCGCGTCGTCAAGAGCGAACTCGAACGGTCCCCTCGCGCGCGCGAGCTCGACCGGCGCCGAAATCGCCAAGGGTGACGGTTTCGTCGTCCCAGAAGGTTGTCAGCTCGCGGTGTTCGCGTCCGGGTGATTTTGGGGCCCCGACGCCGCGTTCAGCGCCCTCAAGGGGGTGAAGAAAACGCGCGTCGGTTACACTGGCGGTGATACCGATTTTCCGACGTACTCGCAGGTGTGCGCGGGCGGGACGGGGCACACGGAGGCGTACTACGTGTGCGCCGACGCGGGGGTCATCGGCTACGACAAACTTCTCGAACAGTTTTGGTCCGAGCATCAGCCGACGTACGAGTCCAAGGCGCAGTATAAGTCTGCGATCTGGGCGCAGACGCCGGAACAGTACGAGATGGCTTTGGCGAGCAAGGATGCCGCCGAGAAGCGCGTGGGGAGGAAGATGTTCACGGATATTTATCCGCCGGAAGTTTCCAACAGCGTCTCGTGGTGGGACGCGGAAGAATATCATCAAAAGTACTATTGCAAACCTCGCGCCTCGAGATTTGGTTGGTGAGTGGTGACCTCATAGAGCGATCGATGTCCACGGAGACGCCGCGCGCGCGAGGGTGACGACGGAGACAAAAAAGGCTACGCCTTCGTCTACGTCCGATAAACCGCGCCGCGGACGCCATGAGACATCGAAAGCATTCCAGCGAGCTTGTATTGTAGTAACGAACTCTAAACTTTAATCATTCCAAGTGCTATCTACGGTGCTCTTAGCCGGCGCTCAATCGACGCGAAGGCTACACGAGAGCGGAGTCGTCGGCGGCGACTCCTTTTCAAAAGGAAACATCAAAGAAGCTTCGTTTCGTCCGTACCCTCGGAGCACAATTTCATCGTCAAACACCTCGACGACCGCGAACGGGCCAGGCGAAAGGTCCATGGCTAACATAGGACTCTCCATGCCGATGTAGTGAACGCCAGTCTTTTCGCACTGCCACTTCGCGCCCTCGTGTTGATGACCGCTCACGACGCACTTCACGACTCCTCGCACGTCTTCGGACTCGATAATCTCGAGCATTTCGTCGTAGTCCCACATCAACGTCTTTCCCGAACGATTCGCCGTCGAATGCGGATGAATAAGCAAGTGCGAGAAAATCAATACCTTTTCTCCCGCGGCGCTCGCCGCTCGAATGGTCTCTCGAGCCCACGCGAGCTGTTCTTTTCCCAGTCCCCCGTTGAACGGCACCCACCTTCCATCGAGACCCTCTATGTCCTTGAAGTACGGGAACGTCCCGCTCATGCGTTCCGTCTCGATCACTTGCGGATTTTCGCTCACGAATTTATCCACGTTTGGATTATGTCTTCGCAAGAGCTCCATCGCGTCCTCGCACAACCCCCGCTGACGACCTTTACTGTATATGCTCACCGCGTACGGGTCCAACACCATCACACGCCACCCCGGCCCCGGGGCGAACGAGTAATAGAAATCTCCATCCGCGTTCGAGCATTTAAAATCCAACGCGCTCCCGGGACTCGGCACCCCTTCTCGCAGTTCCTCCCTCGTGAAATTATACAACTCGTGATTTCCGATCGTAAACACCCAATCCGCGCACTTGGCCTCGCTCAGAATGCGCATCACCGACCCCAGATTTTCCCTTCCGCTCGCCACGGGCTTGAAATCATCCTTGGCGAAATCAAACGCGCACTGGTGGTCGGTGATGTCCCCGTTGTGCACCAAAAAGTCACACTCGTGCGAGTTAAAGTACGTCACCGCGCGCGACGCGACGTTGAGCGAGTTTCGGTACCGACGCATCTGCGTCCCGGTGATGTTTTTTCTATCCTCCTGATCGCAGTACTGAATGTCGGCGAGGATGCCGAAGCGAAACCGCGGCGTTTTGGTCGCGGAGGAGGCGGGCCCGGCATCTTTCGCGCGCGCGTCGTCGCGGCTCGCGGAGGATGTCGACGTCATAGCGCGTCGGGTTCGCGCGGTGACGCGACGACCGGCTGTGGATGCGACGTCGCGCGAGACGGCGCGAACGATGGGTGACCTCGCCAACGCGCGGTGCATCGCCCGGCTGGGAAGTGGGGTCGAGGAGAGGGGAGGCGTTCGCTCGAGCGCGTTCGCGTGTACAACGATGGACGAGGTGCGGTGTCGCGAGCTACGGAGACGACACCGCGCTAACAATCGCCCGGGGTGAAATAACTCGCGTCGGGCCAATCTCTCGGACGCACGAGCGTCGGGGCATCGTCGATATCGATGACGCTGCCCGGCGGAGCGCTGCAGTCGATTTCTTCGTAGATGACTTGCTCCCAATTTTCGGGCAAGTTTTTGGCGAATTCGTCGTCCAGCGCTTGTTCTTCGGGCGTGAGTATGGGTTCGTTCATGATGCGGTAATCGAGCCCACCGCAGTCCGGGCAATCGGCGCAGAGCAAGTCCTCGAGTTCGGCGACGGCTTCCTCCGTGGTGAGCCCGACGGCGGATTTCGGCGGCGCGCCCCAGTACTTGGTCTCGGGCTTGAGTTGGCGAGGTAACGGCACTTTAAGAGTGCGCATCAACGCCAACGCGCGCCGCCGATCGTCGATGAGCATGAGCGGTAAGACGCGTCTGATCAAGCATTCGGTGTGATACGCCATCTCGCACGGAAAGACGTAAAACGGCGCGAGGAGTTTTGGATCGTCCGCCGACTCCATCAACCGCAAGCGGACGACCGGTTTTCGACACTCGGCGCACTTTTCATCCTTGGAGATGACGATCGTTTTTTGTTCGAGATCCTCGATGTCATCCTCCACGTCCTGCGTGAACGTGGTGAGTTTCTCCAAACCTTGTCTCAACTCTTCGATTTCGTTGCGATGATCCGTGAGCGACTGCAATACCAAATCCTTGACGTCGTCGATGATGGTGAAATCCGGAAGTAGCGGCAAAATGTCCTCGATGCGAAGCGCACCGTTCGTCCCTTTCAAGAAACTCAGCGCATCGCGAATCGCCACGCGCTTCTCTTCCTCGTTCATGGATTCCACGCGCGCCGGATCCAACGCGCCGGATTTGCGAATCGACCACTTTGCGATTTCCAACCACAACTTTTTCTGCACGATTTCATCCTCGTTAACGTCGCCCGACGGCGACTCCGCGGCTTTTTGCGTCACCTTCTTCGCCAACTCGACGTCCTGAAGCGTGGAGAGCGCGACGTGCATGGCCATGTCGTAATCTCTCGCCACGCAGTACGCGTACGCCGCGCTCCGATGCGCGCCGTGTTTCTCGCACAAACGAATCGCCGCGTGCACGTCGTAATACGGCGTCTTCGTCTTCTCGTCCACGGCGTCGAGTATGTATTTACTCAGCGTCGACGCCACGGTGGGCGACGCATCGAGTTGCCCGACGTACAGACGCAACAAGGCGTCGTGCGCGACGCCGTCTCCGCGCGCGTCGCCGCCCTCCGCCGCCGTAATCGTCTCCAAGTACCTCGTCGCGTGCGTGAACACTTCCGACGTCGACGCCTCGAGCGGCGAATCGTCTCGACACACGCGGTCGATGATCGCGACATCATCAGCCGTCGTCTCCGTCGCCAACATCGCGTCGATCGTCTCTCGCGGAGACGCTCGCACGAGTTCGGGCAAGACGCGATTGAGCGTCGACCGCGGGACGCCGGACCCGAACGCCACCTCGACCGCGCGCCGCGCGTCGCCCGCGCGTAAAAAGTGATCCAACACTCGATCGTAATCTCCGCAGAGTTCGGCGAAATACATCTCGTCGTCCAACCGTTTCGCATCGCTCAGCACGCGCAGGGTCTCGCGCTCGTCCAACGCGTCGTGATAGTCGCGCACGAAAGCGCGCACGCGCGCGTCGTTTGTCGCCGACTTTGCGAAACTCGCAATCTTCACGTACTCTTCGAATAACCACGTGGCGAGGATCAGACGTCTCGGCGCGTCGTCGATCGGTAATCCTCGCAGACGTCCCTCGACGTACGCGTACAGCGCGTCTCGCGCGTTTAAATCTACAAATGTCTTGGCCACGGTTTCCACGGCGTGCGCGACGCCGGCGCGCGCGAACGCCTCCGCCGCTCGCTCGTATCGTTTCATCTTGATCATTCGCTCCGCTTCCACCGTGTACACAAACTGTCGCTGTAACTCCGTCTTACACGCGCGCGCGGCGTCGTCGAAATCTCCTTGATCGCAGTGCACGCGCCACACGCGCGCGTCTTCGTTTTCGACGACGACTTCGAGTAAATTGTCGGCGTTCGCCGCGTACGTCCTCCCCGTTGTCGGATCCGTGCACGCAAACGTCCCCGCGCCGCCTCTCGGAAGTTCGATCGTCGCCTCAACGTCTCCCGTGACGACGTTCATCGCGACCAAGTGCGTGGAATACAGCACGATGACGTGATGCGCGGTGAGCGCGAGCGACGCCGGGACGTCGCCCTCCGTCGGCGGCGGCGGCGGCGGCAACGCGCCGTGGTTTTCCAACACCCCCGACGCGTCGTCCGACGCGAAATTTAAGGTTCCTCTGTACACACCCGCCCCCATGAGCCACGCCATGCGCGTGCACGCGCGAGAATCGCTCGGATCGCGCCAGACGCGTAACGCACTCGTCGCGCTCGCCGCCGGCGTCACCACCGTCGCCTCAACGCCGCGCGGCGTCGCCCGCGCGCGCGCGAGCACCGATTCCAACGAATACGATCCCGCGAGCGCGTACAGTTTCAACGGCGTCGCGATCAAGACCCCGTATCTCGTCTCTCCGCCCTCGACACGCGTCTCCGACGCGCACAGACCGGTGACGGCGTCGCCGTCCGGCGCGCGAAACGCCTCGTCGCACGATTTCTCAAACCGCCGCGCGTCCCCCGATTGATCGATGCGCACGACGAACACGCGACCGTCGTTCGCACCGACGAGCGCCAACACATCATCGTCGCTCGCACCGCGCGCGAACGCGGCGCTCGTGCAGTGAACGCCTCGTAATCCCGCGATCGGTCGCGCGTTCGGCCATCCCGCGCGGCGATACCACGCGGCGTCCCTCGACGCGTCGTCTCGATCGATCGTCGCCATCACGCAGTGTTCCCCCGACCACTCGTCCATGGCGATCAGCACCGTCGATGACGTCTCCCCGGCGCGTAAAATCCTCCGCGCGCGCGCGGCGTCGACGTCCGACGCGTCCTCGGCGTCGGCGTCCTCGGCGTCTCGCGCCGCCAACCGTCCCGCGTACACGTCCCCCGTACCATCACTCACGACGCACGTCCCGCGTCTCGCGTCGCCGACGGCAAAAGCACGCACACCATCCTCACCGTCTCGCGAGGACGTCACGAGCGCGCCGACGTTGCTCGCGACGAATCTCGGCGCGGACGACGACGCGTCTCCGAATTCGGAATCATCGTCATCATTCTCGTCGTTCGCGCCGCACGGACGCGCGCGCGCGTCGCCTCCCGCGCGCGCGAACGCCTCGAACCTCGCGCGCGCGGCGTCGTCGTCCGCGAGCGACGCGCCCGCCGGGAGCGGGCGAGACATGCGCGGTGCGAGTGTGCGGGAAGATCTTCACATCGACGCGCATTCGGACGAATGACGCGACGACACGCGCGCGCGCGCGCGATCGCGGCGCTCGCGTGGGCAACGATGATGGCGTGTGGGATGACGTCCGGCGAAGGGCGTCGCGTGACGTCGACGCGCGCGGATGGGACGTTTTTCGACGCCGGTGCGCGAGGATGGTTGAAACGAGTCGGCGAGGAAACGACGACGACGACGGGCGTGAACGCGGGAGAGCTCGTCGTCGTCGCGCGTGCGGCCGTGGGATTGACGTCGCCGAGCGTCGATGCGGGAGCGATCGACGCGCGCGACGACGTGGTGCGAACGGTCTTGGACGAGGAGCGACGCTTCTTCGCCGCGGGCGACGACGACGAGACGCGGCGACGACGATTCTTGACGCTGTCCGCGGACGAGAGCGTGTGGAGGACCGGTGAGGTAGAATTTAGCGCGATCGAGGGCGTCGTGGCGAGAGATGTGTCGTTCGATGGGTCGAGATCGAGGACGACGCTGCGCGAGACGGCGAAGGCGATCGCTCGCGGAGGACGGTGCGAAGACTCCGAGACGCGAGAGTTGTTCGATCGTCGGGTTTGTTTCGGCGAGGAGGTGGTGAAACGGCTCGAGAAGAGCGACGTGGACGCGTCGGCGCGAGTGAAGGGATTCGTAGAGCGAGAATTGAAATGTTTCGAGGAGGGCGTCGAGGCTTTCGCGAGCGACCGAGGGGGCGACAAACCAAAGTTTGCGTACGTCGCGCTCGAAGGCGCGACGTACGCGTCGAAAAAGTTTGGCTCGAAGAGCGACATCGCTCTCTGGAGCGCCAAGGAGACGAAGGCGGCGGTCGCGAGAGTCATGGCTTCGATGGCGAAAAAGGACGGCTTTGAGTTCGGCGCGCTCGCGTTGGCGAGCCGCGACCCCGAGCGTTCGACGCGCGGCTCCGAGCGCAAGCTCCTCGGCATCGATCATCGTCGTTCGCTCTTGGCGAATTCGACGTCGAGCGACGAGAACGACGATGCAGTCGTCGCTCGCTTCATGCGCAAGGGCGTCGCCTGGGCCGTGGCTATCATTTTCATCGGCGCCGCCGTCGCCGGCGTCTTGGCCATCATGGGCATGCCGCTACAAAAGGAGCCGTTCCTTTACACCGCGATTCCGGGCGTGAAGCTCGATTAGGATTGAAATTGACCGTCATCATCTGATCATCGTTCGCGTCGTCGCAACGCGCGCTCGAAGACGCGTTCGCGTCGTCGCATCACACCCGGTCCCGCGCATGTCCATCGCGTCGACGATCGCGCGCGCGCACGCGCGAACGCACCGACGACGCGCGCGAGACGCATCACCCCGCACCTCTTCCTCCCGCGCGCGCGCGCGACCGTCGAGGACGCCGAGTCGCGCGCGGGAGACCGTGTGCTTCGCATCAGAGCCCGACGCGCGTCGTCCCCTCGACGACGCCATGTCGGTGTTTCTCCGACGCGGTCGACTCGCGCCGATCGCGTTCGATCTCGCCCCCGTCGTCGCCGTCGCCGCGCGCGCGTTCGCGTCGTCCGACGCGCTCGTCGCCTCGGCGAACGCGGTGCTCGTGTTTTGGCTGGCGCAGGTTTTCATCCTCCGAGCGTCGCCGTGGCGCGACGCGGCGCGCGTGCGACGGAACGCCCTTCGCGGAAGGTGCGTGTGGGTCACCGGCGCGACGCAAGGTTTGGGAGAGGCGGTGGCGTACGCGTGCGCGGCGCTCGGCGCGCGCGTCGTCGTCTCGGGCCGAACGTCTGAAAAGTGCGAACGCGTCGTCGAGGAGTGCGAACGCAGAGGCGCCGAGGCGCACGCGGTGACGTTCGACGTGTGCGCGCCGAGGAGCGAATTGAAGCGAGCGGTGGATGAGGTGTACGAGACGGTGGGATCCGTCGACATTTTCGTCAACGCGGCGGGCGGGAGTCAGGCGTGCAGCGCGCTCGCCGGCGACTCGGAGGACGTCGATCGCATGCTTTTCCAACTCAACGCCATCGGAGCGATATCGCTGACGAAGGAGGTGGCGAAGCGAATGGTGCGCTCGGACGCCTCGCGGCGCGGGTTCGCGCCTAAAATCGTCGGCGTGTGCAGCGCGGCGAGCAAGGTGCCGGCTCCGGGCCAGTCGGTGTACGCCGCCGCGAAGAGCGCGTACGCCGCGTTTTTGAACTCTTTGAGGAGTGAGATCGCAAAGACGGGAGTGAGAGTGACGTGCGTGTATCCCGGGCCCATCGCGACGGGCGTGAATGGACAAGAGAGGGTGATTTTCCGACAGGACATGGCGAGCTCGACGCCGTCGCCGGGAGCGGCGAAGAAGACGCAGTCTCGCACGGCGTCGCCTCCGTCCACCAAGGGACGCATGGACGTCGATTACGTCGCAAAAACAGTCGTAAAATCCACGCTTGCGGAGTTTGACGAGATCGTCCTCGCGCCGCAACCGATCATGGCGTTGTCGTACTTTGCTCGATTTTTCCCGGCGTTGGCGTACGCCGCGCTCGACATCATCGGTCCCACGCGCGCGCGAAAGGCGGACGCGGGTGAAAACATCTACGATTTAAAGCGATAGTCTTGTTAGCGAATAATAGTCGACTAGTCTGCGTGAACGAACGAGCGCGCTCCAGTCGTCACTTTGTGTCTCGCCCAGTCATGAAGTTTAAATTTTGCGGCGACGCCGACGCCCCCGATTGGCTCTTGGCCGAGATGTTCACCATCTCGAAACTCTCCAGCGTTCGCGTGCGTCTGCTCTGCGCGCAGCTCGTGCACGCGCGCGCGACGACGCCGATGATGCACGAACCGTTCGGCACGCGCGATGACACCGACGCCGACGCATCGACGCCGTCGTCGTCGCGCGGTTCCGGCGAAATGATCGATTACGCGAAACTACGCAAGCTCATCGACGATTCCATCGGCGCCGGTGACGTCGAGGCGGTGGTGGCGGCGTTGGATTACACGATCGCGAACGCGACGAGGCACGGCGTCGACGAAAAGACGCTGGGACGGGAGCTCGAGCAGCTCGGTCTGCCGAAAGAGCACGCCGAGGCGGTGTGTAAACCGTACGGAAAAGAGCGTGAGGGTTTGAGAGAGGCGGCGATGCGTTCGACGGTGCGAGTGAATGGGTTGCGGGATTTGCGTTGGGGCGTGACGTTTGCGAGCGACGCGGACGAGTCCGGGAATAACGCGTCGGAGGGTCGGATAGCGATTCGTCTGACGCTGGACACGACCGACGAGGGATGCATGGACGTGGACGTGAGCGAAGAAAAGTTTAGAGTGTTGCTGAGCGAGCTGAAAGTGGTGAAGGCGTTGATGGACGAAGACGCGTGACGAGTCTGGGCGGTGCGCCACGCAGAATGAATGTAAATTAGAAACGTGCTATCATCTCAATAATTCGTGCGTCGGCTCGTACCTCGCGAGCGCGGCTTCGAGCGCTCGAACGCGGGCGTTCGCGCTATCGAGCTGGGCTTTCAAATCCGAGGTGACGCCATGTTCATTTGACGGCGTCGAATCGCCGTCGCCGCCGAGCGAACCGTCGATGATGTCGACGATTTTCGACGTCGTGTGCACAAACGAAGCCGTCGGGGAGTGCCTGACCTGGCCGTGCGTCTTAAGATTCGGAGCGACGTTCGAAGACACTCGCGACGCGCGTTCCATTTCCCATAATTTTCTGCGACGCTCTTGCCACATGCGTTCTTGATCTTGCCTTCGCCGCCGCTCGTCATCTGTCTCTTCAGACACCATCCAATTCAAGAATGAGCCCACTTTTTCCGTGACTTGCGACGCGACGTTCGCGCCCTGTTCGACACCGGAGATGGCTGCCGTTTGGAGCTTGATCATGTCGATGCCGAGGGGCTGCGAAGACTTGGACGGCGGAGCGACGCGAGTCTTGATCGGAGGCGGAGACGCAGACGGCTTCTTGGATTTGATTCGCTCGCCGCGAATCCTCGCGTAAAGAGAGCTTCGCAACGGCTCGTACTGTATCGCCAACTTTTCGGCGCGACGAAGACAAAATCCGCGAGTCGCCTCGACGACGGCGAGGAACGCCGCCTGGCGACACTTTTCCATATCCTCTCGCACGAGCGATTCCCATTCATCCCGTCCGACGGCGCCTTCGTCCGCGGCGTGAAGTGTGAGCGATGCGAATTCATCGTCCGCGTCGTCGTCCTCGTCGTCCAGGGCGAACGGTGACGCTCGCGGCGACGCCGACGTCGAAGACGCGTGCGGCGACGACCGCAACGCCGCCACCGCCGACGACATCGGCGGCTTTGACAAAACAGTCTCCAAGTCATCGTCGTCAAAAAACGTCCCCATCGTCGCAAACACGTTCTCCAACGGCACTCGCAGCGCGTTCGCCACGCGCGCGCTCTCCTCGTCTCGCCGTTTCGCGTCGGCGCGTTCCACCGCAATCAACGTCCGCGTCGCCGCCGTCCTCGATCGACGCAGCGTCTCCACCACCGTCTCCGAGCCGCTCTGCGCCGGGTTTCTGAGCACGACGAGCGCGACGTCGCCGCGCAGTCCGCTCGTCGCGCTCGCCTCGCGCGTCGTCACTCCCTCCTCCGGCAACCGCCTTCGCGTCTCCTCCAACACCCGCTCCGTCCTCGACGTCCCGACCTCCTCTCGCGCGTCCCAAACCTCCACCGCGACGTCCTCGTCGCTGCGCGCGCGCAGGGACTCCACGAGCCCCACCTCGTGGTCCTCCGCTTCCGCGGGCGCGCCCGAGGCGCGACAGTGCCGCAACACGCTCGCCATGTTCTTCCCCAACGCGCGCAAAGGCGTCGCGCGCGGCGGCGGCGTCGACGAACTCGTCGCCGGCGGCCACGCGGCGTCGAGATCGCGTCGCGCGCGTCGCGCGGCGTCCTCGCGCGCGGCGTCCTCGTCCTCGTCGACGTCGCGCATGTCGGATGATTGATGAGATGCGACGCGCGCGTCACCGAATGCGGAGACATCGCGGTCGCCACCTCGCGACGCGGGCGTCGCGCGCGGAGGAAGATGGACGCCAGAGACGACGAAATCGCGCGTCTGCGCGCCGCCCTGCGCAGAGCGACCGAGGCGGCGATGGCGTACGCGGAAACGAGCTCCAAGCGCATCGACGAGCTCAAAACGCAGATGCGACGACGCGCCGAGACGGACGCGACGACGATCGAGGAGCTTCGCGACGCCCTGGAGAAGGCTCGCGCGAGGAACGACGAGGACGACGATGAACCGCGCGCGGCGGCGCCGTCCGGAGAGACGACCTCGGACGACGCCGAGCGCGCGCTCGAATCGGCGCGTCTCCGCTGCGAAAAGGCTGAAAAGGCGCTCGACGCGTTTCGTCTCGAGGGCATGGCCCTCGCCGAAGAGGCCGAGCGCGCGTCTCGACGGAACGAACTCTTGGAGAGGTTTCTGCGCGGCGCGCGAGAGGACGTCGGCCGCGCGAGGGAGACGCTCGCCCGTCGCGCGCGCGTTCGCGCCGACGTCTGAGTGTTCATCACTCACATATTTAGTAGTGTAGAATACCATGAATGTAGTTTCATAGAGTGCCACCTATAAAATAGTAGGGTTTAGACACCTCGGATGCGATGAAGATCCATTCCTTCATCTCGGCACACGACGACCGCGAGCGCGCGCTCGAGTCGGTGCGCACCCGGCGAGGGAACGACGAGACGGAGGAACGCATCGCATCGCGCGACGTCGCGTCGCGGTGATCGGAGACCCGTCGAGGGCGTCTGGTGGACGAGAGATCCTCCGAGTCTTCGCGGTCGTCCCTTCGTCATCGTGACCGACTATCCGCGGCGCGCGAACGGTTCGAGGGACGCGCGAAGGGTCGGTGACGGCGAAAGCGCGCGGGTGAGGTCAGTCGGTGACGCGGGGGGGGATGAGCGCGGCGAGCGCGCGCGAGCGCGAACCGCTGTTCCCGGGGGCGCGCAGGGCGAGACACGCCGCCGGCGACGCGCCGGGGACGAGCGCGGCGGGACGAGAGGCGAAGAAGCACGCGAGGAGAATCGGGTGGTCCACGGCGAGGGATCGCGCCATCGATGATGAGCTCGAGGCGCGCGAACGATCGGGGACGGGACAGGCGGAGGTTTATTGCGTCTCGAGACCGTTTCGAGAGTGGGGGAAAGGCATATTCTCCGCGCTGCCCAGAGGCGCGAGAGAGGCTCTGCTCACGGCGGGCGTGGCGCACTTCATGCTCGTGTACAGAGACACGAAGAGCGGTGAGCTTCGACAGTTTGATTTCGGACCGGTGGATGGAGACGTGCACGATCGGTGGTTGGCGCTCGCCGGCGGTAAGACGCTGCGGTCGAGCGAGCGAGGCGCTCGCGACACGGTGTTCGCGATGACCAGAGGTCTCGTCGGTAGACATCGCGCCAGAAACAAATCTTCCTGCGTGCCGGGAGAGATTCGGGAGTCTAAGTTGACGTCGTTACCCGAAGACGCGTACCGCGTGGGCGTGACGCATCTATCTCTAGACGACATCCGCATGTTCAACGACGCGCGCGACAGAGTGTACGAGTTACACATGAACGATTGCCGACACTATTTGAACGATCTGTGTTTTTATCTCACGCGCGAGAATGCAGTGAGCAGTAAGTTTGTCAAGCATTCAATCTTGAAACGCTTAGAGCAAAAGAAGGGTCAAATCTGGGAACATCATCTCTGGCTTACCAAGGCGTTGACCGACGTCGAAAACGTGGAACACTGGAACAAGGCTGGTCGATTCGCCGGCGCGACGATCATGTTCGGCATGGGAACTCGATTCATGCCTTTCGTACCGGCGAAGCGGTTCGTCACGTGGGGATCCGGCGTGATCGCCGGGACTTCGGAGAACGTTCCAGTAGTTCGCGAAGTTTTGACTTTCGGAGGTTTCCTCGTGGACACTGGACGATCCGCGCTGTCTTTACTATTCGACACGCAAACGGCGGCTGTGAAAACGATCTCTCGCGGCATTGAGATGCAATTCTTACACGGTAGGTCAAAAGCTGTCCGTCCGCGACGCAAGGTGGCTCGTTTAGCGCATTCTTCCTCGTACGAAGACTTGTCTTCGCCTCGCGTGGGAGTTCGAGTTTCGCCATCTTCAATCACTTTACCAACGGCGGCCATCTCCGCGAGCGCCGCCGTTCGATCAGCGTTCGGTTCATGCACGAATAGGTGCTTGAAGATTCTGAACGCGCCGATGGAAAGAATAAATTCATTTGCAGTCAGACGTTTCCGTAGGAGCGAGCTGCCGGCGTGAGTCACATCCTGCCGGGCCTTGCGCGCGTTTAACTTATACATCATTCTTCTGTATCAATGCATTTCGTTTCTCATAGTTGTGTAATTCTCATCATCTTCGACGATTGAACGTGTTTCATTCAAAACGCTTTCTTTTCATTTCATTTCATTTCTACTTGGCTAGAGGCACCCAATTCAAAAGCTCTGGGTTGAATTCCAGTTGCGAACCCCCGATGGCAGACTTCTTCTGGAAGCTGCGCATATGCTCTTCGACTATTTTCGGTGAGGTTGAGATGATGTGCTGACCTTTCCAGTACTTGATGAGATTCAGAGACTGCAGAGCGCTGACGATGTCGGCCTCTCTGAACATCAACATTGTGCTGAGATCCTTGACGCTGAGATTTCCGCGATGCTTGTGCAAGGCGCCCAAGACGACTCGGCTCCAGTAACTGCGGTAACTCACTTGCCCGAGGTCGGACAACGGACGCTCGGGGGTTCCGTAGACACCCTGACGCCGACTGAGTTCGTAGCTCATCGATATCAAGAAGGAACCGTACCCCTTGCGTTGGTACGCGGGCAGGGTCAAAATGCACGCCAAGTTGTATTCGTCCACGGATACTTTCTCCTTGCTAAAGTAGCCCACGACGTCGTGAGTCTCGTCACCGTCCGAAGATTCGGTGAGCACGTAAAACATGAACGGCTCGACGTCGAAATACAGCGTCTTGTGATCGAGAAACAATTTCGCCATGAGGCACAAGTTTTGGCAGTACATTTTAAACTTGGCGCCGTCCACCTCCCAAAAACTCAGCACGGGCTTGCCCTCGCCCTGCGGGTGTCGATAAATTCGCTTGCCCGGAGGGTGTTTCATCTCACACGACGTCTTATGCGCCACCAACGTCTTCGCCTTGCGCATGTACTTGAAACAATACTGACACACGTAGAGTTTCGAGCACTTGCCGAAATCATCCGGATACGGAGAGTAATACCACGTATCCATCTCGTGTCTCCCCAGCTCGATCGACTGCACGTTCTTCACCTTGGTTTTCTCCTCATGTATGCGCTCAAACATCTGATCCATCGGCGTCAAATCCTCAACCGGAGCATCCACGTTATGAATCTCGTTGTACCGCCTCTTCGAGTGTCTCGTCACCGTCTTGCTCGCCTCCTCGCCCGCGCGCTCTCGCGCCGCGCGCCGTCTCTCACCTCCCGGCGACGACCCACCCCCCCCGCCTTCATCACCCGACCCCCCACCCTCGCGCCCATTCCCTCCCACGACGACCACTCTCTCACGCGCCTTCCCCTCCCCGCGCGCGCCTCCGTCCCCGTCCCACGCCTCGACGTCCTCCGCGCGCACCCACTCGTCCAGGCGCTTATTCAGATCGCGATAGTGCACGTAATACGCCGTCACCCGTCCGCTCCCGCCCGCCTCCTCGCGCGCGTCCACGATCTCACCCGCGCGCATCTCCTCGTCGAACGACGCTCGGGCGCGACACGCCGCGCCGACGCGCAGCG
>PVBE011408883.1_pt1 | contig 16943 bp, 17 predicted proteins | sample 1631181 | NCBI WGS metagenome assembly PVBE01 (sample SAMN08397723, study PRJNA350692) | Marine metagenome, whole genome shotgun sequencing project. | isolation source: water | place: Pacific Ocean | collected 2012-04 | reverse complement strand
TGCAGCCCTGGCAGCCCAGGGACTAGATCCACTTCCACGGTGACGGCTAGGGCCTCAATGCCATCCAGAGAACCACTTAGGCAACGTGCCAGCATTTGTAATCAGACGGTGCATGGATTTCATGCCCCAGCCGTCCCATCCCCAGACTGTGACTCAATGGCTGGTGACACCATTTTTGGCCAGATGCTTCGCGGTGAGATTCCTTGTGATGAGGTTTATAGCGATGAGAGATGCCTGGCCTTTCGCGATATTCAGCCTCAGGCCCCGGTTCATGTGCTGGTGATCCCCCGCAAACCGCTGGAAAGTCTGCGGGCCGCTGATGCCACGGACTCGGAGTTGCTGGGCCATTTGCTGCTGGTGGCAGCCAGGGTGGCCAAGCAGGAGGGCCTTGATGACTTTCGCACCGTGATCAATAGTGGTCTTGAGGCAGGGCAAACTGTTTTTCATCTTCATGTTCATGTGATAGGTGGCCGTCCGCTGGCCTGGCCTCCCGGTTGAGGCTTGAACTGGCAAGAATGACGCCATGACAACCACTATCAGGAGGGGGGCTCTGAAGGGCCTGCCTAATCAGCTCGGCAAGTTCCGGAGGCTTGCTCAGCCTTTCTTTTTGCCGCTCGACCAAGCCAACGGATGGCAATTCACTGGGTTGCTTGTCGCGCTGATTTTTTGTGTTGGTGGACTTGTCCTCGTTGCCCTTACGGGGCTGATTGCAGTCCTTGAAAGACTTCAGCCAGTTCTAACGGAGAACTATTTCGGAGGCGTTGCTGGCACGATCGAGACGATCTGGTCGAGCTGGTGGGGCTGGGCATTCTCTGGCCTGTTCGTGATTGGAGCAGGCAGTTTCTTTGGCATGCGTCAGCAGTTGCGTCACAAACGCTGGCTGCATTGGTTGATGCTTTCTGTCATTGTTCTGATGCTATTGGCTGTGAATGGCATTAATGCGGGTATTGGATTTATTGCTAGGGATCTCACCAATGCTCTCGTTGAAAGAGAGGAAAGCGGTTTTTACCGGATTTTAATTATTTATGCCTGTTGCTTTGTTGTTGCACTACCAATAAGAGTTTCACAGATCTTTTTCACATTGAAGCTTGGGATCATTTGGAGGGATTGGCTTTCGCGCAGCCTGATTTCTGACTTCATGAGCAATCGTGCGTATTACGTATTAGACCCCAATGACGAGCAGGCTACGGACGTTGATAACCCCGATCAGCGCATTACAGATGACACACGCTCGTTTACGGCACAGAGTCTTCAATTTACCCTTGGTGTATTTGATGCGATTCTTACATTCTCTCTGAATATACTTATCCTTTGGGGTATTAGCAGGACGCTGACATTTTCTTTATTTGGATATGCTTCCTTCGCCACTGCTGTTTTGATTGTGGCTGGGAGAAAACTGGTCAAAATTAATTTTGACCAGTTGCGATTTGAAGCTGATTTTAGGTATGGACTGGTTCATATCCGCAATAATGCAGAGTCAATTGCCTTTTATTCAGGGGAAGAGCCTGAGCAGGAAGAGACGCAAAGAAGGCTTGGATCTGTGGTGAAAAACTTTAACCTGCTGATTGTTTGGCAGGTGATTATTAGCGCTATGCAGCGTTCGTCGACTTATGCTGGAGTTTTCTTCCCGTATGTGATTATGGCGGTCCCGTACTTTGCGGGTGAAATTGATTATGGAAGTTTCATTCAAGCAGGTTTCGCATTTAATATGGTTGAGGGCTCGTTATTTTTTGTCGTCAATAGAATTGATGAGCTTGCGCAATTTACGGCCGGTGTTAGTCGTTTGGAAGGCTTTCAAGCGAAGGTTGAGAAGATTAGTCGGCATACTGCTGTTGTTGATTCGCCGTCTTTCTCTAGTGGAAATTCTATCTTGATTCAGCACGCTGATTTATACCCCCCTAATGGAGGTCAGCAGATTATTAATGACCTGAGCCTGAATGTTGAGGAGTCAGAGAAGCTTCTTGTGGTTGGTCCATCAGGCTGTGGCAAGACCTCTTTGCTACGCATGATTAGTGGTCTTTGGAATCCACGTCAGGGGAGTGTTCAACGACCTGCCTCGGGTGACTTGTTATTCATCCCTCAGAAGCCTTATATGATTTTGGGTTCACTTCGCGAGCAGCTTTGTTATCCAGCTGATGAAGATCGTTTCAGCGACGATCAATTGAAAGCAGTTTTGGAGGAGGTCAGGCTTCATCAGATCGTTGAGCGCTATCCAGATCTTGATGTCAAGCAAGATTGGCCGCGGATCCTTTCGCTGGGAGAGCAGCAGCGTTTGGCTTTTGGACGTTTGCTGTTGAATGCGCCTCGTTTTGTTGTTCTTGATGAAGCGACGAGTGCTTTGGATGTCAAGATCGAGAAGCATCTCTACAAGCTTCTCGAGGATCGTGATTTGGCTGTCATCAGCGTCGGTCATCGCCCGACCCTTATCGACTTCCACGATTCCGTGCTTGAACTTTTAGGGAATGGCAAATGGCGTTTGATCCCGACCGCCACCTATCTATTGTCTCAAGATCCTGACCTGGTTTGATGACCTCAACAAAGCAAAACCTTCCAGGCGATCAGGACCTTCCAAGCGAACAGGCTGTCTTCGAGGGATCCGAGGAGGGTTCTGAAAGTTCAGAGGTACAGCCACCCGTCAATAGTGCGACTACGGGAGATCCCCCCGCTTTTGGTTGGAGTGCCTATGCAGAGCGGGTCAACGGACGTTTCGCGATGATTGGATTGGCCGCTGTGCTGCTCATCGAAGTGGTGAGTCGCGACACCTTCGTGCATTGGGCCGGTTTGCTGTCCTGAGTGGTTGGGTTGTCTAATCAGCTTGGCAAACGGATCAGGTCCACATCCCAACGACCATCTCGGCTGACTTGAACTGCTAGAAGTCGACCAGAGCCATCAAGAATCACATCGCGAGGGATCCCTTTGGCGCTGAGCTCAAGCCGATGAACAGTACCCATACTGCGGTGATAGAGCAACAGTTCCGTTTGGTCGTCACGCTGTCTTACCAGCGCCAGGCGTTCGCCATTGGCACTCACGCTCACACTGATTGGCTGAGCATCAGGTCGATTCAGGCCTGGAAGTAGTACCGGTCTGCGGCTACGTAGGTCGATCAATTCAATTCTTTCTTTTCCTTGATGGTTGGCCAGAGTGGCCAACCAACGCTTGCCAAGGGCCGGTTGGCGACGACTGCTAGCGGATTGGAGCAGTGAGCGATTGATGCCTTGGAGTGGCCTCAATGCTTCTCTTCCGCAAGCAACCAGCCCAAAGCAAATAAGCAGAGTTACAAGCCAACTCGGCAGATCTCGTAAGAGCCCATATTTCACGGTCTACCCTCTTTAGTCGGCGTTGAGCGCTTCAGCCCTCTAATTAGATCTGGTTCAAGTATTTGGGATAGATCGAAGAGTTCTACGCGCCAATGGCCCTGATCGGCCACTTGCAGAGCTAACTGGCGTGCATCTGGTGCCAGGCTGAGGCTCACAGGATCTCTCCCCCCCGGGAGGGGAAGCGGGTGGACCCTTCCGGTTAGACGGTCTTCGATGATCGTTAGGCGACGATTGCCTTTTTGTGTGATGACTGCCAGATAGCGTCCACTCCAGCTCAGGGAGGGAGAACTGTGAGGTTGGTGACGGGAGAAATGGCGTAGTGGCAGGATCTTTCCGTCTCTAAGATCGCGGAGCTGAACGGTTGGCCTGCCTCGCTGATCGACGATCACTGCCAGCATTTCGCCATTGCCGCTGAGGGCCGGGTCTTGCTGGCTGCGCTGAAGCAGGCCACCGGGTGCTCTCTCCATCGAATTGATGCAGCTCCCAAGGCTGAGGCAGCCAAAAAGCAGGATCAGTTGCTGCAGGTTGTTGGCAATGGGCTTCAGTCGTCAAAACGGGAACTGTTGTCGCGAGGTCTTGAACTTCGCGGAGCTGAGCGTCCTGGCTCAGGCATTGATGATGAAGGAGGAGCAGTTTCTGTTCTGGTGGCTGAGGGATTGCCTTGGGTTCGGGAGGGTTTTGATGCTGTGGGCCTGGATCCCGTCGACCTGGACTTTGCAGGAGAGTAGGCCGCATCTTCAGCCTCGGGACGAATCTGAGACCCCTGAGGTACACCAGGTTTTCTTGATGAGGCGTAGCCCCCTCTAGTCGTAGGCCTTGGCTCGTTGCTTAATTGGGTTCGATTGCTGGTTTGTTGATTGGCTGAGGGCCGGCTGCCCCGGCGTTGATCTTGGCGAACATTGCGGCGTTCTCCAAAGTCAGGACGATTGTTCTGTTCATCATCCTGGCGGCCGAATCGGGCCATGCGCCGAGAGCGTTCTGAGTCTTCGCCCCAGGACTCTTCCTCCTTGTTGCGGCGGCGGCTTGCTGCTTGTTCTGGTATTGCAGCTCTTGTGGTTTTGCGGGGCCGGTACAAGTCTTCCTGAGGGCGGTCAGCATCGTCGTTTTCTCGACTGGAGAAGCGTCTTCGAACCGGTTGGGGTTCCTCAAAGCGGTCATAGGGTTCATCCCAGCCACCCCTTAGGCCACCCTCTCTCCCCTGGTTGATAGGCGGGGCTGGTTCATCATCGAAATAGGAGGAACGCCGAGCCCCCTCGACAGCTACGCCTCTCAATCTGACACTTTCGTAGGCGAAAAAAATGGTGGTGCCGGCTAGCAGGAATACGCCGAACTGCAGGATCGGATCCAGGCGCCACCCCTGAAAAAAGAAAACCCCTCCACAAAGCAGGCCAATGGCTGCGAAAAAGACGTCGTAGTCGCGTGCTAAGGCAGGCTTGAACGATCGCATGAAATACAGCAGAGCACCGCCTACTGCAAGCACGATTCCACAAATGCTGCCCCAGTTAAGACTGGCATTGACCACAATTGCGCCCCCTGAAAACGCCTGAACAGGAGGTTGAAAACCAACCTCGTTGAGCTCAGTCTACGAAGTGCGCCAAGGGTGCTTTGAAGTTTCGGTCAACCCGATCACTTGCGATACATCTGGTCGTTTTGACTGATCAACACCAGGGCAACGGCAGCTGGTATTACCACGATTACTGCGGCCCAAACGAGGCTGCTTAGATAATTGGCGAGAGAAGCGGTCATAGCAGTGGTTCTGACTTGGGCAAGGCCATCATGATCTTAATGATCAGGGGTGACTTTCTACGATGGAACTGCTGATGCTTTGAGCTTTGTGACACCAGTTCTGATTCAAGCGCTGCCAACACTGCATCTGGTTCTGGCCTTTTCGCTTGCGTTTTGGACGCTGACATTTATCTTCCGGATCGTGCTCTCTTGGTATCCCCAGGTGAAGCTCAGCGAGGGGTTCTGGCCTTTGGTTAGTTGGCCTACGGAGCCTCTTTTGGCGATGACCCGCCGTGTGGTGGCTCCCATTGGTGGAGTGGATGTCACTCCTGTGATCTGGGCTGGATTGATCAGTTTGTTGAGGGAGTTGTTGGTTGGCCAGCAAGGACTGCTCTCTCAGATGCTTCTTAAGAGCCAGGCCATTGCGTGAGATTGAGCGAAGGAATTTCAGTCGAGCATGTCCTGCTCGACGAATTTGGTGTGAACATCTCCTCTAAGAAATTCTTCTCGATTGAGCAGTTCGAGATGGAACTCAACTGTGGTGGGGATGCCTGTGACAGCACATTCATTGAGTGCTCTTTTCATTCGTTTGAGGGCCGCGTCTCGGTTATGCCCCCAGGCGATCACCTTGCCAATCAATGAATCGTAGAAAGGCGGTATGTCGTAGCCGGTATAGACGTGGCTGTCGATGCGTACCCCTGGTCCTCCTGGTGGTAACCAGCCTGTGATTTGCCCTGGTGAGGGGCGGAAGTTGTGGGTGGAGTCTTCAGCATTGATTCGACACTCGATGGCATGGCCTCTTAGTTGGATGTCCTCTTGTTTGATGCTGATGGGATCGCCTCCGGCGATGTGCAGTTGTTCTGCGATCAAATCGATGCCTGTCACCATTTCTGTGACGGGATGCTCAACCTGAATACGGGTGTTCATTTCCATGAAGTAAAAGTCACCCTTGCGATCAAGTAGGAATTCCACGGTTCCAGCGCCTTCGTAGTTGATGCTCCTTGCGGCGGCCACTGCAGCCTCACCCATGCGGAGGCGTAATTCGGGGGTGAGGGCTGGGCTGGGGGATTCTTCCAACAGTTTTTGATGACGTCGCTGAATGGAGCAGTCACGCTCGCCGAGGTGTATGACGTTGCCGTGTCGATCTGACAGGATCTGCACTTCGACGTGCCGGGGCCGGTCGATGAATTTCTCCATGTAGAGCCCAGGGTTGCCGAAGGCCGCTTCGGCCTCTCCTTGGGCGGCCTTGAAGAGGTTTTCCAGTTGGTCTGGCGTGTTTACCAGGCGCATGCCGCGGCCACCCCCGCCTGCAGTGGCTTTGATCATCACTGGGTAGCCCATTCCCTTCGCTAGCTCAGCTGCTTCTTCTGGATTGGCTAGCAAGCCCTCGCTGCCTGGCACAGTCGGAACACCGACTTGCTGCATGGTCGTCTTAGCGGTCGACTTGTCTCCCATGGAGCGGATTGCATGGGGTGAAGGACCTACAAAGGTGATGCCATGGTCACGACAGATTTCGGCGAATCTGTCGTTTTCGGCCAGAAATCCATAGCCGGGATGAATTGCATCGGCCCCGCGGGAGGTGGCAGCCGCGAGGATATTGGGGATGTTTAGATAGCTCTTGCTGCTAGGGGCCTCGCCAACGCAGACGGCTTCATCAGCAAGTTGAACATGCAGCGCATTGCGATCCACGGTGCTGTAAACAGTCACTGTGGGGATATCCAGCTCTCTGCAGGTACGCAGAATTCTGAGGGCAATTTCGCCGCGGTTGGCGATCAGCACCTTGCCGATGGTCATCCCGCAGTAATCAGGCTTTGGGCGGATCGTATCAGCGCTCCTTGCCAGGCAACTTTGCAAAAAGTTGGACCATTGGCCGGTATGATCCTCGATCGACGAAGCCCGCGAGGTTGAGTCGGCCACGCGGATGTGGTGGAATTGGTAGACACGCACGTTTGAGGGGCGTGTGGCTTCGGCCTTGCGAGTTCAAGTCTCGCCATCCGCATTCTTTCCTTACAACTTGACCTCACTCCCTCCAGCTGTCATGCCGGACGCTTCGCTGGCGGTGGTTCTGGTTTCCAATGGTCCAGGGGAACTAGCGACTTGGGTTAGACCCATTGCTGAGAGCCTGCATCGCAGCATTTTGATGCGTCCTCGCGCTGCAAGCTCGCCTATTGACCTGAGGCTGGTGTTGGTGCCTTGCCCGAATGCCACAGGACAGGAGGCTGATGCGGCTAGGCGATGGATTCAGTTTGAGCAGATCACGCCAGCAAATCAGTTTTGGAATTTGTTGTTCTTTCCCCGACGCTATGGGCCATGGCCTCGCCAAGGAGTGGTGGTTTTCCTTGGTGGAGATCAGTTTTGGAGCGTGCTTCTTTCAGCCCGCTTGGGCTACCGCCATCTCACCTACGCCGAGTGGGTGGCCCGCTGGCCTCGTTGGAATGACTGCATTGCTGCGATGTCTCCGAAAGTGCGGGATCAGCTGCCACGTCGTTTCCGGGAACGTTGCACTGTGGTGGGGGACCTGATGGCGGATTTGTCTTGTCTTGCACGAGCTGAAGCTCCGCTGCCACAAGGTGACTGGGTTGCTTTATTGCCGGGGTCTAAACGGGCCAAGCTATGCGTGGGGGTTCCTTTCCTTTTGGAGGCGGCTGATCGATTGGCTCGGCTGCGCCCTGGATGTCGGTTTTTGCTGCCTGTTGCACCCACCACAAGCGTGAAGGAGTTGGAAAGCTTTATGAGTTCGAGCAATCCGATTGCTGCTGCCTATCGCTCAGCCATTGCCATGGTCAGGCCAGCTGAGCTTGATCAGCCTTGGCGAAGATTGATCACCAGGGCCGGCACGGTCATCTATCTCCAAGAGGACCATCCTGCGCATGGTCCCTTGAGCCAATGTGATTTAGCTCTCACCACTGTGGGGGCAAATACGGCCGAATTGGGGGCGCTCGGTTTGCCAATGATTGTGATCGTGCCCACCCAGCATTTGGCTGTGATGCAGGCATGGGATGGCTGGATTGGTTTGTTGGCTCGGCTCCCTGGATTGCGTTGGTGCATTGGTGTCTTGCTCAGTGCATGGCGGCTGCGTCGCCATGGATTCCTGGCTTGGCCCAATATTTCTGCTGGACGCATGGTGGTCCCGGAGCGAGTGGGCTCAATTTCGCCACAGGACATTGCTAATGAGGCGTCAGCTTGGCTGGAATCTCCTGAACGGCTCAAGGGGCTGCGCGAGGATCTGCGCAGCTTGCGTGGGCAACCTGGGGCTGTGTCTGCACTGGTTCAGCAGGTGCGTCGTTTGCTGCCCAAAGCTCTCGGTGCTTTTTAGATTCGAAGGCTGTTTAGGGTCTTGCAGGTCCTTTTTCTGTTCCCTTCCATGTCCAGGTCTGATTCCTCCGCTTCCGATTCAGTGGATTGGATCAAGCTCAGCCCTGAGGAATGGCAGGCCAGGTTGACTCGTGAGCAGTATCAGGTTGCCCGTAAGGGAGGCACGGAGCGAGCATTTACAGGTGCTTATTGGAACCACAAGGCAGCAGGGATGTATTGCTGTGTCTGTTGTGGTGCCCCACTATTCAGCTCAGCGACAAAATTCGATTCAGGCACTGGTTGGCCGAGCTTTTCGGATGGAGTAAAGGCAGGTGCTATTACCACCCATCAGGACACGAGTCATGGAATGGAGCGTACTGAGATCAACTGTTCTCGCTGTGCGGCTCATCTGGGCCATGTCTTTAACGACGGACCAGCTCCTACAGGTCAGAGGTACTGCGTGAACAGCGCTTCGCTTGATTTTTCCGAGGAGTCAGAGGTTTGATTTGAATCGAACTTCACCAAGGGTCGTCTAGTTCGGTGCCATTACGTCGCGGTGGGGGCTCCTCCACCTCTGCATCTCGGTCTCGGCCAGCTTGATCACGTACTGAAAAGTCGAGGGGCTCCACATCAAGAGGATCACCAAGGCTCTGAACAGGTCGACGTGAGGCTGGCCTTGGTCTCTGGGGTTGTTGATCTTCAAAGGTTCGTCTTTGTTCATAGGCAGCTGATTCTTCGAAGACTGGCCTTTGTTCATAGGCAGGAGGTTCTTCGAAGGTCATTCTTTCTTCTCTGTCATTGCGGTAGCGAGTTGGGGAGCTTGAGGGTGTTTCGTCGAGATAGCGCTGTTGGGGGATGACTTCCTGCTGACGCTCTTCAATTTCAACGTATTCAAGTTCCTCTTCCGGCTCAAAGGTTTGAGTGGTGGAAGGTTGGAGCCGGCGCTGCTCCTGTTCAGTGGGCTGTCCTGAATTGAGCTGGTTTTCCACTGGTACAAGATTCATCCTGTAGCGCTCTCGCTCCTGTTCTTCCCAGCTGGGGCCGCCAACTCCGAGTTTTTCGAGGAAGCCGCTATTCAGTTGCTTGAGCTTCTCTTCTGCGCCTTCATACACAATGATCCTGTCTGCGCCGCTGCTGACCACCTCGTCTACCGGCATCTCCCAGGTACTCAAGACCCCTTCACCCAATAAGGGGACACCGATTGCTCCAATCACCAGGGTTGTGAGTTCGCCTGTTTCGATGTCGAAGGAGAACCCCAGGACTCTGCCTAGTTGCTGGCCAGATTCTGTGATCACTTGGCAGTTGATCACTCGGCTGTAGCGATCTGGGGTGAAACCCTCTTTGAGTGAGTCAGAGGAATCCACGAGGATGACGTCCCCCACCTGACGGATCCGATCAAGTGGCATCCAGCGTGGAAGGCCGGGTAGATAACGGGTGAGGGGGTTGTCTCGCAGGCCTAGGGCCACCACTTCACGGCGATCAATATCAACCACGATTTCTCCCACTACGCCGAGACGACGTCCGGTATCACGGGTGATCACGTCGGTGCCCATGAGCTCTGAGCGCAGCCAGAGGCGGTCGCTAGGAACCTTGTCCAGTGGATCGTTCGGGGATGGGTTTGTCGTCAAACGCAGGCCCTCAACAGGGGGCGAATCGAGTCATTTTGACTCAAGGGCTTGAGGAAACAGCTCACGCCGCATTGGGTAATCCCACGACTTGAGTGTGAGCCCCACGGGCCTGGGTTACCCCGATGGTGCGGTTGGAGGCGCCGATCATTGGTCGGCGGTGGCTCACAACCATGAACTGGGCTTGTTCTGCTTGGCGGGCGATCAGAGCAGCAAGGCGTTCCACATTCACCCCATCGAGGAAACTGTCCACTTCATCGAGGGCATAGAAGGGAGATGGGCGGAAGCGCTGAAGAGCAAATAGAAAGCTGAGTGCCGTAAGCGATTTTTCTCCACCAGACATAGCCGCAAGGCGTCTCACTGCTTTGCCTTTGGGATGTGCTACCAGGGTGAGGCCGCCTTCGAGGGGGTCGTCAGGGGTGTCGAGTTGCAGGTGGCCATCGCCCTCAGAGAGGCTGGCGAAGATGTCACGGAAATGACCATCAACTGCTTCAAAAGCTTCCATGAAGGCTTCCTGACGAAGGGTGGCGACGGTCTCGATGCGGAGCAGGAGTTCTTCTCGCTCCTGGGAGAGAACCTCAAGCCTTTCGACCAGATCTCCGAGTCGTTGTTCGAGTTGTTCGAGTTCTTCAAGGGCCAACATGTTCACTGGTTCCAGGGCTTCCATACGGCTTTGAAGCTGCTGCAGATCGGCTTGAAGGGCCTCAAGTCCTGCGCTGCGAAGCTCTGCGGGGATCTCAGGGGGAGGGTCTGGTAAGGCTTGTTGGAGTTCTTTGAGTCGGAGGCCGCCGCTGCGAAGCTCTTCGGCAAGGGCCTGGCGATCCTGTCGGAGGCGTTCCAGGTTCCACTGGGCCTCTTGTAGGCCTTGGCGCTGGTTTGCTACTTCTGCTTCAGCCGCATCCCTGGCGCGCCGTTGTTCGCCAAAGCGAGTCTGTAGGTCTTGTTGTTGGCTCTCTAGTGTTTGTCTTCGCGCTTGCAGTTCTTGCTGCTGATCACGCCATTGAGCATGGGCAGTTGCCAGCGCCTGGACGGCTTCCTGCAGTCTTTTTTCCTCAGCCTCCAGGCCCTTTTGTTGATCGCCTAGGCGTTCGAGGGCGAGGTGGCGATGCTGCTGGGCAGTCAGCAACTGATCCCGATTCGTTCTGGCTGTGCCAAGTGCGTCATCGGCGGCTTCAAGATCCGCTTGTAATCGTTGCCATGTCTCTGCATCGCCATCCGCCTGGGCTTCCTGCTCATGTTGTTCAAGTTGCTGCAGTTCAAGGGTGAGGGGAGACAGCTTTTCGATGAGAGCGTTCAGTCGTTGCTGCTGTTGTTCTTGATGAGCTTGGAGCCCCTCCACTTTTTGAGAGCGTTGATGACGTCTTTCCATCAAGGGGCCATGGGAGCGGCGGGCTGCGCTGCGTTCGGCTTCCAGAGCGGCTTGGCGCTGTTCAAGATTCCTGAGGCAGGGGCGAGCATCCTCGAGGACTTGGCTGAGCAGAGCTTCCTCTCTGCGGCAAACCACCAAGGTTTCTCCAAGTTCAAGAAGCCTGCGGCGTAGGGGTTCGGCCTCATCTCCCTCGTTGCTGCTACCAAAGCTAAGGCTGTTGCTACGGCCGGAAAAACTGCCGCCTGTCATGGCACCGCTCTTCTCTAGCAGTTCTCCATCAAGAGTTACGGCTCGAGTTCGTCCTAACTGCAGCCGGGCAGATTTCAGGTTGCTAAAGACCAAAGTTTCGCCGAAGACGTAGGCAAAGACCTCGGCATAAATGGGCTCAAAGCGAACCAGCTCAAAGGCTTTGCCGATCAGCCCAGTGCTGCTATCAACGTTGTCAGGCTTTCGGCCTCGCGTTAGGGCGCTATTGCTGCTAGCTGCAGGTGCTTTGATGCGATTGAGAGGCAAGAAGGTGAGCCGGCCGGCTCGCCTTCTTTTGAGCAGTTCGATGGCTTTGGCGGCAATGCGATCGTCGTCTACGACGACTTGAGCGAGTCGTGCACCCGCAGCGACTTCCAAAGCAAGTCGGTGGCGATCGTCTACCTCCCCAAGCTGGGCAACGGGGCCGTGGATACCTTCCAGACCGGCTTCAAGTAGCTGCCTTAGAGCTCCAGTGCCACGACTCTCCTGCAGGGTCTCGCGACGACTCTCTAGCCGGGCGATTTCTTTTTCCAAGCGGGTTTGTTCTTGCTCTAGTCGACTGCGGGTCCGTTGCTGCACTGCAAGGGCTTCAGCGGCTTGCTGAATCTGCTCTTTTTTGTCGCTGATGTTCTGGAGGAGTGTCTGCCATTCCTGTTCGAGTTGATCCAGTTGTTTCTGTACCTGCTGGTCTTCGGTGCCGTCACGCTGCTGCTCTGCTTCGAGTTCCACTCGCCGCTCTCCGTCTTGTCGCAGACGTTCTTGAAGTTGTTGTTGCTCCTGCTGCAGTGGTGTAAGGGTGGATTGAAGTTCCTGACGGCGAGAGCTGCGCTGCCGTTGTTCCTCAAGCCAAGCACCAGAGCGACCGGCGACGTCTCCAAGGCGGCGACGGGAGACCTCTACAGCAGCTTCGGCATCTCTGCAGTTCTTTTCAGCATCTTCTAAGGCCGTGCGATGGGGATCTTCGGTCTGACTGTGAGCCTCCTGTTGCAGTTGTTTGCGGCGGTTGCTTAGGTCTTGGCGAACGCCTTGGAGGCGCTGACCTTCATTTTGGTGTTGCTCCGCTTGGCGCTCGAGTTCACGAGCTTGGGTCTCCAATCCCGCCAGTTCGGCTTGCACCGCTAGCAACTGGTCTTCGCCGAGGGCCTTCACGTTCTCTTGGAGTGTCTTCAGGTTGGCGGCGGCCTTCGCCAGCTTTTCTTGGGCCTCTTTGAGGTTCGCAGCGTCGTGTATCTCTTGCTCGCCAAGTTGTTGGTGTCGGGTTTGAAGATCACGCAAACCTTGCTTGGCTGCTTCAAAGGCCAGCATCAGTTCCTGTTGCCGACCCAATTGAAGTTGCTGGCGGAGTTCCTGGTAGGTGCGGGCTTTAGCGCAGTCTCGTTCCAGGCGTTGCTGTGTGGTCAGCAGTTCCTGTTCAACGATCCGGCAGCGTTCCTGCCGCTCTTGAACATCATCGAGCTTGGCGCGAGTCTGTTCGATGCGGCTGTCGAAGAGTGCTACACCAGCAAGTTCGTCGATCAGGCCGCGGCGATCGCGGTTACTCATTGAGACGATGCGGGTCACATCGCCCTGCATCACAACATTGCTGCCTTCTGGGTCGATTCTCAGTCGGCGCAGCTGGGTTTGAAGTTGCTGCAGGTTGCAGGGTTCGCCATCGGCGCTGTAGTTCGTGCTGTAGGAGCCGCCAGGCATGACCCGCAGGCGGCGGGTGACGGTCCACTCTTTTTGATCAGCTTTGATCCAAGGACCTTCCTCTGGTGGCTCCAGACCTGCCTCGGCTGGATCGGGCTGCCAGTCGCTGAGGTCGAAGCGCACACTCACCACGGTTTCAGCTGCCTTGCCTGCTCGAAGGATTCGGCTGTTGACAAGGTCAGGCAGTCGATCTGCTCGCATACCCCTGCTTGTGGCAAGACCAAGGCAGAAAAGAACGCCGTCGAGGATGTTGCTCTTGCCCGAACCGTTGGGGCCTGTGACGACTGTGAAGCCCTCTTCGAGGGGGATGGTCATCGACCCCCCAAAGGACTTGAACTGCGTAAGCCCAACCTGATTGATGTGAACCAACAGGTTGCACGGGCTCTCAGCAAGGCAACTTTACCGAATTTTTTTTGAAGCTCAAGGGTTGGTACCCGGTTCGGATCTGATCCGGCAGAGTCTGTGTTCGATCTCCAAGTGCCCCTCCAGATCAGTGCTTTGCAGGCGCACACTCAAGCGATCTTCACAGTCGATAGGCAGGGAGCCGCTGAACAGTCCGCCGACGATGCGTCTAGCCCAACCGCGTCTCCCTGAGACGGCGGCGTCATGATGGTCCAGCCAAGCCAGCCTATGGACAGTTATAGGAATGGCTTCTACCGCTGGACCATCTAATCGTGGGATCTGCGGCAATCGCCAAGTTCGACATGAGGGGCCGTCTTCCAAGAGCAAATCAAAATGACAGCCGAGGGGATCGTTCGGCGCTCCACGATGTTCCAATAGGACGAATCTATTCAGAGAGAAAAACCTAATTGCAATAGTTTAGTTGAATCAGTAATAGTAATAGCTCCAGTATTGATCAGCCTTGTATTGATGTTTGCGATCTTTAATAGTTCGCATCCCTCTGTTCTTCGTGAGAGCAGAAGTGCAATTGATCAGTGCTAATGATTGATGTTGTACTCGCGGCTGCGCATATACGGTCTCTTCTGTAGGTTTCTTATTAACCAGCGACTGCGTTTTAGTGCCTTTGCTTTGGTATGGGATTTGGGCAGCCTTAAGGTATGTCTCTTTGCAAAGGGATGCTCAAGCTATCTTGCCTTGTAAAACTTGATCTTTTTAGCATCGCAGGATGGTTTTGAATATCATTCCCTGAAGCCTTTGTTCTCTAAATTTTGTCCCTCGAGCAACTCCGAGCCTTTCTTATCAAAATGCAGGATGATTCTGACCTGCGCCAGCAGGTCTTAAGTGCTTCCACGGCTGATGAGGTGGCAAACCTTGCTGTCGGCCTTGGTTATGAATTTTCAGGTGATGAGCTGCTGCGGATCTCAGGACAAAAGGTGGACCGAGTGACCGTCAGGAAACAGGATGTACCTGGAGAATATAGCTAATGTTTTCTTGGAAGACTTGTTGATTTTAGCTGAGTCTTAACTCTTGCGAAGCAGAGTAAAAATTTAGGGGTAAACTGCACTGGTATAAGGCTCTAAAATTGTTATTTATAGATGGAATTTTTGGCATTCTCTTGCTTGGTAAAATCTCGCTTTATGCTCTTTACTATCTTTTGCATCACCTTCGCTTACGCTAAGACTTGATAAGGCTCCAGAAGGATCTCTGCCGATAGCGCCAGCTACACGGATGGATCTAAAGGAGATCATCATCATGTCGCCAGAGGCCAGCACAAGAGCTTGAGCAAACGGGTGTATTTGCTAGACAGTTTTTGAACCCGATAAAGAGCAGGCAAGGCTGCTTCAGCGTGCTTGTTGTGGGTAGCAAAAGATCTAGGATTATCGATCAGCTTGATTTAGTGGTAATAGGTAACAAGCAAATGTTGGAGTTGATTTGAGTCAAGTCATGCATCATCGATGCAGACAAGATTGTCGTGTTGGTGGAGTAGATGTTTTAGCTCGCGATTCCTTCAGCTAGCTCATTAGAGGTTGGTGAGGTGAGGCCAAGGCGAGCCAGGCTTAGTTCAAGTTCTTGGATGCTGATTTGCTGCCGGATGCGCTCTAGACGAGGAGGAACAATAGGTTGCAAAGTTCCTAAATGTTCAGCTACGGAATCGCTCATAGACTCCATCAATGGAGAATTGTGTTCATGTATCACTTATAACGCACTAGATCTGGCGATGGTAGTAGCGACAGCTACACTATATCTGGCAAGTTGATCGAAAGCCTTGTGAGAGGAGTCGTTCCGTCAGGAGCGATTCGTTTCAAGGGGTAGTGCTTACGATCCTTTGAGTTCTGAGATACCCAAGGATTGTTGATCAACTTTTGAGCAGGTCAGGTCCTCTGCAAATCAATGATGCTTATGAATGTCACTGCTAAGAGGTGGGTGATGGTTGCTGTGGCAGTTGGCTTCAGGCAGCAGGCTTGGATGCATTCCAGCTACAGGGGGGTTTCGCTCCTGCACAGGTCTAACTAGGCTGAGATCAATCGTCTGGAATTCATGGAATCAGAGAATTCCGCATCCGGCGATCAACAGACCCAAGTCAATACTGAGCCTTCGCGTACTGCAGATCCCTCTGAGCAGAGGTTCCGTGAACGATTTGAGAGCTTGTTGCCCACGATCCAAGAGTATTGGCCAGATTTGGCTTGGGACACATTGGAAGCGACACGAGGCAGCCTTGATGAAATGGTTCGTGTGATTTCACAGCATTCGGGATTAACGAGCCATGGCGTGCGCGATCAGCTGGAGGACCTATTTCAGGTTGCTGGTGACCGCACCAGGAATCTGGCCGACAGCCTGGAGCCATTGGAGAAGCAGCTCGAGCAGCTTCTCGATGAGCTGAACAGCACACTGCGGCCGCGGATTGAACGTCCTGTGCGGCAGCGACCGTTGCTTGCTGTTGCAATGGCTGCTGGAATCGGTGTACTGATTGGAGTTATTTTTGCCGGAGGTCGGCGGTCCTGATGAGCGACGAACAACGTTCAAGCGGATCAGGAGCGGGCGCGCGCGTGACTGCGATTGCTGCTTCAGTCATGGATCTGCATGTGCGTATTGCTTTGCAGGAGGTGGATCGAGAGAAACGCCGTTTGATTAGTGGAGGCGTTTTCCTGGCTATGGGAGGCACGTTGATGCTTTTGGCGCTGTTGGCTGTGGAAGTGGCTTTGGTGCTTTGGATGCAGGAGGTTTGGGGTTGGAGTCTGATGAAGGGTTTGCTTGCTATGGCAGTTCTTGATGTTGTCTTGGCAGGAGTGAGCCTGCGCCTTGGTGGTCAGCTCGCAAAAGGGCCGTATTTGCCACAGACGTTGGAGGGTTTGTCGAAAACCACTCGGGCGGTGCTCGGCCGCCATTGATTCAGCGAATGGCGTAGTTTTCATTCAAGACATCTGAATGGCAACGGACTCTCTTGCTTTGACTGGAGTGATTGGCATGAGAGTCGAAAATTAAAAAGATGGCATCAAATCAACACATCATGAACAGAACTAATCAGTCTTAAATGAGGGACCGCTCCTACTCTTCAGATTGTTCAATATAGTTTATAAGCGCAGTCATAATTGATGTATTATATCAATTGGAAAAGGTGAATTATCTCCTTCTTGGCTCTAAAGATTTATTTTTAAGATCATCTCGCATCATCATCCCTAATAGTAGCCAAGTTATCATGCAATCCTTTTGCGAACTTTCAAGATAATGTATCCAGCAACAAGGAGTTTGATTGTAAATGCAACAGCAAAAATTACT
>PVBE010693186.1_pt1 | contig 16944 bp, 10 predicted proteins | sample 1631181 | NCBI WGS metagenome assembly PVBE01 (sample SAMN08397723, study PRJNA350692) | Marine metagenome, whole genome shotgun sequencing project. | isolation source: water | place: Pacific Ocean | collected 2012-04 | reverse complement strand
TTACCACGTGTAGGACTTGGTTTTGAATACTTGAATGGAAAATTTGGTATTCGAGGTCGAGTATTATGGGAAGGGTCCTATTGCATGCATATGGATTTAAGTTATTTACCTAAGGTAAACAACGAGTTTATCACAAGACCATGGCAAAATCATTTTTCAATTACATTAGCTGTAATTAATTTTTTTTAAAAGTTTTCTGTATACTGCCATTGCTCACAAGCAGTGTATAGTTATGTTCATATAATCAATACTTTTGCAATTTCCATTGTTAAACTAGTTCGTACTACAATTTTTCTTTGAAAGACAAAGTTCCTTTGTAAACATAAACAATAGGTAAAATTTAGTCCTAGAACAAAACATCAACCTTAATATTCACTACAGATTTATCGTTTAGTACATTAAACTACAACATACAGTTTGAAACAGAAATATGAGCAATGTCAAATTGTAGGAATTGAAAATTAAAAGATGTTGCAATCAATTTAGTTAAGCATTATCATCTACAGTGTGGGTACCGAAAATTACCTAAAGAATTTAATAATGGTAACTCTTATGTATGTTTGTGACATCATGCTTTGGAGGATGGAAAATAATTTCACAACTAGGTGAATTATTCAGCCAATAACTATTTTTTAAATAACCTATAAGGGATTTTCGAACTTGTCGCTTAGCATGTTTTTTATAGGTTTATTAAAAAATAAATAGAACATAAATTTTAATAACTTGCGAATTTAATCAAATCATGCTAGTTTGTACATTGTCTCATGTATTTTAAATTTAGGTTTACTAAGTGCACGGTAGATTTATGCTGAAAACAAGACCTGTTAATCTTAATTTGTTTACAATAAACTTCCCGATCTCCGCTATAGTTTCAATTATACATCGTGTTACGGGAGTTTTAATTTTTTTATTAATTCCTCTATTACTTTGGATATTTCAAGTTTCTATACATTCTAGAATGTCATTTGAAACAGTGCAATCTATATTGGCTAATCACTCTCTTAGTAAATTTTTAGTATGGTTAGGCCTTTCTTTTTTAACATACCATTGTATTGCAGGTTTTCGACATTTATTGATGGATTATAGTGGTTTTGGTGAGGAAAAAGACAGTGGCTCACAGATTGCATATGCCTTTTTACTATTTTCTCTCATAACTTCTTTTAGTATAGGATACTGGTTATGGTAAGCATTGCTTTAGGTTTTGGCCGAAATGGATTGCAAGATTGGCTGTTTCAACGAATAACTGCGGTGATATTAGGTGCCTATTTTATTTTTATATTTGGCTATATAGTATCTCAACCTGACTTAGATTTTTATACATGGAATGCGTTGTTTAGTGGGACGGGTATGAAATTCTTTTCTCATATAGCATTGTTCAGTTTAGTTGCACATACGTGGATCGGACTTTGGACTATATCTACTGATTATCTTAAACCACTTTGGGTTCGATTACCTTTTCAGATGTTTGTTAACCTTGTATTGATAGGTTATCTTATTTGGGGTGTTAGCATTTTGTGGAGTATTTAGCGAATGGCTATTGCAGAACGCACATTCGATGCGATTATTGTGGGTGCAGGTGGGGCAGGTATGCGAGCCGCTTTGCAAATTGCCCAAACAGGCAATCAAGTTGCCTTAGTTTCTAAAGTTTTTCCAACACGATCACATACTGTTTCTGCCCAAGGTGGGATCAGTGCTGCATTGGGTAATGTTAATGAAGATAACTGGCATTGGCATATGTTTGATACAGTAAAGGGATCCGATTACTTGGGTGATCAAGATAGTATCGAATACATGTGTAGAGTAGGTCCAGACGTTGTTTATGAATTAGAGCACATGGGACTACCCTTTTCACGCTTAGAGAATGGAAAAATCTATCAACGACCATTTGGTGGTCAGTCTCAAAATTTTGGAAAAGGTGGACAACCAACGCGAACTTCTGCAGCAGCCGACAGAACAGGACATGCGCTTCTACATACTCTCTATCAAAAAAATTTACAGGCTAACACTACTTTTTTTAATGAATGGTACACTTTAGATATTGTTAAAACACAACAAGGGCATGTTTCTGGTGTTGTTGCATTATGTATGGAAACCGGTGAATTATTATATTTGCGTTCAAGAGCCGTTATTTTAGCAACAGGTGGCTCTGGCCAAATTTTCCAATCTACTACTAATGCTTTGATTAACACAGGCGATGGCGTTGGTATGGTTTTAAGAATGGGATTACCTGCTCAAGATATGGAAATGTGGCAATTTCACCCAACAGGTATTGCTGGCTCTGGTGTATTGATCACAGAGGGAACTCGAGGTGAAGGTGCTTTTCTACTAAATAAAAATGGCGAGCGCTTCATGGAACGATACGCACCCAATGCCAAAGATTTAGCTTCTAGGGATGTTGTAGCACGTTCAATGGCAATAGAAATTCGCGAAGGACGTGGGTGTGGTCCAGATGGCAACCATGTCGTATTAAAGCTTGATCATTTAGGTTCAGATATAATCAAAGGCCGGTTGCCAGGAATACGAGAGTTAGCAATAACGTTTGCCAATGTAGATCCAATACGAGATCCAATCCCAGTAGTTCCAACTTGCCATTACATGATGGGAGGGATACCAACTAACCGATTTGGGCAGGTATTATCGGTTACTTTAGACGGTGTAGAATCGTATGTAGAAGGTTTGTATGCTGTTGGAGAATGTGCTTGCGTTTCTGTTCACGGAGCTAACAGATTAGGTGGTAATTCTTTATTAGATTTAGTGGTGTTTGGGCGAGCAGCAGGGGAACATGTTGTCGAACACATGCATCAAGGACTATCTCTTAAATTTGCAACCGCATCAGATGTCGAAGCTGCTGCAAATCGTTTGTTTTACTGGGAGCAAAAGACTGGACAGGAATCCATAGCTAAAATCAGGACTGCACTTAAAACAGTGATGCAAGCAGAGTTTGGAGTATTTCGCACAGGAGAAGCGATGAAAAATGGAGTTTGCAAGCTCAAAGAATTACGAGAACGCTTAAAAGAAACCAAACTTGTAGATAAGAGCCGAATATTCAACATGGCTAAGATTGAAGCGTTAGAGTTGGATAATTTAATGATGGTGGCAATAGCTACGGCAATAGCTGCTGAAGCACGAACTGAAAGTCGAGGGGCACATTCTCGAGAAGATTATCTCGAACGTGATGATAAAAACTGGATAAAGCATTCATTATCCTTTGCGGATGATACGATTCGTTATCGTCCAGTTAATATGAAACCAATAACTGTTAAATCATTTCCACCTACAGTTAGAACTTATTAGGTAAAAGTAAAATGCTATTTTCTATTTATCGATATAACCCAGAAATTGACAAAAATCCCAGGATGCAAAATTATAATCTGGACTTATCACTTTGTGAAGGCGTTATGTTATTAGATGCCTTGATAGCAATTAAGGCGCATTTAGATGAAAGCATATCTTTCCGCCGTTCTTGTGGTGAAGGTGTTTGTGGTTCAGACGGAATGAATATTAATGGTAAAAATGGACTGGCTTGCATTACCTCTTTAGATTTTCTAAAAAACAGTGAAAAAGTTATTTTACGACCACTGCCAGGTATGCCAGTAGTTAGAGATTTAGTAGTTGACCTTAGTAATTTTTATAATCAATATAAACGTATTAAACCTTTTCTACAGAATTCAACATCAGTACCTGCAAGAGAACGCTTACAATCACCTGAAGAGCGTGCTGAACTAGATGGGCTATATGAATGTATTTTATGTGCATGTTGCTCAAGTTCTTGTCCATCTTATTGGTGGAACCCTGATAAATTTGTTGGTCCTGCTGCTGCTCTGCAAGCTGCCCGATTTATTAAAGATAGTCGTGATGATAAATCACAAGAACGACTATCTGAGCTTGAAGATGCTTATAGTATTTTTAGATGTCGTAGCATTATGAATTGTGTTAATGCTTGTCCTAAAGGACTCAATCCTACCGGTGCTATCCGAGACATTCGTAAAAAGATGCTAGATGAAGGTATTTAACAAAATATAATAGGAATGAATTTTTTGATAAATTAAATATTTACATCAGTTATCAATTATTTTAAAAAATAACCTTATTTGAACTAGCCCCATAATTTTATTACACCATACTATAACAAAATTGTTATTTGCGACTAAAATGAATACACGGTGTACAAATATCCACTGATTATTTTAGATAAATTCGAGTTTTAACAGCATATGGTATTTAGATTAAAACAATATTAATGTAGCACCTATAAATCTAAATGAAAGTTTATACATAAGACGCTGTTCTAAAAATAGATTTAATGACATATAAAATATATTCTACTGTCAAAATTCAAGTATATTGTTAACAGTATATGTAAAACAAACTAATATTTAACAACCTTATGTGAAAATAAATATGTAATGTTGACAATAATGAACTGTAGTTTAGGGGGTAATTTAGATAGAAGTAAACTTAGAAAGAAAATTTAATAAAAAACTTTTAAAATATAAAATAAAGTGTTCAATGACATCTATAATAGATAATCAATTTTTATTGTTAATAAAGTTTTATTTTACGCACGCATATTTTAAAATCCGGAAACCCCTTTTCTTTTTTTTATTATGCATGACATTACAATGATAAATCCACGGCAAACCTATCCCTAAGGCTTGTAATGGCTATTATTTACAGAATAGGTAAGGTTAAATCACTTTAAAAATTCTATCCCATCACAGTCTTTAAATTAAGCTTATATCAGTATATAAAAAAGACACAGAAGTTTTTAAAATATTTCTTACATATTTTACCATATTGCATAGTTGGCAAACTAACTCTTGGTGTTTAAAGGTATTATAATATATTTAATGTTGAAAATTATAAATTACATAGTAGGTATAATTTTAATTTATAAAAGAGTATAAGGATATATTATATATTTATTACAGCATTAGATTTTTTTAAAGATATTAATTTTGATTTTATTCTGCCTAAAATGGATATTTAATTTTTTTCTTTATCAGGCCAAATTTCAGCATTAAAATACTTCTTAGCGCATTCTAAAGCTTTCCTTTTTCTCATTGTTTTACGTATTTTTTTTGGTAGGTCTGCAAAATCAGATTCAAAAGTGAATTTTAGTAATGCAATCTCACTTAGATTAGAAAGCCAATCTTTATATTCAAGTTCTCTCATTTTACCTTCTATTTTTAAATGTTGTTCTTGTTGTTTTTTCTTAACAGCAAGATAAGTGTTCATAGCTGCATCCTTTGGTGATAAATATCTTTCAGGAGTTTTACTTGAGTATGGCATTCCTTTTTTTAAGAGTGCTGTTAAAACCACAGTAGGTGAATTTTTAAAATCATTTGTAATATTGTTATGTTTTAAATCAAATGCTAAAGCATTTATGGAATCTTGAATTATTTCAGCTGATAATGTTAATTCTGGTTTTTTTCATATTCTCGAAAAATTTGAATAATATGAGCTTGATTAAAACCTATTTTTTTTAAAGAAGAGTAATCAATTTCCTTAAAACTTAAATTCATAGTAGTAGTATTATTATTAATATTAATATAACTACTAACTACATCATTACTTGTGTCCGATTTTGTGTCCGATTTTTTAACAAAATTAGTCAATAGTTGTTTTGCCTCGGCGTATACTGGATTAGAGATATTTTCCAACTTATTATAGGATTCTAGATAAAACATGTCATTAAAAATATCATCTGAAATATGAAAAATTGAGTATCCATTATAGCCAGATTTGAAAGTTTTTCTGCTAATAATGTCATTCAAAACAAGACGCTGAAGTGTATTTTTTACCGAACCTATTACTATATTACAAGCTTCTGAAATAAAATTCCTTGTTATTGGAGGTGTTTCTTGTTTTCCAGATGCTTTACATAATAGAAATAGCAAAATGATGATTTTCTTTCCATTTCCTCTAAGAGATGCAAATCTTTTTTTAACACTCATAAGACTTTCATTTAGATTAAGAAAGGGTTGTTTTTTAAAAAAAAGTGTGTCTTGATATGTGACCGAATCATCTCTATTTTGTGTGCTATAATGTGTCCTATTTGTGTCCGATATGTGTCCGTCTTGGTCCATCATGTAGTTATGGCATGTATTTGTATTGTGTGCGGTGTATATATGATAATCTTTCTGAGCAATTAAAGATGTAGATTCTTTATGATAAAGTACATTATTTACTTTTTTATTTAAATTTACATTAGGCTTTGGATCGTCAAATGGGCGATGGTGACTGTATTGCTTAGCCACTGATTTTTTTGGCGATTGTAGTAAATTAGAAAAATCTTTCTTAGTCATTTATGCTGGTGCCCTTGAGTTAACAGCTGATCGTTTTTTTATTGGTTTTTTTTGTTTTATTGTATTGATCTTACTCCAAAGAAATTCAATTAAAGAACGATAAGTTGAGGCAACATCTGATGATTGAGCATACTCTAATATGCTTATTCGATTGGCCATAGCTTCTTGTCCAGCTGTAGCTCGTTTAATAGGTATTTCTACAGAATATTTATCAAATTCATTTAAATATGATCCATATATTTGTTGGCTTAATCGACTATTATCCAATAAAGTAGGAACTAAAAAGAAGTTTTCTAAATGAATATCCATTTGTTCATAAAATTCCCAGAAAGTATTAAGATTTGTTTGTAATGATCTCCAGGTATTTATATCACAGCCAATAGGCGCTATTACTGTATTTGTTGCGGCTAATGCGTTCTCAATTAATAAGTTCCAGCTTGGACAATTATCAAAAATAATAACTTCATAAGATTGTAGATGTCGTATTAATTTATTTTTAAAAACAGATTCTCTTTTCTTTGTGTCGCGTAGTTTTTTTCTAATGCATTTAAGTCTGAAGTTTCAGGTACAAAATCTAAAGTTGGTAATTCTGTAGATTGAATAACATCATTTATAGGTGCATCTTCAAACAGTAAGTGGTATAAACCAAGTGTTTCATCGATATCATCTAATGTCTCAGCTTCACTTGGTGAAGCTAAAATATCTGTAATGGAACACTGAATGTCTAATCCAACTACTATCACCTTAATTCCATTTAGGGCTAAGATACGAGCTGTTTCGTGTGCCATTGTGGTTTTTAAAATACCACCTTTTGATGTAAAAAATGTTATGACTTGTTGCTTTGCTGGAGATGATAGAAAACCAAATTTTTTTCCAATATAAGGAATTTGTGAGGTAGACCAAAAACGTGCTTTAGTTTTTCCTCTTTGCATTCGAAATGAAACAGGTATTTCTTCACGTGATTCTGCATTATACAGGGAATTTTTCTTTTTTTTGGGATCATGCTTAAATAGTTTCAAAATCCTTGTTGATGACCATTTACCTGATATAGTGCCTTTATTAACTTTTGATACCATGTTCCTCTTTACTCCTTAAATTCACCTTATGTGATCAATATACCATATAAGGTGCATTTACAATAGAATGGTAAATTATGTTATAAGTAAGGATTTTACCGTTTGTTGAGTTAATCAATGACATAATGGTTAAAATTATTTATATAGATAGATGATTATATTTTAATTCTGTGTACATTAATTGTGTCCAATATGTGACCAATTATATATCCATAAATAATGTTTTTTATAAAAAAACAAAGCTAATCTTTCATAATTTAATAAAACATGTTTTATAAGATTCATGTATGAGGTGTTTTGTTGTTCTAATCAATTTGTGTCAATATGGTGTTCATAGACTTGTAATATTGGTGTTAATGATATAATTCTATATTTGAAAATAATGATACATGGACTAGTATTTGATTTTTTATCTAAAAAATTTTATGCAGATTAAATCTGGAAAGGATTATGGTATTGTAATTAATGGCTTTATTTGTAATGAAAAAATGAATAGTGTTAGGAAGAAATTAATTATTCTGTGATATCCTAGTGAACTTAATCTAAACTAAAATTAGGGAACATTTTTGTTGAAATTTCACTTGCCAAAATAAAATAATAATGAAGAGTTAATTTTATAAAAATAGGAAAGAATGCTTTTGAGAATAAAATTTAATACATATTATTAAGAAACGATACAAGTAAACTAAATTAGCTTACTATTAATGAAAAATGAGATAAATATACTTTATCTCATTTTTTTAAAGTTAACCTGTGCAGATACTAGGGAAGTTGATTTACTGTTAAAAATTTCTTACAAATCCATCAATTATTAATAATAGTAAAGTCATTCCTATTATTATTAGCGTTATCCCTAAAACTTTAGAATATTTAGTCATTTGGACTGATGGAGCATCGATCAAATATTCATTAAGTTTATTGTTTTTTACCAAACGTTGATATTCAACGGTATGTTCTTCTATATATTCTTCTAAACTAACAACTCCTGTAAACATAGAAATATCTTGAGGAAATTTATTTGGCCTAAAATGGCAATTGAAAAAATGAACTGTAAATAAAAATACTGCGGCTAAAAATGCCTCATCTGCATGAATAATGATTGCTACATTAAATATCCATCCAGGTAAAAAGTTTGCAAAAAATGTAGGGAACCACATTATCAAACCAGAAAACCCTATAATAATCATACCCCAGAATGGAGCCCAATAATCAAATTTTTCCCAATAAGTAAATCTATCAAAAGTTGGTCGTGATCCTTTACCAAAAAACCATTTAAACATATTTATGCAATCATAAAAATCTTGCCACCTTGGCAATAAAGAATTTGGGCCAAACCATTTAAATGGAGTTGTATTTTTTAATATTAATTTATTTAGAATATATATGATATGTCCAAAAAATAGGGCAGCAAAGGTGCAGGCACATACTCTATGTATAATTGCTGCAATATTTGGTCCACCAATAAACTTAATAACTAAATGCGCCCAAATAGTATTTGCATACAACGAAGTAATTCCAGTTAAGACTAGACCCATTACTGATATTGCCAATAACAAATGAGCTAATCGCCACTGCCATGAAAATCGCCGCACATATTGATTTTTAACAGATTGACCATTGTGGTCTGTAACATGATTTTTTTCTATTTTACGTTCTTTATTTTCTCTGTAAAACCACAAAATGGAATGTGTCCAAAAGAATAAAAATACGCTAATTAATAATATATTCATGGCTTTAGCAACTATCCATATTATTGGGAAGCGTTTAAAGTCATGCGTGTTGCTATGTGGTTCAAATGTTGCAAATCCATTTGTCGCATTTTTATGACATTTTTTACATGTTTGTACTCGATTCTTAATATGTGTTTGAGATTCTGGATTACTTGCTGACTGTACTTTATGTGGATTATGACAGTCAAAGCATTTAGCAGTATAGGTATATCCTAGACGTTCAACTTGCCCATGATATGTTTTAAAATAACTTTGATATTCTTCCTTATGACAACCACCACAATTTTCTACAAGTTTTAGCTCAGTGGATGCAAGATGTGTCTTTTCAATTTTATGTGATGTGTGACAATCTGAACAAATTGCAGCTTCTTTTTTCCCATATCGAATACTAGCAACCCCGTGAGCAGAAGTTACATATTCATTAAATTTTTCCTTATGACATTGTCCGCAAGTTTCCGGGATATTAAGTCTATAAATACTTGAATGTATGTTTGTCTTAGGTAAAACATCGTGTTTGCCATGACAATTCCAGCAATTGGCATTTGGCTGATTAGGATTATGGTGGTTTGATTCTGCATGAATAGATGTTAAATAATCATTACCATGTTCAATAATTTTAGTTAATTCGTTTTTAGGATTATTTTTTATATTTTCTACAGATAATATTTCTAAAGATTTTTCATGGCAATGTATACAATTGGCTGCTTTTTCTATAACTTTACCATGAGGTATTTTAAGTATATTGCTATGACAACTCATGCATCCTTGTTGAGAATGAACACTTTGTGAAAACATATTTGGATTAATAAATAATTTTCTCTTTTCAGATGTACCGTGTTCATCGGTTGGTATGGCAAAACCTTTAATACCATGGCACTCTAAGCAAACATGTGTTTTTGTATTTTTTGTGACGACAATGGGTGTTAATGTAAACTTTTCATCATCTGTCACTTCACATAAAACGTTTGTGTTTCCAAAGCCTAAAAATATGATAATAAAGAAGATTTTACACAAATATATCCAATCACTTTTCATTACCGACTCATTACCGACTCATTATAATTTTAAGCTTGTTTTTCATCTTCTAGGTAACGTTCTTTGAACTTCTTTTGTGATATTTTACGTAATGTCTTCTCCTCTTCTGACATTTTGCCAATAAACCAACGATGTTCTGCTCTATTTAAAATTTCTTCCAATACAAGTTTGACTGCTCTTGCTCCTTTGATATTACCTTTCATTTTAGCTTGTTCAATAAGTTCTTTTATTTCTGGAATCAGTTCAGAATAAAAACTTCTTGCAACTTCATACATACCATGCCATTGAGTGTAATCAGGAGCTTGCATAGACGCACCGTGTCGGGCTCTGCGGCCTTGATGGTGCCATAATTCAAACCAAATAAATTTAATTTTATGATCGAAAGGAACATTTGTAATTAATTCATTCTTTGTTAATGCTACCATTAATTCATTGCCTGGTTTAGCAAACTTTTCATTATAAAGGCTAACTAAACTATCAAATTGCTCATAAAAACCACCAATTATATTATCTTCATGACATGCTTTACAAACTGTTTTCATCTCGTTCCGACGCTCTATCCAAGATTTTACTTTTTCTCCCATGATCGATAATTTAGCGTCAATTTTTTCAGAAATCGCTGGCCGCAATGTCCAACTAATACGATCTCCAACATCATGAGTTATAGGTAACTCCTTAGTTGCTGACATATGACAAGTAGCACATGTTGGAGCAGCATCATAATCTTCTCCAGCTACCCATTTGCTAGACTCTAAATTCATACGATTTAATTGAGAATAAAAATTAATACCATGTTTAGATTCATCATAAATTTCTTTTTGCGGATGATCTGGTCCCAAATGGCATTTACCACAAGTTTCAGGATGGCGTGCTTGAACTAAGGAAAATTCATGTCGTTGATGGCAAGCAGTACATGCCCCCCTAGAACCATCTGGGTTAATTCGACCAATTCCTGTATTTGGCCACGTTGTCGGATCAAGAGTTCCATTTGGTAAAACTTTTATAACTGAACCATGACATTGCCAACATCCAGATACTGCCACCGGTGACTGACCATTAAAGGTACTATGTCCCTCAATAACTTCGGCCAATACGTTGTCAAGTGAACCTAATATTTCAACGCCTTTAGCATGATGACTTTTATTAAATTGTTCTACCTCTGTAGAATGGCATTCGCTACATTTTTTAGGAGATACAATAACTGAAATAAAAAAATCCTTATGACGGATAGCATCTATGGCTTTTGAATCTGTGCCATGACATTCATAACAGCCAACATTGGCTCCGAAGTGTTTTGAACGTCCCCATTGTTGATAAAGACCTGATGATCTTTCTTTGTGACATGATATACAAGTTGCACTTTCTTTGCTGAGATATGATTTTGGTTTTTGAATTGTGGAATTGAAATTAATATCGTTTGCAAAAGTTTTACTGTAAAATGAAATAAAGATAAAAAACAAAATCAATCTAAATATATTTACAAGAAAAAAATGAGTTTTACAATGGTGGAAAATACAATTTAACATACTATTATGCAAACTCCAGATATATATATAATGCGCTGACTACAGAAAATTGAATTCCTGAATTATATGATGTTTTAGATTAATAGCAAACAGTCATGTCGTGCGAATAAAAGCAAAAGGTGACTATGAGTCATATAACTAATTGTTGCAGTATAATAGTAAATAATATAGTTTAAATGACTGTAAAACTAAAATTTATATAGTGTGATAATTCCTGCTTCTTTATATTTTAAAGTGCCGATATCATTTTACAAAAAATTAATAAAAAATATTTCATTAAAATTATTATATTGTTTTTTAGTGGTCAAATAATTTATTTTTTATGTCAGTCAGAGTGCATGTTTTATAAGATGATATATTAAGATGATATATGTAGTTCAGAAGATTTTAAATCTTCAGTGAATAATAGATAACTCAGATGTTGCAATTTCCACAATTTTAATAGTTTTAAAGTTCTCATTATACTCATTTTAAAATTAATGAGTTACTAATTTAGTTGTTAAAATCAATGATTATCGATTGATGATTCTTTCTATGAAATTTCCAAGTACGTGCCCGATTTTTTTGTGTGCGACATAATAAAACATTTAAAAATTTTATGTGTTAAAAATGAAATTTACCATTGATATTACAGTAAATTATTGGAGTAAGTATGGTTTTGTAACAAAAACATCAATTACGAAAGCTGTATTTACCAAAATAGTCATGATGCTATAATTTATTATTCCAATTGATTAGGATTATAATTATGTTGATAAAAGTAAGTGTAAAATGTATTTTCACCATTATATTTATTGGTATTTTATTCATTTTCAGTGTTGCATAGGCCAACACAGATTAGTTGTTTACCATACTGTGGCATGAAATATAAATATTCATCATCAAGAGTGAAAAAAATGGATATTTGTACTTCCTAAAAACCATGATGATATGGGGGTTTTTATAGGCGGTATGCTTGATGAACTGATAGGTATTGATATTGGCGTTCTACAGTTTTCGGAATAGATATAAATTCAGATATGTATTGTCGAAGTAATCCTGATACACTTGCTAATGCTTTGAAGAAAACAACAAAAATTATTAATATGAATACGTACTATGAAGTAGCTTAGAATTCGTTCTAGTACTAATTCAGTTATGTGGATACTAGCCGTATCAGGACATTTTAGTACTATACTCCGTTTAGGGCTTGGCGTTGAAAAATGTATAGAAAAATATAGTATTAGAGGTCGAGTGTTATGGGACGAACTTAGCCGCTTAGAAATGTATTTGAATAGAAAAAACGCACGTCTATTTCCCTTGGGTGTTATTAAAGCTTGAAAGATTGTTATACATTTAGTGTGTCTGGATTTATTCATTTGTAATAATTTTTATACTGATAAAACTATTTATTTTAAGCTTCGCTATTAGTCAATACAGGAGTCAGATATCCAATTATTAATACCTATATACTTTTAAAAAAAAAGAGTTTTTGAATGTTAGTTTCTGTTTTTTTTTATTAAAAATAATTTAGCTAAATATTCATTATAATATTGCAAACTATAAACGTAAGTACGTACTATAATTCAATAAAAATTATCACATATCTGATTAGTAAAATATCGTGTTGTAATTTTTTTAGTAAAAAAATTCAAATAATAAATAATACACTTTTAATTAAATTAATGGTTGATATTTCATAAAACTTAAGTCATTATTTTTGTTCTATTTACAAGTCGCTACGCCAGTGTTATTGTAATATTTGAGACTTAATTACAATAGAGAAAGCTGTAATCTAAGCATACCGTATACTACGCTAGAATCCGAAGCTAAAATTTAACCAGATAAATTTATTCTTCTATGGACAATTAATGGCGCTATTAACAATTTACCAAAATTGTAATAGTGCTATCAATACGTCCACAAGAGCAGTATTTTGATGCTTACCAAGTAGTCTTGCTAGATCTGACAAATATCAACTCTAGTATTTCCATATACCATATATTTTTACACATACTATCCATGCCGTATCGTACAGTTCTAAAACGAACTTCGTACTTGAATAGTTGTGATTTATAAAACCATAGAATTTGCCGTAAATTAAACAGTAAAAATAACTTGTAAAAAAACAATACCGAGAATTTTCAATAACGTGATCTTAAAAGCGTGTGCAGTTATCTTAGGTATAAATTTATTTAGAGAATAAGGTAAGCACTGCTAACATAGCAGACAGACATAATTATTATTTTTAGATAGCATTTATACGTGAATTTTTTTATGTCCTGTATGGTGCATCACCCACCTTAGTTCTGTTCTTTTCTAAATATCACGCAAAATTCCAAAAGAGAACATATAAAATGAATCAAGAACCGCAATTTTCTAAATTTCGTGCTTTGTTTTGGCCAATCCATCGCTATGAGTTAAAAAAATTTCTACCAATGGGGTTTATGTTATTCTGTGCCTTATTTAATTATACCATCGTACGTGATATTAAAGATGCATTAGTAGTTAAAGCTGCTGGGGCTGAAACGATTAGTTTTATTAAATTTTGGGCTGTCTTACCACTAGCAGTTTTTTTTGTATTAGTCTATACAAAAGCTAGTAATAAACTTACTAAAGATCAATTATTTTATTTCACACTTTTGCCATTTATTATTTTCTTCGCCTCTTTTGGTTTCATTTTATATCCAGCTAGAGAATATTTACTGCCTAATCAAAGTACTGTCGATGCGCTAATCAATGCAGCTCCAGTTTTCCGTTGGTTTATTATTATGTATGCCAAGTGGATTTATGTCTTATTTTATTCTTGTGCAGAATTGTGGGGTGGCGTTGTTATTACTTTATTATTTTGGCAATTTGCAAACCAAAGTACACGGGTTTTTGAAGCAAAACGCTATTATGCCATGTTTGGGTTAATTGGTAATTTTGGTTTAATTTTATCAGGGCAAACCTTAAAAGGACTCACCGTTTATGGGCAGCATGTTGTCGGAGACACAGGTAACCCCTTTGATGTCACTATGCATTATATTACAGGGGCATTTACCATCTTTGGTTTTGTGTTTATGTATTTGTACCATTGGACAAGTAAAAATGTTCTAAGTGATACGCGCTTATATAATCCAGAGGACATTAAACCAAAGAGAAACAAGCCAAAGCTCATTTTAGTAGAGAGTTTAACAATGGTATTGTCGTCCAAATATTTACTCCTGATTTTTACTCTAATCATGAGCTACGGTATTGCAATTAATCTTGTTGAAGTCACCTGGAAAAAACAGTTAGGTCATGCGTTTTCTTCAATGAATGAATATGTAGCCTTTATGGGTGATTTTTCAACATATACAGGTATGATCACGATTGTACTAATGCTAATTGGTACAAATATTGTTCGCGTCTTTGGCTGGTTTGTTGCTGCCATTATTACCCCACTTATGTTGTTAATAACCAGTAGCATATTTTTCAGCAGTGTTTTATTTACCGACGCCATTACAGGCATAACTACACTCCTAGCAACCACACCTTTAATGCTAGCAGTAATAGTTGGAGCTTTGCAAAATATCTTAACAAAAGCTAGCAAATATTCTCTATTTGATTCAACTAAAGAGATGGCTTATATACCACTTAGCGAAGATCTTAAAGTCAAAGGAAAGGCTGCCGTTGATGTTATCGCTGATAGTTTTGGGAAATCAGGTGGTTCTATTATCCAACAAACACTACTAATGACTGTTGCAGCAGGTGTAATCAACGGTCAAGAAATTATCGCACCTTATCTCTTTGGTTTTATCCTTGTTATAATTGCATTATGGATTACAGCGGTTTACAATCTCAATAAGAAATTTGCAGGTCTTAACAAACAGATTGCAAAAAAATTATCAACAAATTAAATCGAATATACATACATAAAGAAAATTTCAAACTACATAAAAGAAAATTAAAACCGTTTTTATATTTCTTTACATACTGAAAGTGATTTTTCAATGTACATTAATGTGAGCAGAAATTATCTTTGACACTAGCCTAGCTCAATCGTAAAGCTACTAGTTCATATAACTTTTCTAAAAATACCAAATAATCGATTTCACAATCAAAAATTACTAGGAAGAAAAATAGACCGCGTATGTTGCACTTTAGTATCTAGTCAATATTTGTAACACCAGAACTGTTATCATAACTAAAAACACGACTAGAAATATGAATACCATCATTAACTATATATATAATAGTCAAAAAAACTTCATATTTTTTAGAAAGAGATATTTTATAAAATGAGTAACCTTTCTTATATTTAAGTTAACTTTATAAATGTAAATAACCTTAATATGTAAAAAACTCAACATTCATCTCCTAGCATTAAATATAGCACAAGACATTTTTGCTCATATCTTCAATTCATATTCATTTATAGGCGTTTGCACTAACTTATAATTTTAATTTATCATGTTACCTTATTTTTTATCCTGAATTTCACCTTACCCTGTCAAGTTTTAAATGTCGCAAATGACGAAACTATATTTGTTTATTAATGATGATATTTATGCAAAGTATGAAGACTAATATAGTCTCGAATATAAACCCATTTGGCGTATAAAATAAATAATAACGCTAAATATAAATGAAACATATAATAACAAAAATAGCTGCATGTATATTATTAGCCGCTGAGGCTACACATGCTAATGAAATATTGTTAGATTATGTTGGGTGTGAATATAAGTATTCAGCTAAAAAGCTAAACAAAGGTTGGAGTAATGTATTACCTAAAAATCATGACAACATTGGATTATTCGTAGGGAAAAAATTTAAAACTAACAAAAGCATTGAGTACGGAGTTTATCAATTTGCAGATAATAAGAGACAAATAATACAGGTAAAACCATATTACGGTTTCAAATATTACACTACTAATACGATACAAAGACGTATAACGAACAACTTGATGACCTTTAATATGGATGTAAATAGATACTTCCAAGTAGTAAAACGTATGAATTTTATTTTAACGATGGGTCTTGCTGCGACAAGAACTAAGATAGCAGTAAATAATAACTTTACATCGTTATATGATAAACATCAGCCTATAGAAAAATTTAAAAACAAGGCACAAGTATTAATTCCGCATGCTTGGCATTTTCTTCAAGGCAAATTGAATTTTTTACCACGTGTAGGACTTGGTTTTGAATACTTGAATGGAAAATTTGGTATTCGAGGTCGAGTATTATGGGAAGGGTCCTATTGCATGCATATGGATTTAAGTTATTTACCTAAGGTAAACAACGAGTTTATCACAAGACCA
>PVBE010235712.1_pt1 | contig 16946 bp, 15 predicted proteins | sample 1631181 | NCBI WGS metagenome assembly PVBE01 (sample SAMN08397723, study PRJNA350692) | Marine metagenome, whole genome shotgun sequencing project. | isolation source: water | place: Pacific Ocean | collected 2012-04 | reverse complement strand
GCAGGTGTGGACTTAGAAAGCCAAGAAGTATTATCAACGATAAGTAAGCATAAAATCTAGTAAACATTACGATTCAGTAACTCCACTCGGTTTGGTGACCAGGTGGACAAATTGTGAGGCGTGGTCTGCCTTCTGCGACAAACGAATCCTGCTGAAGCCAATCTGACGGGCTGAGTTTTCCACCTTGCTAGGGTCTTTGCAGATCCTGCAAGTCGAGGTACGATCACGTATTCCTTTCTATTAGTTGATTATTAATATTGGAGGCTTATGACATATGTAGTAAATACCGCTTGGAAACATTCCAATCCAATTGATTGGGAAACAATGCAGAAAGGTTTGGACGAAGCCCTAAGAAAAGCTGACCCAAATTGTTCAGTTCAGTGGTTTGAGATTGATGAAATGACCCACGGATCTGTTGCGACCTTTCCAAGTAAAGAAGTTTTTGAAAGCATGCGTGCTAGAAGAGAAAGTCATAGAAAAGAAGCAAATGAAGGGGGCATCAAAATGATTTACGAGGTTGTTGGTCATATAAAAGCTGAAGGTTCTAGTTGACCATCTTCTTTGTACGTTTGTCCTTAAAGGTTCACCGTTTCAGCCACAGTTTTCGAGTTCAGATCGAGTGCTGTGGCCAGCTTGTTCAATGCCTCATTTGACCTCTCGGCCATTTCAAATACTCTTTTGTCCTAGGCATTATCGCTTCAATGAATGCTGCACCCAACCCACCCAAGGGGCCGCCCTTCGATACATAGGAATCCTGGGTTGATCGAGATGCGGGAGATGGATGCTCCGGGATAGGGCCCGGGGGGCGCATGCATCAACCGAATTTACATAAAGTAGTTACTCGCATTTCTACATACAGAGTCATTTTGGGTTTGGCTTAACAATCCTCTCATGTTGATGTATGTCTAATGTCTTATTAGGTCCTAATCAAAAAAATTTAATTATGCTAACCACATAAAAATTATGGGTTTAATCATAAGTGATGAGACAATAGTTTAGGAAGACGGGCATAGTAATCATTGAATTAACCTCCTTCTTCATCTGGGACCTCTAGAACTAAAATCATGACCATTATCGCCACCACACCACGATCACGGCGTCGAAAAAATGCGAAAATTCGTATTGAAGATTTAGCTGTTGATCAACCAAACCACCCAGCCTTTATCACAAGAAAAATCCCAAGCTATGCTCTGCTTCAGGAGGAAGGGCTTGTCCAGATTGAAGCACAAAGTGAATGGATCCTGAGCGAAATTGGCATTGAAATTTTAGGAGATGATGAAGCGATCCAGCTCTTCAAAGAAGCAGGAGCAACAGTCAACGAGTCGCGAGTTCGCTTTGACAAGGGGCATGTCCGTCTTCTATGCCAAAAAGCCCCCAGCCAATTCAACATGCACGGCCGAAATCCCACGCGAACAATCACATTTGGAGGAGATCATGTCATCTTTGCTCCGGCTTATGGCCCTCCCTTTGTCACCGATTCTAAAGACGGCCGTCGCTATGGGACCATCAAGGAAAACGAAAATTTTGTCAAAATGACGTATATGATTCCCTGGCTCCATCACCAAAGCGGGACTTTGTGTGAGCCGGTCGATGTCCCGGTCAACAAACGTCATTTAGATATGGTTTATGCTCATATTCGCTATGGAGACAAACCATTTATGGGAAGTGTCACTGCTCCGGATCGTGCGATTGATTCACTGAGAATGGCTGAAATCGTTTTTGGTGCAGAATTCATGAAAAAGAACTGTGTCATTCAAGGCAATATCAACGCCAATTCTCCATTGGTCTATGATGAGGTGATGTCAAAAGCATTGTGTATTTATGCTGCTGCTAACCAAGGAGTGGTCATTTCTCCTTTCATTTTGGGAGGTGCGATGAGCCCAGTCACGATGGCGGGTGCACTTGCGCAAGCTCATGCGGAGGCAATGGTAGGCATTGCATTGGCCCAATTGGTCAAAGCAGGTTGTCCTGTCGTCTATGGAAACTTTTTGACCACCATGGATCTGAAGACCGGATCCCCGACATTTGGTACTGCCGAATCGATGTTGGCCACGCTTGCTATTGGGCAATTGGCTAAAAGGCTCAATTTACCTTTCCGATGTGGTGGTCAATACACCGCCTCGAAATTGGTTGACGGACAAGCCATGCAAGAGTCTTCGGATGCGATGCTTGCTGGAGTAATGAGTGGAGCAAACTTTATCTTCCAAGCTGCGGGGTGGCTGGAAGGTGGACTGACAATGGGTTATGAAAAATTTGTGGTTGATGCAGACCATTGCGGTATTTTACAAAAATATCTCAGTGGTCTTCAAATAGATGAGAGTCATTTAGCAATAGAAGCCTTCCAGGAAGTCACACCAGGGGGTAATTTCCTCGGTGTCTGACACACCTTGGATCACTTTCGTAATGCCAACCATCGATCTGAGATAGCTGATAACAACTCCTATGAACTTTGGAATGAAGAAAATCGTCCAACAACAGAAAAACGTGCCTATAACCGCTGGAAAGAGATGTTGGTGCAGTATGAAAGTCCACCCCTCGATGAAGTCATTGATGAAGCCTTGAGAATGTTTATAACGGAAAAGAAAGCAAGCATTCCTGACGAATGGTATTAGGAATTTAGTATTTGTGGTCCAAAATAATTATTCAACAATTCGAGTGACCTGCCTCCAGGCGCATAGCCCCACCCACTGTTCACCTCCTCAAATAAGTCCCACGGGAGACCTGCCTCCAGGCGCATAGCCCCACCCCCTAAATACATGGGACTCCTGCAAGCGGATATGAATATAAGGTTGGATTTATAATGAGGAACACCAAAGCAATCTTCCATTTACAAGAGGAGAATCCTATGAAGAAAATACGGTGTTTTTTGGCACCGCCTTCTGGCCTGTAAAGTTCTTAGAAGGTAACACAATTACCACTGTACCAAAAATTGAGGCTGGATAGGTTATGCGTTTAAAATCCCATCATTAATTAAGAAGAAAGAATGAACAACCCAACAACCCTTCCTGACCAACCTTGAACCACTGAACAGGTTGTTGAGTTTTTTCATGTCCACGTCGAAACAATTTGACTATGGATCGAATAGGGTCGGCAAGAATGAATCAGGCCGAGACGAAAGCTACTTATTATAGGGAATCAGTAATGAACAGAGTGAGAGGGTCAGCTGTTTCAGTCTATTTAGTACCTTCCGTGTAGGGGGATTACTAGAGTGTTTTGATGTTCTGGGCAGAAAGACCTTTTTCTGCATCAATGATGTCAAATTCAATTTTGTCACCTTCTTTGATGTAGACACCATTAAGTTCATTTGCATGAACAAAAACATCTTTACTTGCATTATCCTGCTGGATGAAACCGAAACCCTTGTTAGGGTTAAACCATTTTACTGTACCAGTTGCCATAATTACCTTTATATTAAAAAAATTAAAAGAAAACTTTTTATTATGACATTTTTCATTAAAAAAACCATAATTATTTTCATTTACATGGATCTGGTGGAATAATGATGACCTTTCCCCTTCAATTTGGTGCTAAAAAAGAGTAAGTGTTTTACTACTTGTCAGCCAAAGGATTACCACACCCGACCATGCCTAGTCTCCATCGGTTAGCTGGAAGCCTTTTATCTTAGTTAAGTGTATCCATGATTCATAAGCAGGCAATGGCGGAAGCCCCCCAACCACCCAAGGCGCCGCCCTTCGATACATAGGAATCCTAAGTTAATTGAAATGCAGGATCTGGATGCTCCGGGGTAGTCCCCCCCCAGGGGCGCAACCTACCCCACCCCCTTTTACATAAAGTAGTTAGCCGTGTTTTTATCCGATAATAAACACATAAGCATTTCAGTTAGCCAGGTTGCTGATGAAGTGCTCTACACAGGCCTGATCGAGATGCAGGAACTAGATGCACCGGGGGAGAGACCCCCGGGGACGCACTAGACCCCACCCCTTTCACATAAAGCTATCACTTGAAGAGCATCGACATAACCATCGTCTTTGCACATTCTGCAAGAAATGGAACTATCATAATCCTGACATAGCTTAAATAGTTAGAATATACCCTTTTTAAACATTTTCCCTAAAAAGACAAATTCTGCTTTTGTCTGGTTGGTTTGTATTTCATTTTAATGTTAAATTCTAAGCTTTATATTTTTTCTCATTTTAATTATAGAGAAATATCATGATTGACTTCTCTTTTTTATATATTATTTAGATTCGAAGAATATGAATGAGTCTCAGATAGGTGAAAGTTTTAGGAAAACTGAGAATGCCTCTAAACTCAGCCGTAATTCAGAATTTCTTTCACTCTGGTTTGTTGGTGGGATACTTAACATTTTAAGATGGTTGGAACTTTTGGCTGTTGGCATAGTTGTGTTTGATATGACAGCTTCGCCATTTTATGTAGCTCTTATGGTTACTCTGCGTTTTTTACCAATGCTTTTCCTAGGCTTCCTATCAGGTGCAATAGTAGAGCGTATAAACCGACGGTTAGGACTCATTATCATATTATTCTTAATGGCTTTCGCCTCCTTTTTCTATGGTCTTGAAATATATTTTGGGCAAATATCATTCTGGCTTATTTGTACAAGTGTAATTTTCAACGGGATTCTTTGGGCACTTGACAATCCTTTACGTAGAACACTTTTTGCCGATGTTGTTAAGCCTGAACAAATTGGTACTGCAATGACTCTTGACTCATTGACTAGTAATTTTACTCGTTTTCTTGGTCCATTCTTAGGCGGTTTATTCTTGGAATATTATGGAATTGAAGGTGTATTTTTTTTAGGAGCAATAATTTATTTACTGTCATTCCTAGTTACGATCTTTGGAACCAGAACCGCAGGCATAAAGTTAGCTAGTAATCAAGAGGGTATCTTAACTGAACTTACCAATGGTCTTATATTGCTCAGAAAGGACCGAACTCTGAAAGGTATTTTAGCTGTTACGATTGTTTTTAATTTGTTGGGATTCCCGTTTGTGTCACTGATACCCGTTATTGGGAAAGAAGTACTAGAGCTTAGCCCATTTTTAATAGGCTTACTTGTTAGCACTGAAGGTCTTGGAGCTATAATTAGCTCTCTAGTGATTGTGTCAATAACTAGGATTAATTTATATCGAAAATTTTATACATATGGAGTTTTTTTGTTTCTACTAATGGGGTTTTCTTTTGCTCAATCTTCCGATTTTGTTTCCGCTGTGATATGTATGTTTTTTACTGGTGTCGGATGGGGATGCTTCTCGGCAATGCAGGCCACACTGATTATGTTTTGTACTCCTCTGGTGGCTAGAGGTCGTATGATGGGTTTGTTAACAGCCAGTATTGGTTTAAATACAGTTGGTATTTTACACATTGGCCTTCTCGCTAACTGGTTAGGCACTGAACTAGCCATATTAGTTTCAACAGCAGAAGGTTTTTTGTTGTTGATATTTGTTTGTCGATTGTGGCCAGAAATTATTGCACCACAGTTATTGCCATCAGATTGAAAATGATTTTTCAACTGAATTATTTTTATCATAAATTAAGAGTATTCCTCTTCAAAGCCAAGTTCAGTGGAAAACAAAGAGGCAAAGGAACAAGAATTAGAAAGACCATTATCGTCATCGTAAACTTGAATCCAAGACTATCACCAATCAAACCAAAAATGATCGGACCTATGACAGCTGCTGCGTTAGCAATGGTGTAGATAATTGCGAACCCGCGTGATTGTCGCTGTTCATGGACTAGATTGCTGACAGTGCCATAAGTGATTGAGGATGAGCCCTGCAGAAATACACCCACCATAGGCAGGAGGAAAAAAGAAACGTTTCCCGGTGCGAATAGCACCAGCAAGATTCCTGTTGCTGTAAGTAGTTCAAATAAAATCAGTGATCGGATAACCCCCAAACGGGCTGCAAGGAAACCTCCAGCAAATTTGCCGCAGACTCCGCCGCTGAGTGTTGCTGCCACTGCGAATGCAACCAATCCAGTTGAAACCTGTTTTTCGATCATCACGAAAGCAATAAACACGAGGAATCCGTCTTGAACCAAAATGTCGAGAAATACGATGGCCGCCAGAGTGCCAAAGCCAAGTTGATCCTTGATCCCCCAGCTGTTGCTCCTTTTAACATCCTTTGATTTCATAACAGGAAATGCTCTAGTACGTTCTACTCCCAGCAGGATCCAGATCGTCAATGCAACCAAAGCCGCCAACAAACCATATCCAAGAGTGATACTTTGCCAACCGAAACCTATACCGAGTAGAAGACTTGCCGTCAGGGTGAAGGCCAGTTTTCCGATCTCTCCGCTAGCGTTGTAGCTTCCAAGAGCAATACGGTGTTCAAATTCTCTGAAAGACTGACTGATCAGGGATGAGCACAAAGAGTGTTGGAATGCGGCTCCACAGCCAGCTACAAACAAGGCCAGCAAAACTCCTTGGAATCCAACTACAAAAGATAATGCGAAGTAGCCGGTTCCCGCGCCCACAAGCCCAAGCACTAGGAGTCGTCTTTCCCCGAAACGTTCGGAAAGGATTCCGGCAGGAATCTCAAGAAGCCACATCGCACCACTGTGTGTGGCCCGAATCAACCCGATCTGCATGTATCCAAGACCAAAATGCTGTGCGAGTATTGGTAGCATCACGTAAACTGAGGACGAAAGGCCGTCCTGCACTCCATGTGTGACACAGCAGGCGGAAAGAAGTAGTTTGTTTGAGGTTAATTTGGGCAATGATTATTGAAGATTATTTATGAAAATAGCCGATTGTTTATGATTAAGAAATATCACTCCAAATAACACAAATGAATTGCTGTTGTCCTTCCACATATTAATTGGTCCAAGCTATGAGTTAGTCATAACACTCAAATCACCCCCTTAGTAGAGAGGTAGGATGTTCTCAAGATACGAAAAGGGCTCTTTTGTTCCATCCCCTCTCTTCGTCACTTTAATGTAATGTTATAACAATTAATGACGAGTTTTATAACTACGTTTGAAGATGAACTCTAGGATATATTGATATGATAGATATATTATGTTGACAAAAAATAAATAAAATAATAGTATAAAAAACTGCAATTAATCTAACATATTAGATATAATCAAATTATATTTTTAAATAAATATGAACAAAAAAGAAGCTAAAGAAAAAATAAAAAAATCACATTTTGGTAATGAATCAAAAAAGGCATTAACTGCTTGGATTGAACAAGAGTCAATTGGAAGTGTTGGAATGGGTTTGTTTGATGTTCCACCAATTATAGAAAGAGCAGAAGGTCCATATTTATATGATTGTGATGGAAATGGTTACTTAGATTTTTTGTCAGGATTTTCTGTTTCTTCATTAGGTAATAATAATGAAAATATAAGAAGGATTTTAGTTGAACAATCTAAGAAATTAACTCACTATTTTGATTTTCCACATCCCGAAAGAATTAAATTAGCAAAAAATTTAAATAACAAATCAGGGATTAATGAAAAAACTAATGTAGTTTTTGGTGTGACAGGATCTGACGCAATAGAATTAGCCATTAGAGCCGCAAGACATTATACTGGAAAGCCGTATATTTTAACAGCATTTGGTGATTATCATGGTGTCACATATGGTACAGCAGGACTAACAACTAAGGGCGGATCTCATCAATATTTTCATCCTATTAGGCCTAATAACGATGTAGGGTATTTTCCATTTCCACATCAATATAGGAAACCAAACGATAAGTATCCTGGATATGATATAAATAGTTTGAAAATATTTCAACAAATGTTAGAAGGCAAAGAAACACCATATACTGATGGCTTTCACAATATAAATAATGTTGCAGCAATTTTAGTTGAACCATTTCAAAGTTCTGCAGGTTATTATATTCCCCCAAAAGAATATTTACAGATTTTGAGAAAAATTGCAGATAGGCATGGTATGATATTAATTGTTGATGAAATACAAAATGGTTTAGGTAGAAGTGGTAAACTGTGGGCTTATCAACATTCAGGTATAGTACCAGATATAATATGTACTTCTAAAGCTCTAGGAGGTGGTCTTCCATTATCAGCAATTATTGGTAAAGAGAAGATTTTCTCAACATGGTCACCAGGAGCATATGTTTCAACTCAGGCTGGAAATGCTCTAGCATGTAGCGCTGGTAATTATGTCTTAGATACTATTTCTAATCAAAGTTTTTTAGACCAAGTAAATCAAAAAGGCAGATATTTTTTCAAAAGTATCAAAAAATTAAAGAAAAAATATAAATTAATTGGTTATGTAGATAATTGTGGACTTTATACTGGTGTAGAAATTGTAAGAAATAATAAAACAAAAGAACCAGCTGGAATAGAATCAAATTATATTAGAGATTTATGTGTGAAAGAAGGGTTATTGTTTGAAAAAGGAGGTTATTATCATAATAGATTGCAATTAATACCTCCATTAAATATAGATTTAAATGATTTAAAGAAGTGCATCGATATTCTTGATATGGTTTTTGAAAAAACATCAAAAAAATTTAAAATTGAATAAAATAAACAAATTTACATCACATTTTATATTAATATTATTTAGTTTAATTATATTTTTGCCAATAATTTGGTTGCTAAGAGTTGCATTAACTAATAAAGTAACCGCATATAAAATACCACCAGAATGGGCAACACTTAATTTAAATAATTTTACTGAAATATTTACAAATAATTCTTTTACAAATTATTTTATAAATAGTGTAATTGTATCAATTGGCAGTACAGCAATTGCTTTACCTATAGCCGCATCAATGGCATATGCTTTTTCACGTTATAATACTGGTGGTTCTTTATTAAGAATAATTGTCTTATCAACACAATTATTACCGCCAGTAATAATAGTATTACCACTTTTTACTTTATATTTAAAAATTAATTTATTAAACAGTATAACTGGATTAATTTTAGCACATGTGACCATTTCTTTACCATTTCTAGCTTGGATATTGATTTCTTTCTTTGAAGGTAATGTGATTTATTTAGAACAAGCTGCGAGGGTTGATGGTGCATCAAGGCTACAAGCTTTTTTGTATATAGCAATTCCAGTTTCTTCTCCAGGATTAATAGCAGCAGGATTACTAGCATTTATTTTAAGTTGGAACGAATTTATTTTAGCTTTAATTTTGAGCGGACCACAAACAAATACTATCCCAGTGGGTTTATCATCTTTTCAAAGTCATAGAGGTGTTGATATAGCTCCACTAGCTGCTGCTACAATTTTTTCAATAATTCCTGTTTTTTTACTGTTACCTTTTATAAAAAAATACTTAATAAGTGGTCTTTCACTTGGTGCATTAAAATAAATTATAGTACAAAAATTTAAAGAAAGGAGGTTAATGAATAAAAACTAACAATAATAATAAACCAAACAAATCATTCAAAAAAAAATATTATGAAAAAATTAATAGTCTTATCAACCATTTTTGCTTTTTTGTACACATCACATTTACATGCAAAAACAATTAGAATCTTAATGGAAACAGTTCCTGATACCAGGTACCTTCAAGAACTATTACCTGAATTTGAACAGCAAACTGGTATAAAAGTAGAAATAGAAGCCATTGGTTATGTTGATATGCATACAAAACTGGTTCCACAACTCATTGCTCCCCAAGGTAGTTATGATTTAATTGTAGTTGATTTTTATTGGGTAGGCGAATTTACTAAAGCAAAATGGCTTATGCCTTTGGACGATCTGGTTAAGAGAGATAATATAAATGTAAATCGTTATATACCTGCATTAATGAATTTGGTAGGTCGAGTTGATGGTACCATATATATGTTACCTTTTTATAATTATTCTATGGCTATGGTTTACCGAAAAGATTTGATCAATGATCCTAATGAAAAAGCCAATTTCAAAGCTCAAACTGGGTTTGACTTAAAAGTCCCTACAAATTGGTCAGAATATTGGAAACAGGTTGAATTCTTTACTAGAGATAAAGATAACGATGGGAAAAATGATTTTTTTGGGACTGTAATCCAAGGACAACGAGGGGATTGTATTGCAATGCATTGGTCAAATTTTCTTTATGCGCAAGGTGGCAGATATAATGCGAATAATGGTGAGCCATTATTAAATAGTGCAGCAGCTATTTCTGCAATGGCTTATTACAAAGAAGCTATTGCTAAGTATAGCCCAGAGGGCTCTGCATCCTATTGTTTTGATGAAGCGTTTAATATCGTAGCTCAAGGGAATGCATATAGCCTTACTACATTTAATATTATGTATGCCGGTTTTGATGATCCAAAATCATCAAGTGTTGTTGGAAAAATTGGTATTGCTCCAAATCCTGGTGGTGGATTGAATGGAGCTTGGGGTTGGGCTATTCCCAATTCCAGTACGCAAAAAGAAGAGGCATGGAATTTTATTAAATGGGCTGAATCTTACAAAATAGCAAAAAAAAGAGCAATGTTAGGTGGAGCTCCTACACAGTCTAAAATATTTAACGATCCAGATATTCTAAGGGAAAGACCATATTATCCTATATTAGGTCAAGTTTTAGCAGGTGCTCAAGAATTTCCTGTTTTCACATATACAACTGAATTTGTAGAAAAAGTTGGTCGTGAATTAAATCTAGCTGCTACTGGAGAAAAGGAAATAGAGGAAGCAATGAATGCAGCAAATAAAGCATATAGAAAATTGCTAGTCAAAGACGGCAAATTATAAATTTAATTTACTGATGGATTTAACTATCAGAAGGCGCGACCAGTTATTTGGTTATTTTTTAACAATTCCTGGTCTCGCCACTCTAATTATAATAATAATATTTCCTATTTCATTTACTATTCTTACCAGCTTCTTTGATTACACCTTGATAACGCCGAACCATGATGTATTTGTGGGTTTTGAAAATTATTATGAAGTTATTGAAGAAGATTATATTAGTGATTCCGTAGTTACTACCGCTCAATTTGTTTTCTTAACAGTTTTTATAGAATTAATAGTTGGTTTTTCTATTGCTTTATCTTTAAACAATATTCATAGATTTAAAAATATATATTATTTGATAATGTTGGCTCCACTACTAATGAATCCTGTTGTTGTGGGTTTAATGTGGAAAATGATACTACACACTGAATTAGGGATAATTAATTATTTATTAAAAATTATAAATATACATAGATTTAATTGGCTTGGAGATAATTCTTTAGCATTTGTTTCAATAATATTTGTAGATATATGGCATCAGGTTTCTTTTATGACAATACTCCTTCTGGCTGGTTTGTCTGCTTTACCCAAAGAACCTTATGAGGCCGCCAAAATGGACGGTGCTTCAGGTTTAAAATGCTTTATTCATATAACATTACCATTAATGAGACCGGTTATAATTGTAGCAATTTTATTACGAATTATATTTTCTGTTAAAACGTTTGATATTATATACATAATGACAAAAGGAGGGCCCGGAATATCAACTGATTTAATTAGTTATTTTATTTACAGGTCAGCTTTTTTTAGTCTTGATATTAGTAGAGCTTCAGCTTTATCCGTAGGATTGTTACTTTCTGTAATAATGTTTACTTTATATTTATATAAAAATATGAATTATACCAATAAACATGGCTGAAATAGAACTAAATAATTTAACAAAAATTTATCCCAATAATATCACTGCTGTTCAAAACATCAGTTTAAAAATTAACGAAGGGGAATTTATCGTATTTCTCGGACCTTCGGGATGTGGTAAATCTACAATACTAAGAATGATTGCAGGTTTAGAATCTATTACTAGTGGTGAAATTAAAATCAATAATAAAATTGTAAATAATGTTGATTCCTCAGAAAGAGATCTCGCAATAGTTTTTCAAAATTATGCGCTTTACCCTCACATGTCTGTTTTTGGAAATCTATCTTTTGGATTAAAACTTAGAAAAACCAGTAAATCAGAAATTGAAAAAAGAGTAAGTGTTACTTCAGAAATCCTAGAAATTAACCATTTACTTACTCGAAAACCAAAAGAATTAAGTGGTGGACAACAGCAACGTGTTGCTTTAGGCAGAGCATTAGTTAGAGATCCGGTTGCATTTTTGTTTGACGAACCATTATCAAATCTTGATGCTAAGTTGCGTGGTATTATGAGAACAGAATTAATAAAACTCCATAGAAAATTGAATTCAACCATTATTCATGTTACTCATGATCAAGTAGAAGCGATGACAATGGGGGATCGAATATGTATATTAAATCGTGGCGAAATTATTCAAATTGGTTCACCACTCGAAATATATAATAATCCCGTTAATACATTTGTTGCAGGTTTTCTGGCAAGTCCCCCCATGAATTTAATAAATTCAAAAATCAGTATATCAAATTCAAAAATTGATTTTTATTTATCTGATAATAAGATTACATTGCCAGTAAAAAACTACCCCCATCTTCAATTATATAATGACAATGAAATAATTATTGGTATAAGGCCTGAGGACTTGTACGTTCATCAAATTAATAAGAACATGCAAGAACTCAATGTAAATGTACTAAATGTAGAAGCCTTAGGGCCTGAAACTATTCTTGTTGTTACATTTAAAAATGGAAAAGAGATATATTTACGTGTAGAAAAAAATTATTTTTCAAAATATAATGAAAGAATACGATTATATTTTGACCAAAATAAATTAAAATTCTTTGATAGCCTTACTCAAAACGCAATATTCTAATTTATTATATTTATTTTATTAACTTCTCCTTAAATTTTATCTAGATGGAGTCATTCTTTGTCCAATAACAACAAAAGGATTAAAGTCCGCCCAAGGACCCATGCTTAGATACTCATGAATCCTCTTTTCTAAATTCTCCTCCTGAGTAGAGGGACGGGATGTCCTAGATAGTTGAAGGGGGCTGTTTTGTTTCCCACCCCCCTTGATCAAGAGATTAGGTAATGAGATGTTATGCAGATTGTGACTGAAGATTTCTCCGAAACGATTCATTACTCATGAAGCTCGACAAAGATGTAAGTTATGGAAGAATGCTCGTGGAGTAGTTGTTAAGGCCTGGAATGATGAAGACAACATCATGCAGGATTTGTCTGCACTTCCTGAGTTTGAAATAACAGACTAGTTGGGAAAAAATGAAAAGTATGTGGGGTATAGCGTGGGGTATAAAAATATGAGCTACTAATTTAGAGGCAAGTGAGTCTCTATAAAATACTGAAATATATTATGAATCTATTGGTAGCGGCGATAGGATTCGAACCTATGACCTTCGGGTTATGAGGACTATGACCGAATGGACAGAATGAGTGATAGACTGGGATTACTAGAAATTATCTGCGTTATTCGGCGTTAATCATAAGACACTTTTCGGCCAGATTCGGGCCGCTCTGCGTTATTTAAATCTACTTTTTCTGGTCCTTTATTCCTCCTATTCAAAGCAGCTTCGACTTCGTCTGGAGTTTCGGCAGCATAGTTTTCAATGGTCGTCGAGATGTCAGCATGTCGCGCCTGTTGTTGTGCAAGGTAGGGGTTCTCTTTACAAAGGTCCGTCAGAAGTGTTGCACGGTTACCGTGGGTTCGTTTAGCTTCACCAGCAATCTTCAACTTTTTCTGCATCCGGTACATCGCTTTGCCAAGTGCATCAGACGATGAAAACCAGTTCGTTCCAAAACCGTCATCCATGTAAAATCTTTCCTTTTCCAGGTTACGTCTTTTCAGATCCTCGATCAGGAATTCCTTTACATGATTTCCTAACCGTACTGATTGATTCTTGCGGTTTTTTGGTTTGAAGACGACTTTGAATTTCCTGCCACGCTGATTGACCCCACCTTTCATGTTAACATCTCTGATTTCAAGCCCACCACTGAAGACACTGGCCTGAATCCGCTCCAGAGGCATGCTCCAGATTTCGGCCAGTCTAAGTCCGCAATAATCGAAAAGCATGAAAGCCCGTAGATGGTTCAAGTACGCATGCCCTTTAGCATTCTTTCGGTGAGCAAGGGATTTTACCTGATCGTATTCTTTGATCTTCCCGTTCAGATAGTCTTCCATTTTTTTCCTGGAACTCGCACTCCAAACCCGTGGCTCAGGCTTCTCTTTGCGTGACGGCAATTCCAGGGTGATCTGAGGACCATTCACCAGGCCACGTTGAGAGATGAATCGAAAAAATGAATTCAAGGCAATCCCTTCCTTTCTGATAGTCTGCGGTTGCAGATCCCCGGTGGATTTCTTGTGACCGTATCTCAATTTTGCCTTAAGGGTTGTCGCCTTGGTCTGAAAATCCTCCGCAACACCAGCAGGGAATTCATCAGCAGGATGATCACCGAAGATGCTAACGTACCGCTCGAAAGCATCACGGTACTGGTTCAACGTGTCTTCACTACGGCGCTCGAGTTTCCGTTTGGTCTTAGTTGTCTTGAGATGATGGTGGAACTTTTCGAAATGATCCGACAGAAGGACCCTCTGATACGCTTTCGTTACAACACCTTCAGACCCATCAGCAGTGAAGTAGCCTTTCTTAATCCCGAATTCGTGATGATCCTTCAAAATATCTTTCATGACAGCCCGGTCGGATCGTTCCTTGCCACCTGAGCGGTACTTGTATTCTTTGACTGTCTTCGGGGCCAGATGCTTTTTAGCGTTTCGGTGCTTCTCGTAGTCCCCAGTATAATATAGGAACAGGACATGCCACACACCGTCATGAGAATCCTCTTCCCGTTTGGGAATGCGGTTTCCGTTTTTGTCCAGCTTGATCCTGACAAAGGGTTTCTTGTCAGAATAGTCTATCGTCATGGTGTTCTCCGTTAGGGTTGATCATTCATGAGGTTTTCTTCAGGTCCACAATGCGCCCACGTAGTTCGCTGATGACCTCATCCATGCCCTTGATCCGTTCCCGTAGTTCAAAAATGAGCTCTTCCTTATCAGCCACTCTTTCTTCCAACGAAGCTATCATTATGTCCTTTGCTTTCAGTTGATCTTCCAGCCGTGCAATGCGGGAATCGTATTGAAACTTCTGCCGATCCTGTTCTACCTCCAGTGCTGCAATCTTAGCCTTCGACAACTCTTCCTTTTTCAGGATCTCAGTTTTTAGGGCAGTTACTTCCTTTTTCAGTTCCATCTGCCTTGAACTAGAATCGTAGCCTCTCATCAAGGTGGTGTTGCCACTGCCGACTCCACTACCGATGAAGCTAGGCGAGGAAGAGGTGACCGACCCGAATAAGCCTGTCCAGGGTGAATCCAGATTGACCTTGATGGGATTGAGGAATGTTGAAGATTCCTTCGTGATAAGATTCTGTATCCCATCCAGTGCATTTAATTTCTGCAATGCTGATTCTGCCTCAAAAAATTGCTTGGTTAAAGCATCCACTGCTTCAGTGATGTGTGGTGGAGAGATTAAATCAGGTACGGACCAACGGGCCTTCTTATCCTTCCCCTTCCCGCCTGGGTCTTCTTCTTTTTTGAAGCCTCGTTTTTCTTTGTAATCGTCAGGAGCGGCTTGAATTGCCTCATTAATAACTGCCCGGTACATCTTCAAACGTTGTTCAAAGTGGGGTTTATCCCATTCATGGGCATCATCAAGTAAATTTTCAAGCAAGGCCTGCATGCCTGTTCTTTGATTTAACATCGTATCCAAGAACAGAAACATTGCACTCCGGCTCATGCTCACTTCCCCGTATTCCCATTTCCCGACATGAGCCTTGGTGACTCCTAACCAGTCGGCAACCTTCTGCATTGGGATTTTTGGTTCGAGTAGTCTCAGTTTTTTGATAACAGAACCGTCAAGGGTGCTTTTTTCACTCTGTTTTGATGTTTCGCTCATGGTCTTATCGTTTTACATATAAATTGGTAAAGTACCCATTATTAGTTTTTTATGTTTTATCTGTATTTCAGCATATAGATCATATTTATGATAACTAGCTAGCAGAGAGCAGCATAGGATATATTTGTCTTAGAATGCAACACTTTTTTGTATTATATCCTTAATTTGTAAAGAATTTCGAATAATTTAAAACTTTTTTCATACTCCAGAATGGTCGCAAGGCCAGTGTTTTCAAGGGATAAATATTACCAGTTTTAATACAGAATTGTAAGTCATAATTGTTACATAGAACTATTGAAAAATCATAACATTTCTAGTACCTTATGCAAGCTGGTGAAATTCTTTCCAGAAACCACATTCAAGGAACTTTCATGGACGAAGAACAACATCTTCCGGGATATTTGAATAGGGAACAGGCGGCTCGACGGCTTGGTGTGAGCTATTGGCAGTTTATCCGAAAAATCCATCCATCGCTGAAATCCTATCAGCAAGGTGGACGCTACCGCCCTCATCTCTACGCGGAAAAAGACATCGAGAACCTGCTGGCAGAGAGAGAATGACGGAACTGGTGTTTGAGGAAATTCAAGCAAAGCTGGACGTCTTGCTGGAAGAGGTTGGGAAGGTACTTCACTGCCAAGCCCGCCAGGAACTTGATATAGCTCGGATTCAATGCCTCGTAGATGGCACCGATCCTGGGCAGAAACCACCACCGTCCTTTCAAAAGCAGAGAGAAGCAGATGCAGCTGAGCTGGTCTCGGGATTCAATGACCTTATTAAGGAGGGGAAATTATGATTCCCGCAAGCATCGACAGTGGCCTAGTCCACCTGTGGGCCCATCCTGTAATCCGGGGACTTAGCCAACATGACTGTTACAACCTCACACGACCCGAACCCGCAAAATGTACCACGAAACGTGAGGAATTTGGTCCAGAATCGATTACGGACATCGGCAAATCGTATTTGAATTTCCCGCTTTATGTCCCATTGAAGCCTTTGCCGGGAGCTTTATCCCGGTATCTCGGTGCGATTGCACCACAACTGCCAACTAGGAGTTAAAGATGGCACAAAACCACAAAAGCCCCGCCGTGGCTGATGACGGCACTGACAGAAATGAAACCCCGGATTCCGTGAATACCGTGACAAATAGCTCCAAGGAGGTCCACATCCCTGACCAAGAAGAATATTTGGGTACCGAAATGTTGGACCCTAT
>PVBE010107980.1_pt1 | contig 16946 bp, 5 predicted proteins | sample 1631181 | NCBI WGS metagenome assembly PVBE01 (sample SAMN08397723, study PRJNA350692) | Marine metagenome, whole genome shotgun sequencing project. | isolation source: water | place: Pacific Ocean | collected 2012-04 | reverse complement strand
CTTCGCCCTCACCTTCACCTTCGCCCTCACCTTCACCTTCGCCCTCACCTTCGCCCTCGCCCTCACCTTCGCCCTCGCCCTCGCCTTCGCCTTCGCCTTCGCCCTCACCTTCACCTTCACCTTCACCCTCGCCTTCGCCCTCGCCTTCGCCGCCGGGGCCGGGGCCGGGGCCGGGGCCGGGCCCGGGGCCTCCGGGGACGGGCACGTCGTTACAGGCGCTCCCCCAGATGGGCCAGGTCACCCCGAGCGTAATCCCGGCGCCTGGCTGCCAGCCCTCGCCGCCGCCGCCGGGGCCGATGGTGAGCGAAGGCCTGAGCAACGAGAGCGTCACGCCGAAGACGACGTTGCCCGGGCAGCTGCCCTCGCTGCAGTCCCAGCCGTAGCTCTCCGCCGTGGACTGACCGTTTGTCTTGCCTTCCACCGCCGGCGAGATGCCCACGCCGAAGTCGATGCCGGCCACGCCCCCGATCGCCACGGGGATCGCCGCGCCGCCCCACTTGGTGAGCACCTCCACGGCCTTGCCGAGCGTGAATTGCACGTTGATCGACCACCCGGCCACGCCGTCGGGGTTCGGTTGGTTCCACAGCACCGAGCTCGGTATCGGGACGGGGAAGACGCCGATGCTCACGCCCGCGCCCGGCGTCTGGAAGCCGATGCCGAACGAGAAGAAGCCGGCCCAACAGCCCGCCCAGCCCGGGTCGGGGCTGCTGTCGTTGAAGCGCACCGACGAGAAGTCGATCCCCGCTTGGAAGAAGCCGAAGTTCACGCCCAGGCTGAAGGCGGGGAAGCCCACGGCGGTCCACTGTTTGATGACCTTCGTCGGCGAGCTGTAGAACTTCCCAGCCAACGCCAGCCACGGCAGCTGGAACGCGCCTGTGATCAAGCCGATCGAGATGGTGGCCAGCACTCCGACGATGGCCACGGTCACCGAGACCGACGCGAGCGAGTATTCGCCGGTCGGGTCGTTGTAATGGACCGGGTCGCCGAACGCGTAGACGTAGCGGTTGAGCGTCAGCGGGTCGAGCACCTGCGCCTTGGCCGGATCGAGCCGCGTGAAGCGCAGCATGTCCGGCGAGTACCAGCGCTGCTGCATGTAGACCAGGTCGGTCGCCGGGTCGTACCAGCCGCCGGCGAAGCCGATGCCCATCTCCTGCGCGTCCCCGCCGCGGAAGCGCCCGTACGCGTCGTAGCGGAAGCGCTGGACTCCGTCCGGCCCGGCGATGCTACGCACCGTCCCGACCCCGTCCACTCCGTAGGCGTGGAAGACGCCGTCGCCGTCGATGTGGCCGAGCAGCCCGTCGCCCCAGATGTAGCGCCGGAGGAGCTCACCGTCCTCGCGCTCCTCGAGCAGTCGCGGGGGGTGCATGGGGGAGCGGTCCCAGACGAAGGTCCGCGTATCGCCGTCCAGGGTCCGGCTCATCATCAAGCCGTCGCGGTCGTACGTGTAGTCGACCTCGCCCTCGGGGGTCTCGGCCGACACCATCCGGTGCCTGCCGTCGTAGCTGAACTGCTGGACCAACGCGCCTGCCGTGCGCTCGACGAGGGCGCCATTCGCGTTCCAGCTGTAGGTCCAGGTGCCGTCGCGCAGCAGGCGGTCGTTGTCGTCGTAGACGAAGTCCGCGTCGCCCTCGTCGTCGCTGCGCCGCGTGACGTTCCCGTTGCCGTCGTGGGTGTACTCGATGAGCTCCACCCCGCCGGGCTCGGTGATCTGCTCCGTGCTCAGCCGCGCCATCGCGTCGAAGGTGTATTGCGCCACGCGCCCGTCGGACTCCTCGGCCCGCGTCACCTGGCCCGCCCCGTTGCGGGTCAGCTGCACGTCGAGCAGCGTGTCGTCGCCACGCACCTGCGCGAACGTCGCCAGCCGCCCGGCCAGGTCCCAGGTCTGCGTGTGCACGCCGCCACCCGAGAACTCCGTCCGCAGCAGCGCGTCGGTCCGGTCGCGCGTGAACGACGCCTCGAAGTCCCCGTCGGTCACGCCAGCCAGGCCGCGCACGTCGTGCTCGAAGCGCACCGCGCCATTGCTCGTCGACAGCAGCGTCGTCTGGTTCGAGCCGTTGCGTGCGTAGTTGACCATCTGCCCGAGCTTGTCGGTCCAGCCCACCACGCTGCCCGTGCCGTCGCGTGAGATCCGCGTGACGCCGACGTCGTCGGTGTGGGCGATCACCATGCCGCCGGGGTCGTACTCGAGCTCCTCGGTCACCCCGTCCGGACGCTCGATGCTGGCCCGCTGCCGCGCCGCGTCGTAGCCGTAGCGTGTCACGCCCCCGGCCAGGTCGGTCCACGCGGTGCGCAGGCCGCCCTCGTACGTCCACGTCTCGCCGCCGCCCTCGGGCAAGACCCGCTCGACCAGGTTGCCGTTCAGGTCGTGGATGAGCGTGGTCGTGTGGCCGTTCGCGTCGGTGATGGTCTCGTAGTTGCCGTGGCCGTCGACCCCGTAGCGCACCTCGCCGCCCAGCGGGCCAGTGATGGTCTCCACGTTCCCGCGCGGGCCGTACTCGAACGCCCACTCGGCCCCGTTGGACGCGATGCGCGAGGTGATGTTGCCGTTGCCGTCGTAGGTCGCAGACTCGGTGGATCCGTCGGGCAGCACCATCCGGGTCATCCGCCCGGCGCCGTCCCGGTCGAAGCGCACCTCGCGCCCCTCGGCGTCGGTGGAGCGCGTCATTCGCCCGGCTGCGTCGTACGTGAAGCGGGTCGTCGCGCCCCCGTCGTCGTCGCTGAGCAGGTTGCCGGCCGGGTCGTAGGTGAACCGCCGCGTCCCGCCGGCGCCGCCGATGCCCGTCAGGCGGCCGGCCGCGTCGTACTCGCGAGTGATCGTGCGCCCGGTCGGCGTGGTGACGCTCGCCACCCGGCCCATCTCGTCGAACACCCGGTCGATGCGCCCGCCGCCGGGGAGCACGAGCCGCTTCTGGCGTCCGTTGGCGTCGTAGTCGACCCGCATCTCCCGCCCGTTGCCGTCGCGCTTGCTGCGCAGCTGGCCGGCGGAGTCCCACTCGAAGTCCCACTCGACGCCGTGCGCGTCTACCGTGCGCGAGACCTGCCCGGCCGGATCCCGGTCGATGGTCGTGCGCCGTCCATCCGGCAGCACCGTGCTGTCGATGTTGCCGTCCTCGTCGTAGCCGTAGCGCTGCTGGACCTGCACCTCACCGCGCGCGTTTCGGAACGTGTGCGTGTCGGTGGTGACGCGCCCTTCCTCGTTTGCGTCCATCGAGTACCGGTTGCCCCCGAAGTCGACGAGCGAGTCGATGTTCCCGTCGCCGTCGTAGCCGACCTCGATCACGTTCCCCTCGGCGTCGGTCGCCATCGCCAGCCGCCCCTGGTCGTCGTGGGCCCAACGAATCGCCGCGCCGGTTGGGTCGACGAACGCGGTCAATCGACCGTCCTCGTAGGTCCAGCGCGTGGTCTCCCCCGTGGGGTCGGTGTAGCTCGTGCGGTTGCCGTCGCCGTCAAAGGTCGACTCCCACCGCTCGCCATTCGGGTCGACGATCGCCGTCTGGTTCCCCGCTGCGTCGTACTCGTAGCGCGTGATGTTGCCGAGCGGGTCGACGTGCGTGATCACACGGTCGGCCTCGTCGTACCCGTAGCGGGTGGTGCCCCCGAGCGGATCGATCATCTCCAGCACCCGGCCGCGGTCGTCGTAGCGGTAGATGGTGCTGTTGCCCGCGCGGTCGGTGATGACCTCCTGGCGGTCCACCCCGTTGTGGCCGATCTCGAGCCGGTTGCCGTTGGCGTCGATCACCGCGACGAGCCGCCCGGTGGCGTCGTATTCGCTGCTCCCCGGCACCGCGCCGCGCGGGTCGATGAGCTCCAACAGGTTGTGGTCGAGGTCGTAGACGAAGCTGGTCGTGTTGCCTGCGAAGTCGGTCGTCCGCCGCAGATCGCCGCGCCCGTCGTAGGTGTAGGTGCGCCGCCCGTTGTTGGGCAGCGTCATCTCGGTGATGCGCCCGCGGTTGTCCCGGGCGAAGCGCACCGACTGCCCGCTCGAGTGATGCACGCCCTGGTCGTCGATGCGCAGCGTGGTATCGAGCGCCTCGATCCGCCGGATGCCATCGTCGACGTCGAAGGTCAGCGCGGTCCCGTCGGGCAGATCGACCACGAAGGTCGTCGGCTCCCACGGGGTGAAGAAGTCGTTCTCGTAGAAGTCGCCGTTGATGAGGTTGATGAACTGTTCGCCGAGCACCGTCAGCTCGCCGTCGGTCCCCGGCAACGGCTCGAAGTTCGGGACCGCCTGTTGGAAGCCCAGCCCGCAGCCGTTGAAGACCGGCGCGAAGAAGAACCGGTACGTGTCGTCCCCCGCGTAGAACGTCAGGATGTGGCTCTGCGTCGGGTTGAATTGCGCTCGGAAGACGCAGTTGCCCTCGAATTGCCAACCCTCCGCGGGCGGGTTGCTGAAGGCCATCTCGCCGGCGCCGATGTCGATCGACCACGCCACCCCGAACGGGCCCGGTTCCTTGTCGCCGCTGTCGTAGATCCGCTTGATGACCAGCGGGATGCCGGCGACCGCGACCTTCGCGTCGACGAACTCCATCCGCATCGAGCCGAAGTGCATGCCCGGCAGCACCTCGACGACCGTCCCGATGGTCGCCGAGTTGCCCCACACGTCCTCGGCCCGCAGCCGCAGCGTGTACATGTCGGGGGTCAGCGCCGTGACGTCGACGGTGCCGAGCAGGCCGCCGACCACGGGGTCTGTCCCCTCGGCCATCAGCGTCCAATTCGTCGTCCCACGCGGCGCCATCTCGATGCCGTACCAGGCGAGGTCGGCGTCGTTGGCCGTGCCTCGAACCTCCACGACCTCCCGCATCCCGTCGCCGTCCGTCGGTGACGTGATCGCGATGTTCGGGCCGCCCCCGTTCACGGCGCCCTCCGGACGCGCGTAGAAGCTGTAACGCCCGCCGCCGAGGTTGCCCGCGCGGTCGCGCACCTCCACCAGGACCGGGTAGCGCCCTGGGGCCTCCGGCGTGAACCGCACCACCCCGTTCGCGTCGGGCTCGTGGCTCTCGTCGCCGACCACGACCCGCTCGTATGCGATGCCGCTGGGGTCCTGGCTCGTGATGGTGATGGTCACCTCCTGGCCGACCACCGCCTGCTGCGGGACGATCCGCACGCCCACTACGGGGATGCCGAGGTCGTCGCCGCCGCTGGCGTAGAGGCTGTGGATCGCCTGCTCGCTCTCCTGGCGACCGTCGCTGACGACCAGCGCGATTCGGTACGTGCCGGCCGCGTCGGGCGTGAAGGCCGTGGTCTCCTGGTCGCCGGCGTTCAGCTGGGCCTCGGAGCCCGCCGGTTGCTCCACGATGCGCCACCTGTAGCTGAGCTGGGCGCCCTCCGGGTCGTCGCTGGTCTCGCCATCGAGGTCGACGCGCTCGCCGATGTCGACCCGACCGGGTCCGCTGATGCGAGCGATGGGCGCGCGGTCGACGCCGAGCGTGCCAACGACGCCGTCCTCACCCGAGTCGTTGCTCACGACGACCGACCAGACGCCTTCGGCGACGCCGGAGAAGGTGGCGCGCACGACCGCCTGGTCGACCGCTCCGCCCACGATCCGCGCGTCGGGCGGCAGGACCCACGCGTAGCTCAGCCCGCCGCCGGTCGACCCGCTCGCGTCGAAGGTCACCACGGTCTCGTGGTCGTCGCCCAGCGGTACGGCGTCCGGGGTGACCGTGACCTCGCCTTCGGGCGCCTCGATGCGCGCGGTGACCTGGGCCGAGTCCTGCGCCGCGTTGCCGGCGGGGTCGGTGACCCGCGCCACGACGGTGTACACGCCCGGCGCGGCGGCCACGAAGACCCCGCGGCCAAACCCATCGACCGCGATCGCCACGCCGTTGACCGTGACGACGATCTCGTCGACCACGTCGTCGTCGTCGGCGTTGACCAGCACCACCACCGTCTCGCCCGCCACGACCTCGCCTGCGCTGAGCACCACCGTCACGACCGGCGGCGTCACGTCGTCGCAGGCGTCCTCGTCGGTGCGTCCGTCGCAGTTGTCGTCGATGCCGTTGCAGACCTCGGGCTCCGGCTCGCCAGGCACGGCGTCGCACAGCGCGCCCCCGTCGTCACACCCGATGACACCTGCCCGAGCGCAGGCGCCGAGGCCGCGCAGACAGGGCTGACCGAGGTCGGTGGGATCCTCGTCGATCTCGCCGTCGCAGTCGTCGTCGATCCGGTTGCAGACCTCGTCCTCGCGACCCTCGAACGGATCGCAGACGAGCACGCCGAGCTCGCCATCTACGCACTCCGGCACGATGTGCTGGCACGCGCCGACGCCGCAGACGATCTCGCGGAAGCCCTCGTCAGTCGTCGCGTCGCAATCGTCGTCCTCGCCGTTGCACAGCTCGCCGCCCGGCCGCGGATCACCCGGCACGGCGTCGCAGGCCACCCCGTCGCCCGCCGCGTTGCAGGCGCGGTTGCCCTCGCGGATGCACACGCCGACGCCGACGCTGCACGGCTCGCCGAGGACGAAGCCGTTGAGGTTGTCGCCGTCGCAATCGTGGTCGCGGTCATCGCAGCGCTCCGCCTGCGGCTGACCTGGCTGGGCGTCGCACGCCGCGCCTTGCCGGTCGGCGAGGCAGCGCACGACCCCTTCGCCGCGGCACTCACCCTGTCCGAGGGTGCACGGCTGACCGACCGGCCCGAAGTCCTCGTCCGCTTCGCCGTCGCAGTCGTTGTCGGCCGCGTCGCACACCTCGGGTTCGGGCTCGCACACGCCGACGCCGAAGGGCACAAGCACCTCCGTGGTGACCCCGTTGATGTCCTCCGCCCACGCGCGCAGTACGAAGTCGCCGAAGCCCATCCGGTCGGGGTCGAGCGGTCCGAAGAAGCCGTCGACGACCGGGAAGAAGCCCTCGGAGAGCAGCACCGCTTCGGGCTGCTGCGCGGGCCCGTAGGTCACCCGCCACTCGATCAGGTTGGGGTCGGTGATCGAGCCCTGCACGATGACCAGGCCCTCGAGCCGGTCGTCGGGCTGCGGCACCACGATCTCGACCACCGGCGCCGCGTCGTCGTTGGGGTCTGTGACCCGCACGGTGAATTGGATCTCGTGCTGGTTGCCGGCCGCGTCACGGACGATCGCGCCGACGGTGTGGAAGCCGGGCTCGTCGAACCGGTAGAAGGCCTGGCCGAGCTCGTCGAGGACGATGTCCTCGCCGTCCACGTAGCAGACGAGCTCCGTGACCATCCGGTCGTCCTCGCCGCTGACCGTGATCTGCACCAGCTCTCCGGCGGCGACCACGTCGGGCTCCACCACCAGGGTAGCCACGGGTGGCGTACGGTCGGGCTGGCAGCCGCCGGCCTCGCACTGGTCGGGGATGTCGTTGTCGTTGCAGTCGGGGCTGCGGCCAAAGAGCAGGTCGCACTCGTCCTCGAACCCGTTTCGGTCGCAGTCGTTCGGACCCTCGTCCACCAGCCCGTCGCAATCGTCGTCGATCTGGTTGCAGACGTCCGGCTCGGGGTCACCTGGCACCGCGGGGCACACCACGAAGCCGTTGATGCACTGGGTCGGGGCCCCGCGCTCGCAGCCATTGAGCCCGCGGAAACACAGCTGCCCGGCGTTCTGCGGCTCCTCGTCGACCGTGCCGTCGCAGTCGTCGTCCACCGCGTTGCACAGCTCGACGTCGTCGGCCTCGCCGGGCACGGCGTCGCAGCGCATCGCGCCGTCCACACACTCGGCAAGCCCGTCCCGGCGACACCGTCCGACGCCGTTCGCGCAGCCGTCCCCGACGCCCTCCGGATCCTCGTCGACCGTGCCATCGCAGTCGTCGTCGCGCCCGTTGCAGACCTCGTCGCCGGCGCCGAGCAGCGGATCGCATTCGTTGACGATCCCGCCGACACAGCGCGGGATCGCCTGGGCGCACACGCCCCGACCGCACTCGAGCACCCCGGTGTCTTCGTCGAGCTCGCCGTCGCAGTCGTCGTCGGCGCCGTTGCACAGCTCGTCGCCGGCACCCGCCAGCGCGTCGCACTCGACGGGCGCGCCGTCCACGCACGCAGGCAGGTTGCGACGACACACGCCGTTGCCGCAGACCAACGTGCCCGTGCGCTCGTCGATGGCGCCGTCGCAGTCGTCGTCGATCCCATTGCAGTCCTCGCGCAGCGCCGGATTGCCGGGGACCGCGTCGCAGGTCAGCGCCCCGCGGCGGCAGATCTCGTTGCCGCCTCTTGCGCACGCGCCGACGTCGGAGACGCACACCTGGCCGACGTTGACGGCGTCCTCATCGGTGAAGCCGTCGCAGTCGTCGTCGCGCCCGTCGCAGAGCTCGATCCCCGGCTCGCCGGGGTCCACGTTGCACCGCACGATGCCATCGAGGCAGGCGCGCACGCCTTCGCGGCGGCACTCGCCGGCGCCGGAGACGCAGTCCTGACCGAGGTCCGGTACGTCCTCGTCGGTGGTGCCGTCGCAGTCGTCGTCCACGCCGTTGCACGTCTCGTTGCGCGCGCCTTCGAGCGGGTCGCATTCGGGGATCTGCCCGCCCGCGCAATTGCCGACCGCGTGCCGGCAGCGCCCCACGCCGCACACCTCGCTGCCGAAGCCTTCGTCGAGGTCGCCGTCGCAGTCGTCGTCGAGCGTGTTGCAGACCTCCTCGCCCGCCGCGCCCGCCTCGGCCGGGCACACGACCTGGCCGTCGACGCACTCGAGATCGGCCTCGCGCGCGCACTCGCCGACCCCGGCGCTGCATGCGATGCCGGTGTCGAGCGTCTCCTCGTCGGTGTCGCCATCGCAGTCGTCGTCGAGGGCGTTGCACAGCTCCGGGACGGGATCGCCCGGCTCGGCGTCGCACGTCAGCTCGCCGATCGCGGCGCAGCGCTGCTGGCCCACCCGCGCACACGCGCCCTCTCCATTCGAGCACGGCTCGCCAATCCCGGCGGCGTCCTCGTCGGTGTCGCCGTCGCAGTCGTCGTCCACCGCGTTGCAGGTCTCGCGCACCGCGCCGACGAACCCGTCGCAGGGAGTCGGCGCGCCGTCGGTGCAGGCTGCGATCGGCCGCACGCAGGCGCCCTCGCCACAGGCCCGGGTGCCGAGATCCTCGTCGACGTCCCCGTCGCAATCGTTGTCGAGGCCATCGCAGACCTCGTTTGCCGCGCGCACATTCGCCACGCACTCGACCCCTCCGCGTACGCACAGCCGCGCGCCCGGGCCGCACACGCCCTGGCCACCCGTGTCGCACGCGCCGAAGTCGCCGAGCGCCTCGTCGGTGCGGCCGTCGCAGTCGTCGTCGGTCCGGTTGCACGTCTCCTCCGCCGGATCGCCGGCCACCGCGTCGCATTCGAGCCCGCCTTCGAAGGCGCACACCGTCTGACCCACGCGCTGGCAGAGCCCCACACCGGCGACGCATTGCTCGTCGATACCGGTGCCCTCGTCAGTGCGCCCGTCGCAATCGTCGTCCACCCGGTTGCACGCCTCGGGAGAGGGCTGGCCGCCGAGCTCGGCGTCGCATTGCAGCGCGTTGTTCACGCAGCGCTCGAGGCCCTCGCCGCGGCAAGCGCCGACGCCGACCGCGCAGCGGCCGCCCGCGTCGCCTGCGTCCTCGTCGATATCGCCGTCGCAGTCCTCGTCAACGCCGTTGCAGCGCTCGGGCCGCGCACCTTCGAGCTCGTTGCAATCGTTGGGCTGGCCGCCCGCGCAGGCCGGGACGGCGTGGTCGCAGACGCCCACGCCACAGCGCATCGTGCCGAGGCCCTCGTCGGTCGTGCTGTCGCAGTCGTCGTCGAGCCCGTTGCAGCGCTCGTTGCCGCCGCGGCCGGGTCGCGCGCTGCAGCCCAGGACGCCTTCGTCGCACTCGAGCTCGCCGCCTCGCCGGCAGATGCCCTCGCCCGCCGCGCACTCGCCGCCCGCGTCGACCGCGTCCTCGTCGATCTCGCCGTCGCAGTCATTGTCGAACGCGTCGCAGCGCTCGACCTGGGGGTCTGACGGCCGCGCGCCGCACACGATCTCGGCGTCCACGCAGATCGTCACGCCGATCGCGCGGCAGCCGCCGACGCCCTCGAAGCAGGCGTCACCGGTGCCCGCCGTCTGCTCGTCCGCCACGCCGTCGCAGTCGTCGTCGAGGCCGTTGCAGGTCTCTTCGCGGGCGCCGCGCACCGGATCGCACGCGGGCGGCTCGCCGCCGTCGCACGCAGCCAGTGCGTGCCGACAGATGCCCAGCCCGCACGCGGTCTCGCCGAAGTCCTCGTCAGCGACGCCGTCACAGTCGTCGTCGATGCCGTTGCACTCTTCGTCTTCGGGGAAGCCCGGCGCAGCCAGACACTCGATCTCACCGTTCGCGCATTGGACCGGGCCCGAGTCGCGGCAGGCGCCGAGGCCCACGAAGCACGGTTCGTCGAGCTCGGCCAGATCCTCGTCGAGCGCGTTGTCGCAGTCGTCGTCGATGCCGTTGCAGCGCTCCGGGGCCCCTTCGCCGCCGACCGCGTCGCAGACCAGCTCCTCGTCGAGGCAGTGGCGGATCCCCTCCCGTTCGCACGCGCCGTTCCCATCGGTGCACGGGTCGCCGTCGCCGCGCGCGTCCTCATCGGTCGCGCCATCACAGTCGTTGTCGAGCCCGTCGCAGACCTCGAAGTCGAAGGCGTGGAGCAGCGGGTTGCACGGGCCGAGCTCGCCATCGAGGCAGACGGCGACGTTGCGCCGGCACTGGCCGAGGCCGCAACTGACCACGCCCAGGCGCTCGTCGGAGTGTCCGTCGCAGTCGTCGTCCAGCCCGTTGCAGGCCTCCGCCATCACGTCGCCGCACTGTCCGCAGGCGTTGCGCAGGCCCTCGTCGATGTGGCCGTCGCAGTTGTTGTCCACGGCGTCGCACACCTCCTCTCCAGGCTCGTAGAACGGGATGCAGGTGATCTCGCCGTCGCGGCAGAGGCTGTGGCCGATGGCGCACAGGCCGGGGGCGCCGGTGCGACAGGGGACCGCGTCGCCGGGCTCATCCGCGTTGTCGCCAAAGCCCTCGTCGATGCTGCCATCGCAGTCCTCGTCCAGGCCGTTGCAGATCTCCTCGCCGGTCGGGGTGCAGACGTAGGGGTCGCACTCGTCGCCGATGCCGTCGCCGTCCTCGTCCAGCTGGTCCCGGTTCGGCAGGTCCGCGCAGTTGTCGCAGCCGTCACCGATCCCGTCGCCGTCGGAGTCGAGCTGGTCGGGGTTGAAGATGGCCGGGCAGTTGTCGTTGGTGCGGCAGATCTCGTCCTCGTCCTCATCGATGCAGACCCCACCCAAGGAGCGCTCGAGCACCAGGATTGCGAACGCCGAGTCGGCCGTCTGGTTGTGGCCGTGGGAGCCGTTGCCCCGACGCACGGGCCAGGAGCCGTCGCCGGATTGCGAGGTCACCAGCTGCCAGGCGAAGTCGTAGTACCAGCCGCGAGGCTCGTCCTCGAACCCGTCTGCGATGGGGTCCCGGGAGCCGCCAACGTCCTCTGCGTACAGGTTCCCGTCGCCCTCGGCGCCGTCGGGGCGGTGGCTGACCTCGAGGCCCTTGGCGGAGGCCCACAGGTAGTAGTAGTACGAGTTCTGCCACCAGTTGGCCTGGCGGTCGTAGGCGTAGTTGTTGCGCAGCCACGTCATGGCCCGCTGCACCTGGCCGTTGGCCTGGGGGAGGCCGGACAGGCGGTAGCACCACAGTCCCGAGGCGGTCATTGCGCCGGAGGAGCCGTGGTTTCCGCCGCCCCGGTACTTGTGACCGCCATCGCCGTTCTTGGTGTTGTCGAGGAAGCCCGTCATCCGGGGCAGGGTGTCGTCGGCGTCCTCGAAGATGGAGGTCGCTGCGCCCAGGCCGGCGGCCGCGAACTGGGCCGTCGACAGGTCGCCATCGCTGCTCGGCGAGGTGTAGTTCCAGCCACCCTGGTTCTGGCCCTGGTTGCCCTGGGTGCGTTTGAAGGACTGCACGCCGTTGGCGATGGCCTGCTCGACGGTGACGTTGGCGCCGACGTTGTCCGGACCCTCGGTGGCTCGGAACACGGACATCGCCATGAGGGCTGATCCGCTGGGGTAGGAGGAGGGGTTTTCGACTCGGCGGAAGCCGTTGAGGTTGTTGATCATCCAGGCCACGGAGCGCTCGGCCAGCGCCTGGTCTGCCGCGTCCATCCCCCGGTAGCCCAGCGACGGGGCGTCCCAGTCGGCGGACTGGCGGCGTTCGAGGAGTGAAAGGAGGGCGAGACCCGTGGCTTCTCCGCCGATGCTGCCGCCCTGCTCATGGGCCCGCATCCACACCAGACCCTGGTCGATCGCCGCGTTGACCTGTCGCCCGAACTCGGTGACGAACGCCTCGGCCGGCTGGGGGGTCGCGACCAGCAGGGTCAGCGCCAGCGCGGCTGCGAACGAGCGGTGGAGACAAGTGGGGGCTCGGCGGACGTGCATCAGCGGACCTCGGGACAAGAGCGCATCGCAGGTGTCTGCAAGGGTCGCGCCAGCGACCTGACACCCCTCACCATGCCCAACTGTCAGCCCCAATCATCCCAAACCACCGTCAATGCAGGCAAATGAACGGCCCCGGCTGGCGGGTCTTGCGACCCCACCGCTGGGGCCTGCCGGTCTCACCGATCGGGGTACTGCGAGCCCCACTCGCGCACCCCGTCCGGATCGAGCCGCGCGCCCCGGTCGTACAGGGTGTCGACGTGGAACCCGTGGTGCTCCGCGGCCGCGCCCCAGGCCCGCGCCACCTCCGGATCGACGAACCGCCCCTCGGACATCGGCGCCGGGGCCGCCCCTGCGGCGGCGAGCATCGGCGCGGCGAAGCACGCGAACACGTCCGCAGCGCCTTGCCCGACGACCCAGTTGTAGATGGTGGTGATGCCCCCGAGGTGGGCGCCGGAGGGGAGCGAGACCGTCTCGCCGTCCACGGACAGCACGTCGCGACGGACACGAACGCCCGCCAGGTCGCGAGGGCGGGCCACGTCCACGAACACGGTGCCCGGCGCCAGCTCCTGCTCGGCGACCACGCCTCCGCCGGAGGAGGCGGACACGACCAGCCGGGCCCGGCGCAGGGCATCGGACTGCTCTACGACCTCGATGCCAGCTGACCTGCGCGCAATCCGCCGGAGTGCGCCAGCGCCGGCGCCGCGGCCCGCCAGCAGCACGGGCCGGCCATGAAGGGCGAGCAGCTCGGCGGCCGCGGCGGCGACGACCCACGGGGCGCCGAGGACGGCGACAGGACCGTCCGCGGCTCGGCCGAGGAGCCGACAGACGCGCTCGGCGGTCCGGACGGCAGCCCAGGCGGTGATCTCGTGGCCCGTGGTGACGGGAACGTCGCAACGGTCAGCGACCGCGCGACCGCGGCTGCCCACGACCGCGCACAACGCCCCGAGCCCCACGGCCCGGGCGCCCCGCTCAGCGAGCACGTCGACCCCCCGTGCGATCGCGTCGACCGCCGCTTCCCGGTCCTCGAGCATGGGCCGGGGCAGGAGCGGGATCCCGTACAGCAGGCCGTCCAGACGTGCCTGTCCGCGGGTGAGAAAAGGAGGATATGTCTTGAGCACGCCGGCCCCCCGACCGAGCCGCCAGGCCCGATAGATCGCCAGGTGTGCGCGCGTCAGGGGGTGGACGACGAACCCGTAGCGGCTCGCCTCCACGCCGGCGGGATCAGGCGAGGGCGCCCTTCTCCTCGAGGAGCGTCAGGGCGATGTTGTTGAAGGTCTCGACGAGGAACAGCCGGGGGATGTCCTTGGCGGTCAGGCCAGGCTTGATGTCGCTCGGATCGACCTCGGGCATGACCTCGCGCAGCTTCTCGAGGGCCTTGTCGGTCAGCACACCGTCGACCTCGTACTCCCCTACTCCCTCCTGGCTCTGCGCCTGCACGCCGCCGCGGGGGATCTTGATGTCGAAGGCCCGCTCGAGCCGAAACGCGATGTCCAGGAAGTCCAGCGACTCGGCCCCGAGATCGTCGATGACGGTCGCCTTGAGGTGAACCTCTTCGGGCTCGACCCCGAGGGCCTCGACGAAACAGTCCGCGACGGCCTCGAACACCTCCTCACGAGTGAAGGTGCGAATGTTGTCGTGGGTCAAGGTGGGGGCCAACGCGTTCATCCTAGTCTCCGGGCACGGGGTGATAATTGCCGCGCAGCCACCACGGGCCGTCCTGCGCGGGGAGGTCGTCGAGGTGCGACGGGCCGCCCCAGCCCGTCGAGCTGGGATCCCCGCCGCAGGCTGTCCAAAGCGGCGCGGTCAGCGCGGACAGGCCTCCCCAGCCGGCGCTCTCCAGGAAATGGCGGCGGGTCCAGTCCATGCCCACCGAGTCTACTCGAACACCGCGTCCGCCTGGCCGAGCAGCCAGGCGCAGTCGACCCCGTCGTCCACGGGGACCATCGACACAGTGTTGCGCTCCAAGGTCTCCGGTGGGCGCATCACGATGTCCATGCGCAGCAGGATGTTGTCGGAGTCCAGCACCTTCTGCTCGCCGGTGTCCTCGATGAAGCCGAAGAGCGATCCGTCGTCGGCGACGCCGCCGTGCAGCGTGTTGCGTTGGCGTTGAGCGACGTACAGGTCGCCCGAGAGCAAGGGGGTGGACACGCCGACCGTCACGCCGGGGTGGCCGTCACCGTCTTGGTCCCAAATCCGAGCGTCGTCCCGGGCCTCGGGGAGCGGGTCGACGGCGGGGTCGTCCATGCGAACTCCGACGGCCGTGGCCACTTCGGGACGTCGCCAGGACCAACCGCCCTCCTCCTGCACAACCTCCAAGCGGCTACGGTTGGGGGGCACGGACATCGGGAGCGCGGCGGGGATGGTGATCTCCACCCCCCCCATGAGGTCGATGTCTGAACGCCCCCCGCAACCCCACTCCTCGATCGTCCAGCCCTCGCCTTCGGCTTCGATCCGGGCCAGGCCCATCACGACGGTCTCTCCCTCGCCGGACATCGAGTCGCCCCCGAAGGGGTTGGGGACCTCGTAGGTGGCGACCATTCGCCAGCGGGTGGCGTACAGGCCGACGAGCGGGGCCTCGTCGCCCGCCTCGGGGCTGTCCACGTCCGGCGTGGATGAGCCCGGTCCGTCCTCCGGGGGGTCCCCGTCCGAATCCTCCTCGGAGCCTCCTTCCCGTTCGTCGGCCGACGCCTCCGGGACGACGTCGCCCGGCGCGGCCGGGGCCTCGCCTGGGTCCTCGGACTCGCCCAAAGGCGCGTCGCCCCGCGTGGGGGGCGGAGGCTCCTCGTCCGAGGCGTCCACCCTCGGGTTCTCCGATGCATTCACGGCGGCCCCCGACCGATCTCCGAGGCCACCACATGCGGCGGTGAGGAAGAGTGCAAGGCCTCCGGCCAGGGCGGGGGACGAAGGATTCCAGGTCATGGGGAGGCTCCGGGGGGTGGCGAGGCTAAGGGCCGCATCGCGGATGCGCCCGGAGCATATATCAACCAGATGGTTGATAAGCAAGCGCTTCGCCCGAAGGCCGGCGACGAGGCGCCTTGACGTTGCAGGATGGCCCCCGTGGTGGATACTTCCGGGTATGGCCGCTGCCAGGGAATCGTCCGATGTCCGCCGCCCGGGTCGCCCCCGCACCCCGGTCCCTCGAGAGGTCCTCGTCGGGGCCGCCGTCGGGGTGTTCGCGGACTATGGCTACGGCGCGGCCAGCTTGGACCGCATCGCCGAGGAGTCCGGAATCCGCAAGTCGTCGCTACTGCACCGCTTCGGAACCAAGGAGGCGCTGTATGTCGAGGCGCTCACCACCGTGCTCGGCGCGCTCGGGGCGATGGTGTCGGGGGCGGCCACCGGCGAGGAGGGCTTCGCCGGTCGCCTCGACCGACTCAGCGCCCTGATTACGGACTATTTCTTTGCGGAGCCTCGCGCCGCTCGTCTGCTCTTTCGGGAGGTCATGGATCGAGGCCCCCTGTTTTCGGGCGAGCGGGGGGCCGTGTTTGAGCAGGTCCTTGGTGACGCCGCCGCCTTCATCGAAGCCGGCGTCGCGGCGGGGGAGTTCGACACGGCGGACGCCGCGGACACGGTGATGAGCGTGGTGGGGATCCACCTGACCTACTTCGCGCTCCACACGCTTAGCGAGCAGGCCCGAGGCGAGCCGATTTTCACCGCGGCGGCTCGCGACCGGCGGCGTCGGGAGGTGACGTTGCAGGTTCGCCGCCTCTGCGGAGTGACGCAAGGCGCCCCTTAGGCCCCGACCCGCCCCCAAAGGCCCAGCGCGAGTTCGACGAAGGGTCGAGGGCCGGACTCCACCAACCAGCTCACCGCCGCTCCGACGGCGAGCGCGACATGCGTCCTCGGCGGTTACTCCCGTGGAGGCGGCGCGTCGAACTTCTCCAAGTCCAGTCCCCCCGGATATCCGTACGACACGTCCTGGTCGTATCCATACACCAGGAGCCCGAAGTCCACGTCGGACTCCACGTAGTGTCGACCGTCGGGGACCACCACCGTGGCGACCCGCCAAGTCGTTCCGTCGATGTCGCCCGCGTCGTCCCACGCGTCGGGGTCGATGACGGCGCCGTCCAACTCCACCGTGGCGTCCGCCGGTGCGACGACGTTGATGAAGTCGGTGTTGTAGTCGTTGGGGGTCAGGAACACGTAGGAGCTTCGGTATTGCTCCGCCGGCGGGGCCAAGACCATGGCCGGGTCGCTGATGGGCGAGCATGACCCACCCAGGAAGGGCAGGCCCGGGAACGTCGGCTGGCAGGTGGCCAGGTAGCCCAACTGGTCCAAGCACTCTTGGTCGCCGGCGGGGGTGTCGGGGTTTTGGCATCCGGTGAGGCGTAGGCCCCCCGGATCCACCCATTGGGAGGACGTCAGAAATTGGGCGACCTGGATGGGCTGGTTCGCCTCGACGACGAAGTGCTCCGATCCTCCGAACTCGACGCTCTGTCCGCGGTCGATGGTGGTGGGCGCGCCGCTCGGCCGTCGGGGCCGATACTCAAGCTCGGTGCCGTCGACGCTGCCCGTGATCCGCCAGAAGTCGTCCTCCGGGTCCCCGGGCCGGCGCACCAAGGAGCGCGCCGCCACGTACTTCTTGCCCCACGAGTCGACCGGCCACAGCTGCTCT
>PVBE012311758.1_pt1 | contig 16947 bp, 18 predicted proteins | sample 1631181 | NCBI WGS metagenome assembly PVBE01 (sample SAMN08397723, study PRJNA350692) | Marine metagenome, whole genome shotgun sequencing project. | isolation source: water | place: Pacific Ocean | collected 2012-04 | reverse complement strand
TTGAATCCGTAGCCGGCGAATTTCAGGATGAGGTCAAAGAGATCGTCGGCCTCCGGTTCCGACAAACCCTTGGCGACAGCACCGTCGATGAACTTCGGACGGTTTGCGTTGATGACCCTGTGCTTCTTCTTGCTGATCGCCTTGATGAGTGTGTACGCGTCGCGAAGCGGAATGTCGCCAAGCGCATGCACGATCTGCATGACCTGCTCCTGATACACCATCACCCCGTACGTCTCTTCGGTGTATCGATCGATGATCCCGTGGGTCGAGGGGACTGCCTCTTTTCCGTGCTTTCGATTGCAGAACTGCGGGATCAGATCCATCGGCCCTGGCCGGAAGAGCGCGTTGGCGGCAATGAGATCTTCGATTCGATCGGGTCGCATCTCTTGCAGCAGTCGGCGCATGCCACCGGACTCGAATTGGAACACGCCCGCGGTGTCGCCGCGGCGGAACAGGTCGATAACCCTTTCATCGTCCAGCGGCAAACGGGCGAGATCGAGCGGGTGCGGACCATTGCCCGGCGCGCGGCCGACGGCTGCCCAGACAGAATCTTCCGACAGCGTCTTTCGAACAAGTTCGCAGCACTGTTCAATTGTCGAAAGCGTGCGAAGACCAAGAAAGTCCATCTTGAGCAACCCAACCTGTTCACAGGTTGGACCATCCCACTGCGTGACGATCTCGTTGGTTCCGGTCGCGCGGCACAGGGGAACGATGTGCTCCAGCGGTTCTGTGGCAATGACGACACCGGCGGCATGTATGCCGATGTGGCGGGCATGGTGTTCCAGTTCCCGAGCGGTGTCGATGACGCTGCGGGACGATTCGTTCCCTTCATACTCACCGCGGAAGTCGGCGTCTTTCTTCAGGGCGTCATCGATTGTGATGTTGAGTTCATGCGGCACGAGGTTGGCCAGACGCTGGCCCTCTGAAGGCGCCAATCCGTGTACCCGCGCAACATCCTTGATCGCGGCCCGCGCCTTGAGTCGACCGAAAGTGACAATTTGCGCCACATGGCCATACTTCTCCCGCACATAGGCGATGACATCGCTGCGCCCGTTCTGGCAGATGTCGATGTCGATGTCGGGGTATTCAGACCTGTTTGGATCCGTGAACCGTTCGAAGAGCAGCCCGTATTGCACCGGGCAAGCGTTGGAAAGGCCGAGGACATAGCCGACCATGGTGCCTACGCCGGAACCGCGGGCGTTTGCGGGAATGCCGCGCTGGTGGGCCCAGTTGACGAAGTCCCAGACGATCAGGAAGTACGCGCTGATGTTCTTGTCCGCAAGGATTGCCAATTCCCTCTCGAGCCGGTTGCGGATGTCCTCTGTGATGCCATCTTCGCTGTATCGCCAGATCAGACCCGCCTCACAAAGGTTGCGGAGTGCGTCGTCGCAACCAGACTTGAGTTGTTCGGCAGTGACATCCGTTTCGATGTGCGAATCGAAAGGATGAAGTTCAAAGCGGCGACAGAACGCTTTGTACCACTCGCTTGGATCTTCGCTCCCACGAGGCTCAACAGTGTCCGGACCAGTGACCCGGACGATCGGTGCGTGGCTCTGGGAGAGATCAAACTTTACCTCGCAACGTTTGGCGATCGAGACTGTGTTCTGAACGGCCTCGGGAAGATCGGTGAAGAGGTCGGCCATCTGTTGCGGTGACTTCACATAGAGATCGCGCGAGTATCGGATTCGATTCTGATCATCCTTTGTTTTCTGCATGGAAATACAGCAAAGTGTGTCGTGTGTGTCCCAGTCCTCGGCCCCAAGGAAATGGGCGTCATTGTCACAAACGATGGGTATGTCGAGTTCGCGGGCTAACGCGACAAGGTGTGGATTGATGGCCTGCTGGTCAGCAACATCGTGTCGTTGAACTTCGATGAAAAACCGGGGCTCCCCAGTATCGTTTGTTCCAAAGGTGTCGCGGTGCCAGATCGCTTCTTCCCTCGCGGCGTCCCAGTGCTCCTGTTTCCCAGAGTCGGCAAACCTGACCAGATGCCACGCGAGTGAGCTGCCAAGGTGCCCGTTGATGGCGATGACACCATCACACCAATCTGTCAGTGTGGACCGATCCATCCGCGGCTTGTAGTAAAACCCGTTGATGAAGGCGTCGGAACTCAGCTTGACGAGGTTTTGCCAGCCCGCGTTATTTTCGGCGAGCAACACAAGGTGGAATCCAGCGTCCTGAACACCTGTTGGTGATCGGTCTGTTCGGTCTCCGGGCGCGACATACGCCTCAATGCCGAGAATCGGTTTGATACCGGATGCAGTTGCGCGTGCGTAGAATTCAAATGCGCCGTGCAGGTTGCCGTGATCCGTGACAGCCACGGCATCCATGCCCATATCCTTCACTCTATCCAGGAGTTTGGTGATGGTGTTACCACCATCGAGCAGCGAGTATTCGCTGTGCAGGTGGAGATGCACAAACCCCCCGCTCTTGTCCGCTCCGTCTTCCCTCATCTGCGCATCCATGCCACAACACGGATGATATCTCACCCCGTCTCGCTGTCCACGAGATCCTCGTAGGAACTTCGGAGCATTCTGGTGATCTCTCCGACCTCTCCATCGCCCAGCGGCTGTCGCTGCTCACCTTCAGCGGTGGCCGCCGCGATTCCGACCAACGGCATGACTCCCCAGCTGGAATTGACCATGAAGGCCTCTTCTCCTTCCAGGAGGTCATCGAGCGTCAGTGTTGAGCGGCTTGCGCCGATACCGGCGGCATCAGCGACTTCGATGATCGCCTCGCGGGTGATGCCGGGAAGCACAGCGGAGGGTTCGCTGGAGGGCTCTTCTTCGCCACGGGCGATGGGTGTAAAGAGAGTGCCATCGCGGACGATGAAGATGTTGCTGACGCAGCCGCTCGCCAGATGTGCAGAGGGCGTCAGCCAGATTGCCTCGCCGCAGCGGTACATGGACGCGAGTTGGAGATTCAGCAACCGGGCCCAGTAATTCACCGTCTTGTGGCCGGCCATGAGGTCGTGTGGGTTGAAGCGACCGCTGGCAAGCGAGGCAAATACACCATCGGAGTAGAGTGACGGCGGGTACTCCGTAGGGGGTTGTGCTTGCACAACAATTGTGGGGGTCATGGATGCGGAGTCGCCGGTCTGTTGTAGGAGATTCAGGTCACCGCCGGTGAGCGTCAGGCGAATGCGTGCATCCTTCAAAGAGTTTTCTTGAAGGCAACTCTGGAGGGCTTCGATAAGTGGATCGGGTTGGAGTTGTTCTGCCAAGCGAAGCTGCGAGGCGGAATCAGCCAGGCGTTGCATGTGCTGGCGTGGGCGAAACACGCGGCCGTTGCGGGCGTGCATGGTTTCGAAGAGTCCGACACCATGCTGAAACCCGGCGTCAAAGACACTTACACTTGCACTCGCGTCGTCGATGAACGAGCCGTTGATCCAGACCTTCATGGCGTCCAGACACCGGCGATCTGCAATGGTTCGGTTCTTCGTGTGCAGATGATCCGGAGACCCGCAATCGGATTACCTTCCAGAGATATCGTTGCGACATGGGTTGCAAGGCCATCGCCGTAGTGCTCGTGGTCGCCCGCGGAAACGACGATTTGCAGGTCAGTGGTGTTTCCGGACCAGTCTCGACAAATCAACTCAATTGAGCGAGCGAGGGGTTTCGCAACGACACCATTGATCGCGACTCGCTCAACGAGTCGCGGGTTATCACAATATTGCACGAGTCGCATCAGTTCACTTCGGACATGGTCATCGACCGCGGATTCTGCGCGGGAGGACCACCACCCGATGCATGCGGCGGCGACCAGAATAAACAGCGGCATGGCGAATCGCGCAGCGGTACTCACTGCGTAGCCTCGCTTCGCAGTTCTCGTGCGCGCAGAAGAAGACTGGCGGGATCGTCGTCCAATGGGACGAGTTCGAAGTGCCACGCCTGCTGTGAATGAAGATCGACCGGCATTGCTTCGGCAGCGAGGTCGACCAGTGGCCAGTCCCACGCCGGTGACACGGCCCACCGCGATGTCATGATGGGTTCATGATCGGGGTGCTCGAGGCGGATGTCATATTCCCCGTAATAGGTGAAATCGACTTCCACCGGTGTGCGTCCAATCTCGCGGTCATTGAGCCAGACCAGTGCCCCTGGCGGCTCGCTGGTGACCAGAATCGACCGCTTTACACACCCCATGAGGGGCATCAACATCACCAAGATGGCTGCACCCGCGATTCGCATAACCCCGCAGTATAGGGCCACCCCGGGGTCACACCCGGGGACACATCCGGGGACACACCCGGGGACACATCCCTAGTTATCGGACGGTGAGATCAGCCGAATTCGTCGCCACGGAACGTGGATGCGAGATAGTGCTCGCGGACGATCGGATCGTTGATGATCGACTTGGGGTCACCCTCTCGCAGGTTCTTGCCCTCGTCGATGATGTATGCCCGGTCACAGATTCTCAGCGTTTGCTGCACGGCATGATCGGTGACAAGGATGGCGATGCCGGAATCGGCCAGCCCTCGAACCTCACTCTGCACATCCTCAACCGTATGTGGGTCCACCGCCGCAAACGGCTCATCAAGCAGAATCAGTTGAGGCTGCATGATCAGCGAGCGGGCAATTTCCAGACGCCGCCGCTCACCACCGGAACAAGTGCGTGCAAGATGCGTTCGCTTGTGCTCCAGATGAAACTGAGCCAACAACTCTTCGCACCTCTTTCGCTGCTCGGCCTTCGAAATGGACAGCGTCTCAAGAATGGCGAGCAGGTTTCCTTCGCAAGTCATTCCGCGGAACACACTCGGCTCCTGCGCGAGATACCCCATGCCGCGCCGCGCATGCTGATACATGGGAAGCCAGGTCACATCCTCGCCATCGAACAACACACGCCCGCCTTCCGGCGTGATCATGCCGATGATCATTCGGAAACATGTCGTCTTTCCCGCCCCGTTCGGCCCGAGTAGTCCGACAATCTCACCCGCATCCACCGTCAGGCTTACTTCATCAACCACCCGCCGACCGGAGTAGGACTTCACGAGCTTCGTCGCGGACAGCAACGGCATGATCAAGTGTCTCCAGCATCAGAAGACTCGATTCGCTTGGCCTCGAGTGTCCACTCGTCGGGGTACATCCTGTGAGCAATGCTGCCGATGATCAGGTGCATGTTCTTGAAGATGTAATCATCCAGCACAATCTTCACGCCGCCATCCACCGCGACAATGGCACGCCATGTCGAGCGAGCGTTCCCCGTCGGCGCGGACCATCGACCCATGTCAATATCAACCACCGAATCTCTGCCAAACGATCCCTCAGGCGCGTGCAGCGTGCCGTCGTCATCCAATGCGTACTTCCCCGCCTTAACGCTCATGGCATACAGAACCCAAAAATAGTAGATGCCGAAGGGGAAACACAACATGAAGGCAATCTGGACCGGTCGGTCAAACTTGCTTGGAGGAGTGACATCTCCCAGGAGGTCTACTCCGCGCGTTGCGACAGCCATTGCCTCGGCGACGGTTGCCCGGTCGTGGCCACTCAACCCTTCTCTGAACAGTTCGAGTGTCTCAATCCACCTCTTGGAGAGGAGGACCTCCTCCCCGCTTCCGTCCACCTCCGCCGCTTCGATGGCGAGCGCAACATCCGCAACCGCCTGCCGCCTGTTCTCGCCCCCGGGCGGCGCCTCCAACCCGGCCTTGACGCTGCGGCACAACTGGCTCTGCAGAAACGCAGCCTGCTGCTGAGGAATGGACACGAAATAGTCCCACGCGCCCCAGACCCCAAGCCCAAGGCACACCACGGCCATAATCACCGTCTTCAGCCAATACCGCGTCGCCAGAGTCGTCTTGATGGTCATGAGGGCGGCATCCTACCTATCCCCGCTCATTGCCGCCTTGGCTGCATCGATCGCCGCAATATGGAGAGGCCCGTGGTGAGGAATGGTTTGTAGGCGCACAAGCATCGCATCAAGGAGACGAACAGGCGCCATGGCCGGGTCGACGCTGCCGATGGCGTGATGACCAAGTTGATCAAGGGCCTCATCGAACCACCGACATGTTGGCCTTTCCGGGTTGGATGGCCCTTCGACATGCATGCGAACCGTGACACCATCTCCCAGAGCCACGATGGGGCAACGAGAGAGTTGGGTGGTCGGTTCGCGGCAGAGGACAAGCATGGGAATTTCGTTGTCCCGCCCAAGCAGGAAAAAATCCTTTGCACTTCGTCCCACCAGCGGTGGCCGCAGGAGATACCGGCCCGGCTCCAACGCAGCGGCCAACGACTCTTCGTCTTCCAGGATCTGGACTCGGCGACCGTTTCTGGCGGCAGTTGCAAGGTGGTCCCTCGCTTCCATCAACAGACGAAGCGCATCGACAAGAGACGACCACTCCTCCGCCTGCCGCGCCGCTGTTGCTGCGGTCGCCGCACTACGCTCGACTTCGAACCAGTTACCTGTTTCTGATTGGGCCATGTGATGCTAGTTCGCGAACGCCTCCGCGAGTTCATCGGCATGTACCTGGTCACCGAACCAGAATCGCATCGGCCCGCCAGGTTGAAGGTGTACCAATACTGGCGCGCCCGCGGGAATCAGAAAAACACCTTGCTCGGGCTGGTCACCATCCCGCATGAGAGACAGGAGGAATCTCGTGAGAAGCGCCGTGTCACCCGCGTCACACAGCAGAGGATCGCGAGTATTCAGTTCGACGGTAGCTGCGGCGTCAAATTCCTGCCACGCCTCGTCGTCCGCGAGGTTGAATGCGACCGCATCAAAAACGGATCGCCACTTGCCGACAGGAACAACCACGGTTTGCCCCTGGTGGAGGCGATGCAGCGCGTGTTCGGCGGACTCGATCAAACCGTCCTCAGAGACAGCCGTAGACATCCATTCTTCCGCCTCGCATCCACAACCCGCCCCGTCAACATGCACGCAGGCCCGTGCCGCAGTGCGTTCATCAGACATCTCGAGCAGCACCCGACTTTCACCGTCAGCGACAGCCCGCACGCCGTATCCGTCGAGCAATTCGGCCACTTCGTCTTGAGGGATGAAATCCACAGGTCGACTCCCACGCACCATTCAATAGGATATGGTTGAGTTCTGCAAGCATGCCCCTTTCTTCGACAGCTCGAACCATCCTCTTTGTCTGCACGGGAAACACCTGCCGGAGCCCAATGGCGGAAGCCATCGCGGGGCAATGGCTTCGGGTTTCGGGCCACAGCGAATGGCTCGCCGCCTCCGCGGGAACACATGCCGCCAGTGGTCACAGGCCGTCCCGGGAGGCTGCTCAGGCGCTGTCTGCTGCCAACTTGAGCTGCGACAGCACCAGCACGCAACTCACAGCGAAAATGGTCGATGGGGCAGATATCGTGCTTTGCATGACCCAATCACACCTGCAGCGAGCACAGACGCTGGCTGGAGGCGAGGGAACGCAGATCGAACTGCTTGATCCATCTGGTGACATTCCTGACCCTGTGGGATGTGGGCAGTCGGCCTACGATGGGCTGGTTGATCACTTGCAGAAGGTGATACCGAAGCGGCTTGAGGAGGTCATGGCACATGCCAAGTGACGCCGGAATCATTGCAATCGGCTCCGATCACCGCGCGGGCGACATTGTGCGGGGCATCGCAACCCATCTCGAACATGGTGGATGGACGGTACACCTGTATGGACCGGCGGCGAGTGGCAGCGATGAGTCAATCGACTATCCCGACCCCGCACTGGCGGTGTCTGAAGAAGTCGCCAGCGGCAGTGCGGACCGTGGTATTTTGATCTGCGGATCGGGAATCGGCATGTCGATGGCCGCCAACAAGGTACCCGGTGTTCGCGCGGCGCTTGCAGGTGATGCCCGTGCTGCCGAAATGAGCCGACGCCACAACGATGCCAATGTGTTGTGTCTCTCCGCCGAGGGTTCGCAGGAGACGACGCTCTTGCGGATCGTCGACACATGGCTGACCACTGACTTCGAGGGTGGACGTCACCAGCGCCGTGTTGACAAGATGACGGCTATTGAGAATCGACCGCCAGCGCCGTCAACAGCCGCACCCCCCAACCAGTCGGCCCGGTAACGAACATGCCCCTGTCACTCTCGACCGCGCTGACCCCGGCGATGTCGATGTGCGCCCACGGCACATCGTCATCAACAAAGTAACTCAGGAACGCGGCCCCTTGAATCGGATGCGCCTCCCGCGATGCCGACGAATTCAGAATGTCAGCATGCTTTGATCGCATCTGCTGTCGGTGTTCCTTCCAGAGCGGTAGCCGCCATGCCCGCTCGCCGCTCTCGTCGGCGGCGGCAAACACGTCGCGGCGGAGCGCCTTGTCGCTGCACCAGAGGCCAGCGGATGCCGAGCCCAGCGCCACAACCACGCCACCAGTGAGCGTAGCGAGATCGACGATTGCGTCGGGTTTGATCTGTTTACACGACCACGCAAGCGCGTCGGCCAGCACCAGCCGGCCTTCCGCATCGGTATTGGTGACTTCGACGGAAACACCGTTGTACATGGTGATGATGTCGTCTGGCCTGTATGCGTCGCCGCTGACCATGTTCTCGGCACATGCGAGCACACCAACCACTCGAACGGGTGGATTCAGCGCCGCAATGGCCTTCATGGCGCCGAGTACCGCCATACCACCATTCTTGTCGTACTTCATTCCCTTCATGCCGTTGTTGACCTTGAGGGAATATCCACCGGTGTCGTAGGTGACCGTCTTTCCGACGAAGCAGAGCGTTCGATCGCTCCGTTTCGGTCGGTACTCAAGGATGATCATGCAGGGCTTTGCATCCGAACCCTTACCGACATTCACAAGCCCGCCCATGCCGAGCCGCTTCGCCTCCGTGTAGGTAATCACGCGGCACCGCAGCCCGGCGCTGCGAGCCATCCGGCGACATTCCTTGGCAACCCACGGCGGGTTGCAGATGTTGGGCGGAGTTGTGGCGATCCGCCTCGCGTAATTCACGGCCTCTCCCAGCAACACGCCCCGCTTCAATCCATGAAGCACATCCTTGTCGCTGCTGGTCAGCCGGAGACTCGTCTTGGCGGGCTTGTTTTCAGAGGCCGCGCCGTCGAAGAAGTCGACTCGCCAGTTGCCGATCATGGCGCCTTCCGCCACGAGTTGACCAATGTCCTCCGCAGTCGCAACTCCGACCGGAATCGTTCTCGAGAGTTCGATCGACGCGCTGTTGAACGCCATGCGATCGAGGGATCGAACAAGGGTGCAGCCAATGGTGCGAAGCGAATCGCGATCGAGCTCGCCTCGTTTTCCGAGGCCCACAAGCAGGGCGTTCTCATTGGCGACCAGTTGTCCGCTGCCGCCCTTGAACCCCGGTCTTTGCAGCAATTCACCGATATCGTCGCTGTCTTCACGCAACCCTCGCGGCACTGTCTTCGTCCCCTCCCACACGCCGAAGACCGAGACCGCATTCCGGGACGCACCTGCCTTGATGGACTTGAACATGGCGGCAAGCCTACCATGTGCGGCGATGGGTACGGTCGCACGCATGCTGGACGCAAACGCCAACAGAGCCGCTGAGGCCATGCGGGTTCTCGAGGATCTCGCGAGGTTCGTTCTGGGGCGAGCCGATTTGTCCGGTGGGATCAAGGCGTGTCGGCACGACCTGCGATCGTCCCTGCGCTCCATCGACGCTCTTTGGTCGCGTGACACGGCGGGCGATGTGGGTACGGGCGTGTCTCACCCGTCCGAGTCGCAGCGGAATGGACTCCACGACATCGCCGCCGCAGCAGCGGGCAGGTGTGGTGAGGCGTTACGCGTCCTGGAGGAAACAGCGAAGGTCAACGGTGATGCGTCGGGGCTGGAGGCAATCAGGTACCGAATGTACGACCTCTCCGCCGCCGTCCTGACCGCCCTTGCCTCGCGAGATGCAAAGCAATGGTCGCTCTGTCTCGTACTGAACAAGGAGGCCTGCCGGCATCCGTGGAACGATTTTCTTGCCGAAGTCATCGCCGGTGGCGCTGATTGTGTGCAGGTACGCGAGAAGACCATGGACGGCGAAGAACTGGTCGATCATGTCAGGGCTGTCATCGGCGTTGCACGGCCGCGCGGTGTTCCTGTCATCGTCAACGATCGAGTGGATGTGGCGATGGCCGCCGATGCCGATGGCGTACATCTGGGTCCGACGGATCTGTCGGTCAGTGACGCAAGAGGCATTGTTGGAAGCGGGCTGATCATCGGCGCAACCACTCACAATCTCGACGAAGCATCGCTTGCGATCGATGCAGGCGCCGACTATCTCGGCATTGGCGCGATGTTCGCATCCCAGACGAAGCCATATCGTGAGCCGGCAGGAGTCACGCTGCTCCAGTCGATCATTGATCGTTGGCCGGCGGTGCATCATCTGGCGATCGGAGGAATTGCCCCGGCTAATATCGCCGCTGTGCACGATGCTGGCGGCCGTGGCGCGGCGGTGTGCGAAGCGATCTGCGGTGCTGAGGATCCCGCCGCCGCAGCAGCGGCCCTCACACAACCCACGGTGGTTCCAGCCTGATGCTCGCCTCCATCGCCGAGCACGGAATCGTCTCGTCGACGCTTACCATCTTCATTTCGCTGCTGGCGTTCGCAGCGGTCATTGGCGTGTTGTCCAAGTTCGTCAAGGTCCCCTACACCATCGCACTTGTGTTGGCAGGGTTGCTCGTGGCGGTGTTGGGCGCTGCTCCCGAGGGCGCGGTCATTACGCAGGAACTGGTGCTGGCCCTCTTTCTTCCGCCGCTTCTCTTTCAGGCCGGGCTGCATCTGGACATAGACACGCTCCAGCGAAAGGCGGTGCCGGTGGTCATCCTTGCCATCCCGGGGGTGGCGGTGACGACAGTGCTTGTCGCCCTTGTTGCGCATCCGTTCTTTGGAGTGGAGTCGGCGTGGATGGCCGCGCTGCTATTCGGCGCCCTGCTCGCACCGACCGATCCCATTTCGGTACTTGCCACGCTGCGGGTTGCAGGCGCACCAAAGCGGCTGCGGACATTGATCGAGGGCGAGAGCCTCTTCAATGATGGCACGGGCGTTGTGCTGTTTCTCATCCTGATGACAGCGGTGTTCGGCGGCGAACATGCCGGGGACATTTCGATCGCGTCCGGTGTGTTGCAGTTCATTCAAGTGGTGGGGCTGGGCATCGTGTTCGGCCTTGGATTCGGCCTGATCGCGTTCTGGCTGCTGCGGCGGCTCAACGACCATGTGCTGGAGAATGCCATCACGATCATCCTCGCCTGGGGATCTTTCATCGTCGCGGAGCGAAGCGGTGCATCCGGCGTCATTGCAGTCGTGGTGGCGGGCCTCATCATCGGCAACTATGGCACGCGATTGGCAATGAGCGAGCGCACGGTCCAGACCATCAACACATTCTGGGAGTCCATCGACTTCATCGTGAACTCCATCGTTTTCCTCCTGATCGGATTCGAGCTGCAGTATGTCGGTGGCATCTCTGCGCTGATGGCGCCGAAGGTGTTGATCGGAACCGCCGCATGTTTCGGCGCGATTCTCGCGGCGCGGGCGATCATGGTGTACCCGACTGCCTGGACGGTCGGCAAGCACTGGCCGTCGGGGTGGAAACATGTGATCTTCTGGTCGGGCATGAAGGGGTCGATCCCCCTTGCATTGGTACTCGGCCTTCCCGGCGGAGAGATCAGGGACACCATGCTGCCGATCGCATTCGGGGTCGTGCTTGTGAGCCTGCTGCTGCAGGGACTCACGATTGGTCCGTTGATTCGAGTGACCGGAGTGCGGGCGGACGGGGACGAGGAAGCCGATGCCGGTCACTGACTTCTCCTTTCGATTTCTTGGAACCGGGACATCGTCGGGCATTCCGTCCATCGCCTGTTCCTGCCCGGCGTGCAGCAGCGATGATCCGCGGGACCGGCGGACTCGAAGTGGCGCATGCATCCAATTTCGCGATGAGGGCGGGCAGAATCGAACGATTCTGATTGACACATCACCCGACTTGCGCCTGCAGGCCATCGACGCCGATCTGCAGAGATGCGATGCCATTCTGTTTACGCACCACCATGTCGACCACATTTTCGGGCTGGACGAGGTGCGGCGTTTCAACGCTGTCATGCGTCAGTCCATTGATGTATATGCGGAATCCCGGACGCTGGAGAATCTGCGACGAGTCTTTCTGCACATCTTCGAGCCGGACGGGAATGTGAACAAATCGTTCGTCGCCAGGCTCATTCCCAACGACTTGACGCCGGGGGAAACGATCGACCTCTTCGGCGTTTCATTCACGCCTATGCGGCTGCTGCACGGCCGCCTCCCCGTGTTGGGGTTCCGCCTTGACGCGGAGGGCGTGGACGCCTGTCTGCCTCTTGCCTACTGCACCGATGTTTCGTCCTTTCCACCAGAGACATGGCCACTGCTCGGAGGGTTGGAGGTTCTGGTTCTGGACATGCTCCGCCCCCGCCATCACCCCACGCACCTGACCGTGGATCAGGCCTGCCGCATCGCGGAACAAGTCGGAGCGGCCCGGACATTCTTCACCCACATGTCCCACGACATCGTCCACGGCGAGCTCGACCCGGAGTTGCCGACGGGCATGTCTCTGGCGTGGGATGGGCTTACGCTCTGATGCTACAATCCCCGGTCTCATGGCCCAGATCAGGCAGATCAAGAACCGGATGACGGCGGTCGGGACGATCTCTCGCATCACGAAGACGATGCAGATGATCGCCACGGCCAAATTCACCGCCGCCCTTGCCAGAGCCAGGGACAGCCGCCCCTACACCAACGCGATTTCGCGGTTGGTGGGGGAAGTGTCGGGCGCCGCCGGGGACTACGATTCGCCGCTCATTTCCAGTTCGGGCAAGGCCCATCGTGAACTGTTGCTGGTCATCACATCGGACCGCGGACTCTGTGGGGCGTACAACGGCACGATCCTGCGCCGTGCGATGCAGCATGTGCGGGATCTCCGCAGCAGAGATGTTGCGGTCGATGTGGAAACTGCCGGGAAGAAGGCTGTGGGGTTCTTCAAGTTCCAGAAGATCGAGATTGCCGACCAGCACACGATCGGCGACAAGCCACGCTACGAAGATGTTGCGATGCTCGCGGATCGATACATGCGAGAGTTTTCCGAGGGCCGCTGGGATGCGGTTCGCGTCGCCTACATGCGATTCGAATCAAACGCCAGGCAAATCCCGGAGATCATCCAACTCCTGCCCATATCCCGCGAAGATGCAGGGAACGAGGACCAGGCCTGCGGGGCAGCGGTGAACTACGAGTTCTCGCCTTCGGCAGGTGATCTGCTGGACGACCTGCTTCCCCGAAGCCTCAAAACAACGCTTTTTCAGGCGTTCAATGATGCGGTGGTCAGCGAGCAGATCATGCGGATGATCGCCATGAAGGCTGCCACCGAAAACGCCAACGAGCTTGGTCGGGATATGCGCCGCGCCTATAACCGCGCCCGGCAGGCCCAGATCACGACCGAACTGACCGAGATCATCTCCGGCGCGGCGGCGCTGGAGTAACCAGCGTGCGGCTGTACACGCGCAGTGGCGACGACGGGTCCACCGGGCTGTTCGGCGGTGGCCGTGTTCCGAAGAATGATCCACGCGTCGAGGCATACGGAGCAGTTGACGAACTGAATGCCGCAGTCGGCTTGGCTGGCGGCCTTGCTGAGTTGCAGTCGCTCTTGATGGAGGTGGGCAGCGATCTTGCTACGCCGCCTGATGCGGACACCGCGAGGGTTCGGCGGATCGATGTCGCCGATATCGAGAGACTGGAGACCTGGATTGATCAGGTCGAGCAGGAGAACGCCCCGCTGACGGCGTTCATTCTTCCGGGCGGTTGTGAACGAGCGGCTCGCCTCCATCTGGCCCGCGCGATCTGCCGCCGCGCCGAGCGACGGGTACTGGGCATTTCTGGCGGCGAAAAAATATTGGTCTTTCTCAACAGGTTGAGCGACCTTCTCTTTGCACTCGCCCGCGAGGCGAACAGGAAGGCCGGCGAATCGGAACGACAGTGGCCGTGAGTCTTGGGGACGAGTACCATTGGTCCCCTTTGCAGGAGAGTTTGACATGGCGATCAGGATCGGCATCAACGGATTTGGACGCATTGGGCGGTTGGTGTACCGCGCAACTTTCGAGAGCGGCGACTTTGAGATTGCGGCGGTCAACGATCTGGTTGACGCGGACAATCTTGCCTATCTCCTGAAGTACGACACCGTGCACGGTCGTTTCGGCCGGGATGTGCGGGTAACGGACAGCGGGTTTGCCGTTGACGGTGTCAAGACGGCGTGCCTCAGCGAGCGCGATCCTGCTGCGCTGCCGTGGGGCGACCTCGGTGTCGATTATGTACTTGAGTCCACAGGGTTGTTCACCACCTTCGATGGGGCAAGCAAGCACCTTGCTGCTGGAGCAAATCGTGTTTTGATCTCAGCGCCGACGAAGACACCGGACGAAGTGAAGACGCTTGTCTACAAGGTGAATCATGAGGAATATGATCCGGCCACTGATCGCGTCATTTCCAACGCATCGTGCACCACGAACTGTCTGGCCCCGATCGCGAAGGTCATCGACGATACATTTGGGCTCGAAGAAGGCCTGATGACGACGATACACGCGGTCACGGCGACGCAGCCCACCCAAGACGGGCCGACGAAGAAGGACTTTCGCGGCGGCCGCAACGCCTACATGAACATGATTCCCGCGAGCACGGGTGCAGCCAAGGCTGTTGGCCTGTGTTTGCCGCAGTTACAGGGGAAATTGACCGGTATGGCGATGCGCGTTCCGACGGCGGATGTGTCGGCGGTCGATCTGACCTTCCGCACCGCGAAGGCAACATCGCTCGGGGATATCAATGCCGCGATGAAGTCGGCGGCGGATGGCCCGATGTCGGGTGTGCTTGCGTATACGGAAGAGCCGATCGTCAGCGCCGACTTCGTCGGTGATCCCAACAGCAGTATCTACGACGCGACTGCGGGCATCGAACTCAATGACCGGTTCTTCAAGGTGCTCAGTTGGTATGACAACGAATCCGGCTATGCGCACCGCTGTGTCGACATGTTGCGCCTGATGGCAGCAGGCGGTGTCTGACACCGGTCCCGGACACCCTCTAGCAGGCGGCCAGTTCCGGGAAGGTTGTTTGCACAATCTCGACCAGTTCCGCGACATGCGAGGCGCTTTCGGTGAGCAGTGCCTGTTCAGTTTCGTCGAGTTCGACCTCAATGATCTTCTCGACGCCACCGCTGCCAAGAACGGCCGGAACACCCACAAACAGGCCATCGATGCCGTATTCGCCATCGCAGTATGCGGCACACGGAAGAATCCGCTTCTTGTCCTTGATGATCGCTTCGGCCATCTGGACGCTGCCGCTGGCCGGCGCGTAGTAAGCGCTGGTGCCCATCAGCTTGACGATCTCGCCGCCGCCCATCTTGGCCCGCTCAACACAGGCAGTGACAGTTGCTTCGGGGAGGAGTTGCAGAATCGGAATACCCTGAACCGACGTGTACCGCGGCAGTGGCACCATGTCATCACCATGACCGCCGAGCAGCAGTGCCTGAATGTCCTCGACCGAAATGCCGAGTTCCATGGCCAGAAATGCGCGGAACCGCGCGACATCAAGGCACCCCGCCTGCCCGACGATGCGGTTGGTCGGGAAGCCCGATGACTTCCAGGCGGTATACACCATCGCGTCGAGCGGATTCGAGACGACGATCATGACCGCGTCAGGCGAGTGTGTTGCAATCTGTTCCGAAACCGACTTGACGATCTTGACATTGGTTGCGATCAGATCGTCGCGGCTCATGCCGGGCTTGCGAGGGATGCCGGCGGTCACAATGACGACATCGCTGCCGGCGACATCGGCGTAGTCACTCGTGCCGATGATCTCGGAATCAAACCGTTCAACCGGGCTGGCGCAAAACAGGTCGATGGCCTTGCCCTTCGCAACACCCTCTTTATCGGGGATGTCCACCAGGACGATGTCGCCAAGTTCCTTGGCAGCGGCCCAGTGTGCACAGGTTGCGCCGACGTTGCCGGCTCCGATGATGCTGATCTTTGCTCGCTGCATGGCTGAATGGATCCTCTGCTGGGCCCCGCTTTGGTCGGAAACCCGCATTCTACACCACCCTTGCGCACCGGGTGTGCTCCCACCCATGATGAAAAGACTGCTCCTTGGCGGGTTTCTCGGCGGCGCGATGCTCTTCCTTTGGGGTTTCATTTCGTGGGCAGTCATGACCTGGCACTTCGACACGATTTGGCAGGACGACGGAGTCATGGCTCTCGTCGATGACATCGAAGAACATCTTCCGGAGAGCGGCGTGTACTACTTCCCGCCGATGTCCCTTGCCCCCCAGCGCTCCCCGGAGGGCTGCGTGAGGTCAATTGGTGTTACGGGCAGGCGCCCCAGGCGGCGATGACGATGAGCAGGTCGTGGATGTCCACGATGCCGTCGAAGTTGAGATCGTAGGCAGGGTTCCCACTGCCCCACCAACTGATGATTGCCAGCAGGTCGTTGACATCCACAACCCCGTCACCATTGGCATCAGCATGGCACTGGCATTCATCAGGAACGCCGTCACCATCGACATCCTCAGATGTGCCGTCGGCAATGTCGCACTCGTCAGGGATGAAGTTTTCGTTGCAGTCGGCAGCATCACCGCTGGCGATGTCGCACTCGTCTGGTATCAGGTTGCCGTTGCAATCCTGAGACCACCCGGTCTTGATATCCCAGTCGTCTGGGATGCCGTTGGCATTGCAATCGTCTTCACACTCGTCTGGAATACCGTTGCCGTTGGCATCGTTACTGGTGCCGTCATCGATGTCGCACTCGTCTGGGATGCCGTTGGCGTTGCAGTCCACTGACGTGCCGGTCTTGATGTCCCAGTGGTCAGGGACGCCGTTGTCGTTGCAATCCACTTCACACTCGTCGGGAATGCCGTTGCTGTTGGCATCGTTACTGGTGCCGTCATCGATGTCGCACTCGTCGGGAATGCCGTTGGCGTTGCAGTCCACTGACGTGCCGGTCTTGATGTCCCAGTGGTCAGGGACGCCGTTGTCGTTGCA
>PVBE010270135.1_pt1 | contig 16949 bp, 18 predicted proteins | sample 1631181 | NCBI WGS metagenome assembly PVBE01 (sample SAMN08397723, study PRJNA350692) | Marine metagenome, whole genome shotgun sequencing project. | isolation source: water | place: Pacific Ocean | collected 2012-04 | reverse complement strand
GACACGATGGACAAGGCAACGATCAGAATCGAGGCTCCCCAGGCACGGGTGATCTTGAAACGGCTGAAGGACTCCGAGAACAGTGAGCCGAGACCGTCGATGCCGGTCAGGTACTCGCCGATGATGGCGGCCACGAACGCCACCGCGGCGTTCAGTCTCAGCGCCATGAAGAAATTGGGCATTGCCGACGGTACGGCGAGGTGAAACAACCGAGAGCTACGCCGGGACCCCATCACAGAAAAGACATCATCTGATCCCGCCGGGGTGGCTCGCAATCCGGAGTTCACCAGGACAAAGGTGGGGAACATCGACACCAGCGCCGCTACTGCCAGCACGGTGCTCTGTGAGTACCCCAGAATGCGGGTCACGAGTGGGATCGTTGCCACGATCGGCGCCGAATACACCAGGAGTATGGACGTGGTCAGCAGGCCACGCAGGATGCGCGATTGCCACACGGCCAAGGCCACCCCGACACCGATAATCGTGCCAATCAGCAGCCCCAATCCGGCCGCCATGATGGTGCGCCAGGAGGCGGCAACGTATACGCTCGGCTGCGTCACCATGTCATCGAACACCACACCGGGTGGGGGTACCACCAGCCGGTGAAGATCGCCGATTGAGACCCAGGCCTGCCATGCCCCAATGGCGAGGAGGTAGGGCCAGAACGTGAGGAGAAAACGCTTGAGCTGCTTGAGTAGGCGGGAGTTTTGTCCGTTGTCGGGTGAGGCGCTCAACGGATCATCGACCGACACGTTGCTACCTCTCGCCGGTGTCTGGGATCGCATTATCGGAACCGTCCCATTGCGGCTTGTTCCGCCCAAGCCAGTACCCCATAAGCGACCATGGCGATGAGCGCTGTGATCGTGGCCGCGGCCCACAGGCGATCGGTTTGGAGGGTCTGCAGCGATGTGATGATGAGAGACCCCAGTCCCGGTTTCGAAGAACCGAACCATTCGCCAAAGATCACCCCGAACATCGCCGCCGGTGCCCCGAGCTTGGCGGCATAGACCAGCGATGGAACCGCCACCGGCAACTGGAGTCGCCGGAATCTAATCCACTTCGACGATCCCATCACTGTGAGAGCGTCGTGGTGGACGGTGCCGGCCAGTTGAAACCCGGAGCTGAGGGCGATGAAGCTAGCAAAGAAGACTGCCAGCAGGGCGAAGGTAAAGGGTACGCTGTCCGACGACAACACCATCACCATCAACGGTCCGAGAGCAATCCAGGGGATGGAGTTGAGCAGCGTCGCCATCCTGCCGATGCCACGATTCAGCGAGGGTGCTAGCAGGCCTGCCATCGCCATGATCAGCCCCAGTAGGATGCCGGCCAAGAATCCCTTGCCCGCTTCGCTCAGCGTGGCCGGGATGGCTCGTCCGAAGATGACGCGGTTGTCGATGAACGAGTCAACTATCGCCGAAAACGGAGGCCACCCCCTTCCCAGCCACCCTTGGCGACCGGCTATCTCCCAGACCACCAGCATGATGATGATCCCCACCACACCGAGGATTGCGGCTTTGATCCTCTCCTTGCCCATTGGCTTGATCATCAAACTGCTGTCTGCTCCGCGACGTTGTCGGTGTCAAGGGCGAGGGTGAGCGAGTCGGCGAGGGTGTGAAATTCGGGGGTGGTGGTGAGTTGTTTTGTGCGGGGCCGGGAGAAGGGCACGTCTTGGACTCGTTTAATTCGCGCGGGTCGTTCGGTGAGCACGACGACGCGGTCGGAAAGGAAGAGGGCTTCTTCGACTGAGTGGGTGACCAAAATCGTGGTGTGTTGTTGCGCCGACCAGATATTCTGGAGTTCGAGATTCATTTGGCGCCGAGTTACGGCGTCGAGTGCCCCGAAGGGTTCGTCCAACAGGAGGACTTCAGGGTTGAGCACCAGGGCTCTGGCGATGGCGATGCGTTGCCGCATGCCTCCGGAGAGCTGCTTGGGACGGGCCTTTTCGAAGCCTTCCATTCCGACTAGGGCGATCAACTCGGAGATGCGGTCCTTGTCGGGTTTGGTCCCTGCGACCCGGTAGGGGAGAGCGATGTTGTCCCAGGAGTTCAACCAGGGCAATAGCGCGTGATCTTGGAAGGCGACTCCCAACCGGTGGGCGGCGGCGAGTTCCGCCGGGAGCTTCCCGTTGACGGTAACGGTGCCGTGGGTGGGCGTCTCGAGTGATGCGATCAGTCGCAGCAGAGTGGACTTTCCGCACCCCGATGGTCCGATGAGTGTCAAGAACTCTCCGGAGCTGACTTGCAGGCTGACATCGTCTACGGCGCACAGAGTCTCACCGCGGCGCAGATCGAAGTCTTTGCGGACACCGTCTAGCACGATGGCTGAAGTCGAAGCGAAGGGATGGAACCCATTTCCGGACGTGTCCCGGTCCGTCACGGTTTCTCCTCTCCTGAGTGTCTAATGACATCCGAAACCCTAGCTGACCAGGTTCGGTCAAACGCCCCAGCGTCCGACCGGGAAGGCAAACCAGGGTCTTAGGATGATCGGATCGTACAGCGAACCGCTCGAATCGCGATGGTAGTGACCATCCTTGGATGGGGATCGGGCTCTGTCGCCAGTCGGGCTGCTTTGCTGGAGGGAGCCGAGCCACTGACGGTCGCGGCGGTCCGTCTCTTCATCGGTGTAGTCCTCGTAGTGGCCTACACGCTGATCGTCGATCGCGGTCTGCCATCCGATCCCCAGATCTGGAGGCGGGGCGGGCTGCTCGGAGTGCTCAACATGGGAGCAGGGACGATGTTGTTCATCGTGGCTCTCCAATATGTCTCGGCCGGTTATCAGGGGATGATGCTCGCTTTGTCTCCGGTCGTGACCGCCGTCATCGCTCACTTCATGTTGAGCGATGAACCGCTGCGGATCACCACACTGGTGGGGCTGGCGGTGGGGATGGCGGGTGTGGCCATGATGGTGCTGTCGAGTCAGACGGGACTCGCCGAAGGCGGAAACGCAGTGCGTGGAAGTGTCCTGTCATTCACCGGAGTAGTCGTCGTGTCACTCGGCGGGGTATACGCCCGGCGCTACGCCTCACAACATCGGGTGATCGAACTCGGAGTGGCACAGGTTGTCGTCGGCACCGTGATCGGCTGTGTCGGAGCAATAGCCCTGGATGGCATCGATCTCGAATTGTCGGCGAATGCCTGGCTGTTGATCGGCTACACCGGTGTGTTCGGGACTGCGCTGCCGTTCCTGTCCTACTTGTGGGCGAGCCAACACGCCAGTGCCACCAGGGTGGCCACCACCGGATACGTCATACCTGTGGTCAGTCTGGTGGGCGGGTTGATATTCATCGACGAGATTGTCACCTTGACGATCTTGGTGGGCGGCACCTTGATCATGGCCGGAGTGGTTCTAATCGATTGGACGGAGGGGAGAAGGACCAAGGGCGTTGCCTTGTGAACAGGCGCGACCGGTCGGCATCGGGCCGTCGGGGCGGTCTAGGCTCTCGGAACCGAACGGCCGGGCGTTCGTGTGGCGACACGATCCCTCCCGGCGTTGTCGAATTGGGACATCTGGGAGGTGTTGTGAAGACCTTCGACTTCGATCCGGGGCGGATTCATCTGCTCTCGCTAGAAACCGGCTCCGATCTCTATGAGACCGTCGTTGAGTACGTCCGGGAGCGCGATATTCGGGCTGCCTCGGTGGTGTTCATCGGTGCTGTACAGCGTGCCCAACTGGCCTGGTGGGACCAGGACGAGGAGGTGTATCGGAGTTTTGCGGTAGATGAACCGATGGAAGTGGTGAGCGGGTTGGGAAGCATCTCCGAATCCGACGGCCTGCCATTTGCGCACATCCACGCCTCATTGGCGAACCGAGAAGGACACCTGGTGGGTGGTCACGTCGAACTCGGCACTGAGGTCTATGCCATGGAGATCACGATCCAGGAGCTCGTGGGTGAGCCACTGGTCTTCTGGGAGTCGGAGACGTCGTGATGGAACATGCCGAAAATATGCAGTTGCCCGGAATACGAGTGGTCGTCACAGGGGCAGCGTCCGGGATCGGGCGCACCGTGGCCAAAAGATTCTTGAAAGCGGGCGCCGCCGTCCACGTCTGTGATGTAGATCCCGATGCACTCGCCGACTTGGCGGAGACGACACCGGCAATTTCGAGAACGAGGGCGGACGTGGGATCAGAGAACGATGTGGAACTACTGTTCACCGAAGTCGAGTCGCGGCTGGGTGGCCTTGATGTGCTTGTCAACAATGCCGGGCCCGGTGGCCCGACCCTTCCCGTTGACGAGATCTCCTTCGAACAGTGGAGGGGGTGTCTCAGCCCCAACCTCGACGGCTTGTTCCTCTGTACCCGCCGTGCTACACCGCTCCTGAAGCGCGAGGGTGCCGGGAGCATTGTCAACATGTCATCGGTCTCGGGACTCTTTGGATCCCCGCTTCGCAGCGCTTATGCGGCCGCCAAGTGGGCGGTGTTGGGGTTGACCAAGACATGGGCTTCCGAGCTCGGTCCGTATGGCATTCGAGTCAACGCCGTCTGCCCGGGAGGGGTTGCGGGTGAGCGGCTAGATCGCCAAATGAACGAACTCGCCGATGCGCGCGGGGTGCCGTTCGAGGAGGTCGCGAGCGAATGGAAGCGGCAGGCCTCGCTCCGTACATTTATCGACCCCGACGACATCGCCGACCTAATCCTGTTCCTGTGCTCGCCGGCCAGCAAGCGGATCACGGGAACGGTCGTTCCGATCGATGGCCACCTGGAGACTCTGGTCGGATAGCGACCCGGTTATCGCCCATCGATGTCACTCGGAGTTGCTGCGAGGTCTAGGAGCCTGCCGGCGGGTTTCATCGCACCCACGGGGGTAGTGGCGCCGTCAGCTTGGTACATTCTGAAGCACTTGCCGGCAAAGCCGCTCCAATCGGCTCTGAATGGAGACAAGCGTACAAGGGTGTCCGTGGGTGGCGATCAAACCTAGTGGCGAGGTAAACGGTGAAGCTTGGTATCCCGGTATTCAATTTCGACGCCATCGACGCCATCGACGCCATCGACGCCATCGACGCCATCGACGCCATCGACGCCGAGCCCCGAACCTTCAATGAGGGCACCTAGCAGCATTTCTCCTCGGTCCGCTGGTCGGCGTCCGGCTGCGATGCCTTGCTCGCCATCTACCTGGGTGGCCTCCACACCTTCTGGCACTTCGATACTGCCCTCGTTCGCCAGGCCTGGGGCAGCATTGCATCGTTCTTCTCGGATGCTGTTGGGATAAAAGGTCCCGGTGGGGAATAGAGCGGACGCGGGTAGGCTCGCAACATGAGACCTACACCAGACCAAGTTCAGCGCGTAACAATCATCGGCGCCGGGACCATGGGCCACTCTATCGCCCAGGTTTTTGCCCAGGCAGAGTTGGAGGTAGATCTCGTCGACCTCGACGAGACTGTCTTGGAGCGTGCTCCGCGACTGGTGGAATCCAACCTGCGGATCCTGGTGGATGCCGGCCGTCTCGATGAGTCCGACATCACGGCAGTGCTGGGACGGATCCATCCCACCGTCGATCTCGCAGAAGCGGCGGTCAGGGCCGACTTTGCCATGGAGGTCGTAAACGAGACGATTGCTGCCAAGCAGGCTGTCGTCGACGCCTTCGAAGCTGCGTCCGAATCCGACATCGTGCTGGCGAGCAACACCTCAGCCCTCGACCTATTCGAGCACATCACAGCGCGGGAGGCGGGTCGGCTGGTGTGCGCCCACTGGATCATGCCGCCCTACATCGTGCCGTTGGTTGAGATCGCTGGTGGCCCCGATACCTCCGAGGAGGCGCTGCAGTGGACCGCTGCGCTGCTAAGGAGGGTGGGAAAGCTACCGCTCGTTATGAAGCGTTTCGCCGTAGGGTTCATTGCCAACAAGATCATGATGGCGATGGGTGACGCTGCCGAAGACCTGATCAACGACGGAGCCGCCACGCTCGAGGACATTGATTTTGCCATGAAGACCAGCGTCGGCGTCCGGTTGGGGTTGGTAGGGCTCTTTCAGAGCCTCGACTTCAACGGACTCGACCTGATCGCCGAAGGGACCGCCGAGATGGGACTCCCGGTGCCTCCCTACCTTAAGGAAGTTGTCGACCAGGGGTTCTATGGGCCGAAGACGGGCCGTGGGTTCTACGACTACGGCGGCCGCACTGAGGAGGAAGTTGTTCGCCAGCGGGACCTAGCCTATCTGGCGATCCTCGAGGTGCTGGAGAGGTTTGATGCCTTCACCCCGTTGTAACCGGTCTGGTCGCAAGTTCGCGTCAGAAAGGAGAATTCGATGAGGATCGTCACCGTTCAGGCAAGGATCCGCGACGATGCGCTGCAACCCTATCTGGAGGCATCGGTCGCCAACGCCAGAGCTTCGGTCGGCACGGAAGCGGGATGCCACCGATTCGACGTGTTCCGGGATGCTAAAGATCCGAATCGGATCGGCTACAACGAGGTGTACAAGGACGACGATGCGTTCGCGGCGCATGGTGAGACCGAGCACTTCGCAGCCTGGCTCGCGGCTACCGACGGGATGGCCGATGGCGACATGACCTGGGCGACCTGCCGGAGCCTGAGTTCCGACGCCACCGACCGATATCCGACGTTGACGATGGCGGACGCGAAGTCACCGGCCGGGAATCTCCACGTCTTCCAGGGGCGCCTGAAGGCCTTTTCTTCCGAAGTGGATGGATTGATCGAGGCGTTGGCGGATCAGGCAGCCCAGTCACTACGGCTGGAGCCGGGCTGCCTCCGTTTCGATGTCTCCCAGAAACTCGATGATCCTGCGGAGATTTGGATCTACGAGGTCTATGCTGACCGAGCAGCGTTCAAACGCGTGGCGACCGGCGAGGCGGCGTCTGTCACCAGGGAGAGGATGAAGGGACGCCACGAGCCTCTGGAGTCGATCTCCGGGCCCAACATATGGCCACCGGACACCTGGAGGTGGGGATCCCAATCGGAGTACCAATCTGGGTAGAGATCGGCTACTCGTCGAAGGTGACCTCTATGAGAGGACCGTTGGCCATCCACTCATCAAAACCGAAGCCGCGGGCCCACTCGCTCATCTTTTCCAGCCGGGGAACGAGATCGGTGAGGAGGGCGCGCCGCTCGTCAGAGTCGGTGATCGGCGCCGCGGCCCCGCTGAGATCGGCGGTCACCGACTCCTTGAGGTGAAAGATGATCGAAGGGTTTTCCAGCAGGTTGGCATACCAGTCCCTACGCCCCGGGCTCCCGGTGATGATGATGCGATCGCCGAGGTTGTGGAACCAGATCTCGACTCTCCTCGGTATCCCCGACCGGCGGCCGATCGTGGTGATGTCGATCGTCATATCGGCCTCGAGGGCCCGGCGGATCGAATCGTGCATGCCGACACTCCTTGGAAACTGGCCCGGCTTCATGCTGGCACATCGCGGCGGCGAAAGGTGTCACCGACTTGTCTTTGGCTACACCGTTCGGGAGACTTCGAGTTGACGCCCCCAGACGGGGCATGGATTCACCGCGAGGAGGTGGCGTGATGGGCTACGAGAAGCTTCGCTACGAACGGGATGAGTCGGTCGTCACTATCACGCTCAACCGCCCCGGTGAGATGAATGCGTTGTCGAACGAAATGGAGGATGAGCTCCATCGTGCCCTCGACCAAGCCGATGTGGATCCGGCGGCCAGGGTCATCATCTTGACGGGTGCCGGCCGAGCCTTCTCCGCCGGCTATGACTTTGGGGAGGACCCCAGCGCCGGGACCGTCAGCGAGAGGCTGCACCGGTGGCTGGACATCAACCAACGATCGGCCGAACGCTTCCTACACATCATGGAGCTCTCTAAGCCGGTGATCGCCGCCGTAAACGGCTGGTGTCTCGGTGGCGGGTTCTGGTACGCCTTATGCTCTGATATCACGATCGCATCGGAGGATGCGACCTTCGGTCAGCCCGAGGTGCGAGGGATCTCCAACTCCACAGTGTTATTCGCGTTCCTGGCCGGATGGAAGAACGCGCATCGATACACGCTTACCGGTGATCACTTCGATGCTGCAGAGGCGCTGCGTATCGGGATCGTCAACGAGGTCGTACCCGCTGATCGACTCCTGGAGCGAGCTAGCGCTTTGGCACAGCGGATTGCACTGGTTCCACCCGATTCGGTTCGGCTCAACAAGGCGATCACGACTTACGGACTCGAAGCGATGGGTCTGCGTAATGCAAACAACGTGATGACCTTCCTATCGACGATCGCCCATGGTTCGGCAGACTCATCCGACGTTGAGCACTTGCGTGAAGCACAGGAGCGGGGCGGCCTCCGGGCCTACCTGGAGGAACGCGACGACCCCTTTCTGCCCGAGCCGGGTGGGCCGCGGCGGGCGAAAGACGCCTAAGTGTGACAACCGGAGATGTTGTCCCTGATCGGATGGTGTGATCGGTTGGGCGCTCCGGGCACACCTAGGTGGGACCGCCGAGCAGCGCGAACCCGGCGGTGCCGAGGTCAAAGTTGTCCATGCTTCTGGCGCGCTGTCAGAGCCGGCCGGCGCCGTGTTCCGGGTAGATCTCCTGGTACAGGGTCCCACGGGTAAACGGATAGGCCTCCAGAATCGATTCGTTCAGCTCGATTCCCAGGCCCGGTCCCGGTGGAACTTGCAGACGGCCGTCGACAATCCGATCCATTCCGAATATGGGGTCAACCAGCAGCTCATCGCGTAACGGCTGGTACGGGTCGGGGTCGTACTCCATCAGCTCCGGTTCGATCGCTGCAGCCAGATGGAGTCCGGCTGCCACGCCGACGGCAGTCAGCCCCCCCACGTGCGGTACGACTGCCAGGTCGTGGGCTCTCGCCAGAGCCGCCACGTCTAGACACTCGAGGATTCCGCCACACAAGGTGGGATCGGGTTGGAGGACGTCGGCCGCCCGATGGTGCACCACATCCCGGAATCCGGCGAGGGAGAAGACCCGCTCACCGACCGCGATCCGCACTGGTGACGCGGTGCGCACAGCTGCCAGGCCTTCGATCATGTACTGCGGGATCGGTTCCTCATAGAAGCTGACGTTGAACTCCTCCATTTGCCGCGCCAGGCGGATCGCCTGGTCGGGGCTATAGGTCCAGTAGCCATCGGCCATGAGGTGGACTTCGTCGCCGATGCGGTCCCGGGTACGGGCGATCAGTTGGATGTCCCGGAGGGGATCGTTCCCGAGGCGCACCTTGATGCCTTTGATACCGGTGGCAAGGGTTTCGTCGAAGTAAGTCTCATGCCAGTCGAGATCCCGCTCGAAGCTTGTGGTGCCGGTAGCGTATAGCGGCAGGCTGTCGATACCGGCACCGAGCAGGGTCGCGATCGAAACACCCTTGTCCTTGCCGAGGATATCCCACAAGGCGATCTCGATGGCTCCGATCACCTGTGCAGACACACCGTCCCACCCAAGGTACCCGTCGAGCCACAGGTGCATGTCGGCTAGCCGGGCCCTGATTGCCAGCGGGTCCTTTCCGATGAGCAGATCGGCAAGCACGTCATCGACGATGGCCTTGACTACGGTCGGATAGGAGTGTCCGTAGGACGAACTCGCCTCCCCGTAGCCGATGTGGCCCTCATCCGTCACCACCCGGACCAGCGCAAAGCTGCGGTGCATCTCCGGGTCGACTTTGGTGTAGCCCAGAGAGATTGTGGTGACCTCGCGGATCTTCATTGGAAAAACTCGCTTTCGGGATTAGCGGTCGTCATTCGGGCGTCTTGTCTTCGAACCTTCCAACCAGAGTGGGTGGTGGGAGCTCGTCGGGCGCAGTTTCCAGGTACCCGCTGACGTCGATGATGCGCTCCCGGAACCAGATGTCGAATGGGTGATCGGACTCCGCCATCTTGTCGAGGATCTGGTCGGGGTCTCTCCCGTCGATACACACGATCGCCACGTCCATTCCCGGGAACCGTTGCTCCCAAACCACCTCACGGGTGACTCCCATGCGGCGATGGTGATCGGCCCATTCGGCGTAGCGGGGTCCGGTGATCTCGCGCATCATGTCGTGCCATCCATCCCGCTTTTCCGGGAGAATCGGCGCCACGATCACGAACTCAGTTGTCTCTCCGGTTGGGTTGGTCATGGTGGCTCCTGTGGTTGACAGCGACGTCATGCTATCTCGTTCTCGAAGTGGTATTCCCTCGACGGTCTGGGAGTCGGCGATCGAGGCGGCTGACCCGAATTGAACGAGCCGGCATCGTTCGATCGTATGACCGAGGCCGCGGCGGCATGGGCTAATGTGCGCGTCATGTCAGACCTTTCCGGCCGACGCACAGGACCATGGCGGTGATCGGCGACGTTGTCCGGGCTGCCAGCCTCGCCGAAGTGATCGCTTTGATAGACCGGACAGAGACGAACCCCCGGATCCTGGCCGGCGGTACTGACTTGTTGCTGCCCCACGTCTCGGACCCCTCCGAGACGGTCACGCTGATCGACATCACCGGCGTAGAGCAACTTGCCGAGATCCGCTCCGACGAGGATGGGGTAAGCATCGGAGCCGCCGTCAAACTTAGCGACATAGTCCGATCGACGGTGCTGGTCGACCGCCTCCCCATTCTCGTCTGGGCAGCCGCTGAGGTTGCCGGACCTCAAATTCGGAATCTGGCAACCATCGGCGGCAACGTGTGCAACGCTTCGCCGTCTGCCGACACCGTGCCACCCCTGCTGGTCCTAGATGCCCAGGCCGAGTACGTGTCCGGAGACAAGGCGCATTCGGTACCGTTGTCGGACTTTTTTATCGGGCCGGGCGAGACGATCCTGGGGTCCGACGGGCTGCTCACCGCTCTTCGGATCGCGTGGCCATCGTCTTCGGCGACCGGGGTCTATCTCAAGCACAGCCCGCGGCAGGCGATGGATCTAGCGATCGTCGGAGTGGCGGTCATGCTCGATCCCGGAGCAAATGGGCTGACGGCGCGGATTGCCCTCGGCGCGGTCGGCCCGACTCCTCTCAGGGCAACGGCGGCCGAAGCGAGTTTGCGAGGACTGGACCATCTAACGGATGAGTCGATCCACGAGGCGGCACGCCTGGCGGAGGAGGCGGCGGCTCCCATAGATGACGTCAGGGGATCGGCCCGTTATCGCCGTGACATGGTGCGCCGGTTGGTGGGACGGGCCCTGCGGGTGGCGACAAACAGGCTTACGGGAGACGAAGAGAGATGAAAATCACACTGGTGGTCAACAGCGAGGAGTACCGCGTCGTAGTCGATCCGGATGAGCTGCTGATTGACACCTTGCGAGAGCGCCTGAGTTTGACCGGTTCCAAGAAGGGATGCGCGACTGGAGATTGTGGTGCCTGCACGGTCATCATGGAGGAGCGAACCGTGACCAGCTGTCTCGTTCTAACTGCAACCGCCTCAGGCAAGTCCGTCATGACGGTCGAAGGGCTGGCGGTCGATGGGATTCTCCACCCGGTTCAGCAGAGTTTCATCGACTTCGGGGGCGTGCAGTGCGGCTATTGCTCGCCGGGCCTGATCATGACAACCGTGGCCCTGCTCGAAGCCAACTCCGACCCAACCAACGAGGAGCTGCGAACCGGGTTGTCGGGAAACTTGTGCCGTTGCACCGGCTACGGGCCGATCTTCGATGCCGTCAGGGCTGCCGGTCGTACTCTGAAGAACGGGGAGCGATGACGATCACTGGCGCACCCGACAAGGCCGACGGTGGCGTGGTGGGGAGATCTGTTCCGCGTATCGATGGTGTCGCCAAAGTCACCGGCGCGTTGCAATACGGCACCGACTTCTATCTCGAGGGGATGCTGCATGGCAAGATCCTGTTCTCCGATCGCCCCTACGCTCGAATCCACGAAATCGATGTCAGCAGAGCACTTGCCCTGCCGGGGGTGAAGGGCGTGGTGACCGGAGCCGATGCGCCGGACGCCCGCTACGGCGTGTACATATTCGACCGCTTGATCCTCGCCAAAGACGTCGTGCGCTACGTCGGTGAACCGGTGGCAGCGGTGGCCGCCACCACCCCCAAGATCGCCGAAGCGGCACTGGCTCTCATCGCGGTGGAGTACGAGGACCTGCCGGCACTCCATGATCCGGAGGAGGCGCTGGCCCCGGAAGCCCCCGTTTTGCACTCCGACCTCGGGGAGTATGTGGGATCCTATCCATACGTCCGGTACGGCAACGTGTGCATGGAGACCGAATTGTCGCGGGGCGACACCGAGGCCGGCTTCGCCGCGGCCGATGTCGTGGTAGAGCGGGAGTACCAGACCGGCGCCGTCAATCATGGAGCCATCGAACCTCACGTCAGCGTGGCCGGGTTCGACCATACCGGCAAGCTGACGGTCTGGACCTCCACCCAGCAGCTGAAGGTGGCGCATCAGACGGTTGCCCAGGCGCTCGACATTCCCATGAACCGGGTTAAGATCGTCCCACTGGGCGTCGGTGGGGGCTTTGGCGGCAAACTCAAGGCGATTCTCGAGCCGGTATGCGCTCTCTTGGCCGCCAAGGTCGGACAGCCGGTCAGGATCCTTCTCAGTAGGCGGGAGGAGTTCATCGCCGTTCGCAACCGGGCTCCCTTTCGCATCAAGATCAAGATGGGTGCGAAGCGCGACGGCACGATCGTTGCCGGCGATGTCGACATTATCACTGACGCCGGCGGGTATTCAGATCACGCGGTGGGAACGGCCACCCACGCGGTCAGTTCGGCGATGGGGTGCTACCTCATACCCAATTACCGTGCCCGGGCCAAAGCGGTGTATACCAACAACCCCGACTACGGGTGCATGCGGGGCTACGGCAATCTGCAGATGGCCTTCGCCCTGGAGGCCACGGTAGATCTTATGGCGCGGGAATTGGAGATAGACCCTGCCCAGCTGCGCCTACGGAACCTGGTCGAAGAAGGTGACGTTCTGTTCACAACACAGCAGGTGCACGGAGTACAGGCCCGGTCGGGCCTGGAGAAGGCCCTTGTCGCGTCCGGGTATCGGGACAAGAAGGGCCGAATTGGCCCCAATCGCGGCATTGGAATCGCCACGATAATGAAGCCCTCAGGGCTGCTGGCGTCTTCGGCGATCATCAATCTCAACGAGGACGGCTCGATCGGCATCACGACCGCCGTGGTGGACATCGGCACCGGAACCCAGACCGTTCTGTGCCAGATCGCAGCCGAAGTCCTCGGGGTTCCGATGGAATCGGTGGCGATAGCCAGCCAGGACTCGGACAACGCCCCTTACGACCTCGGTTCCATCGCCAGCCGGACCGTGTTCGATGGTGGTAATGCAGTGCGGGTCGCCGCCGAGGATCTCCGCGACCAGATCATCGACCGGGCTGCGCTGGTGTTGGAGTGCGATCCGGCAGATCTGGTACTACGAGACGGCATGGCCGTACACGCGGAAGATGCCGACCGAGCACTTCCCCTGGCGGCGGTCGCCGGTATTTCGCTGTATGTCTCGGGTGGGCCGCCTATCGGGACGTGCTCTTGGCTGACTCCGCCGGTCTTCGATGAGCCGGTTGGCAGGGGATTTGCCGAAGGTCCCTTCCCTAGTTTTGCCTTCGCCACCCACATCGCAGAGGTCGAGGTGGACACCGACACCGGCAAGGTCACAGTGACGGGATACACCGCCAGCCACGATATAGGAAGAGCGATCAATCCCCTCGGTCTTGAAGGTCAGATAAAGGGCGGTATCGTGCAGGCTCTCGGTGGTGCCCTGTATGAGGAAATGGTTGTGAGCGACGGCAGGTTCCAAAACCCCAACTTCACCGATTACCGGATGCCCACTGCCGCAGATGCCCCCGAGATCACTGTGGTCTTCATCGAGGAGCCCGAACCGACTGGACCCTTTGGGGCCAAGGGCATCGGAGAGCAACCTGCCATGGGCCCGGCCGCCGCCGTGGCCAACGCTATCTTTGACGCCACCGGGGTGATGCCCGATTCGATTCCTATCACGCCGGAGCGGCTCTACAACGCCATTAAGGAGGCCACCTAGAGACCTTTCGGCGGCGTGGTGCCCCAGCGGACTCGTTCTATGAAGTATCGCATTTGGGTTGCAATAGCCCTTGCAGCCTTCGGGTGGGGATCGGGAAGCGTCGCTAATCGGGCGGCTCTGGTCCAGGGTGCCGATGCCCATACGCTCATAGCGCTTCGCCTGGCGATAGCGGCGATCTTGTTGTTCGCCTACCTGTGGCTGAGTGGGAGGGGTCTGACACGTCGACCCCTGATCTGGTGGCGCGGCGGCCTTCTCGGCGTAGTCGGGATGGGGGCCCCAATGACCCTCTTCACTCATGCCCTCAAGCACATTTCTGTCGGGCTCAGCGGATTGATTATGACGTCGGCTGCCATCGTGACGGTTGGCTGGGCGCATCTCCTGCTCGATGGGGAGCGCCTTGTCCCACGAGTGGTCGGTGGCATGTTGGTAGGGATGAGTGGGGTGGCGACGCTGCTGCTCGCCGGGGAAACGGGCATTATCGGAGGTGGGAATCTTCTGCGCGGCGTTTCGTTGGTTCTGGCAGGTGCAATTGCGACGGGCTTCACCAGTGCTCTGAGCCGTAAGTACATGTTGCACCATTCGGTTCTGGATTTCGCCGGGCCGCAGTTTGCGTTTGGTGCTGTGGTAGGGCTACTGGTGTGGCCGCTCCTGGGGGACATGGATCTGGGCGGCATGACCGTGCAGGTGTGGCTGCTCCTCGCCTACCTGGGGTTGGTGGGGACCACGGTGCCGTTTCTGGCATTCCTGTGGGCCAGCCAGCTCAGTTCGGCGACTCGGGTGGCGGTAGTTTCGTACATAGTTCCGATTTTTAGCCTTGTCGGCGGCATCGTCTTTCTCGATGAGCGGCTCTCCTGGTTTATGGCTCTCGGCGGGGCCCTCATTGTGGGCGGGGTGATCATTGTGGATCGGATCGAAGCCTCGCGATAAATCGATAGCCGGGTTTGAGGCCGGCCGACGAGGTTGACCCGAGCATCGGGAGTCGATCACTTCTTCACACAAGTAGAGAAAGCGGCAGGTACCGCTCCCTCTGTGGGGTGCCCTTACTGCGCCGTACAGCTAGCTCTTGGTCTTCTGAAAGATCTCCGTTATCTCGGCGATGAGTCCCAGCAGCTCGTCACCCGACGCAGGGTCCATCGACTTCTTCGCATCGCCTGCGCTCTTGGCAGCGCGCCAGACCAGATCGTGGAGTTGTGGGAACTCCTCGATGTGTGGCGGCTTGAAGTAATCGGTCCACAGCACCCACAGGTGGTGCTTTACAAGTTCGGCCCGTTGCTCCTTGATGATGACGCAACGCTGCCGGAAGACATCGTCGTCGGAGTCTTGGTACTTCTGCTGGATCGCTTGCACCGATTCGGCTTCGATCCTGGCCTGTGCGGGGTCGTACACCCCGCACATGAGATCGCAGTGAGCGTGGGCTACCCGCTTTGGCCTTAGCAATGACATCGACGGAATCCTTCCTGTCGTTCGAAGGCGCCACCCTACACTCGATGCGGTGCCCAAACCCGTCCCGAATCCGGCTCGTCGCACCCGTGCCCGGCTATTGCTACGCCTCCTGATTGGCGCCATAAAGGGACGGTGGCGGCGTTATGAGATCGCCGATCACAGCATGCGACCGACGCTTGATGAAGGAGACTGGGTACTCGGAGTTACCCGACCTCAGCGACTCCGAGTAGGCGACGTCGTGGTGTGCGATTTGCCGAGTCGGACCGGGTTCGCCATTGTGAAGCGAGTTGCTTCGATCGACCCGACCGACGGGTCGCTCTGGCTCCTGGGAGACGATCCATCTGCAGGAACCGTGGATAGCCGCTCTTTCGGTACCGTCGCCGCCGCAGCGATAACCACCCAACTAGCAATACGCTTTTGGCCATTTCCGCCCAAGCTGATTCACCACCACGACTGCTCAGATCCCTAACTTGCGAGGACTCTGATTGCAGGCTGCAATCGGGCATCGGAAATCGTCTGCAGCCTTTCCAAGCCGTACGATTACGCGTCATGAACTGGCCACGTATGCTCCTTCGCCTGCTGGGACGCCGACTTCCGACCATATCAGGATCGATCGAGACCCCGGGTCTGGGACAACCGATCGAGATCGGCCGCGACCGCTTCGGGGTACCTCACATCCGGGCCGAGTCCGACCTCGATGCGTGGTTCGGTCTTGGGTTCTGCCAGGGCCAGGATCGGGCGTTCCAACTTGAGACTCGTTTGCGCCTGGTGCGCGGCACCATCTCCGCTCTGATTGGCGCCGATGGACTACCACTCGATCGCATCTCACGCCGGATCGACTTCGCCGGATCAGGGCGACACAGCCTCGATGGGCTCAGTGAAGGCGACCGCGTCCGCTACGAAGCCTTTGCTGCCGGGGTTCGCTCCGGCGTGACCGAGGGGCGAGGAGGCAGAAGCCACGAATTCCTCCTCCTCCGTACCAAGCTGACACCCTTCGAGGCGGCCGACGCCCTCGGATTCTTTGCGGTGCAGGCCTTCTCCCTGGCCTCGAACTGGGACACCGAGCTCGCCCGGCTCCGGATGCTCGCCCTCGACGGGCCCGACGCCGTCAGCGCGCTGCACCCGCCCTACCGACCCAACCAGCCCACGTCGCAACGACCGGACGCAGCCGCCGGCCGCGTCGTGGATGCCCTCGCCGAGGACCTGGCCCGTTCCGGCGACCTCTTCACCCCGGGCGGTGGATCGAACAACTGGGCTATCTCAGGTGAACACACCGCTTCGGGACGCGCGATCCTCGCCAACGACCCACACCTGGCACCGGTCTTGCCCGCTCACTGGTATCTCGCCCACCTGGAGACCCCGGACTGGTCGGTCGTCGGAGGGTCGATTCCGGGTACGCCCGCGTTCGGCTTCGGGCACAACGGAACAGCCGCCTGGGGCGTCACCGCCGGGCTCATCGACAACACCGACCTGTTCATCAAGGAGGTCGGATCCGACGGACACTCGGTTCGGAGGGGATCCGAGTTTGTGGAATGTGAGATGCGCCACGAGCACATCGAGGTGAAGGGCGGCAACCAGGAGGACCTCGAGGTGGTAGTGACCGACCGGGGCCGATGGTAGGTCCCGCCTTCGAAG
>PVBE011077593.1_pt1 | contig 16950 bp, 14 predicted proteins | sample 1631181 | NCBI WGS metagenome assembly PVBE01 (sample SAMN08397723, study PRJNA350692) | Marine metagenome, whole genome shotgun sequencing project. | isolation source: water | place: Pacific Ocean | collected 2012-04 | reverse complement strand
CCACCAGTTTCTGATGACGCCGCTGGATCGAACACTCCCGCTCACCGAGGTGAATCAGGTTGCCGTGAGCATCACCAAACACCTGCACCTCGATGTGACGAGGACGCTCCAGATAACGCTCCAGGTAGACCGTACCGTCACCGAACGCCGACAGTGCCTCACTGCTGGCCTGCCGAATCGCCTGCTCCAGTTCAGACGGGTCGCGGATGACGCGCATCCCTTTGCCCCCCCCGCCGAACGCCGCCTTGACCAAGAGCGGGTAGCCAACACTGTCCGCCTCCTCCGGTCCGCCTCCGGGAATCAGCGAGACACCCACTTCGACCATCTTACGCCTGGCCGAGAGCTTGTCCCCCATACAGTCCATCGCTTCGGCCGAGGGGCCGATGAACACCATCCCCGCCTCGCCGACTGCCCGCGCAAAATCTGCACGCTCGGACAAGAACCCGTAACCCGGATGGACCGCGTCACAACCTGCCCGGGTCGCAACATCGAGCAGCTTGGCAATATTGAGATAGGTGTCCGCAGAGCTGACGCCATCCAGCGCATACGTCTCGGAAGACATCCGGACGAATGGAGCCGACTCGTCGACCGCACTGTAGACGGTGACGGTGTCGATCCCCAGCTCACGGCAGGCGCGGATTATGCGGACCGCGATCTCGCCTCGGTTGGCAATCAGTACCCTGGAAAACATCGACGGAGTATTCTACGGGACCCGCTCGGGCCTGTCACCTTGAGAAGAGCTCTCGCCAGGCGCGATCGACCTGCTCCAAGGTCTGTCCGGAGAGAACACCGAACGCCCTGGCCGGGTCCTCTCCCCGGGCCAATCGGCTGACATAGGGCCCGAACAGATTCCCCCCCTTGGCACCACGACGCATGCTGAGATAGTAGACCACCGCCCAGGACTGAAGGTAGTGGACATTGCTCTGTTCCAGGTCCAGCGCGTTGCTGACGATGAACTTCTCGCTTCCTGCAGCAAGCAGGTTGCGCAACGGCACGACGCTTCCCGAGCGGATGAAGCTCCGCAGCTTGGCCACACGCTGCTTGTCCATCGTGCCGATCCGTAGCGTGGTGCCTTCGATGAAGGAGTTCTCGAAAAACTGGGCCATCCCCTCGTTGATCCAAGCCGGGACCGTGTTCACCTGTTCCTTGGTGAACAGGAAGTTGTTGAGGAAAGCATGGAACGCCTCGTGGTACAGCATCCTGATCAGTGAGCCGGCGTACTGGCGGACCAGATGCTCGTTCTGGCGATCGATCTGCCCCGACCGAGACTTGAGCGAAGTCAGGTACTTCTTGTGCTTGTAGATCGCTTTTTTCTGCTCGGCCTCCCACTTCTTGACCCTACTCCAGAAATCCAGCGCCTCCTGACGTGTCGCCTTGCCCGCCCGGACCGAAGCCTCTGCTTCCTTGCGATACTGCTCCTTCTTGCGTTCGACCTCTGTCTTGCGACGGTTCAGGCTCCGCGTCTCCGCCGCGATCTTGACCTTCAAAGCCGTGTGCTTTCGACGCACCAAGATCACCTGCTCGCGCATTTTCGCCAGATCGGTGCCGGCCAGAACCAGGTTGCGCGAAGCCACATAGACTGCGGGATTCTGGATCTGCCGGCCAATGACCCCGTAATACTCAGCGCTGGTGTTGAATACATAGATCCGGACCTTACCGCTGCGGTTGCGGCTGACCGCAAAATGCCGCTCGTAAGCCGCGAAGATCTGCTCCAGCTTGTAGGCCATGCGCCGGGTAAAATCTGCCTGTGCATTCGAATAGAGCTCGAATCGTTTCGAGGTGAACTTGTTCCCTCGCCCGCGACCACCGAGCCAGGGAACATCCTTCAACTTGATCGTTCGGATCGCCTTGGCCTCGCTGACCTGCTGGCTCTTGATCTCACGAATCTCGGCCAATCGCTGGGCCCGCAATGCGACCGACAGACGCTCCACCCGCGCGACCTCCGAGCGTGCGATGTTGATCTCCATCGTCAACGTGCGCTTGTGCTTGCGCCGCATCACCGCGAGGAAACGAATTTGCTGGTCATCCTCCGAGAGAATGACGCCCTCGATCCGGGTCTTGTTCTTGCGAATGATGACGTCCAGTTTCGAGCTTTCCTCGGCAATCACGCCGGTTGCAAGCAAGGCACTGATCACAACCGCCAAACCCAGACATCGCATGTGACCCCCTATCGGCTCAGTGCAACCCGCCGCACCATTTCGAGAAGCGCAGAAGGGCGATAGGGCTTTTCCAGGAACCCGACCAGATTGTCCGAGTCGAAGCACCGCATCGCTTCTTCCTCGTTATAGCCACTACAGAGAATGACCTGCGCGCTCTCCTGAATGTCGCAGATCTCCCGGAATGCCCTCTCCCCGCTGAGCTGGGGCAAGACCAAGTCCAGGATCACCACGACGATCTCCTGGCAATGCTCCGCGAACTGCTTCACCCCATCCAGCCCGTTATCCGCCGTGATCACCGAGAACCCCTGGCGCAGCAATGCCCGTTCAGCAACACTCAAAACGCTGGCCTCGTCGTCCACCACCAAAACGGTTCCCTCCCCCCTCCAGGCTGACAGGGCCACACCACTCTCCTCAGCCACTTCCACAGGCCCCACAGACTCACCACAGCGTGGAAGGATGACCCGAAAGGTAGAGCCTTTGCCCAACCGGCTGTTGACCTCGATCGCTCCGTCATGAGAGCGAGCGATTCCCTGCACCGCGGCCAAGCCAAGCCCACGACCGGTGAACTTCGTCGTGAAGAACGGATTGAATATGCTGGCCTGGGTCTCGGCATCCATGCCCCTCCCCGTGTCAGAGACCTCGACGTAGACATACTCCCCTGTCGGCAACTCGTCCCTCGGCACGATCCGATTCAGATATTCACCGTCCACCTCCGTCACGCCGGTGCTGACCGTGATCACTCCGCCCTGCTCAGCCAGCGCCTCCGAAGCGTTGATGATCAGGTTCATCACCACCTGCTGCAACTGGGTCTCGTCCCCCATCACCGATGGTAGGTCTTCACCGATACGATAACGCAATAACGCCATCTTGCTGATGGACAAGTCGAGCAAGTTGCCCATATCCAGGACCAGCCTGGACAGGTCAAGTGGCTGGACAACAAACTGGCCCTTGCCGGAGTAGGCCAGCAGTTGCTTGGTGATCTCGGCGGCGCGCATCGCAGTCTTTTGGATCTGCTCGATACTGTGGCGCACCTGGGAATCCTCTTCCATGTCGAGCAACGCCAACTCGGCGTTGCCCAGGATGCCGCCGAGCAGGTTATTGAAATCATGTGCCGTCCCACCCGCCAGGACACCGAGACTCTCGAGTTTCTGGGTGTGCTCGATCCGTCTGGTGAACCGCTTCCGCTGCTCTTCGGCCAACCACTGCTGGGTAATGTCTTGCGCCACGCCGGCGACACGGTAAATCACCCCGTGTTCATCACGTACGGGGAAGGCACGGGCGGCGACCCGACGGACCGACCCGTCAGCCCATACCAAACGGAAGGTCTCGTCAAAACCCACCCAACCTTCCGTCACGGTCAATGCAGCGACGATCCGCTCCTGATCCTGTTCGTGAACCGCATCCAGCAAGGAACTCGGCGACTCGATCAGACTCTGGCAGCTGCGACCCCAGATCTCCTCGTAGGCCGGACTGACATAGATGATCTCGTCCATGCTCGAGTTCGCCATCCAGAACATCTCCTGGACATGGTGCGCGAACTGGTGGAACCGACCCTCGCTTTCCATCAACGCCAGATGCGCCTCTGAGAGCTCCTGGTTGGCCTGCTTGAGTTCCAATAGCAGCTTCTCGTTCTCTAGCCCGGTCCGCATCGTCTTCCATGCGCGCGCCACCGCACCCTCGAGACTCTCGGGCAACACCGGCTTCTCGAGCAGGTCGTAGGCTCCCTCCTTGAGCGCCGCGAGCGCAGAATCCTTGGTGGCAAAGCCAGTCATCACGATGCCAATGATCGTTGGCCAGATTTCCTTGGCCTGACGCAGCAGATCCATGCCATACATCTCGGGCATGACCAGATCGGTGATCAGGATCTCGTGCGGCATCTCCTCGAGCAGCCGCAGCGCCTCATAGGGCGAGGTCGTTGCGGAGACCGGGTACTGGTCCTCCAGTGCGTCACAGAGGACATCGAGCACCAACCGCTCGTCATCGACGACCAGCAGACGTGGAGCATCCGGAATGTACAGAGCAGCCTCCTCTGGATCGAGGGGGTCGGCTGGGGCCCGTAGCGCCATAGTGTATTAGTATACACTCGATAGTTCTTCCCCACTTGGCAAGAGATGTATGATACCGATGATGTGTTCAACGGTAGCGACCTCGTTTCTGCCCCTCACGCCACAACGCGCGCGTCGGGTCTGGCAAAGTGGAAGCGGCAACGCAACCCAAACCTATTTCCGATATACGCTGAGAAATGGCAGACGGCCAAGATCCGCGTAATTCCAAACCGGATCCGGCCCGGGAAAGAACGAGCCAGCTTCCTGTCAGGGCGACTTCTACCCCCCAGGTGACACCCGCGAATCGGCGCGACCGATTCGCGACGTTGGGACTGTATCTCATCCTGACTTTCCTGCTCGTCTGGCTGGCCTGGACGGGCGAAGCGGGACCCTTCTGGGGGCAGGTGGACGCGGCCGGCTCACCGCTGTATCGCGAGCGACTCGAACAGGCCATCCAGGAGATGGGTCGATGATCCGAGCCGCTCTCCTTGCGCTGCTCCTCGCGATCGCTCTGGGCACAGTGCACTTGCTGCGCCCCGACAGCGGTGAGGTGGACTTGCCGGCCAACCCAGCCGCTCCCATTGCGCTGATCGACCACGCGCACCACCCGCTGACACCGACCGACCCGATCGTCGAACGCCTGCGCCGTAGGGGAGTTCTGGTGGCCCTGGCCAACAGCTGGAACCCGCGGATGGTGCGCCGGGCGCGGCTGCTCATCGTGCCCCCATCGTTCGCACCGCTCACCGCCAACCAGATCGAACAGATCACGGTGCTGATGAAAGAGGGGGGGGTCGTGCTGGTTGCCGGTGGCCCGTCAAAGAGCCAGCTGGCCTGGCTGGCCGACTTTGGAGTCCGAATCAGCACCCGGCCACTAGGTAACGGGACCGGCCAGCCGCCGACCGCAGACTTCTCGGAGGGCTGGGCGCTCGAGCTGTCCGGCCGAGCCCGCGCGCTGGTCCGCCTGCGCAGGCAACCTGTCGTTGCCGAGACCCCCGTCGGCAAGGGACGCCTCGTCGTGATCGCAGACCCCCGCCTGCTTGCCCTGAGCAACGAGCGCAATGCGCAATTTCTCGAGCGGGTTGTTGGCCTGGTGCGCTGAGATGAGGTGGTTCTGGTGCGCCCTGTTCTGCCTGACTGGATTCTGGATTGCTCACCCTGGCTGGCTGGCCGGCGGGTTGATCTTCGGCGCACTCGCCTGCCGCCGGATGCCGATCGAGCAGACCAGAACGCTGCCCAGTCTGGCGCTGGCCTTGACCCTCGGCCTGGTCAGCTGGCTCTGCCCCGGGATCTGGAGCGTCCCCCCGGCACTCATCGGACTGGGGTGCCTGTCGCTCGTCGCGGGGCTGCTCCGACTATCTCAGGCCTGCCTGTTTTCCGGGCTGATGCTCTCGGCCCAGTCGCTCGTTGCAGCCGGCTCACCGATCCTGCTGGCACGCCGCCACGAACTCCCACTCGGCTCACTGCTCGAGGCTGTCTACCGGCTGCTGGGCCTGGACGCAGCAAGCAATGGAGCGGCCATTGCCGTGCTTCGGACGGTGGCGACGGTCAGACTGGAGAACCTGATGGCACCCGCCCTCCTGCTGCTCGCTGTGGGCGGTGGCATCGGGCTGTGGCTCTCTGGACGCCGAAGACTGCGCTGTCACCTGGCCTGGCTCTCCTACCTGGCCCTCTTCGGACTGATCCGTCTGACGGCACAGATTCTGCTCCACCCACAGGACTTGCCCCCCGGGCTCGGACTCCTCAGCCTGCTGCCGCTGATCATCCCACTGGCCTGGCTCGACCGAGCACAGCTCGTACGCCCTCGACTCGATGGCGCGACCAAGCCGGCGTGGGCATTCGCTGCCGGACTGCTACTGCTCGCGATGGCCTGGCACCTGCCGGACCCCGGCACTCCCAAGCAAGGCCGGATCCTGATCGACGAGAGCCACAGCCGGTGGGAACCGGTTGCCGTCCCACTCGACACCCGGAGCTACGGTCTGCGCACCGTTTACACCTACTGGTCGTTGTCTCGCTCTCTCGGCCGACATTTCGGACACGTCAGCACGACTCGCGGCACGATCGACGATCGGGAACTTGCCCGCTGTGACGTACTGATCCTCAAGACCCCGACCCGACCTTACACACCAGCGGAGGTGGCGGCCATCGTGCGATTCGTGCGCCGAGGCGGCGGCCTGTGGATGATCGGTGAGCACACCAACGTTTTCGGCAGCAGCACCCACCTCAATCCGGTCGCCGAGCAGTTCGGCATCCGATACCGGCACGACGCAGTGCTGGCGCGAGGCAGCCAGCGCCCAAAGCACCGACGGCCAGCGTGGTTTGCGCACCCGACGGTCAATCACATGCGCCCGATGCTCGACGCGATCTCCTGCTCGCTGGTGGTTCGAGGTCGTGTGCGAACACCCCTCGTCGCAGACACCCGCATCTCCGCCGGCCCCGACTGGTCATCACGCAACTTCTTCGGGCCGTTTCAGTCCATGCCACATCAGGCCAAGGGGCGCCTGGTTCAGATGGCTGCTCATCGGTTCGGGCGGGGCCGGGTCGTCGCCTTCACCGACAGCACACTGTTCTCGAGCTTTTGCTATCACCTTCCGGGCATCGAAGACCTGGCACTAGGAACCGTCGACTGGCTCAATCGCCGCGCGAGCTCCCCCTGGGGCTGGCTCGCAATCGGCACCCTCGGACTGGTGCTGGTCCTCTGGTCGCTGAGCCGACAGCCGGGCGTGCTGCTGATCGCGGCCGCCGGCTGGATTGCGATTGCCAGCGCCTCTATCGGACACCACCTGACCCTGAGGCAGGCCTACCCGGCACCCACCCCACACACGCCGGGCGTACAAGTCGGTCTGCTGCAGTCCGAGCGCTACCAGCTCTCGCTCAAGCCGACACCCGACCAGCGCCCCAACCTGCTGACGTTCGTCGTGGCCCTGCAGCGCCTCGGTCTGGTTCCACGGTTCGGCCAAAGTGTGGCACAGCTCGAGAAGTGCCCTGTGATCATTCAGGTCGGCCCGCCCACCGAACACACGGCGCTGACGCGTCATCTCGAGGGAGGAGGCCAGCTGTTGATCCTGCTCGACACCGACGAACAGACCCCCCTCGAGAATCGGCCGGGCGTCGTGGTCTCGAGAGCGCTAGGGGAACTGCGAACGCAGCACCTCGGTGCCACGGGCGACCGGCCCGGACCGGAGGAGCGCCGGCGCTACGAGATGATCTACCGGTTGTTCATCGACCAACTCGGTGTTGGCAAGCGCTAGCACCCGCCGCTGAGTGCGACCGGCAACTCGCCGGCCACCCGCGCTGCTCATCGGCCCCTGCTGTAGCGCAAGGGCACGGTCGCCCTCTTCAGGAACAGCAGGGCGAAGCTCGACGTCATCACACTGTTGGCCCACGCCCCCTTGCGCTGCCAGGTCACCAGCAAGGCGGCACCCTCACGATACCAGTCGTGCTCACCGACCAGCTTCGCCTCGGAGAGCACCCCGGCCCGCTCCAAACCGTAGAGATAGTAGTAGAACCAGCTCCCTTTTGCCGGATTGCGACGCAGGTCGTAGTGCTTCTACATCCAGGCCCACCCGTCGGTGATCGCCTGGCCGATCCTCTTTTTCAGCTTGGGATTCAGCAGACCTGCCTGCCACAGGTGGCTGCGACAGATAGCCAGCGAGCCGCCGGCGCAGGTCATGCTGCCATAGGAACCACCCGCACCCCGGTACCACCGCCGGTAGTTCCAGCCGCGGGCCTTTGCCGGTACATTATAGACGTGGTCGCTCCGCGCCCTGATCGAGATGCGCTTCTTGACCTCGACCTCCGGCCCCGTCGTGTCCTGCTCGGCCAGCCAGAAGCGAGCGATGTGAGTCCAGATCGCAGGGGGCAGCTGGACCCCACACTGCTGTGCGGCGTGCAGCCCCAGCACGCCGTACTGGCTGTTGGAGTTGTCGTAGTCGCCACGGGTCCCGCCTTCACGGGGGTATCCCCAGTTTTTCTTGTAGTCCTCCTGGCCCAGCAGAAAACGCACGCCCTGATAGACTCGCCGACGGTCTGCCTTGGAGAGTTTCTTGGGGACCTCCTTCAGCGCCAGCCGCTGCTGCTGGAGGGTCATCGCCCGAAGCGCCTCCGGAGTTGGAGACACCCGGGCAGCCAACGCCATCAGGTAGAGCGCCACATCGTAGGTCTGCTTCATCGGCTGCTTGGCCAGGAAGGCGAAGGCCTTGACGATGACCGGCTCCTCCGGCTTGACCCCGCTGCCCAGCAGCGCCAGGGTCACCAGCGCATTGAATCCGAGGTGGTGATCACCGTAGGAACCCCAGGAGCCGTCCTTTTCCTGCTTCTTCTTGAGCCAGCCCACGCCACTGGAGATCGACCGGTTGACCAGCCGAGTCAAACGCGGATCGTCCAGTTGAAGCACGAGGTCCATCTCGAAGCGAAAATGGTAGCGCTCGACAAAGGTCTCGGGCTTGCCCTTCTCAGGGGGCTTGCGATGCTTGAGCTTCCACCAGGAGCGGATCTCGCCACCCAGGATGTGACCGCGCTTTTCATGCCAGAAGATGCGCCCCTGAATGCGTCCGCTGACCAGCTGGTAGCTGCGGGATTCTTTTTCCGTCTCGTCTGGGCTGTAAGTCGCCCCGACCTGTAGCTCTCGACAGGGCAGATCGAGAAACATCGCAGGGCCAAGATGCCTGCCGGCGCCCTGGACTCGGATGTCGCCCAGATAGCTCAACTTCTTGAACGTGCGGGCGATGGCATACTGCTCCCGCTGCTGCACCACACGGCCGGGCAGCTTCAGGACGGTCGCCAGCGGGACATGAGCCCGTCCCGTGACCTCCCCGAACTTGTCGCCCGTCCGATTCAACTCGTACCACAGAGCGCCCCACCGATTGAATCCCAGGCTGTTGAGTTTCTGCCCCTTGGGAGCCACGAGCTGGGTCAGCTTGTAACGAACGAAGTGCTGCTTCTCGACGTTCCAGGCCAGCTGTTGGGCAGCGACGGGAGCGGCGAGACAGAACACGAGTATGCACGAAGCTAGACGTCGCATGAAGCTGGCTAACTTACAGAAAAGGGGTCGGTGAGACCCAGGCCGTACCCGCCAAAAACGAGGAACCCTGGCCAGCCACCCGTGTCGAACCGTTCACAAGGTGATTGTGGGACCCGAAAACCTCAACGGCAAACGGCGATACCTTCTGCTGCTCGTGCTAGGCTTCCCCCACGCGAGCTTCCTCGGCCAGCGCGGCCTTGATATCACCCTCCTTGAGGGTCGACACGTCGAGCAGGTCCTCGTCGATCGGAACCTCGCCCTCCTCTAGCCTCCGACCGAAGTCGCGGAAGTTCTCGGCCAGCTGCCGCTGGATCTGGATCAGCGCCTGGCGCTCCTCCGCCTCGGCGTGCCGCCGGACGGTGGAGGCAGCCTGAGTCAGCTCGCTGCGCGACTTGCCCCGCTCCTCCGCACGACCCTCGTCGAGTTCCGCCGCCCGCTCACGCCAGGCCGAAGGGAGAATCGTCCATTCCCGCCCGCCATTCCGCTTGGAATACCAGTTGAGAGACTTCTGGAACAGCTTGATGCCGGCCAACCCGATCACCCCGCCCAGCGGGCCCCCGACTGCAAATCCGCCAATGGGAATCAACGAGCCGATCGACAACTCGGCGATGTCCATCATCTGCTGGTGGGCGTCCTCGGCTGCCTGGTGATCGGCATCCGACATATGAACCTTGTTGCCCTTGTACCAGGCAACCGGGACCTTGCCGGTCTGGATCAGCTCACGCACGATCGTATGGGCCATCGTGTCGGCCAGATCGTGCATCTCCTGCCCCATCACGACCCCGGCATGTCGGTAGATCCTTCGCCGAAAGGCCTTGTCCCGGATGAAGGCGTAGGTCTGAGGCGCTTTTTCCCGCACGCCCTCGAGCGCCTCGGCCACCTCGGCGGTGACCCCACGAGAGACCTTGCCCAGCATCCGCACGAGCCCCCACGACATCTCGACCTGCTCGTCACTCGGCACCGAGCGATTGAAGACCATCCGGTAGGTGTGCTGCTGCTCGCGGGGCAGGGAACGAATCTGAACCACACGACCGGTCTTTGCATTGTACACACGCCGCTTGCTGAATTCCGTCCAGGTGGCTGGCCCACGCCCCAGCCCGCGACTGCTTCCTTTGAGCAGCTTGTTCTCGAGTTGTGCCAGCTTGTTCTCGTGCGAGTCGACAAACTCCCGCAGCGGCTTGCTGGCCGCTCGCTCGATGTCCTCCGGCAGCTCGACGTCGGCCGCCAGGGCCACCACGAGCTGCGCAGCGTCCCACATCTCGGGCCTGAGCGACAGATAGTAGTCGTCGCTGCTCGACTGCAGTGCCATGTAGGCCCCCTGCTGGGTGCCCTCGATGTCGAGCTGTCCCAACAGCGTGTCGCGAATCGCCCCCAGCATGCCGGACAGGCATTCGACCCCACGATCCCGGCGACGCTTCAGCTCGGCCGGGTCCTCGAGCAGGGCCCGGACCCGCTGCTGATAGGGCCTGGGCTTCTCGTCGGCCAAGCGCAGCAGATCCTTCTCGATCGCGGTCGCGCGAAACCAGATGGGGAAGGTACCGGGGGCATGCTGCCGGTAGACCAAGATGTTGAACACGACGTAGAGCAGGTCGTCGTCATCCTCCTCCTCGACGATCAGCTGCACCCGGTCGGCATGCGTCAGCCGGGCCGGGTCCGTGGCGGCTAGCGCCTCGTCGAGATCTCCCGCCCGCGCCTCGCTGTCGTCATAGCAGGTGGTCTCGTCCACCATGAAACGAATGACGTTGTCGTGCTTGCGCTCGGCGAGGGTCTGATGCACCGCATCCAGCAGGGCCGCCATCTGCAGGACTTCTCGCTCCACCTCCTGGGAGAACAGCCCGGTTGCGCGATTGATCCATCCGAGCACGGTGCTGTCGGGGCGCTGGGTCTCGAGTTCGGTCTGGCCCAGATCGACGGCCAGATACCCGAGATACTTCATACCTCGAGGATTTCGGTTCGCTTTGCTCCCAGGACGTCGTCCACGTTCTTCTCGTAGGTCTTGGTCAGCTCCTGGATATCCTCTTTGAGCTTGCGGGAATCGTCCTCGGAGAGCAGCTTGTCCTTCTCTTCCTTCTCGCAGTCCTTGTTGGCCTCACGGCGGATATTGCGAATAGCGACTCTAGCCTTCTCGGACATTTCTTTGATATGACCGACGAGTTGCTCGCGCCGCTCCCGCGAGAGATCCGGAACCTGAAGCCGGATCAGCTTGCCGTCGCTGTTGGGAGTCAGCCCGAGGTTGGCCTTCTGCAGGGCCTTCTCGACGTCCCCCAAACAACTCGGATCGTACGGCTTGATCATGATCATCCGGGGATCGGGACAGGAGATGTTGGCCAGTTGCTTGAGCGGCGTCTGCGTGCCGTAGTAGTCGACTCGAACGCCGTCAACCAACCCCGGCGTGGCGCGACCGCTGCGAATGCCGCGAAGGTCCTCCTTGAGGACCTCCACCGCCTTTTCCATCTTTTCTTCTGCCTCGAGCAGGATGTCGTCGTGTGCCATGGGATTCGCCTAGCGATCTTCCGGTTTGCCATGAATAAGAGTGCCGAGCTCCTCTCCGAGCACGACACGCTTCATGTTACCCGACTCCCACAGATTGAACACGATGATCGGCAGGTTGTTGTTCATGCACAAATCGACGGCGGCCATGTCCATCACGCGGTACTGCTCCCGAATCACCTCCATGAAGTCCAGCCGGGAAATCCTCTGGGCATTCGGGTCCTTCTGTGGGTCCGCGGTGTAAACCCCGTCCACCTGGGTCGCCTTCAGCAATACGTCGGCAGAGATCTCGGTCGCCCGCAGGGCGGCCGCCGTATCGGTGGTGAAGAAGGGGTTCCCCGTTCCCCCGGCCATGATGACGATCCGCCCTTTCTCCAGATGGCGCACCGCCCGACGGCGGATATAGGGCTCGGCAACCTGTCCCATCTCGATCGCGGTCAGCACACGGGTGGGTGCGCCGAGTCGCTCGAGAGTGTCCTGCAGCGCCAAGGCGTTGATCACCGTCGCGACCATGCCCATGTAATCGGCGGTTGCCGCAACCATCCCCTGGGCCTGATAGTACGCACCTCGCACCAGGTTGCCAGCTCCGGCGACGACAGCCAACTCTATGCCCAGGCCGTGGACCTCCAAGATCTGGCGGGCAATGATCTCGACGCTGGGGAGATCAACCCCCTTACCGCCCGCTTCGCAGAAACCCTCCCCGCTGATCTTCAGCAAGACACGCTTGAAGTTTCGCTGGCCGGGCTCCGGCAACTACTCGCCCCCGATCTCGATTCGCGCGACTCGCCGGATGATCATGTTCTCGCCAAGCTGCGCGATCATCTCCTTGAGCAGCTGCTCGACGGTCTTCTTGGGCTCCTTGACGAACGGCTGCTCGAGCAGGCAGATCTCCTTGTAGAAGCCGCCGAGTTTGCCCTCGACGATCTTGCCCTGGACCTGCTCCGGCTTGTCTTTGACCTGTTCGGCATAGATCTCGCGCTCCTGCGCGACCCGCTCGGCGCCGACCTGATCACGACTGACGAACTCGGGGTTCATCGCATAGACATGCTGAGCCAGCTCGGTCAAAAAAGACTTGAACTCGTCCGTACGAGCCACGAAATCCGTCTCGCAGTTGACCTCGACCAGCGAAGCACCCTTGCCATTGTGATGCTGATAGACCCCGACACGTCCTTCTGCGGCTGAGCGAGAGGCTTTTTTCTCCGCCTTGGCCATGTTCTGCTTGCGCAGCAGGCCCATCGCCTCCTCCAGGTTACCGCCCGTTTCCTCGAGCGCCTTCTTGCAGTCCATCAGGCCACAGCCGCACTGGTCGCGCAGTTCCTTGACCAGATCCACAGAGATCTTCGTTGACATGGTAGTTCCTTTATTCAATCAGGAGCATCGGGGACATGGCCACCGCACTCTGCCGGCAAGAACGCCAGCGCTCCTTGGGACTATTCCGACTTCTTGACCGCCTCGACTTCTGCAGTTTCCGCCACCTTACCAACTGGCGCAGCTTCGGTAGCGGCAGCTGGGGACTCGACGGCCGGGGCCTCTACTGGCGCCTCGAGCGCGGGAGCCTCAGCTGGAGACTCGACGGCGGGGGCCTCGACTGCCCCCCCCTTCTCATCCGAGGACTCGTCTGCGGAAGAACCGGCGGAGTCGTTGGCGGAAACCACCTGCGTCTGCCGACTCTTCTTGAGCTGCTCCTTGGAGGGGATTGCCGCAGGGGGCTCTTTGGGAGCAGGGCGGCCTCCGCCCCGCAGCGCCGCGAGGTCGATGCCGCTACCTGCCCGCTGCAGGGTGCGCCCCCCGATGATTGCGTTACTCAGAGCACTCACCACGAGCTCGACAGAGCGCATCGCATCGTCGTTGCCCGGAATGCAGATGTCGATCAGCGACGGATCACAGTCGGTGTCGAGCAGGGCGATGATCGGGATGTTGAGCTTGACTGCTTCGCGCACTGCGATGTACTCCCGGCGAGGATCGACCACGATCATCACCTCGGGGAGCTTCTCCATCTTTCGGACGCCTTCCAGGTTGCGCTTGATCTTGCGCTTTTGGCGCATGAACCGGGAGATGATCTTCTTGCTGTAGAGATCCATTCCGCCGTCTTGCTCCAGTTGCTCGAGTTCATCGAGCCGCTTGAGCCGAGAGCGCACCGTGTTGAAATTCGTCAGCGTGCCCCCGAGCCACCGCTCGCAAACCCAGTGCATCTCGGCATGCTGAGCTTCCGCCTTGACCACGCTTTTCGCTTGTCTTTTGGTTCCCACGAACAGGAAATGACCCCCACCGCTAGAAAGCTGGCTGAGGAAGTTGCAGGCTCGCACGAGCCCACGCACGGTCTGGCGCAGGTCGATGATGTTGATCAGATTGCGCTTACCAAAGATAAACGGCTCCATCTTGGGGTTCCGCCGGCTCGCCCGGTGGCCAAAGTGCACCCCTGACTGAAGGAGCTTTTCGATGGTGATATCCAAACCTAACCTCGCTAACTGATGGCAGAGCGACTCGCACACCCAGGGCATCACCGACTAGCAGCGACGCAACTATTTACGGCTCTTGGCCTTGCGGGCAATTCCGCCAGGCACAGCCCACCCCTGGAAGGCATCCTCGCCTATGGTGGAAATGTGGAAAACGTTAGTCTATTGGCCCTCTAAGACCTGTCAAGCGATAACAGGCGATTTAAAACACCCCGAAAACGACGTCAGTCCGCCCCACCGGAGAAGAAGTCGGCATTGACCTGGGTGTAGGCCTTCCATTTTTCCGGCACACAATCCTCTTCGAAGATCGCCTCGACCGGACAAACGGGTTCACACGCACCACAGTCGATACACTCGTCGGGATCGATGAACAACTGTAACGACGTGGCGTCGCCGTGGATGCAGTCCACGGGACAGACATCGACACAGGCGCTATCTTTGGCATTCAAGCACGGTGCACAGATCACGTAGGTCATTCTGACAGTCCGATCATTCCTTAACACACAGAGCAGACCGAAAAGAGCGCGTCCCCTGCCCACCGAACGGAGCGAACTCGGAATTGCGGTCGGCAGTAAACAGCATCGTCAGCTTTCGTGGACCCGAGCTCCGGTCAGGAGAGAGCCACCTCGGGAAAGATCCGCCGGGTCTCGCCAGACAGATAGGACAAGGCCATGTTGGCATCCTCCAGTTGCAACGCGTGCTCCGCAATCCGACGAGCTTCGTAGATCGTGGTGGAGCGGATGATCTTTTTGATCTCCGGGATCGATCCAGGGCTGATGCTGAACTCGCGAAGCCCCATGCCCAGGAGCAACAACGTGTAGACCACCTCACCCGACATCTCGCCACAGATCGCCACCTCCACGCCCGTCTTGCGACCGACCTCGAGCACGCGCCGAATGAGCCTCAATATCGCCGGGTGAGCAGGCTGGTACAGAGGAGCCACGCGCTCGTTTACGCGGTCGACAGCCAGGCTATACTGGATCAGGTCGTTCGTGCCGATCGAGAAGAAGTCCACCTGGTGGGCCAGGATATCGGTGATCAGCGCCGCAGACGGGATCTCGATCATCACCCCAATCGGGGTGTTCTCGTTGAATGGTATGCCCTCGCCCGACAACTCTTCGCGGACCTCCTCGAGAATCACCTTGGCTCGCTGGACTTCCCCCAAGTTGCTGATCATCGGCAACAGCAGACGCACATCCCCCTCTGCGGACGCCCTGTAAATCGCACGCAGTTGGGTCCGAAAGATGTCGAGTCGCTCGAAGCAGAGCCGGATAGAGCGACAACCGAGGAATGGATTCTTCTCGAACTGCGAGTCCGTTTCTTCAAAGAACTTGTCCGCACCGAAGTCGAGTGTGCGAATCGTCAGCGGACGCCCCTCCAGCCACTGCAGCGCCTCACGGTACTCCCGGAGATGGCACACCTCGTCGGGGTTGTCGTGGATCGTGTAGATGAACTCCGTGCGGTACAGACCAATCCCCTCCGCGCCAGCATCCACCGCCAGCTTGACCTCGCTGCTCAACTCGATATTGGCCAGCAGGGACACCTCGTAGCCGTCAATCGTCTCGGTGGGCAAGCTCCGCTGTCGGGCCAGCGCCTGCACACGCAGACGATGGCGATCCTGCATCTCGCGATAGCGCTCCAGGGTCATCTCGTCCGGATTGACGATCACCACGCCTCGGTTGCCGTCGATGATCACGGTGTCTCCACCCGACACGTCAGTCGTGATCGTCTCCAGGCCCACCACGGCGGGTATGCCCAGCGTCCGTGCGACGATCCCGGTGTGGCTGGTCTGTCCACCGGCGTCGGTGGCGAATCCCTTGATCTGCTCTCGGTCGAGTTGCACAGTCTGACCCGGCGACAGATCGTGGGCGATGATGATGACCTCCTCCGACAAGTTGGAGATCTGCTCCCGACGTTCTCCCAGCAGGTTGTGGAGAATTCGGCGCTCGATGTCGGAAATGTCGGAGTAGCGCTGGGAGAAATAGCTGTCCTTGATGTTGCGGAAGACCTTGATCCAGCGGCGCATGACACGGCTCGTGGCGTACTCGGCCGTATAGTGCTCCTGGTCGATCAGCCTGGTTACCTCGTTGACGATGGCCGGATCCTGCAGGATCTTGACGTGCGCATCGAAGATCTGATCGATCTCGGTACCCAGACCCCGAGAGCGCTCCTGCAACTGGCGGATATCCTCCTCCGATGAGGCCAGAGCGACGCGAAAGCGCTGCTGCTCCTGCTCTACCTGAGAGGGCTCGATCGAGCGCTCGGGGATGCGGTATTCCTCGGAATCCAGAACCAACGCCTGGTTGATCCCGATCCCCGGCGATACCGGAATGCCTTTTTTTATCTCCATTGCGGCCGAAAACTCCTCGGAAGTCCGCTCCGTGATTATCGGACAGAGCCTAATACAGGGGCGCCAAGATGCAAGGCGCCTGCTCCAGCCAAGCCCCTGGCACAAGTCCAGCGCTCAATCAATCAGCGAAGTTTCGCTCGAACAGCTCGAGCATGGCAGCCATCGCCTCTTGCGCATCCTCACCTGTGACGGTCAGCCGGATCTTGGCCCCAGGGCCCGCCCCGAGCGCAGTAAGCGAGATCATACTGCGGGCGTCGGCCGGCGAGGTCGCGCTCGGTCCGTCGGGCAGGGAAATCCAGATCTGGGAGCTGAATTGCTGCGCCAAGGCGACCAGCTTGGCCGCTGGCCGCAAATGCAGCCCCCCTGCCACACCGACCAGAACATCTTCGGTCAATTCCGGCATCACCAGGCCGATAAGCGAGCTAGAATT
>PVBE010339151.1_pt1 | contig 16952 bp, 15 predicted proteins | sample 1631181 | NCBI WGS metagenome assembly PVBE01 (sample SAMN08397723, study PRJNA350692) | Marine metagenome, whole genome shotgun sequencing project. | isolation source: water | place: Pacific Ocean | collected 2012-04 | reverse complement strand
CATCAACAGAGCCAAAATTACCTTGACCATCAACTAAAGGGTAACGCAAAGACCACGTTTGAGCCATACGGACCATAGTATCGTAAACAGAAGAATCGCCATGTGGATGATACTTACCTAGTACCTCACCGACAATTCTTGCAGATTTTTTATAAGAACTACTCGCACTAACACCTAATTCCTTCATGCCGTATAATACTCTTCTATGCACTGGCTTTAAACCATCCCTAACATCTGGCAGGGCTCTTGAAACTATAACAGACATTGAATAATCAATGTATGCTGTTTTCATTTCATCTTCAATACTTACTGGGATAATCCTTTCACCTCTATCTTCGGCCATAAATCAAAAATTAAATTCTAAATTTGCATTAAAAAAAGACACAAGAAAAACAAATATTTTTCAAGCCTTCGAAAATACCAATTCTTTAGAGAATAATAACAAGAAAAAACTACCTATTTATCCACAAATTTTTGTGAGAAAAATGAATATTGTTAAGAAACAATGTTTTTAGAAGTTGAATATATTTGAAATACTAAGAATTTTGTAAGTTTAGCAAGATTAATTAAATGATCATTTTAATATGGATGCAAAGTTTTCACCAAGAGTTAAAGATGTAATCAGTTTTAGCAGAGAAGAAGCTATGAGACTTGGTCACAATTATATAGGAGTTGAACATTTACTTCTAGGAATAATTAGGGAGGGCGAAGGAATTGCTATTAAAATGATCAATAATGCTGATGTTAACACTAAAGAATTAAGAAAAAAAATTGAAGAGAAACTAGACCTTGGCACTTCAAATGATCTTGATGCTAGTAACATCCCTTTACTAAAACAAGCTGAAAAAGTATTGAAGATCACTTACCTTGAAGCAAAACTTTTTAAAAGCAACATGATAGGAACAGAACATTTATTATTATCAATTTTAAAAGAAGAAAACAATTTGGCTGCAAAAATATTAAATGAGTTTAATATAGATTATGAACTCGTTAAAGATGAATTAGAAAATTTAATGGAACAAGGCTTTACTACTCCAAAAAGTGAATTACCTGGACCAACAGATGATGATGATGATAATCCTTCAGGAGGTTTCTCTTCTGAAACCCCTAAGAAAATATCAGATTCTAAATCTAAAACACCAGTATTAGATAATTTCGGTAGAGACCTCACTAAGTTTGCTGAAGATGATAAATTGGATCCAATTGTTGGTCGTGATAAAGAAATTGAAAGAGTATCTCAAATTTTATCTAGAAGAAAAAAGAATAACCCTATATTAATTGGTGAGCCTGGTGTTGGTAAATCTGCTATTGCTGAAGGACTGGCTCTTAGAATTGTTCAAAGAAAGGTTTCTAGAGTTCTTTTTAACAAGAGAATTATTTCATTAGACCTTGCTTCCTTAGTTGCTGGGACAAAATATAGAGGTCAATTTGAAGAAAGAATGAAAGCTGTAATGAATGAGCTTGAAAAGTCGCCTGTTATTATATTGTTCATTGATGAGATTCATACAATAATTGGTGCTGGAGGTGCTTCTGGCTCATTAGATGCTTCTAATATGTTTAAACCTGCTTTAGCAAGAGGCGAAATACAATGCATTGGAGCTACTACTCTAGATGAATACAGGCAATATATTGAAAAGGATGGTGCGTTGGAAAGACGTTTTCAAAAAGTACTTATTGAACCAACCTCTATTGAAGAGACTATACAGATTCTCAATAATATAAAAGAAAAATATGAAGATCATCATAATGTGAGTTATTCGCAAGAAGCTATTGAATCTTGTGTTCATTTAACTGCTAGGTATATTACTGACCGTCATTTACCAGATAAAGCTATTGATGCTTTAGATGAAGTTGGATCTAGAGTCCACATCACCAATATTAATGTCCCAAAAAACATCATTGAAATTGAACAAAAAATTGAAGATATAAAAGAGCAAAAAAATATTGTGGTAAGAAGTCAGCAATATGAAGAAGCTGCTCGATTAAGAGATTCTGAGAGAAAATTAAATGAAGAGCTAGATAATGCTAAACGTTTATGGGAAGAAGAAAGTAAAACACATAGAGAGCAAGTAACAGAAGATAATGTAGCAGAAGTAGTCTCAATGATGACAGGGATACCTGTTCAAAAAGTTGCAGAGAAAGAAAGTGGAAGGTTAATGAAAATGGGTGAATCACTAGAAAATTCATTAATCGGTCAAAATGATGCTATAGTTAAAGTTGTTAAGGCTATTCAAAGAAATAGAGCTGGATTAAAAGATCCAAATAAACCAGTTGGTTCATTTATTTTTCTTGGTCCTACTGGCGTTGGAAAAACACAATTATGCAAAGTGCTTTCCAATTACTTATTTGATTCAGAAGATGCTTTGATCCGTATAGACATGAGTGAATATATGGAGAAATTTGCTGTATCTAGGTTAATCGGGGCACCTCCTGGTTACGTTGGGTATGAAGAAGGTGGGCAGCTTACAGAAAAAGTGAGAAGAAAACCATATTCTATTGTATTATTAGATGAAATAGAAAAAGCACATCCTGATGTTTTTAATTTACTTCTTCAAGCTCTTGATGATGGTAAACTTACTGACAGCTTGGGTAGAAAAGTAGATTTCAGAAATACTATTATTATTATGACATCTAATATAGGAGCCAGACAATTACAAGATTTTGGAACTGGTGTTGGTTTTGGAACTCAAGCAAAAAGCGAAAAAGAAGATGAACATCAAAAAGGAGTAATTGAAAATGCATTAAAAAAAGCATTTGCTCCTGAATTTCTAAACAGAATTGATGATATTGTCATTTTCAATACCTTAAATAAGGAAGATATTGTAAAAATAATTGATATTGAGTTAAAAAAATTATTTAAACGAATCCAAGACCTTGGATACAATGTAGAAATTTCTGATAAAGCTAAGGAGCTAATAGCTGATAAAGGATTTGATCAAAAATTTGGAGCCCGTCCTTTGAATAGAGCTATACAGAAATATATTGAAGACCCTTTAGCTGAAGAAATCATTAAAAACAATGTTTCAAAAGATGACCTTATTATTATTGATGTAAATAAGTCAAATGATGACATTGATATTAAAAGTAAAAAGAAAAGAAAATCAAAAAAGAAGGAAGAGGACGAGTCAAAGGAAGATAAATAATTTATAAGTCATTATAAAAGTCATTTTCGAAGTCGGGAGGCTCAATACCCATTTCCTCCTCTATTTCCCAAGTGGTCTTTTTTCTTTTAAATGTGGCACCTTCTTTTTTATAAAAGAATGCTAGAATTACCCCAGTTAAGGCACCCATGAAGTGGCTCTCAAAACTAATACTCCAATCATATGGAAATATGCCCCAAACCATACTGCCGTACAAAAAAACTACAAACAAAGCAATAGCCATTAACCTAATTTCTTTCCTAAATACACCGCTAAAAAATAAATAGAATGCTAAGCTGTAAATAACTCCGCTGATACCAATATGATACGCCTCCCTAGCGGCAAGCCACACAAAAAATCCACCTACTAACCACGAATAAAGTAGGATTTGCCATGCAATTTTCTTATAAAAGTAAAACAACGCCCATCCTAATATTAATACTGGCATAGTATTATTTATAAGATGCTTAAAATCAGTTTGATCATGAATGAAAGGAGAACAAAATATACCTTTTAACCCTTCAATTTTTCTAGGAGAAATTCCATAATATTTTAAATCAAGATCATATTGAAGTGCAAATAAATAAACACCCCACATTAACACTACAATTAAAAAAGGAAAAGCAGCTGAAAAGAATATTGGTATAAGCTCCTTATTCTTCAATTATTTAAATCCTCTTTCTTTTTTAATAATTTCATATGCATCTTGAATTTTCTGAAACTTTTCTTTTGCAGCTTTAAGATGCTCTTCTCCTAATTGATTGAATTTATCTGGGTGATGCTTGACGGCCATTTTTCTATAAGCTTTTTTAATTTCAGATGTTTCAGCAGAAGCGTCAATTCCAAGTACTTTATAAGCATTTGCTGCATCTTTATAAAACATGGATTTTAGCTGTTCAAATTCACTTGAAGGAACTCCTAAGTAATTAGCAATTCTAGCTATTATTTTTGCTTCAGGTTCAGAAACATGACCATCTGCTTTAGCAATCCCAAAAAGATATTGTATCAGCAATGATCTCTGTTGTATAGGCATTACACCTGCAATTGTAGAGCAGACCTGCTGGAGGTTAAAATCCTTTTGTAATATATTTCTGAACTGTTTAATATATTCACTGGAAAGATGTGGTGGAAACTGTTGGTTAAAAAATTGTTTAACGTATTCAAGTTCTGCTTTAAGAACTTTTCCATCAGCTTTCATTACTGCTCCTGAAAGAACTAATAATGCAGTTGCAAAATCATTTTTACTTAATCTCTGTGTGTAATAACCTTGATCATAATTATATGACCTCCTAAATGAGCCACCATTTGATGAAGATATTACTTTTATATTATCTAACGCTGATCCAATAAAATAACCTATAAATGCGCCCCATAACCTTTTGGTTAGAATAAATCCTAAAATAGCTCCTATGATACCTCCTTTACCCATGGTTTCAAATATACATTTTCATTAAATACTTATCTGAATTAATTTCATTATTATTCATATTTTAGTATCGAAGATGATGAATCCGTATAAAATAAATTTTCCAGCAATAAAAACTGGTAGTGTTTATACATTTCAAACATTTAGTGGCATTGATTATGAAGTTAGATTTGCGCGTAAAAAAAAGAATCTTCTTCATGCAACAATAGCCTTTGGTGTTTTAAATGATGAATATGATGGTGAAGAGTATGTCTTAACTAACAAAGGTGAAGCATACAAAGTCATGTCAACTATCGTTACCATTTTTAATAATTACAAAAAAGAACATCCAAATATCAACACTTTCGAATTTGTAGGTGAGCCTACTGCAAATGAAGAAGCAGAATTCCCTAAAAAACGATTAACACTATATAAAAGGTATCTACCTTATATATTTGATAAATCCTGGAAGCTCAAAACAACAGGAAATCGTGTTGTTATTTCAAAAAAATAATTAATCTATTAGCTCAAAGCTTCTATTTACAAAAGCTGTTAATTCTTTTCCTTTTAAAAGACCTTGAGATAACAAAGCAAGATCATAAGCCTGTTTAGCTAAGTTGGTTTGATCTTTCTTTTTTGCTTTTAATATTTTTTCAATAAAAGAATGATTAGAATTAATGACTAGATTATACATTTCAGGCATATTCCCCATCATATGCATTCCACCACCACCTAAGGCCTGTTGCTCCTTCATTCTTCTCATGAATTCACTTTGAGTTATAATTACAGGTTTTTCAGATTCATTTAAGCTTTCAACCTGTACAACAAATTTTTCTTTTTCAGCAATATCTTCAAAAATAGGCTTTACTTTTTCTTCATCTTCTTTAGTTAACTTAGAAGGTATTTCTTCATCTTTAGAAATAATATTATCTATTGTATCTGCATCTACTCTAACAAAGGAAACTTCAAGATCCTGTTCTGCCTTTGAAATAAAATGACTGCTTAATGGACCGTCTAGTATCAATACATCATAACCTTTATCTTTTGCTGTTTGTATTAAAGAATGATGTTCCTCAACATCATGTGTATACAAATAGACCAACTTGTCATTTTTATCAGTTTGTGCTGCTTTTACTTTATTTTTATATTCATCAAAAGTGAAAAACTCATTATCACTACTTTTTAACAAAGCAAAATCTTTAGCTTTTTCATTGAATTTCGTATCTGAAAGCATTCCATATTGGATAAAAATCTGAATGTCATCCCATTTTTTCTGAAAATCTTCACGATCATTTTTAAACATTCCTGATAATTTATCAGCAACTTTCTTGGTAATATGATTTGATATCTTTTTCACATTACTATCACTTTGAAGGTAAGATCTAGAAACATTCAAAGGAATATCAGGTGAATCAATTACACCATGTAATAAAGTTAAAAATTCAGGAACTATGTTTTCTACAGAATCAGTAATAAAAACCTGATTTGAATATAATTGTATTTTGTTTTTCTGAACTTCCACTTGGTTTTTCAACCTAGGGAAATAAAGAATACCAGTAAGGTTAAAAGGATAATCAACATTTAAGTGAATATTGAATAAAGGTTCCTCAGTCATTGGATATAGCTCATGATAAAAGCTCTTGTAGTTTTCATCTTTAAGATCAACTGGTTTTTTGATCCATGCTGGTGAAGTATTATTAATGATATTTGGTACGTCTATGGATTCTTTTTTAATATTTCCATCTTCATCCTTTTCTCCTTTTGGATGATCGATCCATTCTTTTTTAGTTCCAAACTCAACTTCAATAGGTAAAAATTTACAATATTTATTTAATACTTGACCTATTCTATTTTCTTCTAAATATTCTTTGGAATCTTCAGCAATAAAAAGAACGATATCTGTCCCTCTATCTTTTTTCTTAATCTCAGTTATTTCATATTCCGGATTGCCTTTAGACTCCCATTGAACTGGCTTACTGTCTTTTTTATAAGATTTAGTTTGTATCTGAACTTTATCAGAAACCATAAATGATGAATAAAAACCAAGTCCAAAATGTCCAATTATGGATTTTGGATCTTTATTCTTATATTTTTCTAAAAATTCTTCAGCGCCAGAAAATGCAACTTCATTAATGTATTTATTTACATCTTCTTCAGTCATTCCAATTCCATTGTCACTTATAGTTAGGGTGCCTGCTTTTGTGTCTAAAATAACTTTAACCTTAAGCTCTCCTACATCACCTTTTACTTCTCCAGCAGATGATAGGGTTAGTAATTTCTGTGATGCATCTACAGCATTAGATACTAATTCTCTAACAAAAATTTCAGTATCTGAATACAAAAACTTTTTGATGATTGGAAAAATATTTTCCGTCTGTACATTAATTGTTCCTTTTTGCATGATATATTTTAATTCATTTACTAGCGATTGTCAAAGGATATGCCATTATCATAATAATGACATATTGGCGTGATAGAATTGCTTAATTCAGACAAATTTTCTAATATCTATGGCAAGACAATGTCAGGTAAATCCATTTTTGTCTTAAGTATTTCATAATCTGAAGCAATATATTGGATGATTAATGGATTTTTTATTGGGTTTATCCAATATAAAAGATCTAGGATGTTTTCTTTTGACATTGCAGTACAGCCTAGTGTATATCTACCTGGACCTCTCCAAATATGAAAAAAGACACATGAACCTGCATTATTAATTGGAGGTGTATTGTGATCTACAAAAAAACCCCACTCATAAAGCTCTACATTTCTCATCTTATCTGCATGAATCCAATCCTTCTGAACTTCATCTCCTTGTACGATCTGATTATAATATTTAGACCTGTCATCTTCTATGCACCTAGTAAATGAATCTATAGGATGATAATTAAGCTTAATTCCTTTTGCTTTATCTAGCGATGTAAAACCAAAAGCATCACCTATTGTAAAAATGCCTGATGGACTTTTACCGTCACCCTCAACTTTGCTCTTTCCACTAGCATCAAATGACATGTCAACTCCCCTACCTTTTGTTATTCCATTTTTACCAATTATTACATCTTTTACTTTATCTATCTGAATCCATTGATTGTTAAGTAATTCATATTTAAATAAATATCCTTTAGTATCAATAGAATCTTTTGCAAGAACAATGATCAATTGTTTATTAACAAGAGATATTGTTGTGTCATTTATTACATCTTCATTAGATTCTTTTTTTGCATTCTGATTCTCATTTATATTGTTTTTACATGAATAAAAACATGTAGATACTATTAAAATAATAGAGAATATTATATTAACTATTTTCATATTATTTTGGGAATAAATCTATAATTTACTTTTTCAATATAGTCTTTATATGTGTTATCGTTTTTTAGATGCTCTTCTTCAGTAATAGCCCTTAAATAATATATAATTGTCCAAAACAACATCCCCAATATATATATATGGCTTGTTAGAATAACAGGCATAAACGTAATCCACCAAATCAATAATTTTACCATATAATGTGGGTGCCTGATCCATTTATAGGGACCCTTTACAACAATTCCTCTATTTGTTAAATTGGAACATTTAAATCCTAATGAGAGAACACACCATAATTTAAATAGGTGTAATGGGATTAATAATATCCATATTAAAAAAGTAAATGATTCATTAATAAAAAAAGCAAAGTCATTAGTGTACATTGGTAGATATAAAGACAACATAATATAAAATGGATAATAGCATGCTAATGTTACTAACCATCCAAAAAGTGAGGTGTCAATAGATTTAATCTGACTATTAAATATTTTAGATTCTACAATATATCCGAATGTATATATGCCAGTTGATATAAATAATACAGAATAAATTATTATAGGATAAAAATGTTTACAAAATAGGTCATAAATGCTAATGTCCTTTGAAGTTAAGATAAGAAATATATGTTCCAGTAAGACCATGCCATTTTGCATTGTAAGGCTAAGCATTGAAGGAATAAAAAATAATTTTAAGAAATATATAAGAAGTTCATTTTTTCTAGCTGATTTATCAAAAATTAGCCTACCAATTCTAGTCTCTAAAACATGTGATTTCTTTTGAATATTCCAGAAAGAAAAAGGGATGTACAAAACACCTAATATAATTATAACATACTTACTGATAGATTCATTAATGTACCATTCGTTATTTATATTTAACCTAATCTGATCGAAAGGAAAAAATAAATAAAGTGTAATTGCAATCCATACAATTAAAATGTCAATTAATATAAGATATGATTTGCTTATCATGTGATTTCAAGAAATGATCAACCAACAAAATTCTGTTTATAAACTAATAGACTGACATAATAACACAACACTGATTTATAGTAGATTTGATATGTAGATAAACTTATATGAAAAAGTCAGTCAAAATACTAATTAACAGATATTTCATAGCTTCTTTTATTTTTATATTAGTACTATTAGTTTTTGAAGATACCAATATTTTTCAGCTTAACAGGATGAACAAGCAGCTTTATTCTTTAAAAAAAGAAAACAGTAATAACAAAATATTAATTCAAGAGGTAAAGGATAAAACAAAGTTGCTTCGAACTAATAAACAAGCTCTCATTAAATTTGCTAGAGAAACTTATTACATGAAAAAAGAAGATGAAGTTGTTTATTTATTTGAATAAAAATACTTCTTTACAAATTACCTTTTTCTTTCATAATTAAATAATCTTGTAATAAGATAACAGCACTTACTTGATCAATAAGCTCCTTATTTTGACGTTTTTTTTTATTCATGCCACTTTTAGCAATAGTTTGACTAGCAATTTTTGAAGTATATCGTTCATCTAGTGCTATGATTTCTTTATCAGAAAAGGTTCTTTTTAAGTGTATAATGAAATTTTTAACAGACTCTGTACTATTGGTGTCACTGCCATCTAATTTAACAGGTAATCCTACCACAATTGTATCTACTTTATATTTTTTAAAATAGTTAAATAAGTAATCCATCAGGTCCTTTGAATGTACTGATGTTAATCGTGTAGCTATTATCTGAAGATCATCTGTTTCAGCTAATCCAACTCTTTTTGTTCCATAATCTATACTGAGGACTCTTGACATTCTACAAATTTAAACTATTCCATTTCAAGTTGTATGATTTGAATTAGGTTATTAACTTTAGCCAATATAATATATAGCATGGAAGATTTAAAACATATTATTGATGCAGCTTGGGAAGATAAAAGTTTATTAAACAATCCTAACACTATAGAAGCAATTGAGTCTGTTATAGAAAAAATTGATAAAGGTGAATTAAGAATAGCTGAACCGAATGGAGATAGCTGGTTAATTAATGAATGGATCAAAAAGGCAGTAGTTTTATACTTTCCTATTAGAAAAATGGAAACTTCTAATGCAGGCCCTTTAGAGTTTCATGATAAAATGAAATTAAAAACCAATTATAAAGAATTAGGTATTAGAGTTGTTCCTCATGCAGTTTCTAGATATGGTTCATATATTGCACCTGGAGTTATTTTAATGCCTTCATATGTTAATATAGGTGCATATGTTGATGCTGGAACTATGATAGACACATGGGCTACAGTTGGTTCATGTGCTCAAATTGGAAGAAACGTACACCTTAGTGGTGGTGTTGGAATTGGTGGTGTCCTTGAACCATTACAAGCTGCTCCTGTTATTATTGAAGATGGTTCATTTATAGGCTCTCGATCTATTATAGTAGAAGGAGTTAGAATTGGAAAAGAAGCAGTGCTTGGAGCAAATGTAGTGCTAACTAAATCTACAAAGATCATTGATGTTTCTGGAAATGAGCCCATTGAATACAACGCATATGTACCCAAAAGAAAAGTTGTGATCCCTGGATCTTTTACTAAAACTTTTCCTGCGGGTGATTATCAAGTTCCATGTGCTTTAATTATTGGGGAAAGGAAAAAAAGTACTGATCTTAAGACTTCCTTGAATGATGCTTTAAGAGACTTTAATGTATCAATCTAACAATTTACTATTTTAGCTATTTAATTTTCTCTTATGAAGATAGGGTTTGATGCAAAACGAGCATATCAAAACTACACAGGTTTAGGTAATTATAGTAGGGATCTTTTAAAACAGATATTTACTAATTATCCTGAGAATACCTATAGGCTATATACTCCAAAATCTTTAAAAAATCCTAGGCTATCTTTTTTATCTGAATTTAATAATGTTGAAACTGTTTTTCCCGACACTCCTTTGCATAAGACATTTAAGGGCTACTGGAGGTCAATTAATCTTGAAAAATCTCTAGTAAAGGATAAAATTGATATTTATCATGGTTTAAGTAATGAAATTCCTAGAACTCGAAATAATAAAGTAAAATATATTGTCACTATTCATGACCTTATATTTAAAAGATTTCCAAGGAATTACCGATCTATTGATAGACGGATACATAATGTTAAATTTAAATATGCTGCTAAAAATGCAGATTTAACCATTGCTATTAGTGAACAAACTAAAAATGATATTGTAGATTTTTACAAAGTTGACCCTGATAGAATTAAGGTTATTTATCAAACATGTCATGATAATTTCAGAAAACCTTACTCTAATGAGGTTGTTTTACATGTTAAAGAGAAATTTCAATTACCAGATAATTTCATTTTAAATGTAGGTACAATTGAAACTAGAAAGAATCTAAATGCTTTGATTCAAGCTTTGCCACTAATGAAAAATGATCTGCCTATTGTAGTTGTTGGGAGAAAAACAAGATATATAAATTTTTTAAAGGTTCAGATGAATAAGTTAAAGATAGATCCAAATCGAATTATTTTTCTACATCATGTGTCAATTGAGGAACTTCCATGTATTTATAAATTAGCAGATATTTTTATTTATCCATCGTTATTTGAGGGTTTTGGTATACCTATCATTGAATCATTAATTAGCGGCACACCTGTTATTACATCAAAAGATGGTTGCTTTAGTGAAGCGGGCGGTCCTTCATCTATATATGTAAATCCAACAAATTATGAAGAGATTGGTAATTCGATTGATCTACTTTTAGGTGATACTGAAAAACAAAAAATGATGATAAAGGAGGGTGAAAAATATGTCAAAAAATTTGACCCTAATATTCTAGCTAAAGAAGTAATGGGGGTATATCAAAATATTCTTTAAAATTAGTATAAATTGGATCCTATAAATAAAGCAATTGATGTGCTAAAAGCAGGTGGTGTTATTTTATACCAAACAGATACCATTTGGGGATTAGGTTGCCTAACTGATAAAACTGAGGCTATCAATAAAATCTATAGCATTAAAAAACGAAGCTTAGATAAAAAATTAATACTGATTCTAGAAAATGATTTGTTGCTAAAAAATTATGTCAAGGAGATTCCGGAAATTATCTGGGACATTATAGATCAAGCTGAATTTCAACCAACAATAATATATCCAAATGCAATTAACCTTCCTGGCATATTAATAGAAAAGGATGGTTCCATTGCTATAAGAATTGTAAAAAAATTAAATCTTTTAACCAAGATCAAAAAACCCTTAGTGGCAACATCTGCAAACTTCTCTGGAGATCTTGAACCAAAAAAATTAGAACAAGTGTCCAAAGAAATTTTGTCAGAAGTTGACTTCATATTAGATTTGCCAAAAATTAATTGTACTCAAAAACCCTCCTCTATTTTAAAATTTAAATCAAATGGAGAAATTAAGATCATTAGGAAATAATTATTGCGATCATCATTTTTTGAAACCTGATTCATTAAAAATAGTTTCTAGTACGGCAGAATTATTAAATCAACCTGTCTATATAGTTGGTGGATATGTTAGAGATATGATATTGAATAGGCCATCTTCTGATATTGATTTTGTAACCATTGGGAATGGTGTTGAATTAACTAAGAAAGTAGCATTTGAATTAAAGATTGACCAGGTAACTATTTTTAAAAATTTTGGAACTGGAATGATAAAAGTCAAGGGTCTTGAATTACAATTTGTTGGAGCTAGAAAAGAAAGTTATAGAAAAAATTCCAGGAAACCTACAGTTGAAAATGGAACGTTAGAAGATGATCAAAATCGAAGAGATTTCTCTATTAACGCATTGGCCATTAGTCTTAATAAAAATACATATGGAGACCTTATTGATCCTTTCGGTGGTATTGAAGATCTAAAAAACAAGATTATTCGTACTCCATTAGATCCAGATATTACTTTTTCAGATGATCCATTAAGAATGATGAGAGCTGCTAGATTTGCTTCACAACTAAATTTTGAAATCGATTCTTGCACGTTTGAGTCAATGAAAAAAAATGCCGAAAGAATCAGCATTGTATCACAAGAAAGAATTACAGATGAACTACAAAAGATTATTCGTAGCGATTATCCTTCAAAAGGGTTCAAAATTCTTGATCAGACTGGATTGTTAAATTTGATATTTCCTGAATTTGCTGAGTTGAAAGGTGTAGATGTAAAAAATGGAAAAGCACATAAAGACAATTTCTATCACACATTAAATGTATTAGATAATATTTTGCCTTTTTCAAAAGATAATGTATGGTTAAGATGGGCTGCATTATTACATGACATTGCCAAACCTTCAACTAAAAGATTTCATTCAAAAAATGGCTGGACTTTCCACGGTCATGAGGATAAAGGTTCAAGAATGGTTCCTGGAATATTCAAAAAATTAAAGCTTCCTTTAGATCACAAAATGAAATATGTACAAAAGCTTGTTCAATTACATTTAAGGCCAATTGCTTTAACTAAAGATGAAATTACGGATTCTGGCATCAGAAGATTATTATTTGACGCGGCAAATGACATAGATGATCTAATGACACTCTGCAGAGCTGATATTACATCTAAAAACAAAAATAAAGTTGAGAAATATTTAAAAAGATTTGACAAGGTTGAATTTAAACTCAAAGACCTTGAAGATCGTGATAGAATTAGAAATTGGCAACCTCCTATATCTGGAGAAAACATCATGGAGATTTTTGATTTAAAACCTTCAAAAAATGTAGGAATCTTAAAAGAAGCTATTAAAGAAGCTATTTTAGATGGCAAAATTGAAAATAATTTTGATGAGGCCTATGCCTTTTTACTTATTAAAGCATCAGATATTGGATTAAAACCAAAAAATGAAAAATAAATCATACACATTTAGAGTTGTAATTGATACAGAAGAAGATATTTTTAGAGATATCGTCATTCTTGAGAATCAAAATTTTGAACAGCTTCATCATTCAATTATTGCTGCTTTTGGTTTTGAGGGGGATCAAATGGCTTCATTTTATATGAGCAATGAAGAATGGGAGAAAGGTGAGGAAATAGGAATAATGGATATGTCTTTTGGGGATGAGAAAGGTCCAGCTAGCATGAAGAAAACTTCAATAGGTAGTAAAATTAATCAGCCACATCAAAAGATCTTATATGTTTATGACTTTTTAAAAATGTGGATCTTTTATATTGAGTTATTTGAAGAAGGGGAAGAAGATTTAAATGATGGATATCCTTATGTGAAGCTTTCTTTTGGAGAAGCCCCAGAAGAATCCTCTAAAATCATTCCTGACCTTATTGACAACATGTATAACGAACCTAATATTGAAGAAGATGTCGATGATATATTCAATGAATTTGATGATGAAAATTTTGAAAACTTTGAAAACATTGATGATTTTGATATTTAGCTCAATATAGCCCACTTCTTTTTCTTGAAAACCATTCAATAAAAAGTAATGATGATATAATTAAAAAGAGCCACTTCCATTTAATAAGATCTTCCAATTTACTTGAAGAATGTGATATGTTTGGCATGTCATTCTTGATTAAGAAATCATAGATATTACTCATCTTTTCTTTTGGAAACATTTTGCCATTGTAAGAATTGACAAGTTGATTTAAATAAGAAATATCTGCTTTAGAGTTTAGCATTTCTAATCTTACTTGGTGAACATTAAAAACTCCATTTTCTTCAAATTTTTCGTTACCATATTTAGTTTTAGCAGAATACTTATAATTGCCTGGAGGAAGCTTATTAATTAGTAATTCATAATTACTACCATTATGGATCATTACTTTTTTAAATAATTGGCCAGAATCATTAGTTATGTCTACTTCTATTTCAGCATCAAGAATAAGTTCAAAATTCTTATTATAAAATTCCCCATAAAAATGAATAGGTTCATTTTCCTTATAGTCTATCTCAGTTTCAACCTCAAACCTGTCTTTTTTATCATTAGATATTAAATATTGTGTAATCTTTGAAAAAAGAGATTTGAAAGTTTCAATGTTTCTTTTATTTAAAAATTCATTCATTTTCCAACGCCATAACCCCTCCCCAAAGATCAATCCTTCCCTGACTTTTGGATGATCATTTAATAAGATCATTGGATAATCTGTTACTTCACCATTAATTTCTTGTTTGATCATTATACTACTGCTAATGTTTTTCTTGTATGCCGAAACAAAAGGAACAGATAATGGGGGGTATTCTTGAATCTGTTCTTTCATTTGTTTGTTAAGGATAAATGTGCTAAATGAAGAATTAACAATGGGTATTGCATCGATCATACCCTGATGGTTTTTAATATTAACACCTAAATCCAGTTCATTAAAAAAGTTTGTATTTACTTCAGATCCTGTTATGTGCAATACAGGAATCTTAGCAGATCTAGTTATTTTCAACAGATTAGTTATTTTTTCACTTCTAGTCAGATAAGTTCTGTGCAGTATAATTAAATCATACTCATCTATGTCATTTTCAAATTCACTTAAAAGTTTTACATCTATTTCACGTTTAAATCTATCTGAAATCACCCATTTAATTGCCGCAATATCGGGATGAGGTGAATTAGCTAGGATCAAAACATTTTGAAGCTCATCTAGAACATCAACATAGAATGTTAAGCTATTATTTACATATGTTAATTCACCTATAGACTTAGAAATTTTAACATTATATTTATTATTACCAGTGCTACTAGCATTCAAAATAAAATTAACAGTTGTTGCATCTAAATCGTTCTTTACTTCAATTTCTTTACTTTCTAGTAATTTATCTCCTTCAAAAATTGAAATTTCAATGGTCTCCCCTATCATCTTTTTAGAAAGAAGATGAACATTAACAGGAAAGTCATTTTCAAAACCTACAACTTTATTATATAGCACTTTTTGAATAGATGCATCTTTCTGATAATTAGTATCTCCTAAAGAAAGTGCTATCAAAGATGTGTTTTTAATTCCTATACCAGAATATAAAGGATTAGTGCCTGCATTTATAATACCATCAGAAGCAATAATGACAGCTCCTAAGTTTCTTCCATAATATCTTGCGTTTAGCTCATTAAATAAATTGCCAAAATCAGTTGATTTTTCATTGTAATCAAAGGATAAACCAGAGCTCACATTACTTCCAAATGAAAATGTATGAACATCGAATTTTACTTTAAGTTTATTAAGTATAGAATTTACTGAGTCGACATAAGTATTTTTATAAAAAGAAGAATCTTTATTTATTAAAATACTTTCTGAATTGTCCTGAGCAAATACAATTATAGGTTTTTCAGTTTTTTTAATCTCTTTCTTTAATACTGGCTCCAAGAGAAATAAACACAAAATAAAAACTAAAGAAAATCGAATAATAGAAAGAAAAATGATTTTCCATCTTTTAAATTCATCAGAACGAAGGTTTTTTATATAAAGAAATACAGCATAAATCAAAGCAGTAGCAATGCAAATAATAATGTACCAACTGCGATAATTGAAAAATATATCCATTTTGTAATTTAGGTCAACATGCCACCACAAATACTAAGTACCTGTCCTGTCATATAGCTACTCATGTCAGTTGCAAGAAACAAACAAGTATTAGCTATATCTTCAGTTGTTCCAGCTCTTTTTAATGGAATATTCTCTACCCATTTTTTAATTACTTCTTGATCTAAAGCACCTGTCATTTCCGTTTCAATAAAACCAGGCGCTATTACATTACATCTTATGTTTCGAGAGCCTATCTCTTGAGCTATAGATTTTGAAAAACCAATAATACCTGCTTTAGAAGCAGAATAATTTGATTGCCCTGCATTTCCTTGAACACCTACAATTGAACTCATGTTAATAATTGATCCACTACGTTGCTTTAAAAATGTTCTTAAAGATGCTTTTGTCATGTTAAAAACAGATTTAAGATTTGTTTCCATTACGGAATCCCAATCACCCTCTCCCATTCTCATTAATAATCCATCTTTAGTAATTCCAGCATTATTTACCAATACGTCAATAGTTCCAAACTCATTTATTACATCTTCAGCTAATTGCTGAGCAGCACTATAATCTGATGCATCAGATTTATAGCCAACAACTTTGCTTCCACTTTTGGATAATTCTTTTTCCAACACCTTAGCTTTTTCATCT
>PVBE012852205.1_pt1 | contig 16954 bp, 12 predicted proteins | sample 1631181 | NCBI WGS metagenome assembly PVBE01 (sample SAMN08397723, study PRJNA350692) | Marine metagenome, whole genome shotgun sequencing project. | isolation source: water | place: Pacific Ocean | collected 2012-04 | reverse complement strand
CGCGACCACGTCTGGCTACCAGCCCACCCCCAGGACCTGCGCTTTCGCATCGAGTCCCACCTCTCCTACGCCCGCGAGCAGGCCCTTTCCCCCCCCCGAGCCCCCACCAGACGAAGGCGGTGAAACCAGCGAGATCCAACAGCTCGAGCTGCTGACCAGCCTGGCGCAGTCGTTGCCCCATCCGGTCGTCGCTACCAGCCGCGAGGGCCGATTCCTGCTCTTCAACCGTGCAGCCGAGCGTCTGCTCGGGGCGCCGCGTCAAGCGGCCATGCGTCAGCACGTGATCGGGGACTTCTTCGTCGATCCCGCCGAGGTACCGCGGCTCGAGCGCGCCCTGTCCGCTCCTCAGTCCAGCGATGCCCGCAGCCACGACGTGCGGATCCGTACCGTGCTCGGCGAGCAGGTTCCGGTGCGCTTCTATGGCACGGGGGTCCGTAACGAACGTGGACGGGTCGTGGCTTTCGTCGGTCTACTGCAGGACATGCGCGAGCTGAACACCCTGAGTCTGCGTCTCGAGGAGACCACCCGTCAGCTCATCGAGACCGAGGTGCGGGCCAAGGAGGTCATCGGTGGGCGCAACATGGTCCACGAGCTCAACCAGCCCCTCACCGTGGCCATGGGGTCCATCGAGTTGCTGGCCACCCGCGGGGACCTACCCGAAGATGTCCTACAGCGTCTGGAGCGCACCTACGACCAGCTACGGCGCATGGCCGATCTGGTGCGGGAGCTGCCTTACGAGAGCCATGTCGTCCCGAACCTGGGCTCACTCCCCGAGCCCGGTACCTGAACCTTCGTTTTCCTCTCGGAGCGATCCCCCATGTTTCGCACCATCCTGATTGGCGTCGCCCTGGATGCCCGTGACACCTTCCTGCTCGACACCTGCGTTTCCATCGCCCAGCCGCTTGGCGCTCGTCGAGTCGTCTTGGCCCATGTACGGCGGCACGACCGCTTCCCGCATCACCTCGTCGGCGAGCCGGAGCCCGTCAGCGAGGGAAGCGAGGTCCACCTCGCGCTTGACGCGATGGCCGCTGGGCTCCGTCGGCGCCTGCTGGGCTTGGAGATCCTGGACATCCACGCGGTTGGGCGTCCCGCCGAGGAGATCCTGAAGGTCGCCGAGGTGGAGCGGGCCGACCTGCTGCTGCTCGGGCGCTTCGCCAGCCTGCCCCATGGCCCCGAGACGGGCGAGGACGGTCGCGACATCCTGCGTCACGCCGCCTGTACCACCCTGGTGGTGCCCGAAGGCGCGCCTACGGCGCTCGGACACGCGGTGGTCGGTGTGGACTTCTCCCACTGCGCCCTCGAGGCGTTGGTCACGGCGTCTCGGCTGTTCACGCGGGTCACGCCGGTCTACGGCTACCATCTCGAGGTCGGTGTCTCCTACGGAGGCCACGGCCACCAGGACGCCTGTGCGCACCTCGAGGCTACCGTGCGAAAGCACTATGCGGAGCAGATCCTCCCCCAGCTCCCGGAAGGCTCCCAGGTGAACGAGCTGCAGGTGATCGAGTCCGAGCGTGCCTCCGATACCCTGCTGCAGGTTGCCGCCACCGAGAAGGCGGACGCCATCGTCATGGGCGGCCACGGCCAGACGCGACTGGCGGCCATCCTGCTCGGTGGCACCGCCGAGCGCATCGCCCTGCGCTCCCCCCGGCCGGTGCTGGTGGTGCGCGACAAGGAAGAGCGGCTCGGCCTGCTGGGTGCGCTGCTGCACCGATAGAAGTCCACGGGGAAGCGCTCCTCGGTCGGCGTGCTCCCCAGCCTCCGAGGCATCGTGGTCGTACCCCGAGGGTTACACGGGACACCGACACCGGAGCCCCCATGCGAATCCTCGTCCCCCAGGCACTCGGCATCGTGCTGGCCCTGCTGATGGCCACTCCTGCCGTCGCCACCCAGGTGAGTTGGGACCTCGTGCCCTGTCCCTTGGACGGCACGCCCTCGATGGTCTACACGCTGCACTCCCAGAACGTCCATGGCGGCTTCGATAGCGACCTGTGCTCCTATTCCACCCAGGGCCAGTGGCGCGCTTTCGCCATCGCCACCTGCCAGGAAGACCTGTTCACCGCCTACTGCGAGGACTTCGCGCAGGTCCCCGAGGAACAGATGCTGCTGCTGCTGAAGGCTGAGTCCGAGCGCGTCAAGGCGGACCATCCCGATCCGGATGCCCTCGAGATCTGGGACCGCTATGCGATCGCAGGGCGCTTCTACCGCGTCATGGGGAAGGACCACGCGTTCCTGGGGGAGCTGTACCACCGGGCCAGCTGGGTCGTCCGGGACCAGGTCGTGGACGTCTACGTGGGCCTCGAAGGGCCCCTGGTAGCCCGGGAACTGTTGGACGCGGGGGCCGTGGAGTTGCAGAAGGACCTGACAGCGGGCGACCGGATCAAGGTGCTCCACAACCTGGCCCGCGTGGCCCATCGGGCTGGCGAGAACGGGCTTCGGGACCTCTATCTCGACCAGCTTCTGGCCATGCCCGAGCTAGACGAGGCGGTCCGTGCGACCCTCGCCCGCACCAGCGAGCTGGCTCGAGAGGTGGAGCCACGTTTTCAGGACCTCGCCCTCGAAGAGTACCTGGCGGCCCTGAGGCAGCCGGACCTCGCCCGCGCCGAGCTGATCCGCTTGACATACCTGACGGCCGACCTGCTGCGTCGACGTGGACGGCTGCGCGAAGCGGTCCCCATGTACAGCCTGGTGGCAACCGCCGAAGACGCGCCGCAGCAGTTGCGCGAGCTGGCGCTGTTCTTGGCGTCACGGATCGTGGACGAGGCCAAGGCCCAGGATGCCCAGCAACCCAGCGACGACTGAGTCTCCAGCCATCGGTCTGGCCGGCTGGTGGGCCCGGGGATGGGTCCGCGCCTTGATGCTCTTGGTGCCCTGTCTGGCAGCTTGGTCCACCGCGGTGCACTCAGGCTTCGTCACCCTGGACACTCCCTGGTTGGTGACCGAAAACCCCATCCTCTCCACCGGTGATCTGCGTTGGGTGCCCACTATCTTGTGGGACATGGACCGGGGTACGCGGCTGGTGCTGGGGGCTGAGTACCTGCCCGTGCGGGACCTCTCGGTGCTGATGGACTTCATGCTGGTTGGCCCGCGCTGGTCTTGGCACCACGCGCACTCCCTGGCCTGGTATCTGGGGGCGTGTCTGCTCTTCCTGCGCCTGTGCGAGCGGTTGGTGCCCCAGCGAGCGGTGGCCTGGTTGGTGGCGGCCTTGTTCGCCCTCCACCCGGTGCACGTCGAGGCGGTGACCTGGTTGGCCAGCCGCAAGGACGTCATCTCTCTCTTTTTCTTCCTGCTGGCCGTGCTGGTCTGGCTCGAGGCCCACGGGCGGGCCTGGCGGAGCGGAGCCGTGGTGGTCTGCATGGCCCTGGCGGTCTGGGCAAAGAACACGGCGATCGTGTTGCCTGCGGTGCTGGCATTGTTCTCCCTCGTGCACCTGCGACAGCGGCCCACCACGGCGCGCTGGTGGCTGCAGTGGGTTCCGCTTGGCCTGGTGACCGCGCTCGCATTGGGGGTCTCGCTGGCTCTCGGCGAGCGGGTGGCCATGTACGCCGAGGTGCGCGGGGGCAGCACCGCCGCGGCGCTGCTGCTCGAGAGCCGGGTGGTCTTCCGCTACCTGGGGCTCCTCGCGTGGCCTCGGAACCTGGTGGTGATCTACCCCGAACCCCCGCTGCTCCCCCTGCTTCATCTCTCCAGCCTGGCGGCCCTCACCGGAGTCGCGGTGTTGCTCGCGGCGGTGCCAGTCTGCGCCCGGCGCTGGCCCTTGGTCTCGATGGGTTTGGGCTGGTTTTTCCTGACCCTGCTTCCCGTCAGCCAGCTGGTGCCCATCCAGAACCTCATGGCCGACCGCTATCTGCTGCTCCCTCTGGGTGGGATCGTGCTGGTTCTCGCCCAGCCCATGCTCTGGCTGCGGCAGCGGTTTGGATCGATGCCGCTCTGGGTGGTCTCCGTCGCCTGCCTGGTGTTGGGGGGGCTCACGTTCCGGCAGAACCGAGTCTGGCACGACTCTGTCACCCTGTGGACGGCGGCCCTCGAGCGCTCGCCGCAGGATGCGCGCATCCGCCGAAACCTGGCGGGGGTGTTGGCCGCCGAGGGCCAACGTGAGCAGGCCGTGGACATCTTGGAGCGGGGAATCCGCGACCACGGTGAGCACCCTCAATTGCTGGCCGGGTTGGGACTCCTCATGCTGCAACAAGGGGAGGACGAGCGGGCCGAGGAGTTGCTGGGCGCGGCCTGGGAAGGGGACGACGGCTTGCGTCGGGCAGGCGGTAACCTGGTCTCGGTGCTGGTGAGGCGGGGGCGGTTGGACCAGGCTGTCCAGCGGGGCGAAGCGCTCACTCGAGCGCATCCCTTCTACGCCAAGGGCTGGAACAACCATGGCAGCGCGCTGCTGGGTGCTGGGCGGCTGGAGGACGCGGACGAGGCCTTCCGCCTGGCGAGCGATCTGGACCCCTTCTATGCCACTCCCCGCTGCAACCTGGCTCTGGTGGCGCTGCAGCGTGGCCTGCCGACCCATGTCTCGCTGTGGGCGGGGCGATGCCAAGAGTTGGACCCGGATAGCCGGCTGGCGGCCGAGTTGATGACCATGGTCGGGGGAGTCGATCCCCCTGGGTAGCGCTAGTGCGGGTAGGCCTGCTTGCTGGCCTTGAGGTTGCCGGTGCTGCCCTGGCCAGGCGTCACGGTGGCTTGCCCGCTGTCCTGGGCTTCGGGTACCGCTCGGGTCTCGGCCGTGAGCGGAACGTTGGTGCCCTGGGTGCCGCAGGGGCTGCCAGCCAGGGCCGTCGCCGGGAAGGCGAAGAGGAGGGCGAGGATCAGGTACCGCATGTTGCCTCCGTGTCGAAGCGCGAGCGCAGATAAGTACGAGCCAACTTCCTTGCAACCATCGTGCCATGGTTCCCCAGTCCAAACAACCAGGTATTTGGGTGGCTGCCACCCTCTCCGGGGTACCCCGGGGTGTGGTGCGGAGACCCCCCTGCGACATGGATCCCCTACCTGGCCACCGCGGTCATTCTCCGAACTCAGGGCGAACCATCCAGCAGGCCTCGAGCAGGGTTGGCTCGTCCGCGGTCACGCGGAGAGAGACCAGCCCAGGCAACGAGAGCTCGAAGACACAGCCCGTGTGGGACAGGAACGGGTCACTCTGCTCCTCGATCTCGCAGGTGAAGGTGGCGCCCCCTCGCTGCTCGAACCTCGACTCCCAACGACCAGGTCCGAGCTCGAGGGTGATCTCCGCGACCTCGCCTGCCTCCAGGGGAAGCAGAAGCCCGTCGTCGACCAGGGGCATGTTCTGGAGGTCCCCCACCATGAGGTAGGCCGGGATGCGGACGAGGCTGTCTTGCCTCTGGATTCCCGTCGCTCCACCGTGGCGCTTCACCCATGCTCGGAGGCGGGTACCGCGGTGGGCCCAGCGGAACTCCTGGTAGGCGTAGCCTTCGAGGAAAGCCTGCTGAACGGCGAGCTCTTCGGGGCTTCCCGAACCTCCGTAGACCAGCTCCCAGCCGGTCTGGCCCTCTCCCATGTGGGAGCCGTAGCCGATGTTGAAGACGATGACGTCCGGCGAGCGACGCATGACGTAGGCGCCCGAGCCGAGGCCGTGGCCAACCAGGTGGGTGTAGTGGGGTCGAGCTGGCGGATTGCGGGGGATCCAATGGTCGTTCAGCCCCAGCATGTCCACCGTGGGCCACTGGGTGTAGTAGGGGTAGACGCCAGCGGCTTCCACTGCGAGCAAGGGTGTGGTCGTCTCGCCGAAGGCCTCTTCGAGGGCGCAGGACATGTCCAGGCCGCGCTCCCAGTTCCTGAAGGGGTCGTGGTAGGCCTGCAGGACCTGCTTGTCTTCCAGCTGGTCCATGGGGAAGTACACGCCAAGCATGGCGAGGACACAGATCGCCAGGGGGATGCGTACGACCGCCCGACGTGCCGTGACCCACAGCCAAGCCGAGCCCTCGCCCGCCAGCCAGGCCAGCACGAGGATGATGGGGAGCAGCTGCCGGCGTGCCCTGAAGTGGTCGCCACCGATGCTCACGACGTAGCCAGCCCAGGTCAGCATGAGTGCCACCATCATGAGGATGCGGGCCCGTCGGGTCCTCGGGCCCGTGAGGCACGCCGGGATGGCGAGCAGGGAGAGCAGCCAGATCGAGCGCTGGTGGGCGAGTCCCTCGATGACGTATTCCAGCCCCTTGCCGATGGCGTTTTCGGCCGTCCCGAGCTTCACCAAGGCGGTGTTGGGGATCCATTCGCCGTAATAGTCCAGCCGGAAGGCCAGCTGCGCCAGGACGAAGAGGGCGGCGATGCCAGCGAGCTCGATGGCGGCGACCAGCGCCCGCCTCCGAGGCTCGATCATCAGCAGGAGGCTCCCTGCACAGACGGCGACGAAGAGGGGGCCGTCGGGCCGCGTAACGCAGAGCAGCCCCAGCCCCAGAGCGGAGGCCCGCAGCCAACGTTTGCGTTGGTCCTGCTGGACGAAGTGCAGGAGGCATGCGACAGTGAGGCCGAGCAGACCCAGGAAGAGGGGAGCCTCCAACCCCGAGACGGTCCAGGCGACCACGGGCTTGGACATGGCTAGCGCCAGCAGGGCCACGAGCAGCCCCACGATGCCACCGGGCTGGCGGATCGAGATCCAGCAGGTGGAGAGGATCGCCAGTAGGGTACCCAGACCGCCGAGCACCCACGCGGCGTGCAGGAGGTCGAGGCCCAGGCGCCCCAACCCCGCTGCACCCAGGATCCAGAGAAGGTTGGAGTATCCCTCCACCCTCTCGCCATCGTTCCATGTCAGGCCGGCCCCATCCAGGAGGCGCCGGGCGTAGCGCAGGGAGATGAAGGCATCGTCACAGACGATGCCCCCGTAGCGAGGCAGCTGGAGCAGGACGACGATGACCGTCGCGACGACCAGGGTCAGTGCCAGGAGCCAGCGAGTGCTGCCGAGGCCCTCACCGGCTGGCGCTGGGTGACCCATGCCGGTCACACGTTGCTGTGTGGATTCCTGATCCGGACCAGACGTAGCCCTGCGATCAACTCGTCCAGGCCGTGCTCCATGGTGACCGCGGTGCGGTAGCCGGTGTTGCGGATGCGCTCGTAGGAGACCTTGTAGTCGCGCTTGTCCTCGTCCGAGCCGATGTCGGCGAAGTACAGCAGGTAGTCCACGCGGTCCTTCAGCATCCCCGTGATGTCTTCCTTGGTGAAGTTCATGGAGTCGTCGCCGACGTTGTAGACCTTGTCCCTCATGCTCTCGAACTGGCCGAGGGTGTGCACGAAGGCCCGCGCCATGTCCTGCACGTGGATGAAGGTGCGGCGGAAGTGACGCTCGTAGACCAGCAGGTAGCGTCGCACGAGCGCTTGGTGGGTGAAGTCGTTGATCATCAGGTCCAGGCGCAGCCTGGGCGCGAGGCCGAAGGCGGTGGCGAAGCGGAAGGAGATGGTGTTGGGACGCTCCATGCACATCTGCTCGGCGAGGGTCTTGTTCTCGCCGTACAGAGACAGGGGGTTCAGCGGCGTGTCCTCGGTGCAGACGCCCGCCACCTCGCCGTAGTTGGAGCCCGTGGAGGCATAGAGCAGCGCCGCGCCAGGGGGCGTGAGGTCCAGCACGTTGCGGGTGCCCTGGACGTTGACCGCCGTGGCGCGTTCGGGCTCCTTCTTGCAGAGGGGGTACCCTACGTAGGCGGCCAAGTGGACGACCGCGTCGGCGTCCTCGACCGCCTTGGCGAGGCCGTTCCGATCCAGGATGTCCAGCTCCTCGAAGGAGAAGTGTGGGTGGATGAAGACCGGTAGCAGGCTGTGGCCGCCGTACAGCAAGCAGTCCACCACGTGCACGCTGTAGCCAGCCGCGAGTAGCCAGCGGACGAGCACCGAGCCCACGAAGCCGGCGCCGCCGGTGACCACCACCTTGGGCCCCGGTGGGCCGGAGGGTACCAGCAAGGAGGGGTCGGTCAGGCCCAGGAAGGGGGGAGCGTTCTCAGGCATCGTGGAACTCCTGGAGTGCGCCGAGCAGCAGCTGGCCGTGGGCCGGGCCAAAGGCGTGGCTGTTGCCGACGAAGAAGCCGCGCTCGTGAACCGCGTCTGCAGCATGGAGCGGGTGGGGGATGCGGGTGCGAGGGAGCTTGGCAAAAGCCGGCTGGCGGGCGAGGTTGCTGCCCGAGATGGGCCGCGTGGCGATCTTGCGTTCCTCGAGGAAGCGCATCAACGCCGCCCGTGCGTAGCTGGCGTCTGGTTCGATGAGCATGGGGAAGGAGAAGCCGGAGTGTAGTGTGTCCGGGGCCTCGGGGAAGACCTGTAGCGGGAGCCCTGCGCCTCGAATCAGCCCGCACCAGTCCGCGTGGTTGGCGCGTCGTCGTCCTACGAAGCCATCGAGGCGGGCGAGCTGGTGGATGCCGAACGCTGCGGCCATCTCGGTTGGGCGGAGGTTGTAGCCGGGCGTGACGAAGAGGAAGCGTGGATCCAGGTCCGCGTGTTCCGCCGCCAGCTGGTCGGCGTCCGAACGCTCCCTGATCCAGCCGTGGGCCCGCTGGGAGCGCAGGCAGTCGGCCAGGTCGGGGTCGCTGGTGACCACCATGCCACCCTCTACGGTCGTGACGTGGTGGCTGAAGAAGAAGGAGTAGGTGCCCGCAAGCCCCAGGCTTCCCGCGCGCTTGCCCCCTCGCTCGGCACCGTGGGCGCTGCAGGTGTCCTCGAGCACGAGCAGGCCGAGGTCGTGGAGGGGCTCGATCTCTGCGGCGGCCCCTAGCAGGTGGACGGGGAGGGCCGCCCGGGTGCGGGGGCTCACCGCCCGGGCCGCCGCTTCGGGGCAGAGGCAGAGCGTGGTGGGATCAACGTCCACCATCACCGCCACCAACCCCGCCTGAATCACGGGGAAGAGCGTGGTGGACCAACCCACCGCTGGGACGAGGACCTCGTCGCCGGGCTGCAGGCGTCCACTGGCAACCAGGGCGGAGAAGAGCAGTAGGTTGGCCGAGGAGCCCGAGTTGACCATGACGCCCAGCTCGCAGCCTGCCCAACTCGAGAAGGCAGCCTCGAAGTCACGGACACGCCGGCCCATGGTGACGAAGGTGCCGATCATGGCCTCGGCGGCTTCGATGACCTCGTCGGGGCCAAAACCCACGACCTGCAGGGGGATGCCCTGGGCAGCGTCGTGCTCGAGGACGGGCAGGCCCTTCATCCGCTCGCGGATCAGGGCTGCAAGCGCGCTATCGTGTGGCTGTGTGCTCATTCGGTGCTCAGCTTCGGGACGTCCATCGTAGCAGGTTCGCGCTCAACGAAGAACGGGGAGGAGAAGGCCAGGCCCCGGTTCTGCTGTGCGACCCGCAGATAGAGGTACTCCCCTGCCTCGAGGTCCTCGATCTCGAGGCCACCCTGCATCAGGGGTTCGCCGTTCGCGGCGAGACGTTGCACCACCTCGCCCGAGCGGATCAGCTCCACGCTGGCGAGGGGAGCGTCCCCCACCACGAGGAAGGTCAAGGTGGCCTTGTCCATGGGGGCCAGGGTCGAGCCCATCGGCTTCGTAGCGATGGTGGTGAAGAGCAGGATGCGGGGTCCGTTGGTGGCGTAGACCCTGCGCTGCCGGAAGGCCTCCAGCAGGCCCAGGCGCGTGGGCTCGGCATCCAGCACCGCCACCAGCCCCCCCTGGGAAGCAGCCAGGTGGGCCAAGCCCGGATGTCCGTCGTGAGAGTCGCCGCTGCTGATGAAGCCCAGGTCGTGTCCTGCATCCAGCGCGTCGCGGACGAAGGCGCCGGGGACCGGCGAGTAGATCACCCCGGGAGCGTCCAGGGCCTCGGACACTCCATGGACCGACGAGACCTCCACGATTGGCTCCAGCACCGGGTCCGGAGGAATCGACCAGTTGGTAGGTATGGGCCCGCCACCGCTGTGGTGGGCGATGGTGAGAGCGGGCTGGCCCTGCAATGCCTGCCACAGTCCCACGGGGCTCTCGTAGCGGGGATCCATCGAGGAAAAGACCTGCGCTTCGCCGCCGAAGAAGAGCACGTGTCGGTGGCCATGGATCCAGCTGGTCCACTCGTAGGCGTGGATGGTCAGGAAGCGCCCCGGCTGGTGGTAGGTGTGGTTGGCGTCCAGGATCTGGTTCCACAGCTCCGGATGCTGATCCAGGAAGAGCATGCCCCAGTGATCGTGGTCGGTCAGGGCTGCGAAGTCCAGCCCTGCCACGTCCCGCGCGTAGGCGTAGTAGTCGGAGGGGGTGCCGGTACCGTCGGTGAGGTTCGAGTGGCCGTGTACGTCGCCCCAGAGCACCTGTGGCACGACCGAAGAGACCAACAAGGGATTGCTCTGGCCCACCAAGCCGTCTGGCCCGAGGGCGCGAACCCGGTACAGGCCCTCCCGCTCGGCTACGAAGTCCACGGTGGTGCGGGAACCGGCGGAAGCGTGCAGGATGACCTGTTCCCGGAGGTCGAGCCCGGCGGGCACGACCTGGAGCGCGATCTCCCCGTCCAGCGCTGCGCTCGCGTTGCCTCGTCCGTCCACCGTTGCGATGGTCAGACGACCGCGTTGCCCCGGCCTCGAGGTGCCGGGTAGGCTCAGCACCAGGCCCGCCGCGGGCCCGGGCTTCACGTCGATCGACGGAGAGTCCTCCAGCACGGCGCGCACGCCGTCTCCGTCTCCGTCCACGGTGATCCAGAGCCGCTCGCCACGCTCGGAATAGCGGTCCGCCATCGCCCCGGCATCCCCCGCACCGTAGCGGATGCGGATGCGCTCGCCCTCCCGCAGCGCCCGTCCCTGGACGGAGATCCCCAGGAGTTGGTCCCCCCACGTGGCGGCTTCGAGCCCAGGGGGATCCAGGCCGTCAGCATCTTTGATCCATTCGACCTCGGTGTAGCCTGCGCTCTGGGGCCACTCGACCTGGGGTGTGCTCCATCCCCAGAAGGGGGACACCTGTAGAGCGATGGTTCCTCCGACGGCAACGCCCTGGGACCCCACCTCGTAGATCAGGGTCCAACGGCCCGAGCGCCCAGCGGTTGCGTCCGAGCCCTCGCCCTCGAGAAACGCGCGTCCTCCGCCGTCGGAGGGGTGGCGTTCCGCCGCGAGGTCTTCGCGTAGCTGGGCCACCATGTCCCACGCCGCGTGGGGTGGACCGTCGTCGCGCTCGTCGGCGCCAACCCAGGAGATCTCCTCGACCACGCCCTCACCCGTCACGGGTTGACCCCCGCAGGCGGCCAGCAGGCAGAGCAGGAAGGTCGGTGTTGGGGAGGGGTTCATCCGCTCCCGCTTCCAGCCGATCCGGGCGGGCTCAACCTGGCCCTACAGATCCAGCGCCTTGAGCTTCTTGGTGTAGAAGTCGTCCTCGACGAACCACAGCTCCCAGTCGCCCTGGGCCACCGCTTCGACCGTGGCGCGGTAGGCCGAGGTCTCGGCCAGCTTGGGGCAGACCGCTCGCAGCAGGGAGAGGTGCAGGTGTTGGGCCAGCTTCGGGGCGTGGTAGACCAGGTTGGGGACCGCCTTGACGCCAATCTCGAGCAGCTCGCAGCCGGTGGAGGCCAGCACCGTACCGGTGCGGGCGCCGGGGTTGAGGAAGGCCATCTCGCCCACCAGTGCGTGGACTGGCTTGTGGTGGCCCGCGACCCAGCCATGGACCAGCTCGCCGTCGCGCTTGCGGATGTTGGCGATGCCCCGGGACATGATCAACATGCTGTCCCCTAGCTCGCCTTCGGCCAGGATGGCGCGCTTGGACGGTACCCTGACCAGATGGAAGAGCTTTGCGACCTCGTCGCTGATCTCCTCTGTGTCCCAGTCGAAGCAACGGAGCTCCTGCAGGCGCTCGAGGATCGTGGCGGTGGTCTTGGCGCTCGAGGAGGCGTAGCGCCGCTCGGCGTCCCCCAGGGCGAAGTCGGGGGAGGGCATGGCGGCCGCGGTGTGGTCGTGGCCCTTGACCTCGAGGCCGATCGGGTAGGCTTCCTCGTGCATCCACCGGGTGCGGCCGATCTTGTCGGCAGCGTTCTGGGCGCACCAGCGCACCAGGGCGTTGGACAGGGCCGGCCAGATCAGGAGCAGCTGGGCGAGGGATTCTCGGTCGATGGCGAGGGCTTCCACCTCGCCGGTGGCCTGGACCGTGGCCGTACGCGGGGTGCGCATGACCAGGCCGATTTCGCCGATCACGTCCAAGGTCTGCAGGTGGCCCACGATCTTTGGTTCGCCTGGACGACCGTCGACGGACTTGGGGCGGATGAGGGCGTCGGCTTCGCCGCTGACCAACACCCAGATGGTATCGGTGTCCGGGCAGGATTCTTCGAGGATGACATCGCCTTCGGCGTAGTCCCGCGCGCTGAATAGCGGCGCGACCTGGGCGATGGCGTCGTCGATTTTGGGGGTCGCGAGCAGCTCTCGCTGGATCTCGTCTGCCCGGGACAGCATGTCGAGGAGAGTGGAGAGGCGCTGTGTGGCGTCTTCCATGCGAGCTCCTGGTGAATCTGGGTGCGTGCAGGGTGCCTTTCGGCATGGAAACGTCTAGCTATCAGGTGGGCCTGTCGGTCCCAAGCCAGTTCTGTAACCAGGCTCGGAACGCAGTGGTCTCCAACAGGGGATCGAGGTGCCGTGCAAGCCAGCTTAGCCAGGCCTCGCGCCATGCCTGGTCGAGCCCGGTGGCCCTCAGCTGCTCTCCGAGCGTGGCCTCGCCCAAGGGCGCCAGGGTGGCCTCGAGGTGGGCCCGCATGTCCTGCTCGAGGGTCTCGCGCCCCGCAAGGGTCTCGAGTGCCTGCAGCGTGACCTGGACGGCCCGGTCGAGGTCGAGCTTGCGCCCTTCGGCCGCGAAGTCCTCGAGATCCGTGTCCAGCGCCACCCGCAGCCCGTGGGCCCTCCAGTCTCCCATGGTGTCGGCGCGCTCGGGAGCGGTGAGCAGGGTCGCGATGTGGGCCATGACGGCGCTGATGGCCTGGGAGACGAAGTCGCCCACGCGTTGGTCCAGCTGACTCTCGAGCTCCGATCCGACCGCGGAGACCACGCCGCTTCCGATGGAACGCAGGCGCGAGAGCCCTGGTGGCACGGGCGCGGCGCGGCGCAGGCCTGCCGTCAGCCGCGAGGTGTCGGGCTTGAAGCTTCGCATCTTTCGGGCGAAGCGGGTGAGGCTGGCGTGTAGGACCTCTTGGATCAGGCTGTGCATGGCCGCGTGATCCATCAGCCGGAGCACCAGCTCGCGATCGGGGAGGTAGGGTTCGGCCAGCAGGGCCTCGACGGAGTCACTGATCTCCGGTGGCACCAAGCGCCGCAGGGTGTCCCCTCGGGGGAAGGCCCTGCCGTCGGGGCCGGGCTCTATGGTGGAGGACCGCAGGGCGGCGAGCTGGGCTCGGAGCCTGCCCTCGGTCTCGGGATCGGCGGCGCACTTACGGACGGCCCCCGTGATCCGTGAGGCCACGAAGGCCGGATCCACGAGGTCGGAGACGGGCCGGGCCAGCAGGTCGTCCAAAGCCAGCCCCAGCAGGTCCTCGAGAGCGCCGTCGTGAAGGCGTTGTATGAGGGTGTCGATCTCGCGGGGGGTCATGGATCGTTTCCCTGCCGGGCTTCGACGATCTGGCGGATGGGTGCCGCCGGCGTGCCCACGGAGGTGAGCCAGAGCTGATGGATGGCGCGAGTAGCCCCCACGTGGAGTTGGCGACGCGCCAGGTCGGTATCGGAATAGTGCTTGGCGGCGGCCTCGAGCAGCACCACGTAGTCGAACTCCAGGCCCTTCACGTCCTGGATGACGGTGACCTCGATTCCCGGCCCGAAAGAGAAGTCCTGTTCGAGCACCAGACCGAGGCCCGACACCTCGGCACGAACCAACCCGCGGTGGTAGAGTCGGGCGGTGGTTTCGTCCGGAGCGATGAGGGCTACGTTGGCGAGGGGCTCCGCCTGGGTGAGGGCGCGTAGAGCGTCGCCCAGGAAGGCGACGCATGCACCGTGGTCGGTGAAGCGGAACAGCTCGACCGGAGGACCGTCCCGCACGGTTCGGGGCGGAGGCTCGTCGCCCGCCGCGTCGCCGAGCAGGTGCAGGCCGAAGGAAGCGATCTGGTGTGTGGAGCGGTAGGCCACCCGCAGGGTCTCGACCACCGTGCCCTCCAGCCGTAGGTCTTCGAAGAAGCGCTCCCAGCTGGTGAAGCCCGTTCCTTGCAGGATGTGTTGCGCAGTGTCGCCCGCCAGCGTGGCCGAACGGCCGGTGTCCAGGCAGTCGAGAGCCACGGCGACCTCGACGGGAGAGAAGTCCTGGACCTCGTCGATGACCAGGTGGGCATAGCGCAGGTTGCGTTGACGCCGGGATCGCAGGGGGCCCACGCGCAGCTGATAGCAGCGCAGCAGCAGGGCATCGTCTTCGTCGTCGAGCAACTCGTTGTCGTCGCGATCCCCCTCGAGCCATGCTCGAAGGCCGGATGCCTGGTCGAGCATCTGTCGCCCGGCTTGCTCGAGTTGGTGCTGGGCGAAGGCATTGGGCGCCGCTTCTGCGACCTCTCGAGCGATCGTGGGCCCGTCAGCCAGCATGCTGACGAAGTCGTCGATGGCTTCGATGGCCTTGCGGTCGGCCTTGCGATCGCGGATCCTCTGTTCGAGCAGGCGCGTAAAGGCGGGATGGAGCTTGAGCTGGGCCAGGGCACTCGGAGTATCCGGCCTGGCCTTGCGCGGCAGTCGGCCAAAGTGGCGGATCCGCATCATACGAGACCAGTTTTCCCAAGTGTCCACCGTCACGCCCGCCACCCCCAGGGAGGGCAGGACGTGGGCGACGTAGGCCTTCAAGGCACGCCCCCAGACCAGCACCAGCATCTTGTGGGGGTGGAAGCGACGCGGTTGGGCGTATGCCAGAAAAGCGATGCGGTGCAGGGCTACGGTGGTCTTGCCGCTGCCCGCGCCACCCCGGATCGCCACCAGGCCGCTGGTGGGCAGCGTGATCAGCTCGAACTGCTCAGGGTCGATGAGTGCAGCGATCTCGGGGAGGTGTTTGTCGGCGCGATGGCGCTGACCCGTACCCAGGCGTGCCGGACCTTCTCGCACGCGGAAGGAGCTACCCGCCCCGCCAGCCAGACGCACCCGCTCCCGCTCCAGCATGCGCCAACCGTCCACGTTGCGCACCCAGGCCTGCTCGGGCCCGTCGACGCGGTGCAGCGAGCCCCCCGAGATGCCGACCGTGCGGCGGGCGTCCACTCGGCCCTCGAGGAGCACGTCCCCCAGCTGCTCCTCGTACTCCTCGCCTTCGCGATAGCGGTAGAAGATGCCGCTCACCGGCGCGTTCCGCCAGTCCACGATGCGCAGGCCGTTGTCCAGACGCGTGGCGCGTCCGAGGAAGAGGTCCCTAAGGCCCCGTGTGTCCACCAGGCGCAGGTGGGCGAAGTAGGGGCAGTCCGGATCCACCTGGGGCCCTGCCCCTGCAGACTGGAGCTGGGCCACGCGGCGGGCGAGCTGGTCGTACTGCTGGAAGAGCGAGCCCAGGTCTTCGGTCTTGGCCGTGCTCACGGATGCGCGCAGCTCGCTCATCTCCGAGAGGGCCTCTTGGTCCGTGGCACCCACGCCCACGGGGTGTTCGATCAGGGTCTGCCGAATCTCGGCGAGCAGGCGCTGTTCCTCGCGCACCAGGAGCGGCGGCTCGTTGGCGGTGGGATGCGATGGCTTGGAAGGCTGGGTCATTCCTAAGGCTCGTCTGGCGGGAACCGCGTGTACCGCGGGCTCGATCTAAAAAAAATAGACCTTCCCGCGGCCGCTGTCGAGCCCCCTGCGGGCATCGCCCCCGGAACCAGGCTTTCCGCGGATCATGTCCCCCAATAGAGAACCGGCGGCACGTGCGTGCCGCCGGCAGATCTCTTTGCGCTGGGTCTAACTAGTAGATGTGCACCATGGTCGGGTCCAGGGTGGCGCTGATGGACTTGGTGGCGGTGTAGGTGGCGTTGGAGCCATCTGCATCCACGTCGCAGTAGCCGGTGACGGTGAAGTTGGTGTTGCCGGCCAAGGTGACCACGTATGCACCACGGACATCACCAGAGGGTTCCCAGCCGAGCGCGGTGAAGCCAGTGCTGGTAGTCCATGCCCTGGACAGCTTGTTGACGGAGGAGCCGGGGGCGACCGTGGCGGCGACGTAGGTGTCGAACGCTGCGTCGTAGGCGATCTCGGCGGTCTTGACGCCATCGACGTTGGGCGGGCACTCAGCGCGCTTGGCGCGGTACTGCATGTCGACGAAGTTCGGAATTGCGATGGCCGCGAGGATGCCGATGATGGCGACGACGATCATAAGCTCGACGAGGGTGAAGCCCTTTTTCATTTTCTTTCTCCGTGTGGGATTGGGGGGGGGGGTTCTTGTAGGACCGCGCGCTTTATGATCAAGAAGCGTGCCAGGGTTTGGGACGACGTAGGGAAGGGCATTATCGAGGAATTCGTTCGGGACTTGTCAAAAAACGTCACCCAATGACTGACAATCTTTGTCACTCGTGACATTTCGTGTCAGTGCTGCTCTGGCGTCGTCAAGAGCCGCGCTTCACGTCGGCCTCGAGGGTGCGCTCAGTCGGTTGTGATCCCGTGCTTCTGTAGTCGGTAGCGGAACTATCGGAAGCTCATGCCCAGCAGCTCCGCCGCGCGGGTCTTGTTTCCCCCCGCTTCTTCCAGCGCCCGCGTGAGCCAGGTGTACTCGTAGGAGCGAATTCGCTCGTCGAGGTCCACGCCCTCCGACGGGAAGTTCGTGACGGCGTCCTCGAGGGAGAGGTCGGTCTTGGGGCGGAACTTGTCGGGAAGCAGGTCGGCGGTGATGCGCGAACCACTGGCCAGGGCCACCGAGCGCTCGATGAGGTTCTCGAGCTCGCGGACGTTTCCGGGGAACTCGTGGTGTTGCAACAGCCGAGCGGCTTCCGGTGTGAGGCCTTCGATGGGTTTGTCGTACTCGCGGGCGTGGCGAGAGATGAAGTGGCGGGCCAGCTCTTCGATGTCGGCCCGTCGCTCGCGCAGAGGTGGGACGCGAAGGGTGATGACGTTGAGCCTGTAGAAGAGGTCCTCGCGGAAGGCTCCATCTCGGACCTCG
>PVBE012151018.1_pt1 | contig 16956 bp, 15 predicted proteins | sample 1631181 | NCBI WGS metagenome assembly PVBE01 (sample SAMN08397723, study PRJNA350692) | Marine metagenome, whole genome shotgun sequencing project. | isolation source: water | place: Pacific Ocean | collected 2012-04 | reverse complement strand
TCTGCCTCTGGACAATAAAAGATGTCTGCTCCTGCATCTGTTGTGTGTGCCCTAACGGGCAGTTTTGCGTTCTCTCTAACCTTGAATACTTTGAGTTTCATTTGCTATCTCCTCTATGCTAACATTCTAAAAGTTCTGCTGACGCCTCTTGCCGAGAAGCCCCACTGGGCATCCCAGTCAAGTTTCGCCATGTATGGACGATTCGTCCTGATGACGTCCTTTCCTGGACGAACACCCCAACACTTGACTGTGTTCATCTCACTATTGTCATCGACAACCCTGACAAGATAAAAGTCCTTGCCGTTCCTTGTCTTCTTCTTAATCACCTCTCTCGGGACAAACCAGACGATGCCTGTCGAAAAGTCCTTGTCATATTCCGATATCGCTGGAATGCAGTGTTCGTCAATACCCCTTCGGACATGCTCAGACATCACCAGCTCGAACGGGAACACCCCTGTCAGTTCAACAAGGTGCTGGATTTTCTCTTCTTCTGAGAAGTCTCCCTCGGCGCAGAAGAGCGCGATGTTCTCTTCTAAGTTCTTTTCCTTTCTCGGGCGTTCAACGACAACTGCACTCCAGAAGTGCTTCAGTCCAGAAAACCTGTCATCCACAAGGCAGTTGAGAGCCTGGCTGCGGCACAGAACATCCAAAGACTTCTTGTTCAGTTTTGAATATGTGATGCTCTCGTTGAACAAGAAGTCTTCGATAGCATTAAACGGGCGATTGTTGACAATCTGCTCGATGGCTTTCTCACCCAAGCCCTTGATTGATGTCAACGGCTGGATCAATGTCTTAGCATCTTCTGAAATCTCCCAGACACTGCCGGAAGTATTGACGTTCAGCTTTTCAATCTCAAAGCCAGCTGCCAGGGCAATGTTGATTGCCTTCTCTTTCCTCTTCTCTGGCTCCTTATCAAGGAATGCCGCATGCCACTCTGCTGAATAATAATTCAGAAGCCAAGCACACTGGAATGACAGCACACAATAAGAGACAGCATGAGACTTGTTGAAACCATATCCGGAGAAGTATTCGAACTTATCCCATATCTCTTTCGCCTCGTGCTTCTTCATCCCCTTCTCGAGACAACCATCCAAAAACTTTGAATATATCTTGTCCTTCTGTACCTGAACCTCGCCTGTGCCTTTCTTTGTCAACAGCTTTCTGAGCTTATTCCCTTCGTCCAGTGACAAGTCCTTGCCAAGCTTGTGGGCGAGCATTGCTATCTGCTCCTGAAAGATGAGAAACCCGTATGTCTCTTCTGTCACCTCTCTGACGATATCGTTCAGATACTCAACCTCGTGGGGAGAGTTCTTCGCTGCCACATATCCCTTGTCAACACCTGCACCCAATGGGCCAGGACGATAGACGCTTGTCAGGGCAGCCAGCTCGATTATGTTGTCTGGCTTTGCTCGCTTGCAGAATGCCTGTGCACCTGCCTCCGTAAACTGGAAGATGCCAGCCCAAGTGCCAGCATGAAACACATTCTTCCACACGTTCTCGTCTGACAAGTCAATGACTTCAGGATGAAGATGCTCGTCATAAAACCTCTTAACATCCTCAAAACTTGGATTCTCAATATCGTGATGCCTCTTGAGGATGTGCCGGATTGCTCCGTCAATCATCCTGAGAGAAGCAAGTCCCAATATATCAAATTTAATAAAACCCATTGGTTCCAAATGTCGTACATTCTGTCCCTCACTCCAAGGTGTCTGGCGCACACCTCCGCTATTTATCATCGGCATCCACTCATCGAGATTTTCACCGATAACGACACCACCAGCGTGTCGACTAGCAGAACGCACCTGCCCATGCAGAGACTCAACATGAGTCTTGATATTCGGGTATTTCTGCAAAAACTTCTTCAATGTCTCTGAGAACTCCATAACCTCTTCAAAGGTTGGCACGTACACACCTGCAGTGATTCCATGCTTCTTCTTTGCGAACGGAGTTGCCTCAAACAACATCTTTCCCGTAACCTCGTTAACCTCATTAAACGGCACCTCATAAAACTTCGAGATATCCTTGATCAAAGATCTAAGCTGAAGGGTGTTCCAATTTGTGATTGGGACAACCGTGTCGTCACCCCACTCCTCTATCAGCTCTTCCTTGAGTTCCATTGGAGAACTAACATCATAATCAATATCTGGGTAGCCTGCGCCTCCCTTTGTCAAGAACCTCTCAAACTGAAGCCCGTACTTGATTGGGTCTACTTGGGTTATCCCAAGAGCATATGACACCAGTGCACCCGCTGCCGAGCCTCTCCCTGCGCCCACTAGCTGCTTCTTCGTTGCTCTGTCGGCTATAGCCTTCATTGTCAGGAAATACTTGCTGAACCCTCTTCCGTCAATGACTTCAATCTCTCTGTCGAGCCTGTCGACATATTCCTGGTTTTCTGCGAACCCAAGCACCCTAGCACCTTCCATGCAAAGCTTTGCCAGTGCGTCTGTCGCAGTCAAGCCTTCCGGCACCACAAAGTCGGGAAGACGCACAGTGTTATCTGGTGTGAACCTTTCAATCCTGTGGTGAGCTATCTGATATGTCTCCTTGATGGAGTTGAGAATTAACTCATCGTCATATTCAAAGCCAGCCATTTGTGAGTATCTCTTGTATGACTCCCACATCTCGTCACCATTTTTTGGATACAGCTCATAACCCACCTCATCAACATCAACAGGCAAGTCCATGCTAAGCCATGACGGACTGCCCTTGCCAAGCCAGCCGAGTCGCTTATACAGCTCTCTGTCCTTCCATGCGTCCTTACTGGGATAGTGACTATCTGCCGTTGAGATAAGCGGAATGCCAAACTCGTAATGCATCTGAATAATCGACTGATTCAGCTCGTGCTGATCAGGTGACTTTATCCACTGCAACTCGCCATACCACCTATCGCCGAAAACGGCTTGCATCTTCTGTGTGGTATCCCTCATGGCATCTAGAATGGCATCTTTGCCCTCTTCTTTGTTGTCCCAATAATTTCCAGCATAGACACCACCCAAACAGGCAGAGCTGGCGATGACACCCTCATTGTGTCGCTTAAGCATTGCATAGTCAATGCGAGGATACCGGTAGAAGTTGTCCCCAGTGTATGAGGCAGATATCATCTTGAAGATGTTTTTCAAGCCCGTAGGATTCTGCGCCAGGAGAATCAAGTGTTGGCGTTGCTTCAAAAACGACTTCACCTTGTTCTTTGATTCGGAATCCTCGATTGTTGTGCCGGACTGAACCTCCTTCTTGAGCCTTTTCGTGTTTGCGCGATGCTCTTCATATTCCTCTCGCCAGTTCGCAACAGAAGGAATGAAATATGCCTCAACACCAAAAATTGGTTTGAAGTCTTTCCCTTCTGCCAGCATCTTTTTCGCATGCAGCACCTGGTGTGCCAAGCCGTTCGCATTACCATGATCCGTTAACGCCAGTGCATCCATCCCGTTCTGATATGCGAAATCCATATGCTCCTGTGGATACCCCAAAGCATCAAAGATGCTTCCTGCTACGGAATGCGCATGGAGTCCAACAAAGGGAATCTCTGGCACTACTCTATCATTTTCAAAGCTCGTCAATTACGCTCTCCATATCAGCCATAATGGCATTTAGACTTTCCTTTACATCTTCTGATGCAAACTTGTTTTCCTCGTATGCTTTATTCTTAACCTTGTCGCACATCGCCATGAAGAACAATTGCTGATCAATTGAAAGCTGATGATACGCCATCGGCATGCTTGCTGCCTCTTTGACATAAAGGGGCAAATCGTTGTATATGTCATTCATTTCCATCTTATCCTCCTTCAAATATTATTTTGCTGTACTCGTGATAACCAAACATTGTCTTGCTTGGCCTCCGCATTGTTTTTGATTCTTCTGATGCAATATATTCATGATACTTCTCCCATTCATCAATCCGATAATGCCAATCAACTTCAACCACTTTTGATATATCTATTTTAGCACAATTGAAGATTTTGTCAAGTGAAAAATGCTTTGAACTCCATCTTTTTTTGTGATGCTGGCTGGCAGCACCTCCAGAACAGTTGTTTTTGACATTCCACAAATAATCGTTGTATTCCTTTGCATCCATTGTGAAGGATAAATATTCCCCATCCTTGACAGTCTTTCCCTCGTAAGATAAAAAGAAAGCAGTGGTTGAAGATATCGCTTTCCGATGTTTTGCCACGACATTGTGACGATGAACACCATATGGGAAAGAAATGAAATACCGGCTTGGAACAAGCCACTTACTCACATTGTTTGACACGATAAAAGCCGTTAAGGCTCCATGCAAAGCCGCCCAACCGTAACTGTCCCTTCTCTCCCTGTCCTTCGAGTGTATGGGCGTGTAAAATATCGGAATCTGCTTGCGCACCTCTTGTGGATATTTAACATAAAAATGCTTATTGAGATAATAGGGATCCTCAATGTAGTCACCCATTCGCTTCTTCAATATCGGCTGAATGTCATCGTTGCAGACAACCCAAATAGTCTCACAACCGGCATGTGCACATTCCGTCACCGCCCTTTCAACTGCTAGATAATTCTTCCCGATAATCTGCATGCTGTCATGCCATGGCAAATCAAAGTCTGTTTCATTTCCAGATACCGGCACGACACCAGCTAAGTGGAAGTTATTCTGTAGATTGCTTCCCGGCTCGATCATCAACTTCCTCTAAAAACACCCTTCCCGTGAATCCACCTGCAAATCTTCTTTTGCGAACAGCCACCTCAAACATTTCACGAAGGGGTGTGCCAGTATATGCCAGCAATGCCACAACCACCTCGTAGACATCTGCCAGCTCCTCAATACAGGGGAACTCCAAGAACTCCTGTGTCTCCTCAAGCAGCTTGGCTTTGAGACTTTCAAAATACTCATCGTCATCGTCAAGGATCCTGCTCTTGTACTTTCTGCCGTCTTTGGAAATGATGTCGGGCACCCTGTCCCTAACCAACTTATTGCAAGGCTTCATTGATTATTTCCTCCTCTGTCAATCTCAAAAATTTGACATGATGCGTGTCTTCGTACGTCGCCCTGGTGTGCTTCCTCTTTTCCCTCTTCGAAGTTTCAAGCTTTATCGGAATACGAATTTGTTTTCCTGACGGAGTGAAGCCTCGCTTGGCACCAAGGATGCCAAATTCCTTCATGAGCTTTTCTGTTTTGAATCTTGCCATTGTCGCTGAGTAGTCAAAGTCCTTGAATTTATCAATCGTCATGTATGACTCAGCTACACAATCTTTTTTTGTCTTGTTTCCGTCTATTCGCTCTGAGACATAAAAGTGCACCTTTTTGACAAACTCATCCGAGTCGTCAATTGAATCCACTTCGTGTTTCATTCCACTCCTAACATCAAACCAGTCCAACACCTTGAGCACTTCATCTCCCTTGTCAACGACTCCGTTCTCGAGAGTCAAGTTGTCATCCTCAAAGACAATGCATTTCGTGAAACGCGCCTTAAGCCCAAAGGAGGCACCAAGAGAAATAGACATCTCGTCTCCCTCAAACCTGATATTTTCAATGGCAGTTCCAAAGGGAACCATTCCGTCAATAGCATGCTTAAGCAGCATGTGTGACCAGGCAGCTTCAGCATTGATAGTTGGCATGCCCAAGTGCTCCTTCACATCTTCGATAGTCTCTTCAAACCTGAATGGCTTATCCTTCGCATTCAAAAGAATCGGCAAACCGTTCAAGTAGGCGTACAACACTGCCGGTAGGCTATGGCCAACAACCACAGTGTCAAAGTCATATTTATGAGATCTCATTGGCAGGCTCCTGCAAGAATCGTCATAAGACTCTCGTATATCTCGTTCGGATCTCTTGATAAGTCAAAATTCCTTCCTCCAGAATCAACAGCCAGTTCATCCCACCCATAAAAACCCAGGGCAAATGTGAACATCTTGAGATTTGGTGCTGCCACCAAAGCGGGGCGAACAACATGTCGAGTGTTGGCAGGTATCATATATGTCCTATCTCCTTCATCTGAAAATACAATGATTATCCTATCTGCATTATCGCGCCAGTTCACAATGAACTCTCTCAATGCAGGGACAGAGTCTATGCCGCGTGGCCATCGTGAACCGTTCAAATCGTTTTCAAGAGCTGGACTAATGTTTCTCAGAGCCAAGTACACGGCATCCAACAGCATTTCAAAGCCACCCACAAAGCTTCTTTCCACAGCCAAAAACCTGTTCAAAAAAGCAGGGAAAGGCGAAATGTTTGACACAAGCTTCAAGCGTTCGAAATGTGAACGTGGGTTCTCTGGATCCGGCACCCTAACAGGGCCAACAATAAGTCCCCACCAGACTTCCTCTGTTGCAGCAAATTGCTGAGAGAATCTCTCCAACGCCTCCAGAGTTGCCAGCACCCTATTCCCCATCGAGCTAGACCAGTCGACAATGAACAAGATGTCTGTTTTCCTTATCCGCTCTCCAAAATCAACAATGCCATCGCAGTCATTATCAGCTCCGTCACAAACCTCTTCGGACGGATGAGTCTCACCTGGACAGTGGGATTCTAACCACTCACCTTGTGCGACATTCCCCCACTCACCACTCATGCACACTTGAGAACCTGGATTGCACACTCCGACATTCACTAATGCGATGTCTCCCGTATAGCAGTCTCGCACAAGATTCTCGTCAATCTCAGTATCGCAGTCATCGTCCAAGTTATTGCACTGTTCCTCCAACACAGGTGGAGCAGTGCAGTCTACCAATGAGCCGTTTTCGCAAGATGCAACACCTGAACCACATGCACTTTCACAGTCGTATACCCCCTCATCAGCGATATCATCACAGTCATCGTCAATGCCATTACACTCTTCTTCAAGACATGGTATGCAGGGCCCTTCAGTGAGCACGCCCTTATCACACCAGACTTCGTGACGCCCAGGAACAGAACAGTCAGCATGGCACTCTCTCCATTCCACAAACACACTCGAGTTAACAGAGGGACACTCTGGATGAGAAGCATCCAAACTCACGAAAGCATCGACTATTATCGGAATAACAAGAACGTCCCGAGCGGATGCATCATGTGGAACATTGCGATACGATAAATCGAATTGAGATGATCGAGGATGCTTATCCGCACAAGAAACAACAAGCACAAGAGATGTTAGCAGGTACCTCATCAAAAACACATCCTAAAGTGATTCCACGAAGGCGCGGTAGAAGCCAGGTGGAAGTCTCGAGGAATTTCCATTGTTTGTTTTTTTTTTGGCTGCAGCTCATAGCATGCCATTCCAGCATCAGGGATACCCGCATCGGGTGGGCCGTTCGGGGGGATGCCTGCATCAGCACCATTGTCTTGGTTCATTTGATTTGGGCGGGCTTGACGACAAGCAGCTTCGTCTAGCGCTTCAATAATGACTTCCTCAATCCTTTGAATGTTTTGAGGGTTCCTAAAGCCTTCCAGACTATTTGAGTGTGTCGCCCCGAAATCTATCAGAGGTTGATAGCTGTGCCTGGTAGCTCCAGTTCCAATCACGAAAACTGTTCCACCTGCATGAGCCATGGCACGAGCAGCATCATCTGCACTCCACTCCCTGCCTTGTGCCACCTCATCGCCCAGAATAATAGCGACTCGATGGATGTGTTGACTCAAATCAACATCCCACGTGTCCTCCACACCTTGCAGCATCGCCTGTGGGCTATTCGTGCTCCAAAGAATATTCTCCACAATGCCGTCACGATCCCAATCAATCAAGTCATCCGTGAAAAACCTCCCAATAGCATCCAATGTATTTTCAGTATTCCCGCCTTGGTTTATTGATCCCAGGTTAAGGGCACCTCGCAAACCGCTTACTGCCGCAGCCATATCCTCAACAGGAAAAACTCGTGGATCTTCGAGGCCCGGAACACATGTGTCGCCAGGATAATACAAATAAGGATCCGGCATATCGTCGTTCCCAACAACTGCTAACATATAGCAGACATCAACAATGCCATCGGCAGCCAAGCGAGCAACAGAATCCCTGGTTGCATTAAAGGCGGCGCGTAACTCATCTTCTTCCATGGAGCCCGAAACATCCACCACCATCATAACTGCAACACTTCCTTGTTCAAAATTCTCATCAATATTCCCATCGCAGTCTTCATCTTGCCCGTTGCATCGTTCAACACCTGGCATTATCTCCTGCAAACACTCATAGTAGCCTCTCTGCATTGCACCATCTGCTGCCCTGCCCAATTCGCAAAATGCAACCCCCAGACGGCATTCACCTGCAACATACACAGGGCCATCCTCGCGGCGGTCATATAGAATAATCTCGCCAGTCAAGATGTCTGTTGAACAGAGCTTTGTTAGGGGGCCGCCAAGAGCACCCTCGTCAATGAACCCATCGCAATCGTCGTCTATCCCGTTGCAACTCTCTGGTTGTGGCACATAATCGGGATGATCACAAACGCAAGCACCATCTTCGAAATCTTCGTCAATAGAGCCGTCGCAATCGTTGTCAATGAAGTCGCATAACTCACGAGGTGCGGGGCCGCAGTCGCCACAAAGATTCAAAAGATTTTCGTCTGTCAAGCCATTGCAATCGTTATCAACACCATCACAAACCTCCACAGGAGTTGGGCCGCACTCTGAGCATGCGTTAAGTGTGCCTTCGTCGACAGCCGCGTCGCAGTCATTGTCAATAGTGTCACACACTTCCTCTTCTGGAACAATCTGATTTTCACATTCGCCATATGAATACACTAGTTCCAGCCCCTCCAGTGTTTGCACCTCCACACCACGACAAAGAGAAACACCGCTATGGCAGGGGCCCTCCTTTTCAGTGCCTGCTGCGCCAGTATAACAGCTTCTAGACAGCACCCCATTCTGAGAATGTGGAGCCTCGTTGTTGTTGCCGTCGCAATCGTTGTCTATGTCATCACAGGCTTCCTGCCTGGGGAAGACAACTGGATGGCATTCTGTCCAGCTGGTTAGGTTGCATATTCTAATGCCAGTCGCGCAGGGGCCGTGTGATCCAGGAATTGCACAATCCTCTCGCCTACCAGCTGGAAGGCAAAGGGGTGGTGGTGGAACATCCGGAGCAGCATCGACTACCAGGGGAGCAGCGTCAATAATGAACAAAGACTCATCTGGATCAATAAACGGAACATCATTAGGGCGATTAGCATCTGGGGGTGTCACAAATGTGTATGTGCCCCTATCGCCAACCGCTCTGCTCTCTGGGGCAACAGTGTTGTCCTCACAAGCAATTAATGTTATTCCAATTATCAATAAAGTCTTTTTCATTATGTCCTCTTTTCTCTAAATGCTTTAACGGATTCCGGGAAATGTTCTTCCAATGTCATCACCGAACAGCTCAATCTTCATTGTGCCCTCGAAGCAAGCCCACCACATAGTTCTCCAATATCAAGTGATTAACTTTCCCCTTGACTTGGACTTCCTCTATCATTGACCTGTCCACCACAATGCTTCTTTCACTAAATGTTCCCCTGCGTAGCTTCTGAAATTGTGATGCACAATCGGATGCAACATCAACGACTGTCGCGACGATATATCGTTCTTCCTGTGGCTTGTAATTGTCGGGCAGCAGGACTCCCGAATGCTGTTCTTCTTTCTCTTCAATGTGTGGCACAATAAGTATATGCCTGTTGACAGGTTTCAAAACAGCTGGCAGCATTAGTTGCCACCCACAGTCTTCTTCACATGCTGAAAGAAATCAAGCAACTGCTCCATGTCGGTATCCTCTTTCATCAGACGGAAAGCTTTCACTGCCATCGAGATTTCCTCTTTCGTCAACCAGCCATTCTCAATATAGTTCGCTTTTAAATCTCGCTTGGACTCCTTGTAAGGCTCCATAGCATCTTCAATTGCCGCCACACCCTTGATATAGCTGGTAATCCGCTCTTCTTTCTCTTGTACGCTCATTGTTGTTGTCTCGCTGTTGCCAACGATTGATAAATTTGCAGCCATGTTAGTAACTCCTTTTGTCATGTGTTGCTCTATTTTATATATATATTGTATCACTACTCGACGAGAATGTCAAGGATTTATTTGCTTTTTATGTGCATTTACGTTTTTCTTGTTGTGTTCAACGTGTTGCAGATTCCATTCGGGCATGCCATCGAGCGGCTCGTATTTCTTTCTGGCTACCATCTCTTTCCACTGCAGTGCTCCGTTATTCTCTTTTGGGTAAACTCCAGATCCGATCTTCCACTCAATCTCGTGGCTCTTCTTGAGCAACTTCTTTGCTTTCTTGTTTAGGGGGTAAATATATCGGAACATCTTTCCTTTAATTTTTCTCATCCCGATGTGATTCATGAATTCCGGTGTGAGCCAAAAGACTTGTTCCTTGGGAAGCTTAGTGCTGCCTTCTTTCGCTGCTTTCACTTTTTCATCATGGTTTTGTTTAAAATCTTCACGGAACCCTTCGCCCCTATAATGCCATTCCCAGTTCTCACGACAAAGCAGTCTTGTCGTTCTTGGATGCACCTTTTCTCCTTCGGCAGATATATAACTATCAGTCCAATACTCGCCACCGTAATAGAAGTTTGCAGCTTGGTAGACATATCCGCACTTGCCCATAATGCCATCAGCAAGAGTGTACAGGAATTGAACCTCGGGGTGATTCTGCTTAATCCACCGAACGAGTTGGGATATCATTTGTGATTCCGAGTTCTTTGGTTCCGAATCAAGCATGCACATCTTCCCAATTTCGAAATAGTCCTGAGATGTCAGATCCTTGCTGACTATCTTCTGAATAGTGTGAAGTGGGCGAGTGCCCCAACCGAGCGTTACGACACCAACCATCTTTTCCTTCTTGAAAACACCAAGCCACTCCTTTGTTAACTTGGGCATGACAGGAGAGTAGTGGTTTGCCTGAACAAGTTCAGTTGCCTCTTCTCTAGTGACTTTTCTGATTTGATATTTCTTGGTTGTCATTGACGATAATCCTTTTGCGATAATTGTTCTTATATTATACACGATCAAATTTGAATTGTCAAGTGTTTTCTCCGTATTATGAGGAGAAAGTTGGGGGGAAGGGTTGAGCCCAAGGCAGGATTCGAACCTGCAGCTTCCTCACTGGGAGTGAGGCACCCATTCCTATAGGGTCTCTTGGGCTTGAACTTTTTATTTGGCCAAGACTTGGATGAACTTCTTCTTTGACCTGCTCCAGATGTAAGCAGTATCTGTGTCAAGTTCGTGGTTAACATGCACTGGAAACAGAAGCCTCTCCACAAGAGGCATATTCGCTGCAGCGCAAACTTGGCATAAATTGTACTTAGTTAGTTTCTCTATGACAGAATTCTCATCTTTTTGAATTGACTCAACATTCGTCATCTTCTTTGCCCTTGTAACAAGAAGGTTCAAAGTGGGCCGAGTCTCTGGAAGGTCTGTGCCTTCGAAATAATGTACTGCTTCCAGACATGGAACAAATGGCTTCTCAAAGCGGGAGGAACCGGAGGAGAAACAATAGTAGTGTGCAGAAGGATCCGAAAGCCACTCTTCCGTTGGAAAGAAATTCGCATACATAGCTTCAGTTTCGTCTTGTGTCTGTTTGTCTACAAGGTGCCCTCTCTTTTCCTTAAGAACCCTATTAAGAAGATCCCCCAAAACTATTTCTGTTGGATACCAGCCTTGTTCTTCAAAATATTCCCTCGCTTTTTCACGGAACTGCTCTTTGTCTATACCTGAACACTCCCACTCAAGTTCATACTGCCCTCTCAGATCATGCTCCCTGTCTTTAAGACTGTATGCAAGGCTTTGTGCCATAGTGTCGTCGTTGCTGGTGGTGGATATTTTTCTTACCAAGCTCACAACTTCCTTCTCTGACATTCCTTCTGGTGGGGTGATTTCCAAATAATCACACAAAGATTCGTCAGTAGCTAGTTCGAAGCCTAGTTCTTCATGGAGAGCCATATAGTGGGTTTTCATCCGCCTGTTTCCAGAACAAGGAAAAATAGTATCCTTGTATTTCAAGCAGATTGGAATTCTTAGCCTTGGTTTGAGCATGACATAGAATTCCACAACCAAAGTTTCCAAACCCTCTCCCTCCCTGTCTGCTCTCGGCTGTAGATACTTGTAGATATCTGACTGCCAGCCCTTATTTTGGGCTAGATTAGTCAAGTCCTTCACACTGCACTTAAGTTCTACCTTAAATCCGTGCTTGGCAATCAATACACGGAAGATGTAGTCAAAGATTCGAGACTGCCTCTTGTCGGAGTCATCGTTTGGGTTAAAATACCCGTGACTAGCAATTGCGTGCCCTAGGCGGGTTTTATCTAGAAGCTCCAAAGGAGCTTCAGTGGAAGTTGATTTAATCATTTAAATTCCTTTCGTTTAAAAGATGATTCTATTATAGCAAATGCTTTTCGAAATGTAAAGCACTTTTTTTCTTTTTTAAAAAATATATTTTGTTTTCTCTCAAACTCATGTTCAGATCATAACACATGGGTTTTGAAATGTCAAGGATTTTTTAGAACTTTTTTGGCAATTGCTTTGACTGCCATTCTTTCGCCCCTGGAGAGCTTCTTGTATGTCTCGAGGCCCTCCCCAAACGTGAAGGGACGGTTCCGAATCTTTGTCATGAACTCGCTTTCCCTTCCGAAGTCTCTCTCACCGACTTCAACCTTGTTCCCATAGCCTGGAAATTTAGAGTTGTTTGTGCCGACAAGATATGCGCCCTTGCCGCCGCGAGGAATTATGAGAACTGAGTCTTGACAATACTTCTCGCCCAGCTGGGTTATCGAAGCTTCGAAATTTGGACGGTTCCCAAGGTTAACGACGAACAGACTAGTCTCGACAACCTCGAAAGCTTCTGGGGTTTCAAAGTTTTCGATATATGAGCCCTTTGCCTTGGTGACTCCGTACTTCAAAGATAGTAGGGTAGCCTTCAAGTCTCGGTTCCTTATCGCATTGGTGTCGCTTTCCGATGCGACATCAGCGGTGTCAGTGCACTTGCTGTCGTCCATGATGTCCCCTCGAAATGCTGTTAACACAGCTGTCTCGTGCTCTTCCATATGATGTTGAACGCGAGAAAGGGAAGATTCAGACAAGAACTTCCTCCAGACGCTGAGCACTTCGCTCATCATAACTCTGCCCTCAGAAAGTAATGGATATCTGACAAAATCTTCAGTTCCTTTTCAAGACTAATCTGCACGAGCTTGTCAATACGATATTCGTGCAGTCCAGTGTCAGTACCGTTATTTCTCAGCTTGTTGGTGCTTTCGATGACGCCACAATATGCCTCATCGCCAAACCACTTCACCTTTGCATACGTCCATGGCACGGTTAAGCCTTCATCTTTTTCCCGAAGAGACATCACAATGCCGTACCTTCGAATACTGTGCCATTCATTAAACACAACTTGTCCTATTTTCATATTTCCTCACTTTCTTTGCTTTGCGCATTTCTAGTCGCTTCTATTTCTTCAAACCAGGCAACCACTGGAATAGATCCTTCTCTAATATTGTAGTACACTCCCTTGTAAATCTTAGCACCCTCTTCTCGGATTGGGGTAAAAAGATCTGGGAAGCCGGAATGGGGCTTGTCTTTGCCAGCAAGAGCTTTGAGGCTCTTGTGGATGTCCACACTCGTTGAGTATTTCGAGTACGACGACGAACGCTTCAAGACACCTTCCGGATCTGTCGTCATGTCGTAGATGTCAGAAGCCAACACTGAAGTCTCGTATGGTGCCCCGTGGGCTATCTCGGCTTCAGTCTTGGTGGGGTCGGCATAAAAGAACACTCGGGGAAAGGGTGAGATTTTGTATTCCCTCATGCTCCAGCTGTTTCTGCCAGACTCGAATCTCTTCGGATCAAGCAAGATAGTGTCTTCCTCTGCCCTAGAATAGTGATATAGGTGAATCCTGTTGCCATCGACGAGATCGTCCATACCCTCACTCAACACCCATCGGTTCCAATTTTCAAATAATTTCTTCATACTGTAATTACCCTGTCAGAGGAATTTTACCTCACATTGGCCACCAGCACAAGCCACTTCACCCGATAAGTCCGTATTATCTTCTTCTTCTCGGACTTTTGACAAGTCAACCTTCTTCAGAGTCTCGAGCAATGCCTCATATGTCTCTTTCGAACACTCCTCAAATGGAGCCTGCTTATAGCTGTGATCGGAATAAGGAAGCACGGAGAGCCCTGTATAAGACTCCTTGTTTTCCCACATCCACTCTCCGACATCAGTCCACTCGCTATCCCTCACAGAAATAGTCGCAGAAACGTTGTGATGGTTCGGGCCCTTCCGGTGTCCATTATGAACCCACTCTTCGTTCAATCTCTTAACTCTTCGAAGCAATTGCAAAGAACTCTCATCGCGTGTGATTGCTCCCTCTGGAGACTTCTGAGGCACTGATATCACCGCTGTGGTGTGTGGGCTGAAATACTCATCCTCCACCAAGTCTGGGTGATTCTTCGCAAGATGCCTGTATATTGCCTCATTCTTGCCAACCCGAAGGCGGCGAATATAATACTCGCTGTGCCATGCATGGATGCCACTGCTAGTCCCCAAGACTATTGAGGATGTGCCACTTGGCTTCACAGTCGTCACTCTAGATGCCTTGTTAACTTCAATGAGCTTCGCAACCCTCTCGTTTTCTTCCCTCGCTATGGCGGCTGACTCTTCAAGGTTCAAGTCTTCTATCTTTCCAGAAGCTATGCCAGTCATAGAGACACCCAACAAGGCATCACGCTCACAGTTTGTCGACCATACCGATCGCAGATAATGAAAGTCCGTGTAGGCAGCCTGCAGTGTTCCAAGGAAAGTGGCACTCCTGACTCTTTCATTTAAGTCCTCTTGGTTTTCAACATCACTAACATTCACCTCTGTCAAGTTGCACATTTGGCAAGAGCGAAGAGAGATTTCAGCACATGGATTTGTGAGCCTCTCCTTGTCGTTCGAAAACAAGAATCCAGGCTCTCCGCATCCAGATGCCTCTATCCTCTCCCACAAAGAAAGAAAATCGTCTTGCTGCACCCTGTGCCGAAGGAGCATTGCTGAATTGTTTGCTCTTCCTCGCTGTGGGTTTGATTCCCACCAGTCTCCTGACTTGGCTGCCAACATCTCGTTATCATCAGCTGAAAAGATGGATATCAGAGCAGATCTGCGGATACCACCGGACAGGACGGCATCCGCAATATAGCAGATGATGTCATGACACTCAATCGTTGAGAGCATCTCTCCGTCCTCTTTGTCGTCTAGGACTCCTCTTATCTTCATGAGGCACTCCTTGAGGGGCTGTGGCCCTGGTGCGGTACCGCCAGAAGTGATGAGACGTTCTCCCTTGTTTCGAATAGCACGAAAATCAAAACGAATGGGGGCAGCTCGCTTACCAAGATATGACTCCATCAGAACCTTAATCGCATCAGCCCAGCCCTCAATGGAATCAGCGATAAGATATCGCATCGTCCTATTAGAGACAGGCTTGCGAATCTCCGGAAGCTTCTCAACATGGTGCTTTTGAACCGAGATACCAACACCACACCCAGACAGAAGCAAAAACATGACTTCGTTGAATGCTCGATGATCGTCAATCGCAACCGCGCTGCAGTTGAATATCCTCGCTGGATTTACCTCTATCGGCTTGCCACCAAACTGGAGAGATCTCATTGATGGAAGAACCCTTCTATCATACACTGCCTTATATGCTTTCCTTATTTGCAACTCGAGTTCTGGGAACCTTCGAAGATGCATTTGCATATTTCTAGTGACTATTTCCTGCCAAGTTTCTCTCCTGTTCTCTTCAGGCAAAAACCGAGCATATTTCATGTGCACCGTGATGTCAGACAGTATTTGATTTGATAATTCCATTTATTTTTCTCCCTTAAAATCCTTGTATTTCTCTTTTAATCTCGCGAGCTGTTTCTTCGCAGCACCCTGTATGATATCGTCCACAGATTCACCGGCTGGTGGCAAAACCTTGATTTTCACGTTACTAGTATCCATAAATATCGGATATACTATCCCATCTGGTCCATTTCTATTTTTGGCTATGAATATTCGCCCAGAGTTGGTATTCTTGTCCTCTATCGTTCTAGAAACTGTGAAAATAAAGTCCGCCACAAAGCATTTGTTGAATGCTTCAGATATCGCTTCCATCGTTATGACTTCGGCGTTTAATCCACTTCTGTTAGTCTGCGACGCAGTCCAAAGTGGACATTCATGCATTTGTGCTATTCCTCTAAGCTCTTCATAAATAGTCTCCAGCTGATGTCTTTTCTCTTCTTTTGCAGAAGAAATTGGACGAAGGAGATCTCCGTAATCAACGATGATTAAATCGGGTGAAAAGTCTCTCACCTTCATCTTTTCGAGGTGGTTTTTCAGAGTTTCCACAGATGCTGATCTTGTCGGATACTCCTTCACAATCAGTTTTCCCTCAATTGACTGAATCTCTTCTAGAATCTTCTCCTTGAAGGGCACCATGTTAGACAAGCCAATTCCAGTGATGCAGCTGTCATATCGACTAGCAACCACTGTATCTGCCAGCTCCAGGGTGTAGTGCACAACATTCTTGCCTTCCTTGAGTGCCTGTGCCCCAAGGTGCACCAGTGCCATGCTCTTGCCTGCTCCTGTGGGTGCAATACAGACACCCAGCTCTCCTTTGCCCAAGCCGCCCTTGATCAATTGATCGATGTCTTGCCACCCTGTTGTGACTGGATTTCTCTCCTTCTTTTCGAACCTTCGTTCAAAATCCATGTGATAGTCATATCCAAAGTCGTTGTCACTCCCAAGCTTGATAGCATCATTGATGACTTTGCTTATTTCGTCAAAAGAAGACTTCTTGATAAGAGACACAGAACGAATCATCGCCTCTTTCAACTTCTGCTTTCTGCAGAAATCCAAAGAAATGTCTTTAATGTATTTTGCCCCCTCAACCTCCAGCTCTGAGCTGATGGTTCTGGCAAAATAGTCCCTGATGCGGACCTGGATTGTCTCCGGTTCCCGCTTCAACTCCGTCCTGATAACTGAATGCATTATCTTCTGGGTTGGGTGTACTTTGTATTTCT
>PVBE012098542.1_pt1 | contig 16958 bp, 18 predicted proteins | sample 1631181 | NCBI WGS metagenome assembly PVBE01 (sample SAMN08397723, study PRJNA350692) | Marine metagenome, whole genome shotgun sequencing project. | isolation source: water | place: Pacific Ocean | collected 2012-04 | reverse complement strand
CGAAGAACGAGCCGTTCTGCCGTCTGCGCTACTCGGCTATTACTTGACCAAATACAATCCGTTTTCCGACATTGAACAATGGTTGGAAGACGGTGCCGAAGTCTACGACATCTCAATTGGTGAGTGGCTTCAACAAATCGGGGCCTCGCCTGCCGCGATTCATCTCATGAACGAGGGGCTCGTTGCGCCTAACCTCTCAAACGCACCGCTCCTGACCATGCTTCAAGAAATGACGCGCATGCTCATGCCGGTGGGCAGCGCCGAAGCCGCAGGGCCGTCAACGGATGAAAACGTCTTTCAACAGGGCGCATTGACGAGCGCCCGAGTCGTTGGGGGAACATCGCGCCTGCCGGAAGCCATGGCAAACGAACTTGGAGAATCTATCCGGCTAAATAAGATTGTCACTCGCATCGACATGGACGATACAACGGCCGATATCACATGCCTCGACGGCAGCCGGTTCACATCAAATTTTGTCGTTGCCGCGATCCCCTTTAGCGTTCTGCGGCGTGTTACGATTACCCCTACTTTGGCAGGCGATCAGGGCGAGGCTGTTGCGTCCATGCCTTACAACAATACGACATTCGTCTACATGAACGTCAAGTCGGCCTTTTGGGAAGATGACGGCATGGATGCATCCTTGTGGACCGACGGACCGATCAATTTCGTGCGACAGCCGCTGAACTATGACGGTACGCGCGACCGGCTGGTCGCCCTGTCTACCGGTTCAAAAGGGAAGCGTTTGGATCAACTGCCGTCTAAAGAACGGGGCGAGTTTGTCGTCAAGCAAATCGAACAGCTCCGGCCCTCGACCAAAGGACAGATTAAGATCACGGGCGTTCACTCGTGGGCTCAAGAACCCTTTGAGGGTGGCTGCCGTCACAGCTATCCGCCGGGCCAAGCTCTTCGCTACGCCCGCGCCATGATTACGCCGCATCATCTCCTTCACTTTGCCGGCGAGCACACAAGGCGGCTCGAAATCGGCATGGAATCCGCCATGGAGTCCGGCGAGCGTGCCGCTTTTGAAATTGCAGAGCGCTCTTAAATCGAAATAGGAAAGTGCCGGGACGACTCCGGAGCTTGCAAACTGACGTAAACTGCAAATAAAAAGATGTCCCGCCTAAGTTTATTCTAATGTATGGAAACTCCCATGTCTCCCCCCCCCGAATGAATCCTGGAGAGTTCTATGAGAAGTTTTTTTCTCCTTATTTGCATCACGATGCTTGCCGGTACGGCGTTTGCGGAAGTTCCAACAGAGTCAATTGGCAAGGTAGAAGTGTTACCCCTGCCCTATCCAAATGGATTAATTATAGCAGCCGATTTTTCAATGAATCATCCTGCTGAAGGACGTCTGGTATTTCTGGATATTAATGGAAAAACGCAGCCGGAACAGTTCAGAGGATTACTGAACATCTCACTTATAGGATTTCTTACGATTGGAAAAGAACGGGATGAGCTATATGTTGCTGAAACATTTTATTCTAGAGGTAGAAGGGGTGATCGAACGGACGTCGTAACAATTTATGATAAATCAACGCTGCAACCTATTGATGAAATTGTTATTCCATCAAAGAGATTCCTTGGTGTGCCTAATCGACATAACATGGAATTGGATGAGAGTGGTCGTTATCTTTTAGTATTTAATCTTACTCCCGCAACATCAGTATCTGTCATTGATGTGATAGATCGCAAATTTATTGGAGAGATTGATACTCCAGGCTGCTCATTTATCTTTCCCACAGGCCGAGCGGGGTTCAGCTCCATTTGTGCTGATGGATCGATGATGAGCATTCAACTTAACCCTCAAGGCCTTGTTGCATCACGAGAAACAACCGAATCCTTTTTTGATGTAGAGACTGATCCACTATTTGCAGAAGCTGCACTTGTTGACAACTTTGGTTACTTCCCGACTTTCGGTGGTGATATTCAAGAGGTCGATCTATCCGATTCAATTGCAAAACCTGGGTTAAAATGGCCGCTCACCCAAAGCGATGGTTCAGATTCCGGTTGGAGGCCGGGTGGCCTTCAGCTGATCGACTCAGATTCAAAGGGCAATATATATGTGCTTATGCATCCCCGGGGAGATAGCAGTAGCCATAAAGATGGCGGTAAAGAAGTTTGGATTTTTGACCGCGAAAGTCGCAAGCGTATCTCAAAACTTGAACTTCAAACATGGTCGATCTCTCTATCTGTTGTGGGCGAGGCGGGATCTGAGTACCTAGTCACTAGTAATGTTAGAAAAAATCTGGACGTATATGATCTTCAAACTCTGGAGTACGTTAAGAGCATGGAGCGCTTTGCTCAAGATACGCCTCTTATCATTGTCTACAATCCTCACTAATGCATCCCTGACGGTCGAGGGGCTAAGGCAATATGGTTCAGTACTTTGACATTGCATTAATCGTGCTGGGAACTGCATTGGGCTTCTATTTTATCTTCTCTGGATTGCATAAACTATTAGACAGAGATGCTTTCGCCAGAATTCTTGTTGATTATAATCTTGGCTTATCAAGGCACGCTGACGCGTTTACAATCATTTTTTCGACATTAGAAATTTCTATCGGATTATTGATTCTTCTCCCCATGGCAAGAGATGTGGGGCTTTGCTGTGCATCCTTGTTACTTGCCGGATATGCTGTGGCGATTCTTATAAACCTTCTTCGTGGCAATACCGATATTGCATGCGGGTGTGGATTTTCTAAATCAGATCAAAATATCTCAGTAATCCACTTTTTCCGGAACGGCTTACTCATAATTACGGCCATGCTATCGGTGATGGTTGATCAAGGTCTTATGTCTAGTCCCACAGATTGGGCCTGGATGTATGTTAGTGCAATCGGACTGCTTTTATCGATGCTGATATTTAGTCAAGCAATGCACAATACGCGTAATCTAAAATTACTCAGAGGCTGATGTGAATTTCTTTTATGTTAGTTACATCTTTTTGTGGATATTAGCCTGTGCGATGGCAATAGGATTATTTGCGCTTGGTAGACAAATTGGCATTTTGTTTGAGCGTGTAGCACCTGCTGGGGCACTCATGATCAACAAAAATTTATCAGTAGGAAATAGGGCTCCAGAGGTCACTGTTGATTCCATCTCTGCACCTGGGAATTTAAAAATTGGAAGACCCGAAACCGGTCGTCTGCAATTACTTCTCTTTATATCTCCGGATTGTCCAGTATGTTTAAACGTTCTTCCTGCAATGAAATCAGTCCTTCGTGAGACGCGAGGTGTATTAGATGGCGTTTTTATTAGTGATGGCGAAGAGTGCGATCACAATAAATACGTTTCTGACAAGGGATTGGAGACTTACTCGTACGTTATCTCTGAAATTGTTGGGCGCCTTTATGGAGTGGCCAAGCTTCCATATGGGGTGCTCATCGATTCTGAAGGTAAAATAGCATCATTTGGAATCCTAAATAGCAGAGAGCACCTTGAGAGTCTTATGAACGCCGCCGAACTCAATGTCGGATCAATCCAACAATATATGAGTGGTCGGAGATCGGATCGAATGTTTGGAAAATCATTATATTAGGAGGATAAGTATGATTGCTCGGCTCGATAAACTTCTTCAGAATTCGTGTCGTGCTCTAGCACAAAATACATCGAGACGTAATCTACTTGCTAAGATTGGGAGCGTAGTGGCCGGCGGATCTATGATTCCATTGTTGCCAGTTGCGCGTGCGCAGGAAACTTCTAAGCCTGAATTGGATAAGACCAGCGGTTCAACTAGATGTGACTACTGGCGCTATTGTGGGATTGACGGATTCTTATGTAGTTGTTGCGGCGGTAGTGTGAATAGTTGTCCACCCGGTACAGAGATGTCTCCAGTGACGTGGATCGGAACGTGCAGGAATCCAGATGATGGGAAGAATTACATCATTTCCTATAACGATTGCTGTGGCGTTAGCTCTTGTGGAAATTGCTTTTGTAATAGAAATGAGGGCGATCTTCCAGTTTATAGGCCAGAGAGATCCAATAGCATTTACTGGTGTTTAGGGACTGACAGTGCTGTTTACAATTGCTCTACAGCCATTGTTTTAGGTGTGGCACTAGAGCAATAAATACTAAATAGAGTTATGTTCAGAACCCTTGAAATTTCTTTTGTAATTTTCACGATATTGATGATCCTGTTCGTGTCAAACGTCGCTTGGGCGGATGATATGGATGTGGCTAAATATAATTACATAATGAATTGTCAGGGATGTCACATTGCGGACGGTAGCGGCTCGCCCGGCAAGGTGCCAAGAATGAAGAATTTTATTGGTCGCTTCCTTGAAGTGGAGGGGGGGCGTGAATACTTGGTCCAGGTGCCGGGTTCTGCTCTATCCACACTCAACAATGAAAAACTCGCACTAGTCCTAAATTGGATACTGAAAGAATTTTCATCTGATCAGATACCAAATGATTTTTTGAAGTACACTGCTGAAGAAGTGAGTGCATTAAGAAAAACCCCTTTAACAGAAGTTGTCAGCAAACGACAGGAGCTAATCGATTTAATGCAATAGAGATGTGATTAACATTGATAAACCAAAGAATTTAAAACGTAATGGTCATTATTTGAAAGCCATGGCAAAGACATCACGCGCTGGCGTTAGACAGGTTTTACCGTGCCCATGAACGCAATTATCAATATCAGCACGTAAAGGAGCATGGCCCATACCAAGGTATAGTTAGTCGAACTGGTAACGGCCGCTTCCCGTTCCGGCGTAGAGCCGTCGGGACCCATCTGCAAGATCGTGGTGAAAGGCTGGAAGGTCGTATCAATACCCAGAACCACCCAGAATATTAATCCGAAGAGTAGCAACTTGATCGAAAGCCAGGCCGTGTCGATGGGTGAGCCTGTGATGAGGGAAAGTGCGCCGACCACAACAAAGAACAGACCGACCACTACTTCGAGTCCGATATTAATTGACTGAAGTCTTTTTGCGAGAGGCGTTCCTTTGCGCAGAGTAACCGTCAAGTGTAGAGCGCTCCATGTGAGGCCAATCATCCACGCGAGTGTTAATAGACTATCTGACACAGGGTAAAGGCCAAGGCTACGGGTCAACTGAACGCCGACAGGCAAAATCAGAGCACTGGCGAAGCGAGGAAAGAGATCGATATAAAAAGCAAGTTTGATCAGCGTTGCGCGCGTCTCGAAGCTCAGCTTCGCGTTCTTTACGAATATCATCGTGAGATACACCCCCACATCCGCTCCAAGCCAAAACACGAACAGCAAGATATGGATGTAAGCCCAAATAAAATAGCTATCCATGTGGAACCTTTATTTGGTGAAATATCTTCATCATTTAGTTTGGTGATGCTTCATTGCAAACCGAGAGCGGCTAAATTGTCCAATCTTTACGCTCCATTAATTAGTAAGCCCACCATGGAAGTTCCTCACCGTTATATTTGTTGACGCTGATGGCGCCAAGCGAGAATGAGGCTATTAATCCCACGATGGGGCCGAGCTTTCGCTACCACTCAAATATACGTTCAATTGAAAGGAAAATTCTGGTCGGAGCGGGGAGATTTGAACTCCCGACCCCTTGACCCCCAGTCAAGTGCGCTAACCAGACTGCGCCACGCTCCGACTCCGATGACGGGCGGTCTGACCCGCCCCCTGCAAGGAAGGCGCGCACTATAACCGCCGCCTGTTGCTGGAGCAACGAGGCTCTGGGTGAATCTGGGGGAGAGGGCGCCGGGTTAAGCGCTTCGCGTAACTTGCTCATCGTCTTGCGAGGTGACGATGAGTTCTTTCAACTCCAGCAGCTCGTTAAGAACGTTTTTCAGCTGCCGTCGTTGCGCGCCGGTCAATTCTTGTTTGGGGCCGTTTAACGCCAGTTGCTCAGCGGCAGCAGGCGCCTCATCATTGGCGCTCAACGAGGCATCCTCTTCCAATTGACCGGAGTCGTACACAAGATCGGGACTACTCGTCCCGGTCTTACCGCTATTTACGACGTGTTTGACCCCTCGTTCGCGGAACACTTTCTGTACGCCTTTGATCGTAAACCCATCATCGTAAAGTAGAGTCCGAATGCCGCACAAAAGTTCTACGTCTTCAGGCCGATAATACCGGCGGCGGCCACCGCGCTTCAAGGGCTTAACCTGACTGAATTTGCTTTCCCAAAAACGTAAAACGTGCTGCGGAACTTCAAGTTCCAAAGCAACTTCACTAATTGTTCTGAAGGCCTGTGGGGATTTTTGAACCTTCGAGTTTAACACGTTGCTCATTTGGGAACGGCCAATCAAATAATGCGCTGCCGCCAAGTTCGTACCGGGAAGCGCCGCCTACTTATTTACCATATCTTTGAGAACATTTGACGGGCGAAAAACCAAAACTTTACGAGCCTCGATCGGAACGGCATCACCTGTCTTGGGATTTCGGCCCATGCGCCCCCTCTTTTGGCGAACCAAAAATGAACCGAACGAAGACAATTTGACGTTTTCGCCTTTTTCAAGACTCAACGCGATTTCTTCCAAGATTGATTCGACAAGTTGAGCAGATTCATTTCGAGACAAGCCTACTTCTTGGTAGACAGATTCACTCAGATGCGCGCGCGTAACAGTTTTAGCGGTCATGGGCTAAGACTCTCAATGAATGGGAAGAGTACGATGGCACTCTTGTCAGGTCAACCCAGCGAAAATATTAAACTGAGAGAAATCAAGGGGATACAAAACTTTTCTCGAAAATTCTCAAACGGGACATGGGCCCCATTTTGGGAGCCGCGGCCGTCACATCCGCACCAGGGCACTGCCCCAGGTCAGTCCACCGCCCATAGCTTCGAACAGAACCAGATCGCCCGTCTTGATGCGGCCGTCAGCTACGCCTTCTGCCAGAGCCAAGGGAACGGATGCAGCAGACGTGTTGCCGTGCTTTGCAACCGTAACAATGATCTTATCCTTTGGGATCAAGAGTTTTCGGGCCGTTCCGTCCAATATGCGGCTATTGGCCTGATGAGGGACAAACCAATCAACATCACCAATGGTTAAGTCAACCGAGCTCAAGGAGGAGGTAATCGCCTCGGCGATGTTGGTGACCGCGTGTCGAAAGACTTCACGTCCCACCATTCGCAAATGGCCGGTTGTTCCCGTGGAAGAAGGGCCACCGTCGACATAAAGAAGATCGTTGAACCGGCCATCGGATCGCAAATAGGTGGATAAGACGCCACGGTCTCTCGTTGTACCCTCACCGTCCCCGGCTGTGAGAACTACGGCACCTGCGCCATCTCCAAACAAAATACATGTGGTACGGTCTTCCCAATCCAAGATACGGGAAAAAGTTTCTGCGCCGATGACCAAGATCGACTGCGATTGGCCGGCTTTAATAAAGTTGTCAGCCACTGACAGCGCATAGACAAATCCCGTGCAGACTGCTTGAACGTCAAAAGCAGCCCCACGCGTAATCCCTAGTTTTGCTTGCACCGTCGTGGCCGTGGCGGGAAAGGTTTGATCGGGCGTCGCCGTAGCAACAATGATGAGGTCGATGTCATGTGGGGAAATGTGAGCATTGGCAAGCGCTACCTTGGCTGCCCTGACAGCTAAGTCGGAGGTCAGTTCACCGTCGGCAGCCAGGCGCCGCTCGCGGATTCCTGTACGACTCAAAATCCAAGCATCACTTGTGTCAACGGTTTTGGTGATATAATCATTGGTTAAGACTTTGGTTGGTAAGTAGCCCCCGCAACCCGAAATAATTGAACGCACTGTTTTCACTGCGCTGCCACTTCTTTACTCACATCCGCCCCGTCCGGCTCGCAGTCGTCTGACCCAGCAAGCAAATCGGTCGTTCCTAGTTCCTCGTGAATCTGAGTCAGAGTCTTTGATAATTCGGCAATAAATCCACCTCGCGCCAGATCAATCGCGAGGCCTATCGCGCTCGCAAAACCCTTACCATCCGTGCCACCATGACTTTTCACGACTATCCCCGACAGGCCCAGGAAAACGCCGCCGTTCGAATCGCGCGGATCCATCTTAGTCTTTATCGATTTCAAGGCGCCCGCGGCAATTGCGGCGCCAATTTTCGCCATGGCGGACTGGCCAAACGAATCTTTTACAAAGTTTGCAATTAACCGCGCCGTACCTTCAGCTGTTTTGATCGCCACATTGCCGGTAAACCCGTCAGTAACAATTACATCGGCGACGCCCATGCTGATGCCATCGCCTTCCACGAAACCGACAAAATTCATTCCGAGTTTGGACGTTTTAAGGATCGAAGCGGCATCGCGCAAAACATCTCGACCTTTCAACTCTTCCTGACCGATGTTCAATAATGCTACCTTAGGATTTTTAATGTTGAGCACTACGCGCGAGAAGGACATCCCCATTACGGCAAAATCGGTAAGTTGTTTGGCCGTCGCATCGACGTTGGCGCCCACATCAAGCACGACGGATGATCCACTAAGCGTTGGCCATTGCGCCGCGAGCGCCGGGCGCTCTACACCCTCTTTGTCGCGCAGGTAGAATTTTGCAAGCCCCATTAACGCACCGGTGTTCCCGGCCGAAACGACCGCTTCTGCCCGCCCCTTCTTTACTGCTCCAACGGCCTGCGCCATGCTGGTTTGACGCCCCTGGCGCAAAACTTGGCTGGGCTTATCTTCCATCGAAACCGATTCAGAGGTGTGGCCGATCTCGCTAACGTTTGCCAAAGACGGGTATTCCTCCATCACTGAGCTCAGGATGGATTTATCTCCAAAGATCAGAAATCGAACATTATCGTACTTTTCCAGCGCGAGCTGGGCCCCTTCCAGAACGACGTGCGGAGCCCCGTCACCCCCCATCGCATCCAGCGAAATTGTTATTCGATCAGTCAACTTTTCTGCGGGTCCCTCGCAAGTCTTATGGTTTTCCCGCACCTGCCGTCTGAGCAACCGCTCATAAGCCTTTAAATTATTGCAGGAAATTAATATAAATCTCAGTTAGGTAAGCGTTACTTCTAGCATTGATACCCCTCTTTTCGAGACTTGTGATCACACCGTGTGTGACCTCAAAAATTGAGACCCGCAACGTGCAAGCCATCAATTTAGGCGATTCTTCAGATTCTGGAGCTGTGAAAACGGCCCGCGCGCTTCACCTTCGCGTTCAGCTGAACTTGCCCGCATTTCCAAACTTTCCTTGACCAGGCCGTCTGCGGAGATGCCGGTCTTACGCGGATAAGGATTTATGGAAACCGCCAAGAGTTGGGTCACCAATTCACCAAGATCGATAATACCACCAACGATGGGCTCCGGTAGATCCTCTTCCTGAAAAACAAGGTCATCCATTTCAACATCAGTCGCTATGACGCCCTCGGGCAAGAACGAAATATCAAATCTCTCGTCGATGTCTTCTTCAATCGGCTCGAGCGTGATCCCACATGTTTGGGTCACGGTTGCCTTTAAGGCAATATGCGCCTGAACGCCTTCCACCCTCCACCGGTTCAAAGAAACTTTTCCTGTCAGTTTCCTTACTCCCACAATCCCGAGCCGCTTAATTAACGCAATTGCTTCTATGGTGGTCGGATTAATGAAAACTTCCACCTCTTTTGCACCGATTTTGTCCACTCGAATAGGATGGCTAAATTCATTTTGATGTTCTGGTTTGGATTTATGGCGCATGCGCCTACCCCTTAAATAGATTCAAAGCAAACATTGCCTTTTACAAGATCTACGGTCGCTTGCTGGTCAAGCAGGCTAAGCTGACGCCGGACATAATCCGCCATCATCTTAAGCGTGTCCTTAGACGGCTCCACATTTCGGTACAGATTTCGACCCAAGGCCAACTCAAGTTGAGTTTCATCAGAACTCGCTAGGCCGTCCTCGTACGCCGCAACACGGCCATAAAAGGCCTGAGCCATGTCCTTGATTTTGTGCCCGATGCTCATATCGCTCACGCCGATTTCGCGCAATGACTCATCGAGATCCTCGAACATGACGTCAAAAAGCGCTTGATTGAGTCTGCTGGTTGAGTCTCCCTCGGAGCGAAGGCGACGTAAGACCATAAAGGCATTCAGCACCAGCAGGTCAAACCGTCCATCGACCGTGTCGGCTACACCTCCCTCCCTGTAAAACTTCGGGCGACGCGACTGTTCTAGAATGCGGTGGTACAGAGCCTCACCCGCCGCTCTATGAGATGAAACTCCAAAAAACCGTCTCAACATATTCTATTTAATATATAAAATTAAATTTTCCGAGCATAACCTAGTCCGACGGGCCTTGAATTCAAGAGCTGGCTACGGTACTTCATTTTGAGGATTCCTCATATCTTGTACTGTAGGATATTTGGCATGGTTTTAGACAGATTTCAGTTCGGCACTCTGGTTTTTCAAGTTGTGGGCTTTACGCTTCTGCTCCTCACGATCGGCTGCAGCCCCGTGCGAGATCGCCATGGCCACGTTCTGGAAGAAGAAAAGATCGCTTCAATCGCGATCGGCGTCGATAGTAAGGATAGCGTCATGTCACGACTGGGCTCTCCTTCAACGATCGGAACCTTTAACACGGACGTCTGGTACTACATCTCCAGTCAAGAGGAACGTTTTGCTTTCTTCGCTCCGACCACAACCTATCGTGACATTCTGGTCGTCGAGTTTGGTCAAACAAACTTGGTCAGTGACATTGGCAATTACACGTTGGCCGATGGCAAGGTCATCAACTATGCTGGCCGAAAAACTCCGACACGCGGTAAGGAACTTGGATTTCTCGAGCAAATGTTTGGCAATATCGGCCGCCTACCGGCGCCGGGCCGAGGTGAGGATCAACAATAAACATAAGACTAGTGCGCAAGTGCTGCTAAGAGCAGAAGCGCAACAATATTTGTAATCTTGATCATGGGATTAATGGCAGGCCCCGCCGTATCCTTATAAGGATCCCCCACCGTATCTCCGGTGACTGCAGCTTTGTGCGCTTCCGAACCTTTGCCTTCATAATTTCCGTCTTCAATGTATTTTTTGGCATTGTCCCAGGCGCCACCGCCGGCCGTCATGGACAGTGCCAAAAACAAGCCGGTCACAATTACGCCCAACAGCATGGCGCCCACAGACGACAATGCGGCTGACTGATCGGCAATCAGAAGTATCACGTAATAGAGCACAATCGGCGACAGCACCGGCAGCAATGACGGCACAATCATTTCCCTGATGGCCGCTCGCGTCAGTAAGTCAACAGCGCGAGTATAGTCAGGTTTCGCCGTGTATTCCATAATTCCGGGAATCTCTTTGAATTGCCGACGAACCTCCTCAACTACGGACCCGCCGGCGCGCCCCACCGCCATCATGGCCATGGAGCCGAAGAGATAGGGCAAGAGGCCACCAAAAAACAATCCGACCATGACATAGGGGTTGGAGAGCGAGAAATTCAATTCGACACCTTGAAAAGCCGGAAATTTTTCTGGGTTAGCAATAAAGTAATTGAGATCCGACGTGTAAGCCGCAAACAAAACAAGAGCGCCCAAGCCCGCCGATCCGATGGCGTAGCCCTTGGTGACGGCTTTTGTCGTATTGCCGACTGCATCAAGCGCGTCCGTCGTCTTGCGCACGCCCTCATCCAAGTCAGCCATTTCCGCAATACCGCCGGCATTGTCCGTAACCGGACCAAAGGCGTCGAGCGCGACGACCATTCCCGCCAGCGCCAACATGGTGGTGACGGCGATGGCGATACCGAAAAGACCCGCGAGATTATAGGTAATGATGATGCCCGCCACAATTGTGAGAGCCGGCAGAGCCGTCGACTCCATGGAAACCGCGAGGCCTTGGATCACGTTTGTGCCATGACCTGTCACAGAGGCCGCAGCCACGCTTTGCACCGGGCGATAATTGGTGCCCGTATAGTATTCGGTAATCCAAATGATCAGTCCCGTGACGGCAAGGCCGACAACGCCGCAAATATAGAGATCAAGTCCTGTGAAGGTCTGAGCGTCGATTGTGTATGCCGAACCCATGCCGATAAGCAAACTCGTCAGTGGCCAGAGAAAAATAAGCGACAAGATAGCCGTCGCGATGAAGCCCTTATAGAGAGCTCCCATGATGTTCTGATTGCTTCCCAGGCGCACAAAAAAGGTGCCCACAATGGACGTTAAAATACAAACAGCGCCGATAGCCATCGGATACAGCATCATCTGTTCAACGACGGTGATGCCTTGCGCACCAAAGAAAATAGCCGCCAGCACCATGGTCGCCACCACTGTCACTGCATAGGTCTCAAAGAGGTCCGCAGCCATACCGGCGCAATCGCCGACATTGTCACCGACATTGTCGGCAATGGTCGCGGGGTTGCGCGGATCGTCTTCGGGAATGCCGGCTTCAACCTTCCCTACCAAATCGCCGCCCACGTCGGCGCCTTTAGTGAAGATTCCTCCGCCCAAACGGGCAAAGATTGAAATGAGCGAGGCCCCTAGTCCCAACGCGACAAGGGCGTCGACGACTTCGCGGCTAGTGGCATCAAATCCAAACGGCCCGGTTAAAATTGCGTAATAGACCGAGACCGCCAGCAAGGCCAATCCCACCACGAGCATGCCCGTTACAGACCCCGAGCGAAACGCGATGGACAGGCCGGCGTTTAGACTTTCGCTGGCAGCTTGCGTGGTCCGAACATTGGCGCGAACGGAGACGAGCATGCCGATGTACCCAGCCGCGCCGGACAGTACGGCGCCAACCAAAAACCCCAACGCGACTTCAATGCTGAAGACAATCCATATGACGGCAAAGACGACGATCCCAGCGATCGCAATTGTTGTGTACTGCCTATTGAGAAACGCGCTAGCGCCTTCTTGAATGGCACCCGCAATTTCCTGCATGCGCTCGTTGCCCGGATCTGCCGACAGCACGGCTCGAACCGCCCAGCCGCCATAGATTAACGCGATAAGCCCGCAGACAATAACAAACCAGATGCTCATGGTGCCGTCCTTATGGGAGAGATTCGACTAGAAAAACAAGGGTTTAAGGTGGAAAGAATTCAAAAATTACCAAACAAACTCATGAGGCGGGCGGAACATGCCAAAGTTGGCTCGGGAAAGCAACTATCGCGGGACACTGAGCCGCGCGCACTCTTTTCTACACTATTGGAGTCAAAGGCCATCCGGCAACCGATCGCCGGGCCAGGAAGTTTCGCGGCCTGTCGGCAAAGCTCTTGAAAAGTCTTTTTCACTTTTGAATCCTAAGAAAAGATGCTTTGTTTCTCCGAGCAATTCTCGACCGCAACCAGATTGCCTAAATCTTGATCTTTAAACATGGCGAGCCGCCACCTACCAGGTGGCCTAGATGAGCAAAGCAGAATGCAAGCACGGGTGCTCATCAACTTCTGCTGTGTTGCGCCATCCTGGCGCTTAAAGAGATGGAGACGACTAGTTAGATGCAGGAGGCATCGATCCGGAGAACGCAGAGGACCTGACCCGATTCAAGCAAGGCTTGGAAGATGAGGAATTCGAGCCTATCGGTTTTTACAGCTAGAGCCTATTCGAAATGCTGATAGCCGGCGTGGGAAATAGCGATAGGCGCTCCGCTTTCATCTTCCACAACGACACCCTCACCGCTTTCAATGTGGCCAATCTGTGTCAGCGCAACGCCCATCTCCTTCGAGGCTTTTAAAGCGTCGTCTCTTTTAGTTGGAGGAAGCGTAAACAACAGCTCATAGTCGTCACCGGCCCCCATCAAGAACGCCTTTTCAATATCGCAAGCCCGTGCCGCGTCCGACAACGGAACTGCATGCATTTCAATCACAAGATTGACATCTGAACGCACAGCAATGTGATCCGCATCCGCAACCAAACCGTCGGACACGTCAACGCACGACGTTGCGAGGCCAGACAACGCCTGCCCCATTTTTAGACGCGGCTGAGGAAGTTGATATCTGTTTTGGAGAAAAGCACGATAGTCCGAGTTATCCAGTGATCGTTGACCTTGCAACAGTTCCAGCCCCAATGCCGCATCACCGATTGTTCCCGTTACCCACAATTCATCACCTGGCCTTGCGCCTTTTCGTTCGATAAACCCGCCGTGCGCAACGCTCCCAAAGGCGGTTAAAGTGAGGGTCATGTTTCCTCGGGTGGCGACGGTGTCACCCCCCAACAAGTGAAGTCCAAACTCCAATTGGTCAGCGGCCAGACCTCGAGCAAATTTCTTAATCCATGTGATGCTAACATCGTGTGGCCATGCGCATGCCAAGACATACGATAAGGGCTGCGCACCTTTGGCTGCAAGATCAGAGAGATTTACGCGCATCAATTTTTGCGCCACGCGGTCTGGTGGATCAGTGATTAAAAAATGAACACCCTCCACAAGCGCGTCTTTTGTTACCACCAAGTCATAGCCTTCATGGACTTCCACAAGTGCCGCGTCATCCATCAAATCAAACGATTTGGGATCCCTGTTTGTTAGTGGCCGAAAAATGTTCGCGATGATGTCAAACTCAGTGTGAGATGCCATAAGCCCCAAACCGTCCTAACCTAGAAATTAGCCGAAGCATTTTGTTCAAAGCTCGGAAAACCAAGTTTAAGAAAATTCCGGCGCACGTGCGCGCCTTGCGATGTGGTCAAGCACACCATTTGCAAAGGAGGGCTCGCTTCCTTCAAAAAAAGCATGAGCAATCTCAAGGTACTCGTCAAAGACAACACGTGCGGGAATTTCGGAACGGCCCATTAGTTCATAGGTGCCGGCGCGCAGAAGGGCTCGCAGCGTATTATCAAGCCGCTTGAGCGCCCACTCATCAGCCAATGCAGCATCAATGAGCTTGTCGATCTCAGCTTGATTGGCCACCACGCCGCGGACGACATCTGCGAAATGCCTGACATCTGCTTTAGCATACTCACTTCCACGCCTTTCTTTATCAAACCAATATGAAATGAATTCATCAATAACATCGTTGGCGTCGGCGGCGCTGATCTCCATTTGATAAAGGGCTTGTACGCAGGCGAGCCGCGCCGCACTTCGGCCTTTCGCATCTTGTCCAGAGCTGGGGCTCATGACTTTGGTGTTTCAAGAAATTGGACGATGTCATCGCCTATCTCAAAGAACTCGGACCGCCTAAATTTTTTTATCTTCGACAAGTCTGACAGACCCAATTCTGCAATAGCACCTTGGCCATCGGCACCCATAATTTTCGGCGCGTGGAACCACACAAGTCGGTCGATGAGGCCCGCCATCAGCAGCGAAGCGCCAAGTCGGGCCCCGCCCTCTACCAAGACGCTTGTTATACCTCTATCAGCCAATTTTGAAGCTGCGTCATCCATGTCGAGCTGCTTGTCTCGATCGAGCGCCACAGTCAAAATTTCAACACCACACTCTTGAAAGGCCCGGCTGCGCGCAGGATCATTGTCGGCCTTCGTAAGAAGCAAGGTTGGCAAGTTTTGCGAAGTTTGAACTAACTTTGACGTCAAAGGCAATCTAAGACGCCCGTCAGCAACTATCCGTATGGCCGCCGATTCCGAAAGTCCGGGAAGTCGGCAAGTGAGTTGCGGATCGTCTGCAATTGCCGTTGCACTTCCCACCATGATGGCGTCCGCTTCGTAGCGTAGCCTCTGAACCAAAGCGCGCGATTGTTCGTTTGTAATCCACTGACTAGCGCCGGCGTGTGTTGCGATGGAGCCATCAAGAGTTGTCGCTAATTTGAGAGTAAAATGAGGCCGTCCTTTGCGCTGGTGCCAAAAGAACTCCCTATTCAAGTCTTCAGCGGCTCTACGGCAAAGACCGAAGGCAACTTGTGTCCCGGCCTTCGTCAGGTCTTCGATACGCTGTGTGGCCTTCTCACCATCCGTGTTGCGGCACGCAATATAGATCGTTTTGGGCCGGAGCTTCTCAAGTTGAGTCACATCTTCTGCGGAAGGATCACCCGTCAAGAAGACATCGACGGACATCTCGGACGATCGTCCCTGCTCCTCCAACATCGTGATGGCGCGAGAAACGGCCCGGCTTATTCGATCCGTCCAACCGCGCGCAACGATGGCCCCCACTTGTCCATCCGCGACCGGCGCAACGATGACACATCCCTCGGCCGGACCAGGCCATACCCGCCCCAGCCCTCGCCGTGCCAAGCGGAGAGCGACCTCCATAAAGTAGGTTTTTGAATTCATGGCAAATGTTTACAGACACATAGCGCATACAAGTCTGTAAGCCTCAATCCTGATCGCCAAGGTTTCCCAGAAACTGTTCAAAGTCCCGCGCTTCGCGAAAATCCTTGTAGACCGAGGCGTACCGAACATAAGCAACATCATCAAGACCGCTCAGCCCTTGCATGACGAGTTCGCCGATGGCACTGGACGGTATATCCGTCTCCCCCATGCTTTCCAAACGCCGCACCAAACCAGTGACCATGCGCTCGACACGATCGGGATCAACGAGACGCTTGCGCAAAGCGATTTGAATGGAGCGCATGAGTTTGTCACGGTCGAATGCCACCCGGCGACCGCTTGACTTGATCACCATGAGCTCACGCAACTGCACGCGCTCAAACGTGGTAAAGCGGTTGCCACATGCGGGACAGTGACGGCGGCGGCGGATCGCGACGCCGTCTTCCGCGGGGCGCGAATCCCTCACCTGTGTATCTACATTTCCACAAAACGGACAGCGCATGTGATCACTCTAAGCCGGAATAGACGGGAAAATCAGCACAAAGAGAAAGGACATCTTTACGCACGCGAACCTCGGCAGCGGAATTATCTTCCGGGTTTTTAGTCAAACCATCTAGAACTTCGACCATCAACTCGCCGACCCACACAAATTCTTTCTTGCCAAATCCCCTGGTGGTCCCAGCCGGCGAGCCGATACGCAAGCCGGATGTAATCGTCGGTTTCTCCGGGTCAAAGGGGATGGTGTTTTTGTTGCACGTAATGTGCGCCCGCTCGAGACTTGCTTCCGCCAACTTTCCGGTGAGCCCCTTGGGCCGCAAATCCATCAATGACAGATGCGTATCGGTACCGCCCGAGACAATGTCCACACCGTTTGCTGCCAACGTCTGTGCAAGTATTTTCGAATTATCGATGACGGCTTGGGCGTATATTTTGAATCCAGG
>PVBE012130437.1_pt1 | contig 16959 bp, 10 predicted proteins | sample 1631181 | NCBI WGS metagenome assembly PVBE01 (sample SAMN08397723, study PRJNA350692) | Marine metagenome, whole genome shotgun sequencing project. | isolation source: water | place: Pacific Ocean | collected 2012-04 | reverse complement strand
GCTACCGCTGGGGTAGTCCTTGAAGAGGACGGTCCTGCTGGGCGTGCGAGGTAGCCAGATCGACGCTCCAGTGTTGTTGCCGCGATCGGCGACGTTTCCGGCGTCATCCATGCCCCGGGTGTTGTTGAAGAGCAGAATGCCGTCCGGGTTGGCGCTGTGGGTGTTGGTGTCGGGCCAGAAGTGAGCCTGGAAGGCGCTTCGGTGCGGACCGGGATTGCTGGGAAACGGGATCGCCAGAACTCGCATACGGGAATGCTTGAATGGGACACCCCGCCAACCTGACTCGAATCTCACGTACTCGCGCCAGTAGATCTCGCGGAATCGGCTGCCCGGGGACACCACGAAAGTCTGGAGTCGAAGTGGAGGCCATCACTTCAATCTGAAGTACATCTCGTTGGGCCTTGAGGGGGGGATGGTCGCCTTTCTGGTAGGCGGCGTGTTCTACAATCAGGTCTACTGCCACTGGTTTCATACGCCGATACGTTTTTCCATTCTTCTCACCGAAGCGTCGCGGTCTCGCGCTCGAGGGTCGTCTGCTCCGCCATGAAGCTAGCCTCGGCACGGCGCTGGCTGCGTCCCTGAAACTCGAGCTGACGCGTACTACACTCCTTGCGCCACCGAACTCCCCCTGTCAGTTGTTGGGCGTCAATAATCAACCGGTTTGCAGATTTCGGAGCTGCGGTGTGTGGTTTGTGGCGAGACAGAGGCCAGCGCCGTGTCTGCTTGGGACCGTGCGGGTCGATCAGCCGAGGAGGAGGGGTTTGCGGGAATTGAGGCTCGGTTCAGGCGTGGGGCTGGCCCTGAGCGTTTGCTTCCTGGCTGCCAGCATCGACATTGCGACGTTCTCCGAGACCAGATTTGCTGACCTCTTCACCTGGGTTCGCTTCGTCAGCGCCACGGCGATGTTGTTTGCGTCGATCGCCGTGCCCGCCTGTCTGCTCGCCTGGGCGGTCTCCGCCCGCTGGAGGGATGACCGTCGAGGCGCCGTGGGTGCTGCCTCCATTGTCTTGATCGCAGCGCTAGTGCCGGTGGGCCTTCACGCACTGCGCGTGCTCCAGTCCGGACTGCCGGACGGGGTCGGTCCTCTCTCTGCGATGGGAATCGGCGCCAGCGTCGCACTCGCGCTGGCTCTGCTGTTGGCAGGAGCCGGCGCGATGCCTCTGCTGGTCTGGCTGGGCATGGGTTCGCTCCTGGTGCGTGGGTCCAAAGGGCTCGCGGTGGTCGGATGGACCGGCCTTGCGGCTGGCCTCGTGAGCGCCACGATCGCAGCTTCGGACCACGAAGCGAGCGCGCGCCCCAACGTAATCCTCATCTCCGTCGATTCGGTCCGAAACGACAGCTTCTGGCAGTACGTCGATTCGCGTGGCTCGGACACCCTTCGATCCTTCGTCGAAGGCGGGCGGCGCTTCCGCCGCAGTTATACGACCTACTCGCACTCCCTGGCCTCCCATGCCTCGATGCTCACGGGTCTCTACCCACCGGAGCACGGCGCGATCTCCCGCTCGACGGCCGCCGGTGCCATCGGAAGCGCTCTGGCGGACGACGTTCCCCATCTCGCAGCCCGTTTGCGAGACGCCGGCTACGAGACCTTCGGTGTGGTGTCCAACGACTGGCTGGCCGCTCCCTATGGTCTCGAAGTCGGCTTCGATACCTACCTTCTGCACGGCAGAGCCCAGGCATTGGCCTACTTCGACTGGTCGATCCTGGAGTCGGTCTCGGTGGCAGGTTTCTACAAGGCCTGGGTCGAGAACGCACTGATCCAGCGAGCTCATTGGAACACGCGCATCCTGCTGAGCTGGTTGGAGCACCGCGATCGCTCGCGACCCTTCTTTGCCTTCCTGCACTACATCGAGATGCATGTCCCCCATAAGCCCGACGCGCGCTTCAGGGCTTCCAGCGAAGAGGCGCCCTTTGCCGGGCTGGACGGGGAGCAGCTGGGGGCGCGGCTCGACGCCGGCGAGGTTCCTCAGGACCAGCTGTCGGCGGCCCTGCAGCGGATTCGGGAGCTCGAGCTGGAGCAGCTGGCCGAGGTGGAGACTTTCTTCGTCCCGGTGCTCGAGGCCCTGATGGAGGATGGCCGGCTCGAGAACACGCTGGTGTTCTTCACGTCGGACCATGGAGACAATCTGTACGAGAAGAGCGGGTCCTACGGGCACAGCCACGCCTACGAAACTTGCGGACGAGTACCGCTGGTGGTGCGAGGGCCAGGGATCGTTCCGGGTGACGACGGGCGACTGACGAGCATCGTCGACATAGCACCCACCGCGTATCGCTACGCCGGCGTGCCCGTGCCCGACACCCTCTCCGGGGTGGATCTCCTCCACGATCCACCGCGGTCCGCGGCGTCGGGAGATTGGATCTACCTCCAGGGCGTGGACACGACAAAGGAAGCGCGCTGGGCCAGAGCCGTTGTCTGGGCCGACGGTCGCAAGTTTCTACGCGACGAGGAGATGGAGCAGGTCTTCGATTTGACCGGGGATCCGCGTGAGCTGCACGATCTTCTCAGCGCGGAACCCATGCTGGCCGCGACGCTGCGCGGACGCTTCGACGAGATCCTGGAGGACATGAACGTGGCCGAGACGGCCGGTCCGATTCCCACAGACGAGCTCCCCGAGGCGACCAGAGAGGGCCTTCGGGCGCTTGGCTACATCGAGTAGGCATGAACACAGTGCCGATTCCTCCGAGCCCCCGGAGCGCGTCGCGTGATGCGCTGAAAGGTGCGACGTCATGCGTAAGACCTGTGCAAACCAGGTGCAATTCGTCTCGCAACTCATAGACTCTGAGTGCTCGACATATTTGTGCGGGGGGCCGGCGAGTTCGAATCAATCCAACCGGCCAAGGGGACGATACGGCTTGCTGCCGTAGCTCGGGGTTTGCGCTGCCGGCCCGGAAATTCTACCGATGGGACGAGAGGCTTGAAGACAGAGCCGTGAGGGAAATCTCGACGATCCGCACCAGTGAAATCGGCGTCATGGCGGGCCTGGCCGAGCTCTGGGAATATAGAGGGCTGACCTACTTCATGGTCTGGAGAGACCTGAAGGTCCGATACAAGCAGACCGCCCTCGGGGCAGTGTGGGCGATCATCGTGCCGACCTTCACGATGGTGGTGTTCACGGTCGTCTTTGGCCGACTCGCGAAGATCCCCAGCGACGGACTCCCGTACCCGATTTTTTCATTCGCAGCATTGTTGCCGTGGACCTACTTTTCGTCGGCGCTGACACAAACCGGCAACTGCCTCGTCTCGAATACCGACCTGATCACCAAGGTCTACTTCCCGCGGCTGGTATTGCCGATCGCGTCAGTCATCAGTGGACTGGTCGACTTTCTACTCGCCTCCCTCGTGCTGGTGGTCCTGATGGTCTACTACGAAATCGCACCGACCTTCAACCTCTTGCTGTGGCCGATCCTGATGATCCCGATCGTGGCGTTCTCGTTGGGTGCGGGCACGATCCTGGCGGTCGTCAACGTCCGGTTCCGCGACATCAAATACACGATTCCATTCCTGATCCAGATCGGGCTATTCCTGACGCCCGTGATCTATCCGACCAGCATCCTGCCGGAGCGCTTCCAGTTCGTCGCGGCGCTGAATCCGCTCGCCGGCGTGATCGAGGGCATGCGGGCCGCGCTGTTTCCAGAACGTACGATCGACTGGACTCTGGTCGGGGTCTCGAGCGTGGTCGCCTTCGCCGTACTGGCGTTTTCCATCGTCTACTTCGTGAAGAGCGAGAAACGCTTTGCCGACATCATCTGAACCTGCCATTACGCTCGAGGGCATTTCGAAGCAGTATCGACTGGGTGAGCTCAGCGGCTCCGGATCGTTCCGCGAGGCGCTGGTGGGCTTGTTCCACAGGAGCCGGCAGGCGCCGCAGATTCTGCATGCGCTGCAGGACATTTCCTTCAGTGTGCAGGAGGGGGAAGCCGTCGGCATCATCGGCAAGAACGGTGCGGGCAAGAGTACCCTGCTGAAGGTCCTGTCGCGGATCACGGCGCCGACCACCGGTTCCATCAGTGTCCGTGGTCGCTTGTCGGCGCTGCTCGAGGTCGGCACCGGGTTCCACCAGGATCTGACGGGCCGGGAGAACGTCTACCTGAACGGCTCCATCCTCGGGATGACCAAGGAGGAGGTGGACCTGCGCTTCGACGATATCGTCGGATTTGCCGAGGTCGAGCGTTTCCTGGATACGCCGATCAAGCGCTACTCGTCCGGCATGCGCTTGCGACTCGGTTTCGCGGTGGCGGCGCATCTGGACTCCGACGTGCTGCTCGTCGATGAAGTCCTGGCGGTCGGTGATGCCTCGTTCCAGAAGAAATGTCTCGGGCAGATGGACGAGCTTCGGCGCGGTGCACGGACGATTCTCTTCGTCTCCCACAATATGGCTGCCGTGGAAACGCTGTGCAGCCGCGCGATCTGGATCGACGACGGTCGGATTCGCGAAGACGGTCCGGCTCCCCAGGTCATCAGCAACTACTTGAGCTCCTACGGCGGGGCCGAGGGCTCGCAGCAGGATCTGACGGACATCACGGACCGGCAGGGTAACGGCGCCATTCGCTTCACCCAGATCGACTACCTGAACGCCGAGGGCGAATCGACGGATCTGATTCGCACGGGCAACCGCATGAAGGTTCGACTGGGCTTCGAGGCGACCGAACGAATCGTCGAGCCCCACTTTGGCTTCGAGATCCATTCGCAATTGGGAACGCTGATCACGGAGACCAGCACCTGGTCGACGAACACGGAAGTTCCGAACATCGACCCCGGGCAGGGCTCCTTCGAGCTGGAGATCGATTCGCTGAATCTGATGCCGGGCCGCTACCGGGTGAGCCTGTGGATCTCGAGCATCGGCGGCATCGACTACGACATCGTCCCACATTGCTCGATCTTCGACGTCGAAACCTCCGACGTCTTTGGCTCGGGACGCGGATCCGATCAACGCTTTGGGCTGGTCTATTTTCCATCGCAGTGGCGGATGCTCAAGGTCGAGGCCTGAGCTCGATTTGCGCCACCTCTTCGAGAGTTGGAGCCACCTACAATCGATCGGCATCGCGCGAGGCGGCCGGAGTAGCTTGCCCCCGCGGGGTATCCACAGCTACGCTGCTCGAGAAATTTGCAGCGGATGGGAAGAGATCGGCCTATGACGACGCATATCCTGGTGACGGGCGGCGCGGGAAATATCGGAAGTGCATTGGTCTCGGGGCTCGCCGAGGACGAGGGAAATAGCATCGTGGTGGCCGATGACCTCTCCACTGGCGATCGCTCCAAGGTGCCCGACGAGCGCAACGTGAAGTTCATCAAATGCGACGTCAACAATTACGACGACATCGCGGCCATCTACTTTCGACACCCCTTCGAGTACGTCTTCCACTATGCCGCCGTGGTCGGTGTCCAGCGCACCCTCGCGAATCCCCTGGCCGTGCTCCGGGACATCACGGGGATCGAGAATGTGCTGAAGCTGTCCAAGAACACGAGCGTTCGGAGACTCTTCTTTTCCTCCTCCTCGGAGGTCTACGGCGAGCCCTTCGAGATCCCGCAGCACGAGGAGACGACGCCGCTCAACTCGCGGCTCCCCTACGCGATCGTGAAGAATGTGGCGGAAGCCTATCTGCGCTCCTACCAGGAGGAGTATGGCCTCGACTATACGGTCTTCCGCTTCTTCAATACCTATGGCCCGAATCAAAGCGAGGATTTTGTCGTGCCACGCTTCGTGCGGATGGCGCTGCGCGGAGATGACCTCACGATCTACGGAGACGGCAGCCAGACCCGCACCTTCTGCTTCGTAGACGATAATGTAGAGGCCTGCCTCGCAACCCTCGTCGGCCGAAAGGGGATCAACGAAACGATCAATATCGGCAGCGACGAGAATCTTTCGATCCTCGAGCTGGCTGAGATGATCATCGATCTCACCGAGTCGAAATCTCGAATCGTGCACCTCCCGGCGCTCAAGGATGGCGATATGACGCGCCGCCTGCCGTCCATCACCAAGATGCGCGAGCTGCTCGGTCGCGATCTCATCCCGCTGCGCGAAGGACTGCTTCGCCAGATCGAGCACTACGCCTCACAGAAAACGCCATAGCCCGCGACCCGGTCCATCCAGACCCCAGTGTCGCGACGAGTCAGCCGCGACGATCGTCGCTCGCCCAGCGGCCCGCAGCCCTATCGGGCTCGCCGACACTCCGCTAGGTTTCGGCCCGATGCTGGGTGCGCGATCTCCCGAAGCTTCTCGGCCCGACAGTGGAGGCCGCGTGCTGGGTTGGCTGGCGCTGCTCGGCTTCTACCTCATGCTGCTGCCGGCTGCCGAGCTGTCCCTGACTGCGCTCTTCTGGGTTCGCGACCTCGCCAAGGGCCCCGAAGCAATCGAGAGTCAGGTGCGCGATGAGCCCCGGGCCGCGCTTCCAGCCTACGAGGGCGCCGACTACGATCCAGTGGCCACCTGGCGCGAGATCTGGAAGGCCACCGATGACTGGCTCACGTACCAGCCCTATACCGTCTGGAGTCGTCGTGACCAGGGCCGCCTCGTCAGCGTCGACGGGGAAGGCCATCGAGTAACGCATCACGGCTCCCAGAACGCCGATGCGCCCGAATTGTGGATTCTCGGGGGTTCCACGACCTGGGGTATGGGCGTGCCCGACGCCGAGACCATGCCCAGCCAGCTGGCCTCACTCTTCGACGCCTGGGGAGTGGACGTGCGGGTGCGCAACCTGGGGAAGACCGGGTTCGTCTCGATGCAGGAGGTCCTGCTGTTGATGCGGGAGCTGCAGCTGGGAAGGCGCCCCGAGTGGGTGGTCGTCTACGACGGCGCCAATGAGGCGATCGGCGCTGCCGAGGCGCCGGACATGATCAACCCCCACTACCTGTTGAACCGCGTTCGGGATCTCTTCGAGGGCAGGACGCCTCCCAGCGAGGCAGCGGTCGCGCGCCTGCTCGGCCGCTCGGCGATCTTTCGCCTCGCCCAGGGATTGCGCCAGCGGCTGGGACTCAAGGGCTCGCCGGCGCTGCCTCGCTACGCCCAGAGCGACTGGCACGCGGTCCCACCCGACGGGGAGCGAGCCGCCGGTGCGCTGCTCGCCAACTACGGGTTCATTGCCGACCTGGCCAAGGAGTACGCTTTCAGCTCGTGGTTCTTCTTCCAGCCACGCCTCGGCGTGGGTGCCAAGCCACTTCACGATTCGGAGCAGAAGATCCTGGCTGACTTGCGCTCGAGTGCCGAGCAGGTCTGGATTCTGGAGTTTACGCAGCAGCTGCGAGACGGCGTGCTCAGCGGCCGGGGCAAGGCCGGTGTGCCCGAACGCGTCTACGACATCAGCGATCTGTATCGGGATGTCCATGAGCCCGTGTACATCGACTGGGTCCACGTGACCCACCGAGGCAATCGCAGGATTGCCGCACGGATCTTCGATGCGTTGAGGGCGGATCTGTGTAGCAGGGAGGTCTCGTCCCTGGCCACTGCTGTGCAGGCTCAGCTGGAGCAGGCCTGCGCAAGAGGTCACGGCTAGTGATTCGGGCGGCATCGATTCCGCATCGGAGGGGGCGATGGCGAAGCGCGTGAAGACAGCGTTCGCCCTGTTTGCGGTCTGTCTGATTGCGTTTGCGCTCCTGGATCTCTTCGCCCGCGTCTGCGTGCGGGTCATCGACGGAGTCCGAGGCCGATACTTTCCGTCCGTCGACGTCCGCGGAGAGCTGCCGGCCTACGAGGGCAGTGACTACGATGCCGAGCTGCTGTTTCGGGAGGAGCGCGCTGCCGACCAGCGTGTCTATCGACCCTACACCGTGTGGAGTCGAAAGCCCTTCCAGGGGGAGCTCATCCAGGTCGACGGGGAAGGGGAGCGCCGGACACGACCGAGTGGCGATGAGCATCGGGAGCTGGACATCTGGATCCTGGGTGGCTCGTCGACCTGGGGCCTGGGGGCGCCCGATGCGGAGACGATCCCAAGTCATCTGGCACGTTTGCTCGCGGTGCACCACGGTGTCGGTGCCCGCGTGCGCAATCTGGGCGAGATCGGATTCGTGTCGACACAGGAGATCGTCCGCCTGCTGCGCGAGCTCCAGCGGGGCCGGCGCCCAGACCTCGTCGTCTTTTTCGACGGCGTGAACGACGCCGCCGCGGCCGCTCTCTGGCCGGTGATTCCGGGCAGCCACATGAACCTCTACGAGATCCGGGACCGCTTCGAGCGTCGCAGTGGTCCGGCGTCGCCCTGGTGGATGCTGCTGACCCGGACTGTGGTCTACCGCCTGTCGCAACGCATCGCAGGGATGTTGCCTTTTCAGCGCCCAGCGGCGGAAGTGCCCTGGGATCCGCCCCAGGGAGAGGGGGACGTCGAGGCGCGCGGCCGGCAGGGAGCCGAGATCTGGCTCGAGAACCGCCGAATCGTTCGGGCTTTTGCCCGCGCCTACGACTTCGACTTCCTGTTCGTCCTTCAGCCCAGTCTGATGGTCGGGAACAAGGTCCTCGATCCCTCCGAGCAGAAGATCCTGGGGCGGGAAAGACAGAACGCCGCAAAATTACACAGCATGAAGGTCTACGAGGCCATGCGCAGCGAGCTTCGGGGGCGACGGGCCTTCGACCCGGGCGCCATGGATCCGATCCACGATCTGAGCGACGCATTCCGGGATGTAGAGAAGGCGCTCTACATCGACTACGTCCACATTTCGGGCGAGGGCAACCGAATCCTGGCGGAGCAGATCAGCCAGCTCATCGCGAGCCGTTTGTGCGCGGACTCGAGATCGTCTGCGTCGAAAGACCTGGGCACGCTTTGCGCGGAGCAGAGCGGCTCTCGGAATCGCTGAGCTAGAGCTAGATCTCCCGCAGCAGCTCCCGCAGCCTCGCCGCCACCCGATCCCAGGTGTAGCGGAGACTGTGCGCGGGGCCGGCGGCGCCCAGTCGTCCAAGCCGTGGCTCGTCGCCTAATAGATCACACACCGTTCGGGCGAGATGCTCGGGGTCGTGGGGCTCTACCAGCAACCCGGTCTCGCCGTCCGTCACGACCTCCGGAAGCCCGCCGATGCGTGATGCCACCACCGGGACGCCGCACGCCATGGCCTCCACCGGCGGCATGCCGAACGCTTCGTTGCACGCGGAAGGGAAGATGAACAGGTCCGCACGCTGGTAGCGCTCCAGAAGCTCGGCCTGGGGCAGCTTCTCGATGAAGTCCACCTGGCTCTCCAGTGCTTTCGGAACCCGCTCCTTCAGCATCTTCACATAGCCTTTGTCACCTTCGTAGAATCGGGTGAGTCCCAATACCATGGGGTCATCGGAGAGGTCGATGAGGTACTCCGTCGGCGCCGATGAATGTCCACCGATCAGCTGCAGCCGGGTTCCCGGATGAGCCCGAGCGATTTCCGGGAAGGCATCGATCAGCACGTGGATGCCCTTCTCCGGAGAGAGGCGACCCACGTATAGAAGTGTCGGACCAGCGGCGGGCGCGGGTGGCTTTTCGAGCGAATCGTGGGGGGCTTTGGGGAAGAGCCCCGGATCGAAGCCGTTGTCCAACACGTGGCAACGATCGGCCAACTTCGGAAAGCGTTTGCGCGGGCCATCTACGATGAACTCCGAACAGCCGACGATCAAGTCGACGCTGCGAAGTCGCCGCTCGATCGCGCTCCGGCAGAGCGTTGCCAGCCACTCGCACTGCATGTTGATCACGATCCTGAGATCGGGGTTCAGCGCGCGGAGGATCGGAACGAACTGAGAGAAGTTGTGCAGGTGCACCACGTCGCATCCTCGGCGTCGCAAGTCCAGGGAGATGCGCAGGATGTACTCGAGGTAGGCGATGGGAGAGGCGAAGTGGGGACGTCGCGGATTCAGGGGTACGCCGCGGCGCCGCAGGTAGGACCGGGCGCGGCCGTGGAAGCGGACCCACTGCTCGTCGCGGTGCACCGGAAAGCGCAGGATCCGTACGCCCCGGTGCAACTCCTCGGCGGGGCCTTCCCCTTCGCGTTGCGGTGTGTAGAGAAGGACGTCAGAGTCCGCGGCAAATCGAGTTGCGACGTGGTAGGTCCAGAGGCCCAGCGAGTCGCTCTTGAGAGGAGAGACGGAGAGTGCGCCGATGGGCTGATTGATGAATGCGATGCGCAGACGGGCACCCTCTGTTCGCGGCGATTGCGATATTTGGGGAGGGGTTAGCATAGAACGTCCGGCGGGTACGACCTCTTTGTCAGGATCGGCGAGGGAATCGGCTGCCGCCCTTATTCGATTCGGGCGAGACCCTCGAAGGAAGCATCGCGCACTACCTGGAAGGCGGTTCGCGCTGGGCTCCGCCGCGCGCCTCGCGGTGGAAGAGTTCATGGCCGCGGAGCAGGCAGGCCAAGAAGTCGCCCTGCGCCACGTCTTCCAGGATGGGCCACTCGCGGTCGCCGGAGAGCCGCGTCATCTGCGAGCGGTGCTCGGCAAGGGCTCGCGTCTTGGCGGGGCGCTGGGCAGCCACCGACACGCGTACGCGCAGCTCTCGCGTGGACCAAAGTGCTCCGGCGAGCCCGCTGCGGACTCCTTCTCCCAGGGATTGCTTCTTGCCCGCCCCCGGACGCATCCACGGCCAGTGGTTCCAGAACCAGATGGGAAAGCCATAGAGGTCTACGAGATCGGGGTGTCGATCGAGGGCCGAGGCGACGATCGAATAGGTGGCCTCATGGTCCGACAGGCGGTCTCGGTGGTAGGGGGCGAATACCTGAGTCGGGCGCTCCCGCTGGAGGACGCTCCAAACCGACGCTTCCGCGCTCTCCTTGTCATCGTGCAGCTTCCCATCCCGATGACGTAGGAAGCTGACGTCTGCATCGCGGAGACCGAGCGCGCGTGCGGCGGCCAGGCCCTCGGCCTCACGGATATGCGCCAACTCGTCGCGAGCGATGAAGCGGGGTGCATGCGAGCTGGCACCATCGGTCATGAAGACCAGCTTGACGGGCGCTCCCAACGCGCGCTTGCGGAGGATCGTGCCGCCGCAGCCCAGGGTCTCATCATCGGGGTGTGGTGCGAAGACGACAGTCGGCACGGCGAGCTCAGCGTCGCTCATCGGGGTGGAGAACGCGCGCATCCATGCGTCGAGGCTCGAGCGGGCCAGGGCTCGGATCGGGCCGCCGAGCGCCGTCGTGCTGGCGGGCGGAGCGCGTTGCGTCACCAGCCGAGGGTCTCCCGTGGCGCATGGAGAAAGCGCCGCAATGCGCTTCGGAGGGCCGGGTTCTTCCCGCACAGGTTGGCGTTGGAGCGGGCCTGATCCGTCCATTCCGCCTTCCACTCCTCGAAGCCACGTAGGAAGTCCACCTCCTCGATGCCCGATTCGAAACAGTCCCGAAGAATCTCGGTCATCAGCAGGCGACCCGGTGAAAGACGGTTGAAGTCCGGAGCGAAGCCCGGGAAGTAGTCGAAGTGACGGTTCCGGTAGCGGAAGTTGAGCCGATAGGCGATCAGCTTTCCGTCCAGCTCCATCAGGGCCAGGTACAGCCAGCCGCGACGGGAGAAGCTGCCCGCGATCTCGCGGAAGAACCGTTGCCCGGCCTCGCTGTCGAATGGGCGGCGGCGAGGCCGGTCGTGATAGGCGTCCCGCTCGTCCATCTGGAAGACCATCTCGAGGGCCTCGGGATCGGTTGCCAGGTCACGGACGAAGCGGAATCGAAGCGCACCCTGCTTTTCGAGTCGGCGCGTCTTGTTCCGGTTGTTGCTCCGGGTCTTGGCGCTGATCCGCTCCTTGTAGAAGCTCTCCCAATCCGTCTGGATCGGGAGCAGCGGGCAGGGGTGCCCCTCACGAAGCTCTCCGGATAGCTCGCGTTTGTGGAGAGCCCGGGCCAGACATCGGCTGGCCTCGGCGTCGAGGGGGAGGTCCGATAGATCCAGCCGATCCCAGATCGCCGACCGGGCCTCCAGGTGCTGGGCGAGGGCCTCGCTGGCGGCTTCGGGCTCTGGGTCGGCGAGCAGACCCATGCGGTCGCTCATTCCGCCGCCAAGGAATCGAAGGCTCCGAAGGGCGATTCCCCTTCGCGAGTCCTGGCTGATCATCAACGGAAGGATGGCCGTCAGCCGGCCCTGACGGCGGGCGCACAGCACGAAGAGGCGCTGCCTCGCAGTCCCCAGGTGGGTCCACCATGCGCGGAGCCAGTCGAAGCTCAAGAAGACCGAGTCCGAGGTGCTCGCCTCGTGGAGCGCATTCCATTCCGCTTCCAGGGTCGCCAGCTCGACGGCGTCCGTGATTTCCTGGATCTCGTCCATGGCGACAGCGTCTACTCCCCGATGACTTCGGCAGCGTGTGGACGGCACCACGGTGACTCGCGCATCGGCCCGAAGACCGCGAATTCCCGAGCCCCGATTGTGGCATCATGCTTCCGGTGGTGGGCGCCTATCATTGGTGGCCGGATCAATGCTTTTGCTTTCCCGCGCATCACTCTCTGTAATACCGTGGATAGAAAAAGGAATCCAGACGAGGGTCGGTGGTGGTGGCCGCAGGGGTCGTCGACCCACTGGGTTTTCCCACGTACCCATCGAGGCTACCAGCGGCACTTCTTCTTCGGCACCCTGCGCTCGATTCTTCACGAGTTCGTCGAATCCGTCGGACCGGAACGGGCGAGACTCTCCACCGTGATAGGCTAGAAAATGACGACTGATTCCTCATTCCGGGCCCAGCAGGGGCCCAGCGCGCTGCGCCGGGCCTGCCCGATCTGCGGCTCGGACTCCCCGGGCTCCTTCTTCGACATGCCCGGCATGCCAGCGGTGTGCAACCAATTGTTCCCAGCCGCCGAGTCGGCTCGGGCCGTGCCTCGCGGTGACATCACACTCTCTTTCTGTGATGGCTGTGGCTTCATCTTCAACCGGGCATTCGATCCGGCCCTCGTCCCCTACGGCGAGCACTACGAGAACTCGCTTCACTTCTCGCCCAGATTTCAGGCTCATGCCGAGTCACTCGCTCGCCGCCTGATCGAGCGCTATGCGGTTCGCGACCGGCGGGTCATCGAGATCGCATGCGGAAACGGCGAGTTTCTTTCGCTGCTCTGTGAGCTGGGGGACAACCAGGGCATTGGTTACGACCCGAGCGGTGTCCTGGACCGCGCGGCACCGGGCGCCCGGGACCGGTTGGAGATCCGGACACGCTTCTTCCAGGAGAGCGACGCTTGCGAGCCCGCCCATCTGATCTGCTGTCGTCATGCCCTGGAGCACATGGAGGACCCCGTGTCCTTCCTGCGCATGTTGCGCAGGGGGCTGGGGGATCGATCCGAGACGGTGCTCTACTTCGAGGTGCCGAACTCCGCCTGGATCCTGGAGGAGTTTGATCTGTGGGATCTGATCTATGAGCACTTTGGATATTTCACCCCACAGGCGCTGGCTCAGGCTTTCCTTCGGGCGGGCTTCGAAGTCCTGGAGTCTGGCGAGGACTTCGGGCGGCAATTCCTCTGGATCGAGGCCCGACCGGGCGCGACACAAGAGGCGGATCTCGAGGGTCTTGCCGAACTCCGAGCAACGGTTTCCACGTTTTCTCGAGCCTGCCAGCAGCGGGTCCAGCGATGGCACGACTGGTTCGGCAAGTTGGGCTCCGACGGTCGTGAAGCGGTGGTCTGGGGTGCGGGCTCGAAAGGGACTACATTCGTGAACCTCTTCCGAGACGCCGGCGCCCTCTCCTGCGTCGTCGACGTAAACCCCCACAAGGAGGGAATGTACATTTCCGGCACGGGGCATCGAATCGTTCGTCCGGAGCATCTCGGGGACGCTGGGGCCCCGGACTTCGTGATCGTGATGAATCCCATCTACCTGCAGGAAGTTCGCGAGATGCTCGGTCAGCTGGGGATTTCGAGTGAGTGTCTGGTGGCGTGAGGGAATCGGCGCAGCATCGACCGACCGCGCCTCGACGAGCCGGAGGCTCGAACACGGCCGGACCGGTCGAGAGATGCTCGGGATGCTCGCGCTGGATTCCCCAGCGGGTCGTATTGCCTCGCGGGCAGCGCGTTGCCTGTGCGTGATCAGCACGCTGCGGGATGCAGCGGATGTGCAATTTCTCAGAACCATCCCGGTATTGCCCCATGGGTGAGCGTCCAAGACTGACACCCAACGCCCCGCAGCGGGCACTTAGAGTCTGTGGTTCGGCGTCGAATTTCGATTTCCGTGAGGGTAGATCGAGATGCCTCGACGTGACCGGGCTGGGCAATTGTACGCGGGTGTAGCGGGCGTAGTAGGAGATGAGTCCGGATGAGTTCGAGCCAGTTCAGACCGAGGCACCTGGCTGTGGCAGGTGGGGGCTACGGACACGTTCCAGGCGTGTTCGTGCGTGTAGTTCTGATCGCTGTGCTCTCGCTCGTGATCCCGGCAATGGCCGGTGCCGCCTCGTTCGATCTGTGGTACGGCGACAGCCAGGCGTTTGGTCAGCAGGGAAATCCACAGAAGTGGGTGAACATCCTCGGCAACGTGTCCGACCAGGACGGCATCACCGGCCTGACATACACGCATAACGGCGGGCCGAGTCGCACGCTGTCGCTCGGCCCGGATACACGTCGTCTGCTCGAGGCCGACGACTTCAACATCGAGATCGACTTTGCCGACCTTCTGGACGGCCCGAATCAGATCGTTCTGACCGCGATGGACTCGCTGGGTGACAGCACGCAGCACGTGGTCACGCTGAATTACACCCAGGGCAATACGTGGCCCCGCGACTTCACCGCGCAATGGGGATCGGCTCTCGAGATCTCGGAGCTGGCTCAGGTCGTGGACGGCCTGTGGTCGCTCGTTGTGGGCGGCCTCCGCCCCGACGTTATGGGATATGACCGGATCGTGGCCATCGGCGATGTGGGCTGGACCGACTACGAGGTCACGGTTCCGATTACGATCCACGATTTCGACCCGAATGGCTTCGGCCCACCGAGCACGGCGCCGGGTCTCGGATTGGTCATGCGCTGGCGCGGTCACACTGAATTCAATGCGGGCGAGCAGCCCCTGACCTTCTATCGGCCGATCGGAGTGAGCTACTGGTACGACTTCGCAGATCCCCGTGTGTTCCTGGCCGGCGTCGAAGGTCTCTTCGTGGACGAGAGTCCGCGCGAGCTCCTCTTCGATGTCAGCTACATCTGGAAGCTTCGGTGCGAGACGCTGGCCGATGGAGTCACGCTCTACTCGGCCAAGATCTGGCCGGAATCGGAAGCTGAGCCGGCTGGCTGGGACCTGAGTGGTGTAGACGGTCCGGGGGATCTGCCCAGCGGATCCTTGCTCCTCATCGCCCCACCACATGGACGCGACCTTCGGCGACGTCGAGATCGTTTCGCTATCGGACGACACTGCAGCACCGGTGATCTCCGGTGTCAAGGTCAAGGCCGGGCTCGACGGTGCAACGATCGAGTTCGTTACGAACAAGCCGACCTTCGCCACGCTGGACTACGGCCTCTCACCCATTTATGGGGATAGTCTTTCGGAGCTCGTCGCGTCCACACTCCACGAGTTCAATCTCGTCGGTCTCCAGCCGGGCACTCTCTATCACTTTGAGATCCTGGCGGATGATGGGATCGGCAACGTCGCGGATTCCGGGGACAAGACCTTCGTCCTGGGAACCGAATTCACTTCGGACGATTTCAGCGGAGCCAGTCTCGATACGGGTCTCTGGACCTTCATCGACCCGCGCTCCGACTCGACCGCGACTGTCAATGGCACGCAGCTGGAGATTGCGGCACCGGGCAGCGATTTCCACGGCGTCTGGACCAACGGGAATTTCCTGCCTCGAGTGCGACAGTCCGTCGCCGACATCGACTTCGAGGTCGAGGTCAAATTCGAGTCCGACATCCTCGGCGACGGGAACCACCAGGGAATCCTGATCGAAGACGACCCGGACAACGTGATTCGGGTGGAGTTCAACCGGTCGGGCTCTGGCGAGAGCCGGCTCTTCGTTGCTGGGATCTTTGGCGCGTCTTCGAGTATCGAGCTGAATCAGAATATGGGTCTCGTGCAGCCCATGTATCTGCGAGTGAACCGGGTGGGGGACCAATTCACCGTATCCTATTCACTGGACGGGGCGCTCTTCTTCCAGGTGGTCACTTTCAATATGCCGATGGCTGTCAACTATCTGGGAGTCTACGCCGGCAATGCCACCGGCATCGGCCACACGGCCGTGGTGGACTACTTCTTCAATACGGCTTCGCCCGTATTTCCCGAGGATAACGGCGAGGTTCCGCTGGACGTCGCGGTGGTGGGCAATGGCTTCGTCACGCGGACGCCGGATAAACCAAGCTACGCCATCGGCGAAATCGTGCAGCTGGAGGCGATCCCGGGCAACGTCGACTGGGTGTTCGACCACTGGGAGGGGGATGTAGCGGGGATCGCGAACCCGATCGATGTCAGCGTCACCGGCACGGATTCGATCACGGCCCACTTTTTCCAATTCCAGGACACGACGCCCCCGCAGATCGATGCTCTGCAGGTTTCGACGACCGACGTCTCTGCCACGGTGACGTGGACGACGGATGAGCCGGCGACGAGCGCGTTGAATGTGGGAACGAGCCCCGGGATCTACACACTCCCGCCGGTGACGGACGCGACTCTCAAGACGGCGCACTCCTTGTCGATCTCCGGATTGACTCCGGATACCGACTACTACTTCGAAGTGGTGTCCGCGGACGCCATCTCCAACCAGAGCTCGTCCGGGGACCAGATCTTCCGTACGAATCCCGAGGGCTTTGGGTCGTTCGTCTCGGACGACTTCCGGGGCGCGAGCCTCAATGGGGGCCTCTGGACCTTCATCGACCCGCGCTCGGACTCGACCGCGACTGTCAATGGCACGCAGCTGGAGATTGCGGCACCGGGCAGCGACTTCCACGGCGTCTGGACCAACGGGAATTTCCTGCCGCGGGTCGTGCAACCCGTCGCCGACATCGACTTCGAGATCGAGGCCAAGTTCGAATCGGCGCTGACGGCGGCAGGGCAGCAGCAGGGCATCCTGGTGGAGCAGGATCCGGACAACGTGATCCGGATCGAGTTCCATCGAAATGGTGGCCAGACGAAGATCTTCGTC